>Ga0302324_100015898_pt1 | contig 15057 bp, 14 predicted proteins | sample Palsa_T0_1_FD_201949 | JGI IMG/M metagenome (GOLD analysis project Ga0302324, IMG submission 201949) | Peat permafrost microbial communities from Stordalen Mire near Abisko, Sweden - Palsa_T0_1 | ecosystem: Environmental > Terrestrial > Soil > Palsa > Peat permafrost | place: Sweden: Abisko...
CACGAGACGTCCGCAGCCCATGCGTTCGAGTCTGTCCGTTGCCTCGTCCGTCAGTCCGTGGTCCAGGTCGATGCTGGTGACGAGATTCGGGTCACCCACCAACTCGGCCAGCAGGGCGGCGTTGTAGCCACTTCCGGTACCTATCTCCAAGACGCGCAGATTTGGCTCCAGGTGCATCTCCTCCAGCATCGACGCCACGATGATGGGGGCTGACAGGCTCGACGTCGCTCGGGTCTGTCCGGACGGCAACCGCGTGAGGAGGGCCGACGTGGGCTCATAGATGGCACGCAATGCCTGGTCGCTGAACCCGTGGGGCGTCGCGTCGAACGCAAGAGCGCCTTCCCGGGACCATCCTTCAGCTGGAGGAGCCCACCAAAAGCGCTCCACGAACCGGTGTCGGGGAACCTTTGACATCGCCGCGAGGATCGTCTCATCCGTCGCTCCGAGGCGACGAAGGGACTCGAGCATCTGCTCTCGCTGCGCCAGCGCACGCTCCTCAAAATCAGGCACGTTTCACTATCGTCGTCAACGATTCGTGGAGCAAGGTTGCGGTTCAGATCGCGCCCGTTTCTCCGTGCGTGGGGCACGTGCGTGGGGCACGTCGCCTAAACCCTCACCCTCACCCTTACCCTCACCCTCACGTAGATGGTGAGACTCGTTGCCGTGGGTCCGGCCACCAAGGTCACCGATGAGCTGGGGTTTCGCTGAGAAAACCATTTGAACTACTCGCCGCACGATGTTGCTGGACAAACGCATCAACTCTGCATACGACCCCCTCATGATCGAGAGAGAAGGTCCGCACAGAGCCCGTCCCCACGTGGTCACCTGGGGGCGTGAGGACCCGGCGGTACCCCATGATCTGACGGCGCCCCAGATGCCAGACTCTGGTCCGTGGAGCCCCAGAGTCTCTTACGCGTAGCCGACAACGAGGCCCGAGCGCTGCTCGCCGCCGCAGACACCAATTGGGAGCAGACTATTCCGCACTGTCCGGAGTGGGATGCGGCAGAGTTGGCGCGCCACACCGGCACCATCTTCGGGTGGATGGCCGCCGTCGTCGCATCGGGAGAACGCGTCGGATTTGGCACGCTCGACCCCGCACCTCAGGACCCCGGAGACCTACCACCGTGGTACAGGGCAAACCTGCGTCAGGTGCTCGATGTCCTCGGGACTACCGATCCCGCGTCGGAAACGTGGACCTTCTCCAGCACCGGTGACCATCGTGCGGGCTGGTGGTGCCGGCGGCTGGCCGTAGAAATCTCGATTCACCGCTGGGATGTCGAACATGCCGTGGCCGGGCGAGCCGGTCAATCGCCCGCCGCTCTGGACGGGGAGGTCGCGAGAGCCGGCATCGAGGAGTTCATGATCGAATTCCTCCCCGGCCTCTTGGCCAAGGAGCGCCCGGGGACAACGGACAGCGCACAAGGTGCCGGCGCGCTCGGCGCTATCGGGGGGACGTTCCACCTCCATGGTGAAGATGGACCGTCCGAGTGGTGGATCGACCTCGACACCGGGGGACCGGCACAACAGCAGCACGCCGACGCCGACACAACCGTGCGGGGGACCCGGTCGGACCTCTTGCTCTGGTTGACCAATCGGGGACCGCTCGAAAGCGTGGAGCTGTTCGGGAGCGAAGTGATCATCGAGCGCTGGAGGCAATTCCGGCGCTGAGCCGACGAGACGCGGCCGGCCTACCCGATCAGCGTCCGGCCACCGGTTGTGTCGTCCCGCAGGCTGCCGATGCCGAGGCTCGTGTCTCCCTGTCCCTGGGCGCCGGTTCCCGTGGCGCCACCGGCTGCGCCGCTGCCACCGCCGCCCGCGCCGCCGGCTCCGCTGCCGGCGCCATCCCCACCGTCTGCGATGAGCGAGAGCGGGTTGGGAATCGGCTCACCTACCTTGTGCAACGTGTTGCCGTCGATATGTGAGAAGGGTTCGACGCGGCCGGGGATCTCCAGCACTCCCTCCTCCTCGTAGGACCATGTGCCATCGTCGTTGACCCACACATGGATGCGGTAGCTGGTGGTCCGAAACGCCTGATTGAGGAACGGGTTCGACACAATGCCGCTCGTCTCGGAGCCCAACGCGGCCGTGAGCTCGAACTCGGTGGCGTCGGGTTCGGCCGCGCCGACGGCGATGAGGACCTGGCCACGGGGAATGCCGAGGGTGAGCGTCACCGCATGCGCCGCAGGCTCCCAGAGCCAGTACCCAACCTGGTCGTGGAAGGTGGGCAGCTCGCCGGGATTCAGGATGTGCGTGTGGTACCGCAACCCGTAGAAAAGCTGCGGGCCGTTCGTCTGGAAATCGATGGGGTGTAGTTCGTAGTGCTCGGTGAAGACGTCGTGCTCGGTGCCCTCGACGACGGGGTGGGTATCGGCGCCCATCGTCCCTTCCCATACGCCGGCCATGGGCCGGAGCGGCCCCAGGTTCGCCAGCGTGTCCGGGTCACCGTCGGGCTCGGTGTAGATGTCGTCGCCGTACGCGTGCACACCCGTGAAGCGTGCACCCCCGGCCCGCCGCGAAAAGTGGTCGAGCGCCATGACTCAGGCTCCCGTGCACTCGTTGACGGCGTCTATCAGTTGGCGCAGCCGGGCGAAATGCCATTTGTCGAAACGGAGGGCCAGCCGAGGCAGCTCGGGATGGTCGTTGCTCGAGCGCTCGGGCGGGAACGCAGTCGCCACACGGATGGAGCCGCGGGTGACGATGTCGGCGAAGCGTCGGTTGAGATCGGCCAGCTCGGCCTTGCTCGGGGCCGTCTGCACCCGGAGGACCAGGAGGTCGCCCACCCAACGGCAGGAGTGGTAGTTGCGATAGAAGCCGAGCACCTCCGCCGTGGCCTCTTCAACCGATGTCGTCACCTTGAACAGCGCCAGGTCCTCTGGTGAGACCCAACCCGACGCGATGGCTTCATCCTCCACGAAGCGCAGCCACCCCTGCCAGTACGTGCCGCCGGGTGTCTCCATCATCACCACCGGCGCCGGCTCGGCCTTGCCCGTCTGTAACAAGGTGAGCAGTTCGAATGATTCGTCCTGCGTCCCGAATCCGCCGGGCAGGATGGCGTAGGCGTGCGATTCCTTGATCAGCATGAGTTTTCTGGTGAAGAAGTAGCGCATCTCGACCAACTTGGGGTCCTGCGCGATGAAGACGTTGGCCCCCTCCTCGTGGGGCAGCCGGATGTTGACGCCGAAGGCATGCTCTCGGCCGGCCCCTTCGAGTCCGGCCGCCATGATTCCCGGACCGGCGCCCGTCACCACCATCCAGTCGGCTTGGGCCAGCGCGCTGGCGACGTCCCGGGCGAGGATGTAGACGGGATCCTCGGGCAACGTGCGGGCCGAGCCGAACATCGTGATCTTGCGCACCGTGCGGTAGGGACGGAAAACCCGAAAAGCCTCGGTCATCTCGGCCAGGGCGGCGCTGGCAATCTTGAGGTCGCCCACCGACGTGCCCTCTCTGGTCAGATCACTCAGCGTCCCGATCATGGCCTGTAGCTCCCGGACCTGTGCCGGTCCGAGGGAGTGCTCCTTGGCCAGGGCTTCGTACGCCAGGTGCAATGCGTCTTCCTGATCGTCGGGCATCGCATTGGCCAATTCGAGCGCCCGCGCCTCCGGACTGTTTCCCCCCGCCTCGAGGTCCCCCTCGGTCATGGCGTCGATGCGGTTCCCGCCAGCGCATACAACGTCGAGCGTTGTACCAGTGGCCGGCCCAACGGGGCCACCATGGACTCGAGCTCCTCGACCCCCATCCGCTGACCATGCGATGCACCTGCCGCCCGGGAGATGTTCTCGTCCATGAGCGTGCCACCGACGTCGTTGGCTCCGGCCTGCAGGACTTGGCGGGCACCCTCGACGCCCATCTTCACCCAGCTCACCTGGATGTTGTCGATGTCGCCGTGGTAGGCGATGCGAGCCACCGCGTGCATGAGCAGCGTTTCGCGGAAGGTCGGCCCGCGCCGCGCTTTGCGTTGCAGGTAGATCGGTGTGGCCATGTGGACGAAGGGTAGCGGCACGAACTCGGTGAATCCGCCGGTCTCGCGTTGCAAGGCCCGCGTCCGCACGATGTGGCGGGCCCAGCTGTGGGGGTGCTCCACCGAGCCGAACATGATGGTGATGTTCGAACGTAGGCCGACCGAGTGCGCGGTGCGATGGGCGTGCAGCCACTCCTCGGAGTTGATCTTGTCCGGGCAGATCTGGGCACGGATGTCGTCGTCGAGGATCTCCGCCGCCGTGCCGGGCAGCGTCTTCAGCCCCGCCTCCTTGAGCCGCACGAGGTAATCGGCCAATGGCACCTCCGAGCGACGCGCCCCTTCGGTGACCTCGAGGGCGGTGAAGCCGTGAATGTGGATGCGTTCCGACGCGGCCCGTACCGCCCCGAGCACATGGACGTAGTAGTCGCCGTCGAAGTTGGGATGGATCCCACCCTGCAGGCAAACCTCGGTGGCGCCCTCCGCCTCCGCCTCGGCCACGCGGCGGGTGATCTCGTCGAGGTCGAGAAGATACGGAGCGCCGCGCAGGTTGAGCGACAGCGGGCCCTTGGAGAAGGCGCAGAAGCGGCACTTGAAGGTGCAGACGTTGGTGTAGTTGATGTTCCGGTTGTGTACGAAGGTGATGGCATCGCCCGCCACCTGCCGGCGGAGATCGTCAGCCACCTCGGCCACCATGCGCACCTCGGGACCGCGAGCGGAGAACAGCGTGACGATCTCGTCGTGTCCGACTTCCTGCCCGAGGGCCACCCCGTCGAGCACCTCGGCCACCGGACCTCTGCGGGCCACCGGACCTCTGCTGGCCACCGGACCTCTGCGGGCCGCTGGCGCCCCTGCTTCGGCCGACCGGCCGGCACCGACCAGCGGAGGAGGAGCCACCTCCCCCCCCGAGCACCAGGCCGCGTCGCGCGCCAGGCCCTCGGCGTCGGACACATCGAGCACGGGAAAGCGCAGGCCGGGATCGAGCCACGTCTCGGCATCGTGTGCGAAGGCCGGGTAGATGGTCAGGCGTGCCGCCAACACGTGCCCGGCCTCCTCCGTGGCTGCGCGCAGCGTGTCGAGCGCAGGCCACGCCCGTTCCGGGTTGACGTGGTCGGCGGTGACGGGGGAGACGCCGCCCCAATCGTCGATACCGGCCTCGAGCAGCGGCGTCAGGTCGTCTGACAGGTTCGGCGGCGCCTGGACGTGCACGTCGGAAGGAAGCACGAGGCGGGCCATGGCAATGGCCCACAAGAGGTCGTCCACCGGGCACGGTTCCGCCCGCGCCATCGAAGTCCCGGGCTTGGGGAGGAAGTTCTGGACGATGACTTCTTGGACGTGACCGAAACGAGCGTGCGAGGCGGCGATGGCGTGGATGGCCGCCAGCTGGCCGGCTCTGTCATCGCCGATGCCGACGAGGATCCCCGTCGTGAATGGGATGCGGAGCTCGCCCGCAGCATCGAGCGTGGCCAGTCGCCGCGCCGGCTCCTTGTCGGGGGCGCTGCGGTGCGCGTCGAGGTCCTCCGCCAGCGACTCGATCATCATGCCCTGGCTGGCCGCAAACGGCCGCAGCGCGGCGAGCTCGTCGGGGAACAGCGCGCCGGCGTTGGCATGGGGGAGCAGACCGGTCTCCTCCAGTACGAGCTGGCACATGTGGGCGAGGTAGTCCACCGTCGATGCGAAGCCGTTTTCCGCCAGCCAGGTCTTCGCCAACGGGTAACGCAACTCGGGCCGCTCGCCCAAGGTGAACAGCGCTTCATGGCAGCCCGCCTCCATCCCGGCCCGGGCGATGGTCAGGACTTCGTCGGGCGTGAGGTACGGGGAGGTGAGCCGGGCGGGAGCCTTGGCGAATGTGCAGTAGCCGCAGCGATCACGGCAGAGCATGGTGAGAGGGATGAAGACCTTGGGGGAGTACGTCACACGACGCCCGTACGCCTGATCCCGCACGCCACGGGCCAACGCCATGAGGTCGCTCAGCGGCATCTGGAGGAGATCGGGATCGGAAAGCATTGAGGTCAATCTAGACATCCCTTGGACTGAAGCGATCAATAGGTCCGTGCGGACCGGTGCCGACGCGATGCTGCGGCGGCGGGCTCTGCACCATCGGGCCGCCCTCGGGCTGCCTTCGGGTCACCTTCGGGCTGCCGAGCAAGACGCTGAACCAGTTGTCGGACCGCCTGCGGACCAATCGTCGAACTTCCGCCATTCCGCCGGACAGAGGTCGCCCACCCGCCCTCTGAGCTGGACTTTGAGCGAGCTCTAGGACCCCGCGCCGTCCTGTCAGGAGGCCGCGCCGTCGACCAGCCACACGATCCGTCCGGCCTTGACCCGGCCGGCCGGGATGTCGTCGCCCCGTCGCAGGGCGGCGATGGCGTCGCGCTTGGCGTCGCCCTGGACCGTGAAGACGGCGAGGCGGGCCGCGTTGATCACCGGGAGCGTCACGGTCATGCGCGGGTGCGGATTGCGACCGTTGGGATCCTCGGTGGCGGACACGAGCTCGTCGGGCCCCGCATCGAGGGTGGGCGCATGCGGGAAGAGGGACGCCGTGTGCCCGTCAGGCCCGAGGCCAAGATGTATGAGATCGATGCCCGGCCCCGCCAGCACCGCCGCCATGGCGCGCTGATAATCGGCCACACACTCCTCGACCGGTCCCGTTGTCGGCATCGGCGTGAAGGAGCCGACGGTTCCCACCCTGTCCACGATCGCTTCCCGCACCAGGCGCTGATTGGCGTCGGGGTCGTCCGGCGGCACGATCCGCTCATCGCCCATGAAGATGTCGACGAGGGACCAGTCCAACGAGTCGCCGGCACCGCCAGCGCCGCCAGCACCGGCACCGCCACCCGTGGCGGCGCTCAGGTTCTCGTAGCAGGCCTTGGCCGTCGGGCCACCCGAGAGCACCAACGTGAACCGCGGGCCCGGACGGGCCGCAAAGGCCTCACACACCGTTTTCGTGAATGCCGCGGGGACATCGCCCACTGGAGGGGGAAGGGTGGTCACCGGGCCCTGCTCACGTAAACGTGGCGGCCTTGTCGCTCAGCGACTGCAGCAGCTCGTCAAAGGACTTGGCGAAAGAGTGGACGCCCTCGTCCTCCAGAGTCTGCTCGACGTCCTCCATGTCGATGCCGGCGTCCTTCAACTGGGCCAGGGTCCCGAGCGCGACGTCCGGGTCGGCGTCCACCGTGCGAGCCAGCGTGCCATGGTCCTCGAAGAAGCTGAGCGTTCCGTCGGGCATCGTGTTGACGGTGGCCGGGCCGATGAGGGAGTCGACGTAGAGCAGATCGGAGTAGGCCGGGTTCTTGGTCGACGTCGAGGCCCACAGGGGACGCTGCACCCGCGCCCCCTGCGCGGCGAGCCCTTTCCAGCGATCCGTCGAGAAGGCGGCATGGAAGTGTTGGTATGCCACCTGTGCCTGGGCCACCGCCGCCTTGCCCCGCAGGGCCAGAATGGCGGCGTCGCCGTTTGTGCCGCCGGCCAACGACTCCAGGCGGCGGTCCACTTCGGTGTCGACCCGGCTTACGAAGAACGACCCGACGCTCGCCACGTGCGGCAGCTCGCTGGCCCGTCCCGCCGCCACCAGCGTCTCGAGGCCGCTGATGTAGGCCTCGATCACCTCGTCGTAGCGGTCGATACCGAAAATCAACGTGACGTTGATGCTGTGGCCCTCGCCGATCAAGGTGTTGATGGCCGGAACGCCCTCCTTGGTCGCCGGGACCTTGACCAACAGGTTCGGCTGCGCGATGCGGGCGTGGAGCTTTCGCGCATCACGCACGGAGCCCGCGGTGTCGTGAGCCAGTGCCGGAGACACCTCGAGGGAGACGAAGCCGTCCTCGCCGTCGCTGGTGTCGTACAGGGGACGCAGGACCTCCAGACCGCTCACGATGTCGGTGATGGCCATCTCCCAGTAGGCCTGGTCCACTGTGTGGTCCTCCATCAGCTCTTTGAACTGCTCGTCATAGGTGTTCTGGCCGCTGATGGCGTTGGCCAAGATGGTCGGATTGGACGTGACGCCGCGCACGCCGTTGGAGACGAGCTCAGCCAATTTGCCGTCCTGGAGCCAGTCGCGGCGCAGGTTGTCGAGCCAGGGGCTCTGGCCACCGATCTCGTACAGGTCGTTCAGACGGGTCATAGGGGTAGCTCCTTACTCATCACAGCTCGTACGTGCACATGTGAACATCTCTGCTGTCTCGATCTTCTCCGCTGTCTCGGTCACTCGGTCACTTGGTCACTTGGTCACTCGGTCACTCGGTCATCGGCTCGACGACGATTCACCCACCAGGGCTTGTGCCCGCTCGACGACGTGGTCAACCGTAAATCCGAATTTCTCCATGGCCACCGCACCCGGCGAGGACGCCCCGAACGTATCGAGTCCGATGGAGGCGTCGGCATAGCGGCTCCACCCGAACGTCGAGCCCGCCTCCACGCTGAGAGCCGGCACGCCTGGCGGGAGGACCTCGGCCCGGTAGCCGTCCTCCTGAGCCTCGAACCATTCCCAGCAGGGCAAGGAAACGACCTGTGCCGGCAGACCGGCATCCGCCAGGACCTTGGCTGCATCGAGGCACAGGTGCACTTCGCTGCCGGTGCCGATCAGAACGACGAGCGGCCGTTCACCGCCGGGCGTCTCGGCCAGGACGTACCCTCCCTTTTCGACGCCCGCCGCCGCCCGTTCGGCGGTCTCGGCCAGGACGGGGATGTCCTGACGGGTGAGCACCAGACCAACCGGCTCCTCGGATTCGACGGCCAGACGCCACGCCTGTGCCGTCTCATTCGCGTCAGCGGGCCGCACGATCACCAACCCGGGCATCGCCCGCAGGGACGCCAGGTGCTCGACGGGTTGATGCGTCGGCCCGTCCTCGCCCAGGCCGATCGAGTCGTGTGTCCACGAATAGATCACGTGCTCTTGGGACAGTGCCGCCAGGCGCACGGCGGGGCGCATGTAGTCCGAGAAGACGAAGAACGTTCCGCCGAGCGGGATGATGCCGCCGTGGGCGGCCATCCCGTTCATCACCGCGCCCATCGCGTGCTCACGGATGCCGTAGTGCAGCTGCGCTCCGCCGGGGGTCGCCGCCGCTTGCATTTCGGCGCCCTTGACCGCGACCCCGTTGTTGCCGGTGAGATCCGCCGAGCCGGCGATCAACCCCGGAAGTCCCTCTGCCGTCGCATTGATGCACTGGTTGATGGCGTGGCGGGTGGCCAGTTTGGTACCGGCCTCGAAGGTGGGCAGTTTGTCGGCCCATCCCGCGATGCCGTGACCGGCCTGCGCCGCTTCCCAGGCCGCCCTGTCGCCGCTCCATGCCGCGAACCGCTCTTCCCACTCCTTGCGGTACGACTCGCCGCGGGCCACTTCTTGGCCATAGAACGCACGCACCTCATCGGGCACCCAGAAGCTCTCGTCCGGCGGCAGGCCCAGGAGCTGCTTGGTCACCCGGATCTCTTCGGCCCCGAAAGGCGACCCGTGGGCGCCCGCCGTGTCGGTCAGCTTCGGTGAGGGCCACCCGATGTGACTGCGCAGGACGAGAAGCGTGGGCCGGGCCTCGAGGCCGTCCGCCGGAGCCTCCATGGCTTCCCGGATGGCGGCTTCGAGCCCATCGACGTCGTTGGCCATCTCCCCGAGGTTGCGCACCTTCCAGCCGTAGGCCGCAAAGCGCTCGGGCACGTTGTCGTTGTAGGCGAGCTCGGTGGGGCCGTCGATGGTGATGTGGTTGTCGTCGTAGAACGCCATGAGCCGGCCCAGCTTCAAGTGGCCGGCCAGGGATGCCGCCTCGTGCGAGATCCCTTCCATGAAGCAGCCGTCACCGGCGATGACGAAGGTCCGGTGGTCGCAGATCTCGCTCCCGAAGCGGGCCCGCAGAACGCGCTCGGCGATGGCCATGCCCACCGCGTTGCCGACGCCCTGGCCCAAGGGTCCGGTCGTGACCTCGACCCCATCGGTGTGGCGACGCTCCGGATGGCCGGGGGTGCGGCTGTCCCATTGGCGGAACTGTCGGATGTCGTCGAGCCCGAGGTCGTAGCCGGTCAGGTACAGCAGCGAGTACAGCAAGATGGAGGCGTGCCCGTTTGACAGCACGAAGCGGTCCCGGTCCGGCCAATGCGATGCGTGCGGATCGTGTCGCATGATGCGGGTCCACAGGACATGCGCCAATGGGGCCAGAGCCATCGCCGTGCCGGAGTGCCCGGAATTGGCCTTTTCCGGGGCGTCCATGGCCAGGCCGCGGATCACGTTGATTCCCAACTCGACCAGGGCCGGATCCTGTACGACCGGCGGGTGCGTATTGCGGGCGGGGGGAGCAGCCTGGGTCATGAACAACCATACCTACTGCTCGCCTATCCTCACCCCGGATGACACCGAAACGTCACCGCATGCAAGTGCCGCCGAACAGCGACCTCACGTTGGGCATGGTCTGCGTCGACAAAGCCGTCCCCGGGCGCTGCACCTGGCGCATGACGGCCGACGAACGTTTCGCAAATCCTGCCGGCACCATGCAAGGAGGGTTTCTCGGCGCCTTTGCCGATTCCGCCATGGGCGCCGCCGCTGTCACCTTCGTGGAGGGCCGCAAGGTGTTTGCAGCAAACGCCGAGATGAAGATCAGCTTCCTCGCCCCCGTCCCCCCGGGGGCCGCTCTCACCTGCATTGCCGAAGTCGTCTCCGGCGGCGCCACGGTGGCCTTCGTCGAGGCGAGCATCACCGCCGGGGAGGACCACCGGCTCGTGGCCAGGGCCAACTCCACGTACATCTTCCGGGCTCGGGACTGAGGCAACCGGCGCGCTCAGCCGTTGCGCTCCGGGCCCGAAAAGGCACGGGTGTTTGCTTCGCACCGGCCGAGAGACCAGGATAACGGGCCACATGGCACCATTTCGCTCGAGTTCGGACAGCCGCCCGGCGGGGATACGCCGCTCCGGTGATGATGCGTTCAAGCTCACCGTTGACTATGTCAAGCAGGAAGCCCTCGAGCCCCTCAAGGGCCTGGGCCGCTTCGTGGCCTGGGGGCTGGCGGGCTCCTTGGCCATCGCCGTGGGCATCCTGCTGCTGCTCGTCGGCATCCTGCGCGTGCTGCAGGAGGAAACGGGCACCGCCCTGACCGGGGATTGGTCCTGGGTGCCGTACTTCGCCGTCAGCGTGGTCGGCCTCGCCGTAGCCGGCATTGCCGCCTGGCGCATCGTCGCCGGACCGGCCAAGCGCAAGGTGCCGAAGCACGCCAAGAAGTCGACCGAGACGGAACTGGAGTCGCCGACACTCGTGTCGAAGTCTGTCGAGTCGAAGCCGTCCGAGTCGAAGACGTTCGGAACGGAACCGGCGGGCGCCACGATCGAGTCACAGGCAACTGGGACACAGGAAGGAACGAGCTGATGCCGAAGCCAGGGACCAACGGACGACGCATCACCCGCGAGGATCTCCAAGCCGCCTACTCCCAGGTCCTGGGGGAGGGGGAAGCAACGGCTCGTGCCGCCGCTCCCCGGGCTCTCGCCGTGGCCGGTGCCATCGGGATGACCCTCATCACGTTGGCCTTCCTGGCTGGGCGCCGCCGCGGACGCAGCCGTTCGGCTGTCGTTGAGATCCGGCGGCTGTAGGCCGGGGAAGTGGACGCTCTCCTCCGGCGCCTCCTGCGCGCCGCCATGCGGCGCGGCATGGCCGGCGACTGGACGTGGTTGGTCATTGCGGCCTCCGCCTACGTCCTACGACGCGCCTTGCGGGACAAGGGCGGCGTTGTCTCGACGCTTCGCGTCTCGCCGGGCGAGCAGATCCTTATCTCAGTGCGCGAGTACAACGCCCCACCGGCAGAAGCCGACAGCGTCACCACCGCCGTCAACGAAGACTGAGCCCCTGAGCGCCGAACCCCAGACTCGGAGCGCGGAACTCTGAGCACCGTGCAGCACGCCCTCGCAGCAGGGGAGCGGATCCTCCTGATCGACCCGAAGGAGCGGCGCTACCTGATCACCCTCGTCGAAGGAGCGACCTTCCATACCCATGCGGGCGTGATCGCGCACGACAGCATCATCGGCGGGGAAGAAGGACGCACGATCACCGGGTCGACCGGCCGCCACTTCCTCGTGCTTCGCCCCACCTTGAGCGACATCGTGCTCAAGATGCCCAGGGGGGCGCAGGTCATCTATCCAAAGGATCTCGGCGCCATACTGATCGCCGCCGACCTGGGTTCCGGCCAACGGGTGCTCGAGGCAGGTGTCGGCTCAGGAGCCCTTTCCATGACGGTGCTCCGGGCTGGAGCCTCCGTCGTCGGCTACGAGCTCCGGGAGGACTTCGCCGAACGGGCCCGAGCCAACGTGGCCGCCGCCCTGGGCCCCGATGCGCCCTATCGGGTGGAGATCCGGGACGTGACCGAGGGCATCGACGAGCGGGACCTGGACCGCATCCTCCTCGATATGCCCGAGCCCCACAAGGTGATCCCCGCCGCTGCCGCCGCCCTGCGGCCCGGCGGCATCTTGCTGGCCTATCTCCCCACCATCAATCAAACGGCTCTCCTGCGCCAGGCCCTCGATGAAGAGAGCGCACCCTTCGGGCTCCCCGAGACCCAGGAGATCATGCGGCGCACATGGCACATCGAGGCGCGCTCGGTGCGACCCGATCACCGCATGGTCGGCCACACCGGCTTCCTCACCACCGCCCGCCGCCTCAGCGTCTGACTGACTTTCTGCGCCGCTTGGGCGCCGCCGGACGCCGCTCCTGCGCCGTCAGCGGATCAACCAGGTACCCCGGGATACAAGGTTCTCATCACCGGCGTCGCCACCGCTGTGGCGAAAGCGCTAATCGCGCTCGATGAAGATGCACTCCCCGGGACACTCCTCGGAGGCTTCGACCACGGCCTCTTCGAGGTCCGCCGGTACCGCAGCCATGCCAGCGGAGCCACCCGGGTCGTTCAAGACCGAGCCGTCGTCCTTCACGTAGGCCAGGCCGTCGTCGAGAAGGGTGAACACGGCCGGCGCGATCTCCTCGCACAGCCCGTCGCCTGTGCAGAGATCCTGGTCGATCCAGACCTTCATGTTGTCGTCTCTCTCCTCGTCATGACCGCCCCACGGGCCAAGGGGACCGTACTGAGGCAACCCCGGCCCCGTCAACAGCACGTGGTGGACCCTCCACGATAGTCGCCGGCCAGCAACTCCTCCGTCATGGCCTCGTTCCGGCGCCTATCTGCAACCTGATTGCGACCGGGGAGGTCCCCGCCAACCGCGGCTCGATTCTCTCGACCGCCTCCGGGGCGCCCGGGGCGCCCGGTGACGCAATGGGACGCCAATGGAGACGGAATGGGACCCAATCGGTGAACGAACCCGCCACGCGGCGGAATATGGCCGCCATTTGGGGAATGATGGCGGCGGTTCGTCCAACGCCACCGGACGACGACTCGTTCCCTCGAGATCCATGCGGTCGAAACCGATCCGGTCGTAAACCGATCCGGTCGTAAACCGATAGTGGTCGTAAACCGATAGAGCCACAGCCGAAACCCTGACAACTCGACCCTGACAGAAGAAGGAAAGGGATCTGCATGACAGTGGACCGACGCACGTTCGTGAAAGGCGCACTGGGCGCCTCGGGGGCCGTCCTCCTCGGTGGCATGGGAGCAGCCGCGGCCGGAGGCACCGGTGCAGGCGCCTCAGGGGTACGACTCGACCGTGCCGGCAGTCTTGGGGTCGCGCTGCCCAATCCCGAGAAGTCGGGCATCGAACACGTCATCGTCGTCATGATGGAGAACAGGAGCTTCGACCACTTCCTCGGCTGGCTGCCCCATGCGGACGGCCGGCAAGCCGGGCTCTCGTACCCTGATCCGCAGGGCGCGCTGCACAAGACGTACCACCAGACACAGTTCAACGGCTGCGACTTCACGGACCCCGATCACTCCTACGGCGGGGGGCGGCTCCAGTACAACGGCGGGAAGATGAACGGCTTCCTCTCAGACAAGGCCAACGACGACTTTGCCATCAGCTACTACGCGGCCAAGGACCGCCCGTTCATGAGCAAGTTGGCCCTGGCATACACCACCTGTGACCGCTATTTCTGTGGCATCTTGGCTCCGACCTATCCCAACCGCTTCTTCCAGCACTCGGCGCAGACCGACCGCCTCGATGACGCCTTGACCATGTCCACCCTCCCCACCATCTGGGACCAGCTCAACCAGGCAGGTGGGCCGACCGGTCGCTACTACTACTACTACGACGTGCCGTTCCTGGCGCTGTATGGATCCAAGTACAGCGGCATCTCCTTCAAGTTCCCCCAGTTCCTCAGCGACGCGGCATCCGGCCAACTACCCAACGTCTCGTATCTCGATCCCAAGTTCGTCGGCGAAGCGGACGCCACATCGGCCGACGATCACCCACTGGCCGACATCCGGGCCGGGGACGCCTTCTTGTCCCAGGTCTTTCATGCCGTCACATCGGGCCCGGGCTGGGACAAGACCGTGCTCGTCATCAACTACGACGAGTGGGGGGGTTTCTTCGATCACGTGGTGCCGCGACGCATCACCGCCGGAGTGGCCGCGAGCGTCAGTCCCACGAGTGGTGTTGACACCGACGTCGACGCAGCGGGAAAGGTGCTCTCCGGTTTCCGGGTGCCGTGCATCATCGTCTCGCCGTTCAGCCGGGTGGGTGGGAAGCAGGGGGCCGTGAACCACAAGTTCTATGACCACACATCGGTCCTGAAGATGATCGAGTGGCGCTGGGGACTGGAGCCTCTCACGCGGCGCGATGCGTCCCACTTGCCGACCGATCCCGGGAATCTCGCCACGGCCCTCAACTTCTCCCACACGGTGACCAAAGTCCCGAGTCTGCCGGTCCTGGCCGCGTTCACCCCGGTGGCATGTGCGGCGTCGAGCACCACCACCACGGAGGCTCCGGGCATCGCGCCCGCCGACAGCACGGGGCGGACCGAGATCAAGGTCGCCAGCGCCGCCACCGCATCCGCCAACACCGCATCCGCCACCCTGACCGCCGCCGCCCAACACACAACCTGGACCGACCTGCTGGGCTCATCCCTCATGGACGGCTGGACGTAGGAGCGAACCCCGAGCGAACGCCGGGCGGATGCCGGATCGGACGCCGGGCGGACGCCAACCGGACGCCGTCTCCCAAGCGCTCCCCAAAATCACCACAAGGGCATCCCA
>Ga0302324_100015899_pt1 | contig 15056 bp, 14 predicted proteins | sample Palsa_T0_1_FD_201949 | JGI IMG/M metagenome (GOLD analysis project Ga0302324, IMG submission 201949) | Peat permafrost microbial communities from Stordalen Mire near Abisko, Sweden - Palsa_T0_1 | ecosystem: Environmental > Terrestrial > Soil > Palsa > Peat permafrost | place: Sweden: Abisko...
CTTGCGCACGATCTGCACGTCGTTGCGCATGTAGCCCTGGTGCGCCAGCACGCTCTTGATGCGGTCCACGCCTTTGCCGATCTCACCGAAGTCCGCCAGATCGCCGGTTTTGAATTTGGCGGCTTTGAACAGCTTGGCCGTCTCGAAGTGCGGCGCGCCTTGGATGTGCACGTCCCCCAGATCGTAGGTGCCGCCCTCGTCCACTACCACCTTCACCGCCAGCCCCTGCACATCCGTGGCTTTCTCCACCGTGACTTTGGTAAACGCCACGCGAATGCGGCCGCGCGCATCGTAAAGCGGGCGAACGGCGGAGTCCAGGTATTGGCGAAAGCTATCTTCTTTATATGGCGCACCCACCGCTACCTCGGCGATGGCATTCTGCAGCGCGCTCGATGGGATCACCTGATTGCCTTCAAAGGATACTTCGGCTACCGCCGGCTCCAGCCGCGCCGGACGGAACAAGATGGCAAACTCTCCCGGTCCTGTCGGCATCACCTTCACGATCACCGTGTCTTTGCCTTCATGCGCCGTCACATACTCCTGAATCAACTGCTTGTAGCGCTCCAGCACCTGCTTGGTGGCCGCCAGGCGCGGGGCAAACATGGGATCCTTCGCGCGCAGATATTCGACGATGTCCTTGTCCGGTATCCCCAGATTTTCGAAGCGAATGGGGTAAGCCGGGTTCACTTCCACCACCTGGAAAGAAGCCGCATAACCGTTCTGGTCGCCGCTGGGCGCGAACTTATAGCCCACCGTTTCGAACGAGCCGGTGGCAATCAGTTTATCGCGCGCGGCTTCGAATTCCGCTTTGCCCGCCAGTTGCCCGACCTTCAACCCTGCTACGGCCAGGATCTGGGCCTGCGTATAGTTCTTGTTGCCCTCCACCTTGAGGCTTTCCACCGGCCATTTGCCGGGCTGGGTGGCAGGCTTTGCGGTGGTCTTTTTGGCGCGGCTGCTCTGCGCCATGGCGGCCGGAATCCCGGCGCCCGACCCGCACATCACTAATAGCAGAAGCCAAATCATATCTTTATTGTAGGGGCGATGTAGAATGGAAAAAGTGTCCTACGATCTGATCGTTATCGGCAGCGGCCCCGGCGGATACTCGGCCGCCATTCGCGCCGGCCAATATGGCCTTAAGACCGCGCTCATCGAGAAGCAGCCTAAGTTAGGTGGGACGTGCCTGCTGGTAGGCTGCGTTCCAACAAAGGCCCTGCTGCACACGGCCGATGTTTGGGACCATTTCCTGAATCCCGAGGCCGATGGCATCCAGTGCCAGAACCCGGTGCTCGACTACCCCAAGGTCATCGACAAGAAGAACCGCATCGTCAACAAGCATTCCAAGGGCGTGGAATTCCTGCTGCGCAAGAACAATGTCGAATGGATCAAGGGGTACGCCCGGCTGAAGGGTGGCGGGCAAATCGAAGTGGAAGGCGTGCAGGGACCCCAGACCTTGGAAGCGCGCAACATTATTATCGCCACCGGTTCGGAGGCCCGGATGCTGCCTGGACTGCAGCCCGACCCCGACCTGATTCTGACTAACATCGAGATCCTGAACCTGACCACCGTGCCTAAATCCTTGGCGATCATCGGAGCGGGCGCGGTAGGCGTGGAGTTCGCCTCTATTTTCAACCGGTTTGGAACGGATGTCGCCGTGTTCGAGATGCTGCCGCGCGTGGTGCCTGTGGAAGACGAAGAGATCTCCCAGGAACTGGACCGCGCCTTCCGCAAGGCAGGCATCCGGGTGGAAACTGGCGCCATGGTGGCGAACGTGCGCAAGGGCGGCCAGGGTGTGCAACTGACGGTGACGCTCGCAGGCGGCAAGACGGAAGAGGTGGAAGCGGAGAAGCTTCTGGTAGCCGTGGGCCGCAAGCCCAACACGGAGAACATCGGCCTCGAAAACACGCACGTGGAGCTGGATCGCGGCTTCATCAAGGTGAATCCGTACCAACAGACCGGCGAGCCGGGCGTATACGCTATCGGCGACGTGGTGGCGGGTACCCCGCAACTGGCGCATGTGGCCACCATGGAGGGTATGGTGGCGGTGGCGCACGCCGCGGGCAAAACGGCCGTTCCCATCAATCGCAACCGCATCCCCGCCTGCACCTATACCGAGCCGGGCATCGGCAGCGTGGGGCTCACCGAAGCGCAGGCGCGCACGCAAGGCTACCAGGTGAAGATTGGCAAGTTCCCGTTCGCCGGCAACAGCCGCGCCAGCATTCTGGACAGTCACGGCGGATTCATCAAGGTGGTGACCGACGAGAAGAGTGGCGAGATCCTGGGCGTGCACATCATCGGCCCGGAGGCCTTCGAGTTGATCGCGGAAGCCGTGGCGGCCATGGAATCGGAGGCCACGGTGGAGACCATGATGCAGACCATCCACCCGCATCCCACGCTCAGCGAGGTCATGGGCGAAGGCTTCAACGCCGTCTACGGTCTGGCCATCAATGCTTAGCGAACGATGTGGCGCAGGCACTCTTGCCGCCGCAAACGTGCTTACACCGGGACGCCTGGACTACCCGGCAGCGCTGGACTTACAGCAATCCCTGGTGGCGCGACGCAAAGCCGGCGAAATCCCCGATCAACTGATCCTGATCGAACACCCGCACACCATCACCCTGGGCCGCAACGGGCATTTAGAAAACCTGCTGGCCAGCGAAGAAATCCTGACCCGCGCCGGCATTGCCTTCCATCCCACCGACCGCGGCGGCGACATTACCTATCACGGGCCGGGACAGATCGTGGGCTATCCCATCATGGACCTGCGCGAATGGAAGCGCGACGTGGGTGCCTACGTAAGGGCGATCGAGCAAGTTCTGATCGACACGCTGGCGGATTTCGGCATCCAGGGCGGCCGCATTCCAAAGCTCACCGGCGTGTGGGTGGATGGCCGCAAGATCGCCGCCATCGGCGTGCACATCAGCCGATGGGTAACATCGCACGGTTTCGCGCTGAATGTCTCCACCGACCTGCGCTATTTCCAGTACATTGTTCCTTGCGGACTGACCAAACCCGTGGCTTCCATGGCGCAATTGGGATGCAATGCCAGTTGGGAAGAAGTCGCGGAGACCCTGGTGACGCATTTCGGCCGTGTATTTGAACGCGACATAGAGAGGATTCGACATGACGGACGTAGTGATGCCCCAGATGGGCGAGAGCATCGTGGAAGGTACGCTGACCAAATGGCTGAAGAAGCCCGGCGATCGTGTGGAGCGGGACGAGCCGCTATTTGAGATCTCCACCGATAAGGTAGACACGGAGATTCCATCGCCCGCCGCTGGGACGCTCTCGGAAGTCCTGGTGGAAGAGGGCAAGACGGTCGGCATCAGTACCGTAGTCGCGCGTATCGATGAAGGCGGCGGGGCTGCCGCACAGCCCGTCGCGCAACCCGACGCGCAGCCTGCACCCGAACCGGTTGCCGCCGCCGCGCCGGCGGCTCCACCCGCGCCCGAACCGCCGCCGGCGCCGCCCGCTCCGCCGCCTGTTGAGGAAGCCGCGGAACCGGCCGGTCCGCTGTCGCCGCTGGTACGGCGCATGGCGCGCGAGTACTCCATCGACCTGACCAAGGTAAAGGGAACCGGCGCAGGCGGCCGTATCACCAAGCAGGATCTGGAAGGACACATCGCACGTCAGCAGGCCGCTCCGACGGCTGCACCACCCGTACAAGCAGCGCCCGTTGTGCAAGCGGCGCCGCCTCCACCAGTGCAGGCCGCACCGCCGCCTCCTCCGCCTCCCGCGCAGGAACTGCCGCCCCTGCCCGCCGCCGGGCAAGCCAAGGCGCGTATCGAGCCGATGAGCACCATGCGCCTGCGCATCGCCGAGCACATGCTCGCCAGCAAGCGCACGTCGGCGCACGTTACTACCATACATAAAGTAGACATGACCAAAGTGGCCCGCATGCGCGACCGCCACAAGGCCGACTTTCAGTCGAGCTACGGCATGTCGCTAACCTACCTGCCGTTCGTGGTGCGCGCCACGGTGATCGGGCTGCGCACTTACCCCCTGTTGAACGCCTCCATCGAAGGCAACAACATCATCTACCACAACGAAATCAACGTGGGCATCGCGGTGGCGCTGGAAAACGGGCTGATCGTGCCGGTGATCCGCCAGGCCGACGAGAAGAACGTGCTGGGCTTGCAGCGCTCCATCGTGGATCTGGCCACCCGCGCCCGCTCGCGCCAGCTCAAGCCCGATGAAGTGCAGGGCGGCACTTTCTCGATCACCAACTTCGGCAGCTTCGGCAGCGTGATCGCGACCCCCATCATCAACCAGCCGCAGGTGGCCATCCTGGGTGTGGGCGCGGTGGAGAAGGTGCCGGTGGTGATCGACGATGCCATCGCGATCCGGTCCGTGATGTACCTGTCGCTGAGCTTCGATCACCGGCTGATCGACGGTGCGCTGGGCGACCAGTTCACGGCCAAGGTGAAGCAGGTGCTGGAGGGCTGGTCGGAAGAGGTGTTGTGATTCTGGTGCCGAAACCGAAGGTGTACTTGGCCGGTCCTATATCCAACTGTAATCAAAAGCAAAGGAACGAGTGGCGCAAGCAACTCAAGACGGAGTTGCACAGGCTCGGCTACGACTGGATAGATCCGGCCGATTACACGACCGATACGAGGGACGACTGGACGCCTCTTCGCGAGATGGTTGACATTGACAGGTCAGACGTCGTCATCGCGAATCTATGGCGTGAGTCGATAGGCACCGTTGGGGATCCTTCAGGCGCGGCGGCGGGGGACACCAGTCATTCTGATCGACCCGAACTACCTGGACAGCCTCGCGTTGAGGAAAATTGTAGGCGACGATTACATCGTTCACAGCATCGAGAAGGCGGTCAACAAGCTCCGGCACGACATCGGGCCCCAGCTCACCACACAAGTCGAAGTGCTTAAGAAGAGCGGCAACCGAGCGATTCGACTTGGCCAAACTTCACAACTTCCTCAACAGGCTTTGCGTTGACGCCAGCATCGCGGACGCGCTGTTACCTCAGCTCGTAGCACAGGGTGTACAGGTAGACGTGAGAAATGCCGCGAGAGGCGGCGCCGTCGGGTCCCGGCAAATCGAACAGTTTTTACGGGACCGACTGCAAGAGCTGTCAGGTGACCGGATGTTCGAAAATGATCTCAAACAGCGTGCCCACAGGCTTATCGAGGCCTTAGAGAAGCATCAGCGCTCCAAGAAGGACAATCTCCTGGAGGCGCTCGCGCAGGAAGAGGCGACACTCAGCGAAAGGGTTGCGCGGTTTGAATCCGAAAACGATTCCCTAAGGCGCGCAATACAGGACCGTGACGAGCAATTGCGGGTCGCATTCGATTCGGACGCTGCCTTCAAAACCGTAACCGCAGCCGTTGAAGCCGCGAAGGCGCGTTACGAAAACGAGTTGTTGGTCCATGAGAAGGCGCTGCAATCCGCGGGTGTGTCGCCTTATGAACACTCTCATAAGGTCTACCTCGCTCTCAGCCTCCTGGCGCAGTACTCACGTGAGAGGCCGACTCGCGGTGGCCGCTTACCCCTGAACGCCTGGCTCGAAGAGAGAGGATGCACCTTTGCTTATGCGTCGGGAGAATCCGAACCCACCATGAACGATCCAGAAGCCCGGAAGGAGAGGACCCTGAGCCACGAAGGTTCGATCCTGGTCCTTGGGAGGCATCTCAAGCTGGGGCACGGCTGGGACCCCAAATTTTGCTGCAGAATTTATTTCGAGATACTGGACTCCGCGGACGGCAAGTCTTGTTGGACGTCATCCCAGTACGGCCCGCGATTAAGCAGGCGTAGGGCCCTGATTCCGCGCCCTTGAGACGGACGGGGCTGGCGGGAGATAATGGGAAATGATGTCAAGTCCAGAGTACAGGCCGTTGACCTGCACGAAGCGGAGATAGCGGAATTGTGCCGCCGTTACAGGGTAAAGGAATTGTCACTGTTCGGATCGGCGGTGCGGGGTGAGATGGGGCCGGATAGCGATATCGACCTTCTGGTCGAGTTCCAGCCGGAAGCCAATGTCAGCCTGTTACGCCATTTCGCAGCGGAGCGCGAGTTGAGTGCGCTCCTGGGGCGCAGGGTCGATCTGGTTTCAAAACGCGCTTTGCGGGAGCCGCTCAGGAGAGCGATCGTTCCGCAAGCCCGGCTGCTTTATGCGGCGTGACGGGCTGCTCCTGGCCGATATTGTGGCTGCCGCGGATGCGGTCGCGGAATTCATCGCCGGATGCACGTCAGAGACGTTTGCGAGCAACCAACTGGTGCGCAGCGCGGTGGTACACCAACTGACGGTAATCGGTGAGGCCGTCGCACGGCTCTCCGCCCCAGGTACGGGATCAACATCCGGAAATTCCGTGGCTGGACATCAAGGGGCTGCGCAACATCGTTGTCCACAACTACTTCGGAATCGACTGGGCCGAAGTTTGGAATGCAGCCTCAGCGGATGTTCCGGTTCTCCGGTCGCAGCTCATTGAGATTTTTCGTGACCCCAGGGACACGGAGGAGATCGAATAAATTAGGCCTCGAGGACCGCTCGCTCATGCGCCCGGTCCATAGCCGCCAGTGGCGCCATCGACCTAGACCTAGACACGGTGAAGGGCACTGGCGTCGGCACACGTCACCACCATACATAAGGTAGACATGACCAAAGTGGCGTGGTGCGCGCCACGGTGATCGGACTGCGCACTTACCCCCTGTTGAACGCCTCCATCGAAGGCAACAACATCATCTACCACAACGAAATCAACGTGGGCATCGCGGTGGCGCTGGAAAACGGGCTGATCGTGCCGGTGATCCGCCAGGCCGATGAGAAGAACGTGCTGGGCTTGCAGCGCTCCATCGTGGATCTGGCTACGCGCGCCCGCTCGCGCCAGCTCAAGCCCGACGAAGTCCAGGGCGGCACCTTCTCGATCACCAATTTCGGCAGCTTCGGCAGCGTGATCGCGACCCCCATCATCAACCAGCCGCAAGTGGCGATCCTGGGAGTGGGCGCGGTGGAGAAGGTACCGGTGGTGATCGACGATGCTATCGCCATCCGCTCGGTGATGTATCTGTCGCTGAGCTTCGATCACCGGCTGATCGACGGCGCGCTGGGCGACCAGTTCACGGCCAAGGTGAAGCAGGTGCTGGAGGGTTGGTCGGAAGAGGTGCTGTGATTCTAATGCCGAAACCGAAGGTGTACTTGGCCGGTCCTATAGGCGGACCGAGGGTCCGCCGCAGCCCACGTCGCAGCCGACGGGGCTGCCCCACTTTCGTCGCAAACCTCGTATTAAGGAAGGGGCGGTAACCGCCGCGCCCACGCCACGATGAAAACCCAGGCCACCGCTGCCGCGTATCCCGCCAGCACATCGCTCGGATAGTGCACGCCCAGATAGATTCGCGAGAGGCCGATCGCGGCCACTAGCGCCGCTGCTGCGGCATAGGACAACACCCGCCCCACACGGCTTGCGGTGCGCGCCGCGGCAATCGCCGCCAGTATGCCAAAAAATGTGCACGATACCATTGCGTGGCCGCTCGGGAAGCTGTAACCCATCGGCTCCACAAGTCCGAAAAACGGTACGGGCCGCGGGCGGCGAAAGCTCGCTTTTATAGCTTGATCCAGGACCTCGGAGCCGAGTACTGTGATGAAAAGCAGCACCGCGGTACGCCATCGGCCTGTCCGCAGAAGCCAGACAACGACCAGCGCGCCCAGGACGATCAGATAGGCCGGCTCTCCGATCAGGCTGAAGCCGCGCATCACGGCGGTCAGCACCGGCGTGGCGTGCGCATGCACGAGCATCCGGATGCGATCGTCCCAAGCCTGGGTGCCGCCCCGGCGCACTTCCTGTGCGAGCCACGCAAATAGCAGCAGCGCGCCGCACCATCCCAGGATTAACGTCGCTTTGCCGGGCTGCGCCTCGGCCAGCCTCATTTGCCCAGGAGTTCGTGGAGCGGCAGTTCAATAACCGGGTCCGCTGTCCGCAGAATGCCGTCTTTGGCCTCGCGGGCGGCTTCCGCGGTGTGGACGTAGCCGCGCCCGGTCCGCGGATTCACCACCCACACGTAAGGAATGCCGAAAGCCAGGTAGTCGTCGATCTTCTCCTGCACCGCGCCGGCCCGGTCGTCGGGCGACAAGACCTCTACGACCAAGTGCGGCGGTTCCGTGACGATCCTGCCTGCCGGTTCCGGGCCTGCCACAAGCGTGACATCGGGAATTCGAAAACGGCTGGATCTTACTTGTACCCTCACTTCCACCGCGGTCCAGAATTTAGGGTAGTGCGTGGCGAGGAATATTGCGATGCGCGTCTGCAAGCTGGCATGATCGATTTCGCCCACATTTCTCTCCACGATTTCGCCGTCAACGTATTCGCAGTCGCCATCGGGATAGCTCGTGTGCAAATACTCCTCGACCGATACGAGTGTGGTGGCCATGGCTCTATTCTCGCATGATGTAAACTGGTGAGTCGTCCGACAAGGAGCCCCGATGCACAAACGACTCACAATCCTCTCCCTGTTCCTTACGCTGGCCGGCCTCGCCCTGTTCGTCTCCCGCACCGACGCCAAACCCGAAACCATCGCACAAATCGCCCCCGGCGTTTGGTTCCGCGAAGGCGACCTGCAGAATCTGGGCCACTGCAACAACACCGTCATCGAGATGAAGGACTACCTCATCGTGGTGGACGCCAACTTCCCAAGCGGCGCCCGCGCCACCATGGCGGACGTCAAACGCGTCTCCTCCAAGCCGGTGAAATACGTCTTCGACACCCATCATCACGGCGACCATTCTTACGGCAACGCCGTCTGGACCGATGCCGGCGCCACCACGCTGGCCTATGTGGGCGTTGCCCAGGAGATGCAGCGCTACGAACCGGCCCGCTGGCAAAGCACCGCCAAGGAGCGCAAGGACGTGGCCGACATGCATCGCCCCAGCGTCGAGCCGCCCAAGCAGACCTTCGATGAGAACCTGTTTGTGATCGACGATGGAGCGCGCAAGGTGGAGTTTCACTTCTTCGGCTGGGCGCACACCCGCGGCGACGGTTTCGTCTACCTGCCGAAAGAGCAAATCCTATGCACCGGCGACGCGGTAGTCAACGGTCCGTACAACTACACCGCCGACGGCAACATCGGCAACTGGCCGAACGTAGTGCGTGCCGCGCAAAAGCTGAAGGTCAAGACCGTGTTGCCGGGCCACGGCGTGCCGGGCGGCCCTGAACTCATGGCCGGCCAGGCGCAGTTCATGATGGAACTCCGCAAAGCGGTGCAATCGGGCGTGGATCAGGGCAAGAAGCCGGCCGACCTGGCCAAACTGCAACTGCCCGATAGCGTCAAGAACTGGGTCGGCGACGGCCTGGCGGCGCAGGCCAAGGACGCCTACGAAGAGATTACCCAAGGCAAGCCGCACGGCGAGATTCAGGGCGGCAAGTAAACTATGGAGTTCGAAACACTGGCCGTTCACGCCGGCCGCAAGATCGATCCGGCGACCGGAGCGGTAACGCCGCCCATACATCTGTCCACCACCTTCGAACGGCAAAGCGACGGCGAGTACCCGCTCGGCTTTTCCTATTCACGCGAGGACAACCCCAATCGCCGCATGCTCGAAGAGTGCCTGGCGGCGCTCGATGGCGGCAAGGAGGCCCTGGTGTTCGCCTCCGGTCTGGCCGTGCTCACAGCCGTCTTGCAAGGGCTGGAGCCCGGCGACCACGTGATCGCACCGGCGGTCGCTTACTACGGTATGCGGCAGTTGATGAAAACCGTCTTCGCCAAGTCGCCCCTCACAGTCGACTACGTGAACATGACGGATCTCGACGCAGTCCGCGCGGCGGTCCGGCCGAACACGCGGCTGATCTGGGTGGAGACGCCGGCCAATCCGATGCTCGACATTACCGACCTTGCGGGTGTGGCGGAGATCGCGCATCGCGCGAACGCCATCGGTATCTGCGATGGGACGTTCACTACGCCGGCGCTGCAGCGGCCCTTCGACTTCGGCATCGACATGGTGATGCACTCGACGACCAAGTATCTGGGCGGGCACTCCGACCTTCTGGGAGGGTCCCTCGCCACGCGCTACGACAATTATTTGTTCGAGCGCGCCCGCAACGCGCAGCGATACGGCGGGGCCGTGCCATCGGCCTTCGATTGCTGGCTGACATTGCGCGGCATCTCCAGCCTGCCCTGGCGGATGCGCGGCCACTCGGAAAACGCGGCCGCGATCGCAGAATTCCTGAACGCGCATCCGGCCGTCGAACGGGTCCACTATCCCGGCTTGCCGGGCCATCCCGGGCGCGACCTCGCGGCGCGCCAGATGAAGGGCGGCGGTGGCATGGTCTCGTTCCAGGTAATTGGGGACCGCGCGGCAGCCATGCGGGTGGCGGCCGCCGCTCGTGTTTTCACGCGGGCCACCAGCCTCGGCGGACCGCACAGCTACATCGAGCATCGCGCTTCCATCGAGGGCCCCGAGAGCAAGACGCCGCAGAACCTGCTCCGGTTGTCGGCTGGCCTCGAAAATTCCGCCGACCTCACCGCCGATCTCGATCAGGCGCTCCGCTCCAGCTAAGCACGCCGTGCAGAAGTGGGGCAGCCCCTTGGGCTGCGGCGGACACTCTGTCCGCCTCCGACAGCGGTCCGCGGTGATCTACTTCGGCGGGTCGATCCGCCGCCGGGCATCGGGGTTCCGGAGTTGAGCGCGCACGTCCTTCATCAATCGAAACAGATGGTAGGGATCGCTCGGCGAGGCCAGAAAATCGAAACGTTCATAAAAGGCCTTGGCTTGGTCGTCCTTCGCATGGACGGCGAACGCCCGGATGCCGGCTATATCGGCCGCTTGCACCGTGCGCAACATCGCGTCTTTTAAAAGACCCGCGCCCAGTCCCTTACCCTGCCAACTTGCGGCGACAGCCAAGCGCGCCAGCAGCATAATCGGGACCGCATGACGGGCCAACCCCTTGGTCAATCGCTCCGGCGCATCGCTATACTCGACCTGGCCCACTACGAGCGTATAGTAACCAACCACCTCCGCATCGCTCAGCGCGATGTATGTCTGCGAGGCTCCCGCTTGCTGGTTCTGAAAAGCGTAACGAATAAGAAAGCGATTGAGCGGTTCGCGGCTGCAGTCGAAGGTGTCGATCGCGTGGCCGCGATTTAGCTTTTCAATCCGGAGCGTCGGCCTCATTCACCCCCGCTACGCTCGAAGACGCTAGGCTCCTGGAAAAGCTTGGCGAGACGAGGAGCGGGTTTCGTAGGGGCGTCGAGCGCCTTTTGAAATGCCTTCCACTGCTCGGCATTCAGACCGAATTTCCGGCGGTCCGGCAACGTCTCTTCCGCGCGGGCCAGCGCGCTTTCCAGAACGAACTCGCTTACCGAGCGATGGGCCGCGACGGCGGCGATCTGGAGGGCGCGCTTCGCCGATGCCGTCAGGCGCAAATCGAGTTTCTCATTTCGCCTCTCGACATTCGGCATGGCATCTCCTCCTGCTTTCAAGCTCACTATATCATGCCGGACATTGTCATGACAACGCGTTGTGCGCTTGGTTAGCCTCAAAGCTCTGTTTGACTCCCGCCCACCCCCTTCGCTATCCTGAAGCTTGTTCTGATAGAGGCGCGGCGGCCATCAGTAGCCGGACGGGCATTCCGACAGAGCTTCGGAAGTCCGGCCAAAGGGGCCGATATGTAGTTCCGCCGAAACCGGCGCGCATGGCTCTATGCCGCGGCGGTTGGGGGGTCAGGCTAATACCTGCTCACTGTCACCCGGGAAACGCGGGTGGAGCGCTATCGGAAGCGAAGACTCCCCGGGTTCGTCCGCGTCTTTTCTTCTGCCTCCGTCTCCGCCCCGCGCATATGATATGCAGCTTTTCGAGCTAACGCGGGCGCTGGTCGATACCGAATCCATCACCGGCAACGAGGAGCGTGTCGGGCTTCAGTTGCTGGACTACGTCTCTGCCCTCGCCACCCGCTACGGTGGCCGCGCCGAACGCTCGGAAGTCGAGCCGCACCGTGCCAACGTCTTCGCCTGCTGGGGCGAGCGGCCCGTGGTCACGCTGTCCACCCATATGGATACCGTGCCGCCCTTCATCCCCTCGCGCGAGGATGCCGATTTCATCTGGGGACGCGGCGCGTGCGATACCAAGGGCATCATCGCCGCCATGCTGAAGGCCGCCGAAGCGCTGCTCGAAGCCGGCACCCGCAACTTCGGCCTGCTGTTCGTGGTCGGCGAGGAGCGTAACAGCGCGGGCGCATATTACGCCGCGGCGCATCCCCAGGGCGCGCGCTACTTGATCAACGGCGAGCCAACTGAAAACAAGCTGGCGCTGGGCTCCAAGGGTGCCCTGCGTTACGAAATCGCCGCCACCGGACGCATGGCGCATTCGGCGTACCCTGAGCTGGGCGAATCCGCCATCGACAAGCTGCTTGACGCGCTTGCGGCCATCCGCGCCATCCCGCTCCCGGTCGACGGTCTGCTCGGCCCCAGCACGCTGAACATCGGGACCATCGGCGGCGGGCGCGCGCCCAACGTGATCGCGGACGCGGCCAAAGCTGAAATCTTCGTGCGGCTGGTCGGCGATTCCGCCACCACCAAGGACGCCATAGCCGCGGCCGTCGCGGGCAAAGCGGAGCCGCGTGAAATGCTGGAGATCCCCGCCCTGCGGCTCGGCGCGCTCCCTGGCATCGAAACAACTGTGGTCGCGTACACCACCGACATTCCGGCGTTCGGCGGCGCCTGGGGGACACCATTCCTGATCGGGCCCGGCTCCATCCACGTGGCGCACACGCTCGACGAGCGCATCCCCAAGCGGCAACTGGAAGACGCCGTGGGCATCTATCAAAATATGGTGACCCAACTGCTGAGAATGGAGGGCAGCCTTTGATATCGACGTGGCCAAGCTCTCTGCACCGTGGGGCGGGCAATTCTGCCCGCAGCCGGCTTTTAGCCGGCTTTGGCCGCCTGAAAGGCGGCTGCGGCCATGATTGGCCGCCCTACTAGAGCCTCCGCCACGTCGCCGAACATAGGATTAACTTTATGATGCAAACCAGAATCGAAGTCGGCATCCTGGGCGCCACCGGCATGGTGGGCCAGCATTTCGTCAAATTCCTGCGAAACCACCCCTGGTTCGACCTGAAATGGTTGGGCGCAAGCGACCGCTCCGCCGGCAAGCCCTACCACGCCGCCACCGCCTGGCATCTGGGGGGCGCCACACCGGAATCCGTCGCGGATCTGACTGTCGAAGAGTCCAAGCCCGGCAACGCCCCGCGCCTGCTCTTCTCCGCCATGGACGCCTCCGTCGCCACCGAGATCGAGCGCGCTTTCGCGCAGGCCGGCCACGTGGTGGTCTCCAATTCCAAGAACCACCGCATGGACCCGGACGTGCCGCTGCTGGTGCCCGAAATCAATCCCGATCATCTGAAGCTGGTGCCCGGCCAGCAACGTCGCCGCGGCTGGAAAGGCCAGATCGTCACCAATCCCAATTGCTCCACCATCGTCCTAACCATGGGGCTCGGTCCGCTGAAGCCGTTCGGCATCACGCGTGTCATCGCCACCACGCTGCAGGCCATCTCGGGCGCCGGCTATCCGGGCGTGCCCTCCATGGACATCATGGCCAATGTCGTCCCGTACATCGGCGGCGAAGAAGAGAAGATGCAGCAGGAAACCCAGAAGATCCTGGGCGATTTCCGCGGTGACCACATCGAGCCTCTGGCCGCCAAGGTCAGCGCGCACTGCAATCGCGTGCCTGTGGTCGATGGCCACACCGTCACGGTGTCGGTGGAATTCTCGGCGAAGCCCACCGAAGCCGATCTGCGCCACGCCTTCGACCACTTCACCAGCGTGCCGCAGCAGCGCCAGCTTCCCAGCGCGCCGCCGCGTCCGGTCATTTATATGGAACAGAAAGACCGCCCCCAGCCACGCCGCGACGCCGAGCGCGAACGCGGCATGGCGGCTTTCATCGGCCGCTTGCGCCCTTGCCCCGTGCTCGATTATAAGTTCGTCGCGCTGGGCCACAACACTGTGCGCGGCGCGGCGGGCGCGGCCGTGCTGAACGCCGAGTTGATGCACTCGGAAGGAATGCTGGACTGATGATCGTCATGAAATTCGGCGGCACGTCGGTGGAATCCGCAGCCGCCATCGAGCGCGTCGCGTCCATCGTGAAAGCCCGCGCCGCCCGCCGTCCCGTGGTGGTGGTCTCCGCCATGGGCAAGACCACCAACAAGCTGCTGGCCATCGCCGCCGCCGCCATCGAAGGCGCGCGCGAGGAATATATCCGCCAGATTCACGATCTGCGCGATTTCCACTCCCGCGAAGCGCGCCGCGTGGTGCCGCTGGCCGACCGCGCGGAGCTCGACCGCCTGCTCGACGAGCACTTCCAGGAGCTCACCGAACTGGTCAAAGGCCTGGCCGTGCTGGGCGAACTGACGCCGCGCTCCATCGACGCCATCTCCAGCTACGGCGAGCGGCTCTCCAGCTACATCGTGGCGCTGGCCTTCCGTCATTTCGGCATGGACACCGCGCACCTGGATTCCCGCCAGGTCATCGTCACCGACCGCCGCCACACGCAGGCCGCGCCCATATATCCGGAAACTTACGCGCGCCTCGCCGCGGTGATTCCGGCCCTGGCCGGGAACGACGCGGAAAACAAAGTGGTAGTGATGGGCGGCTTCATCGCCGCCACCCAGGATGGCGTCACCACCACGCTGGGCCGCGGCGGTTCGGACTTCACCGCCTCCATCGTGGGAGCGGGCATTGGCGCCGAAGAGATCCAGATCTGGACCGACGTGGACGGCATGCTCACCGCCGATCCCACCATTCTGCCCGGCGGCCATCGCGTGAAAACCATCTCCTTTGCCGAGGCCGCCGAGCTGGCTTATTTCGGCGCAAAGGTGCTGCATCCGGCCACCGTAGTGCCGGCCGTCGAAAAAAACATTCCGGTGCTGATTCTCAACTCGCGCCGGCCGGAAGTTTCGGGCACCCGCATCGTCTCCGAAGCCGTACCCTGCGCCAACGTGGTGAAGTCCATCGCCTGCAAGCGCAAGATCACCGTGGTGAACGTGCACTCCAACCGGATGCTGATGGCGCACGGCTTCCTGCGCCGAATTTTCGAAGTCTTCGACCGGCACGAAACC
>Ga0302324_100015902_pt1 | contig 15055 bp, 12 predicted proteins | sample Palsa_T0_1_FD_201949 | JGI IMG/M metagenome (GOLD analysis project Ga0302324, IMG submission 201949) | Peat permafrost microbial communities from Stordalen Mire near Abisko, Sweden - Palsa_T0_1 | ecosystem: Environmental > Terrestrial > Soil > Palsa > Peat permafrost | place: Sweden: Abisko...
TCCAGGTCGGACCACTGATGGACCGAGAACGTGGCCATGCTGGCGTCGAAGAAGTCACTCTCAAAAGGCAAAGCCTCTGCCCTTGCATCAATCGCTTTGCTAAGATGGGCGGCCCGCTGCTCTCGCATGGAAGCTGATGGCTCGACTGCGGTCACGTGACGATGCAGAGGTTCATACGACCCTGCACCAGCGCCGACATTGAGCACTGTGTCCACGTCACCAAAAGCCTTCTCGATGAAGGAGGCGATGGCAGGGTCCGGCTTACGGTACGCCGTATACCCCTGCCCAATCCGTCCGTAATTTGCATCTCCAGCGCTTCCATCGTCGTGTCTATTCACAAGCAGCGTCCTCACAATGAGTCTCGCTATCATTCTATGAACCTGATGGGTCTTGGTAAACGCCGTTGTCGTCAGTTGGTCATACTCTGCATTGACCTCGTAGTAAAACGGCAAGCGTTGGAAATGCCGAGGAGTGGAAAGCATGGAAAGCCATAAAACCGGCTAGAACGAAGCCGCCGGAGGCGGAGGACGCCTTCGCGTGAGTTTGAGCGAACAGTAGTTACGGTGATTTAGCTTGGTCGCAGAGGAGGACCTTTCTGTGACCCATCTACGCCAGATCATGCTTGAGGAACTGGAGCGTCGCAACCATGCTCCGGCAACCATCCGTTGCTACATCCGCACCGTCGAGCACTTCAGTCGATATTTTCATCGTCCGCCCGATCAGCTTGGTCCGGAACACATTCCCCAGTATCAGGCTGCGCTGTTCACCCATTGGAAGCGGGTCGCGAACACCGTAACCCAGCGGTTGGCAGCCTTGCGCTTCTTTTATGTTCAGGTATTGAAGAGAGGCCGGAGTATTGCCGAGACACCCTATCCGAAGAAGGTGATTCACCTTCCAGAGATCATCAGCCAGGAAGAGGTAGCCCGTCTGATTGACGCCGATGGCGGGCCAGCTTCTTGATCTCTTTGCTCAGCCGCAAGTCACGTTTGGCCACCAGCAGAGCCCGCACCAGCATGGCGCAGCTGGTGTACTTCATCCTGTGTCCTTGCGCGATCAGTTCATAGGCCAGGGCGCATAGCAAGTGGCTCTTGCCCGCGCCTGGATTCCCGAACAGAAGCAAGTTCTCCTTCCGGTCGAGGAAGCTGCCATCCACCAACGCCTTCAGTTGCCGTCCGGCCTTGACGGGTAAACGCTTCAGGTCGAAGTTTGGCATGGTCTTCTCTCGCGGCAGGCCCGACTCGCGCAACAGCGCGGCGATTGTCTGCGACCATGTTAGGTCGTGTTGAACTGGGCCTCGGCGGCTGGATTAAGGCCGGGCTTCCCCCTAGGTCCTAGCAATGGGCGTGGTTGAGGGACTCAAGGCGGACAATACTCTGCTGGGCAGCGACGTCGCCGGCACCATCACGCGCTGCGGCGATGCCGTGAAGTCCTTGCGCTCCGGCAATGAAGTGTTCGGAATCGCGCATGGAGCCTTTGGCTCTTTCGCGCTGACTCCGGCCATAGCCGTGGTTCCAAGACCCACGCGAATCACCGCCGAAGAGGCTTCCACAATACCCACAGCGTTCCTTACTGCGCATTATGCCATCCATTATCTGGCGCGGCTTGCGAAGGGGGAGAGCATCCTGATTCATGTGGCATCGGGGGGAGTTGGCCATGCGGCGATCCAGATTGCCCGGGCCTGCGGTGCGCGGATCTTCGCCACGGCGGGCAGTCCAGCGAAGCGGAGCTATTTGGAATCGCTCGGTATAGAGGACGTGATGGACTCGCGGAGCCTGAAATTCGCCGACGAGATCGCTGAGCGGACCGGCGGCGGTGGAGTCGACGTGGTTCTCAATTCTCTCGCCGGCGAGGCGTTAGAGCGGGGTATCGTGGCATTGGCACCATACGGCAGGTTCGTGGAGCTGGGAAAAGCCGATATCTATCGGAACAGCCGTCTGCATCTCTTGCCGTTCATGAGGAACCTCGCCTTCTTCGCGCTGGACCTCCAGCAGATGGGCGTGGAACGTCCCGAGCTGGTTGGAACAATGTTGAGCGATCTCGCGAAAGAGTTTGCCTCCGGCGCGCTCGCCCCGATTCCTTACACTGAATTCCCCATGAAGGAACTGGCGGGTGCTATGCGCTTCATGGCCCAAGCGAAGCATATTGGCAAGGTGGTGGTAACGAACAAGGCTCCCGTGGAGGTGCGTAGGGCGGTGCCCGACAGACCGCCGGTGCGCGCGGATGCGACGTACCTGATCACGGGAGGTTTGGGCGGCGTGGGCTTGCTGACCGCGGGATGGCTGGTGGAACGCGGCGCGCGCAGCCTGGTGCTGGTCAGTCGAAATCCTCCGTCGTTCGAGGCGGAGATCTATCTCGAGGACTTGCGCGACAAGGGTGCGCGCGTTGTGGCGTTGGCGGCCGACGTATCGAAGCCTGCGGATGTCGAGCGCGTTCTTGAGTTCATCCGCGCGGATCTGCCGCCATTGCGCGGGATTCTCCACGCGGCGATGGTCCTCGCGGATACTCCGCTTGCGGACCTGGACGAAGCCGGAATGGCACGGGTGATGGCGCCGAAGGTGCTGGGCGCATGGAACCTGCACCGGCAAACGATGGGCGAGAGTCTCGATTTCTTCTTTTCGTTTTCCTCCGCGGTCGCGCTACTGGGCAATCCTTTGCAGGCCAATTATGCGGCGGCGAATGCCTTTCTCGATGCCCTGGCGGTGTACCGCCGGGCGCGCGGTCTGCCGGCTACGACAATCAACTTTGGCGTCCTTGCCGGCTCGGGATGGGTGGCGCGGCAGCCGGAAGAGTTCATGGAACATTTGAATCGGCAGGGCTTGCTGAGCTTTACCGAGGAACAGACTCTTGAAGTGATTTCCGAGTTGTTGCGTCGCGACGCCGTGCAGCTGATGGCTGCTCGCATGGATTGGAAACTGGTCGGCGAGTCCAACGCGCGTGCCGCCGCATCGCCGCGCGTCCGCCATCTGATTCCGACGGCGGAACGAAGGACCGTTCAGACCGGGACGGGTTCGGTAAAGGCGTTGCTCGGGGGAGCGGATGCGGCGGAGCGTCCGGCGAGTGTGGAGCAGTATGTGCGCGAACAAGTTGCAAGGCTACTTGGCGCGCTGCCGTCCGCGATCGAGCCGGATCGGCCGATCACCGAATTCGGGCTGGACTCGCTGATCGCCGCCGAGTTGACCGGCATGCTGGAGCGGGACCTGGATGTCCAGATTGCCGGGACAAAGCTTTTGAGTGGCATCAGCACTCGCGCGTTGGCTCAGGAAATTGGCACCCTGCTCGGGTTTGATGCTGAGTCTCAGCCTCAGGCGAGCGCAGTGGCAGCGCCGGTCGCCGAGCAACCCGGGCCGGCGCCAGAGGCCGCGAAGCCAATGCCGATGCCGGTGGTGCCCAAGCCGCTTGTGAACGTGGCAGTCGAAGCGCCTTTTGTGGAGGCGGCGAAGAACGGCGCGCATTCCGGCGCTAGCCCCACTTCCTCCGGCGCGAATGGTAAGCATTCCGCCACTCTAGGTGCCACCGGCTGGTCAATGGGGCAAAAGACGGTCCGCGGAGTCTTCACTGTGGGCTTGAGGTTGCTGGGCCGGATCGAAGCGGAGGGACTCGAAAACATCCCGGCGGCCGGTCCCTGCATCGTCGCGGTAAACCATCTCAGCATGGCTGAGGGGCCGTTGTACATGACACTGTTGAAGCGTCGCCCGATCGCCGTGGTGAACAGCCGTTTGCAGCAGAACAGATTCCTCCATTGGTTCGTGTCTGAAGTGGGCCACGCGATTTACGTCAGGCGAGATCAGCTCAACGAGGAGCCGTTACAGCACGCGTTGGAAGTGCTAAATGCAGGCGGCATGTTGGCGATCGCACCAGAAGGCACGCGCAGTAAGGCCGGAGGATTGCTCCCCGGCAAACCGGGCGTTGCCTGGCTTGCGACGCAAATCGACGTGCCGGTAATACCGCTAGTGGCGTGGGGGCAGGAGAAGTGGCGGGAGTGCGGCAAGCGCCTGGGACGAATCCCGATTCACGTCCGCGCCGGCACTCCGCTTCGCTTCCCACTGGACGTTCCGACGGCGGACGTGCTGCACCGGTACACGGATCGGATCATGGCCCAGTTGGCTGCTTTATTGCCACCTGAGTACCGTGGAGTCTACGCGAATCAGGATGAGTACAGTGAAGACGTTTTCTCCGCAGCCGGCGGATCGAGACGGTGACGTTGCCCGCTTCCGAGGTCCGCTGTGGACGAACAACCACTTCCAACTATGAACCTGAGGCGGATTCCTCGCGAGTTCCGGGGCAGACAGTAGCCAACCAAGTGCGGCAGTTGCGAGATCTGGCGGTGGCCCGCGAGTTCGAGACCTGTCGTGAATATACCGATGCCATGCGCCTCAATTAGCGCCTCAATCGCTTCTGCGAGATCGCGATTTTCAAGCTCCTCTTTCAAGCCCCGGATACTGGTTCTAAGCCCGACGTCAACCGCCGCAAGGGAAGGTAGTATCGCGAGCTGAGCGACCTCAGCCCAAGAGACCGCGTTGCAGCTAGCAGCGATTGTTGCGCGGTTTGGCCATGTCCCGAGATTGAATTCTGCCATGTTGATTGAAACAGGCTTGATGAATGGATTCAGGCATACCGAATATGAAGTCACCGCCCAGGATCGTTAGGGAGACACCAAATCGACCCAGTCACTTCCAGGTGATGCCGCCATCGGTGGTTACCCACGAACTGCCGTCGTTCGCATCGATCTGCCCATTCGATGGAGTCTCGAAGCGAACGTGAATGATCGCGTTCGCTGCATCACCCTTCGGTGGCAGTTGGACGGCGCTCCACGTCACTCCATTGTCCATAGAACGGTAGAGACGCAACTTGTCGCCACCCGCCCACACTGAGCCGCGCAACACCGAGACCACCCGCAACTTGGACGCCCCGGCATCGAGCACTTCCCGCCAAACTCCGTTGCCGAAAGATCGCTCTAGCTGTCCTGCCTGGTTAATCCGCCACTGCGGACGAGCGCTGACCCCCGAAAATGCTCGCGCCGCGCTTCCCGCTGCCAGCGGCCCACCCAACGGTGCCGCTGGTTCCCCGTTCGTCGTCAGTGGAAGCATCGCGTTTTGCGTAGGTGTAACTTCCACAGTAGTGCTTTGGGACGGTTGCACTGCGCCAGCGATTCGGCTATCGCTGAGGCTACGCGTTCATCGGCAGCCACCGGGGGTGCTGGCCGGGCGGCAAAGCTCGCGCCCGTTTCAAGCTGCTCATCGAGGCTGACGTCGTGTCGTTGGGCTCGATACCGGTCAACATACTGCTGCGCCAGCACGACGCGAAGCCACGCCTCGAGCGGTCCGCGGCCCATGTAGTAGTCAAGTTTGGAAATCCGTCGCCCGGTGCGATTGGGCATCCCGTAAAGATCGGCATAGAGTCCATCGGCGATCTCGCGACCAGTAGCTTCATCCCTGGCGATGCGGTAGGCGGCCTCATAGAGCGGCGCGCGAAACCGGGTCAGGAACTCCTCCCACGCGAGTTCACTGCCTTCAGAACAGGCCCGGGCCAGCGCCAACTCCGCCACTCGCAGCATCGCCACCAATTGACCTGTTCCGCCTCCGCCGCATGAGGAGCGTAGCGCACGACTACAGCGACAGCTATCAGCTGAAAGCGCTCCGGTGTAATCCCGTAACGCCGCCCGCCAGACTCGTCGTACCGCCGCGCAATTGCAGCTTTCACGATGCTACCGAGCGCGGGGCGGTCGGCCGGTGTCGCAGACTCAGGCAGCATTGCCACCGATCGTAGCAAAACTGTGAACAATATTCTCTGCAAGAAGACTGGGCCGCCCCGTTCTTCCTGTAGGCATCGGCCTGCGGGCTGATTGCAGCGGGAAAAGCGACCGGAGACGAACATGAGCGGAGACCAAAGTCTTACCAGTGATTTCGCGGCGAACCAGCAACTCGTATCGACCACACCAGCCATCAACGCGCCACCTTCTCCGAGTAAGTTCGGTCGCATACTTCGGCCAATAACGGCGTTGATATCCGCACTACTTTTCACCGCGGTTGCCAGCCCCGGAGCGGCAAAAGCGGGCGAATCCAGTTCCAGCGAGTCCTACAAGGTGCTCCCGCCCATCCTGCACGGCAACCTCGCCATCTTTCCCGTGGTCTCAGGCCACTCCTTCGATACATCGCAGTTCATGACCCTCGACGAAGGAGTCCGCTCCGGGCAAGTCACGATTACCGAGACCGGAGACGAGCGCGGCCTGGTCCGGCCCGGTCAGCCAATTCCCGCCCGTCGTCAAGGCGCTGAGGTGAATCGCCTCGTACTCTCGAACAACTCCAATCGCCCGCTTCTCCTGCTCACCGGCGAGATCGTTACCGGAGGCAAGCAGGATCGGGTGATTGGGTCTGACCGCATTGTCCCGGCCAACACCGGGCCCATCGACCTGGGGGTATTCTGCGTCGAGCCCGGCCGCTGGGTCGAATCCAGTTCTAAATTCGGTTCGATGGGCGCACAGATGGCGCAGCCCAGCGTGCGCACCCCAGCCATGGCGGCCCGCGATCAGCAACAAGTGTGGGCCAACGTCCGCACCTCCAATGCGACCGTTGCCGTCAGGGTGGGCGGCCCCGAGGCGATGGCTCTCGCTGGCACGACCTCGTACGCAAAGGTTTTCAACAGCGCCCCGGTGCAGCAGAAGATTGCAGGATATGGCGGCATCGAGGGTGAGCAGGCAATTCTTCGCGAGCTACGCGCTCAAGGCGCAGTTGGCGTGGTTGTCGCGGTAAATGGCCGCGTCATGTGGGCGGATATCTTAGCCAGCACCGAGCTGCTTTCGAAATACTGGCCCAAACTCATGCGCAGCTATGTAGCCGAGGCGATGACGGCGACAACGCAACCTGCCTTGCTCGATGTTCACGATGCGGAACTATTCATGACCACGCTCTCCGGGGGCCGAGAGGTCGCCGAAACCGAGCCTGGAGTTTACCGCCGCACAGACCTGACCGGAGACGGTTATCGTGTCTTTGAGCTGATGTCTCTGCTGCCGAAAGCGGAATTCAAAGTGCACATAACCAAAATAGCCCAGTAGAATCCGGAGCCTCCGGTCGCGCCACAATGACAACCGTCCGGACGAAATCATCCCGGAGGACGCCTCGTCCGGGCCCACCGGCGCCAGTTCCGCTGGTACAAGGCGAGTTACAATTGGCACCACCGAGTCTGGTCCAAACTATGATCTCGACCGAACCTGAGAGCACCGTTGAGGTTTCATCAGCTTATGCCAAGGATTCGCCCAGCACACGCGGTTTCTGGGCATTGATTGCAACCCAGTTTCAGGGCGCCTACAGCGACAACATTCTGCGCAATCTTCTGCTTTCAATGATTGTGGGCATGGGACTTGCTCGAGACGAGCGCGAGACGCTCATTTCCTTGGTCACGCTTCTCTTTTTCCTGCCGTTTATCTTCTTCAGCATGGCGGGTGGGTGGCTGGCTGATCGCTACAGCAAGCGGCAGATCACTATCTGGACAAAGGTAATGGAGATCGGATCCATGGTCGTCGCCACCATCGGCCTGGCAGCGCACTCGCAGACCATCTCCCTCGTGGCGCTTACTCTTGTTGCCTCTCAGGCTGCGCTTTTTGCGCCATCCAAATATGGGCTGCTTCCCGAACTGTTGCCGACGAGGCGATTGTCATGGGGCAATGGCGTTATCGAGCTCGGAACATTCCTTGCCATCATCGTGGGTACGGTGACCGGTGCGGCAATGGCGGAGCACTTTCGCGGGCATGAAGTTTACGCCGGATATGCGCTTTTGGCGTTGGCCTTGGCGGGGCTTGCATCAAGCTTCGCAATCAGCAACGTCCCCGCTGCGGCGCCGGACAAGAGATTTCGGATCAATTTTCTGGGCGATCTCTGGCAACAAATTCTATTGATGCGCTGCGACCAGCCGTTGTTTCTGGCGGTTGCCGGTAACACTTACTTCTGGTTTCTTGGTTCGCTGTTGTTCTCAACCGTGGTGGTCTATGGGCCGGATATACTCCATATCGGACAGACAGAAACCGGCTACCTGAATGCGTCACTCGCCATCGGAATCGGCATCGGCAGCATGATTGCCGGCGTGATCAGCGGGAACAAGATCGAGTACGGGCTGATCCCGTTGGGCGCTATCGGAATGACGGCTACAGGCCTGATGCTTGGACTGACCCACTTCGGTCTCGGCGGGTCGGCAGTTCTGCTGGGCGTGCTAGGTTTTTGGGCTGGGTTTTTCGCCGTCCCCGTGAACGCGCTCATCCAGCATCGGCCGGCAGAGAAGGATAGGGGCGGAATCATCGCCGCCGCCAATCTGCTCTCGTTCGTGGGCATCGCATTGTCGGCCGCTGCCTATTACGTCTTCACGGCGTTGGTCCACCTCGATCCCCGTGGTGTCATCACTGCAGCTTCGATCATCACCGGACTCGGAACCGCATATGTCCTGTGGCTGCTGCCGGAGTGGCTAGGACGCCTGCTGCTTTTCTTGCTGACTCACACTATCTATCGCATCAAGGTTTTGGGGCGCGACAACTTCCCGGATAGGACCGGCGCTTTGCTGGTGTGCAACCACATGTCGTTTGTCGATGTGCTGCTGCTGATCGCATCGACTGACAGGCCTATCCGCTTCTTGATGTTCAAGAACATCTACGACCTGAAGCTCATCCAGCCCTTCGCAAAGAAGATGAAGGCAATTGCAATTTCGAGCGAACAGAGACCCCGCGAAATGATTCGGTCGTTACGCACTGCCAGCGACGCACTCCGTAACCAGGAGATCGTCTGCATTTTTGCCGAAGGGCAGATTACAAGAACCGGACAAATGCTGCCCTTTCGGCGCGGCCTTGAGCGAATTGTAAAAGGAACAGATGTGCCGATCATTCCGGTAAACCTCGACGGCGTCTGGGGAAGCATCTTCAGCTTTGAACGTGGTCGCTTTCTTTGGAAGATGCCGCACAAAGTGCCCTACCCCGTGACGGTGAGCTTCGGTAAACCGATGCCTTCGACATCCACCGCCGTCGAAGTACGCCGCGCGGTTCAAGAGTTGCAGGCGGAAGCCTTCCAACAGCGCAAACGCCGCATGAAAACGCTGGATCGCGCCTTCGTGCGCACCGCGAGGCGCTTTCCTCTCCGCTTGATGATGGCGGATGGCAAGACTCCAAAGGTGACGTTTGGATCAGCCTTGACCAAGACGATCTATGTCGCGCGCAGACTGCGCACGCAGATAGGCGAGAGACCGATGGTGGGAATGCTGCTACCGCCTTCCGTAGGCGGAGCGCTAACCAACTTTGCCCTGATGCTTCTGGGCCGTGTTCCCGAAAACCTCAACTACACCTCGTCGAGCGAGGTACTTGGCTCGTGCGCGCAGCAGTGCGATGTGGATGTCGTGATTACCTCGAAGCAGTTTGTCGAGCGCTTTCCAAATCTGGCGATTCCAGGCCGAACAATTTTCCTTGAGGATGCATTGGCCGCGCCACGCATTAGCGAACGTATCCGAGCGCTGGCGCTGGCGTGGCTCGTGCCCGGTGCATGGCTGCGCTCGGCAGTGGGCGCAACCGGTGCCCAGGCGGCCAATATCCCAATCCAGGAAGATGTCGCGCTCAAATCGCCGGTGGACGAACTGGCGACGGTAATTTTCTCGAGCGGCAGTACGGGAGAGCCAAAGGGAGTCATGCTCACCCACTTCAATATCACCTCAAACATCCAGCAGGTGTCACAGATCTTCGTGCTCGGAGGAGGAGACAAGGTGCTGGGAATCCTGCCATTCTTTCATTCGTTCGGATTCATGGCTGCCCTGTGGCTGCCCGCGATCAATGGCGTCGGGGTGGTCTATCATCCTAACCCGCTCGACGCCAAGGTGATCAGCGAACTGGTCGGAAAGTACAGAGTTACGTTTCTCATCGCCACCCCAACCTTTCTTCAGGCATACATTCGACGTTGCTCCCCGGAAAACTTCGGCAGCTTGCAGTACGTGCTGGTAGGCGCTGAAAAGTTGCCGGAGCGGGTCGCTCTCGCATTTGAAGATACCTTCGGCCTTCGCCCGCTTGAAGGTTACGGATGCACCGAGTGCTCCCCAGTGGTAACAGTGAATGGGCGCGACTTCCGAGCCCCAGGGTTTCGCCAGGTGGGCGGCCGACGCGGGAAGATCGGACATCCGCTGCCCGGCGTCTCCATAAGGATTGTCGACCTGGACACCGGCGAACCGGTGAAATCTGGAACTCCAGGCATGTTACTGGTGAAGGGTCCAAATGTGATGAAGGGCTACCTCGGCAAACCGGAAAAGACTGCCGAGGTGCTGCACGACGGCTGGTACACAACCGGCGATGTTGCGACGATGGAAGAAGACGGCTTCCTCACCATCACCGACCGCTTGTCTCGCTTCAGCAAGATCGGCGGCGAGATGGTTCCCCACATCAAGATTGAAGACAAGCTGCACGATCTTGCCGGATTAACCGAACAGGTCTTCGCGGTGACTGCGCTCCCGGACGAGAAAAAGGGTGAGCGTATCGTGGTCATCCACACACTGGCGCCCGAGAAGCTTGCACCCGTCCTGGAAAAACTGCCGCAGTGCGATCTTCCCCCGCTATGGAAGCCACGAGCCAACCAGTTCTTCCATGTCGACGCCTTACCGTTCCTGGGCACCGGAAAGATTGACCTGCGCGGAGTCAAGGTCTCTGCCGCCGCGATGTCGCAGCCGGTCGAAGTATGAGAGACAGATCGGAGCGCCGTATATCTGGCAAACAGACGCTCTCCTTGCGTAGTACCATTTCCGCCGTGCTGCCGCGATATCCTCGTCCATAGGCAATATGACAAAGCTTCGTGATACGACACGAACTTACCTCTTTACGGTCGCAATGACAGCAGTCAGCCGCGGGTTGCTAACCCGAGATCGACTCGTGGGCAGAGTGGGCAAACTGCCGACCGGCACTCAGTCCGGTGTGTTGATATCGAGGCTTCCGATTCCCAGTGGAATGAGTGTCCTCGATGCGGTGCTGGCGAGACCGGTATCGAGCACGGAAACGGCCGTTTTGCTGATTTGTCATGGCATCGGCGAAGTTGTGGAACATTGGTTCGCCGTCCAGCAGCTGCTCGCTCGGAGCGGCGTAGCTTCGCTGGTCTTCGATTATTCTGGCTACGGACGGAGCAGCGGATTTATCAACCCCGGCCAATGTGAGCAGGATGCGATCTCGGCTTTTTCCTATTTACAGGGGCTGTTTCCGTCGCGTCCGGTCTCGGTTCTGGGATTTTCTTTAGGAAGTGGAATCGCGGCCACCCTGCTCGCAAGAGTACCGGTTCATCGTTTGGTATTGTGTGCGAGTTTCACTTCGTTCAAAGCGGCCGCCTTCAGCGCCGGATTTCCCAAACTTCTTAGCTTCCTAATACCCGCTGTCTGGTACACGGAGGAAATCTTGAGCTCGGATTCGGCTCCATTGCTAATAATTCATGGTGCAGACGATCGACTGTTTCCTGTTCGGATGGCGCGCGAGCTACAAGCTTGCGCGGGATCGAATTGCAAGCTAGTGATCGTCGCGAAACTCTCTCACGATGGCCCCTACCGCACTCCGCAGGACAGTTATTGGAATTTCATCGTGTCTCATCTCATGTGAACTTTGGCGTCGCGCGCACAACTCTAAGGTGCACAACTTTAAGTTTGCACAGGGACGGAAGGTCTTCGCAGGATGCCAGCCCCACGGTGAAATTGCATGTCCACGGGAAGCTTTTCGTTCACCTGGTCCACTATCTTGGCGCTGAGAAAAGTTGAGACCAAACCACAAACGGAGACGCCGCTATAGCTGCGAGTCCGATTATCAAGCGGGCGGACATTAGCTTGAATTCTACTCTTCGGCGATGCCGAACATAGTTCGCGCCTCCAGAGGCTGAAGTTTCCGAAATCGCCGTTCTTATGAGGTTCGCAACCCAGTACAGCCACCAGCTTCGTTAGCGTACATTCTCTAAAAATCGCCGCTAGCGCCTCCGCCTCCCGATCCTCCGCCGCCAAACTGAAAGTCAGGCTTGGTTGGTTGCGGGGTTGGCGTTATGGAGTCGGGTGTCACCAGGCCGAGTACGGCAGAGCCGACGTTCATCGCGTGTTTGTCCTTCCCGGACAGGCGCGCGGCCGTAAATCCATGGCGAACTCCGCCCGGGCCCTGAGCGAGCCAACGTTGAAGGAACACTGCAACGCCCGTCAGTGCTATCCCCAGAAGGATCGGGTCCCAGGTATGCCTCTGCCAGCCGAGGTACGGCTTGTTGGTGACCAGGGTGAGGACGGTAGTAATCGTGCCAACCGTGAGAATGAGGCGATCCTTCTCGCGAACGCCGCGCGCCAATATTACGGGAGGCAGGCACCATATGAGCACCCACGTCGTCCAGTAAAACGGTACAGCAAAATCCGAGGCGGGCCCCGCGTTGCTCCACCACTGTGGGGGCAAGCTCAAAGCGGAAATCCTGAGGTTGAAGATCAGGTACATACCGAGCCATAGAAACGCCTCAGAGAGCGAGTACGCATCTTCAAGGTAATCAAAACGGTGGCGGGAGCGAATGAGGGCGATACAGATCAGACCGGCTGCATACAACACTGAGATGAAGACATGCTGTGCCGAGTGAGATGGCGTCCAGTAGCCTGGCAGGAAGATGGCGAAGATCATCGCGGCGGGAAACGCGTACCACAGATTGAACCGGTACCAGACCCAGAGCGAAGCAATCGCGCCAACGGCGGGAACCACAAACTGAATTTCGCGCCAGGAGTGGGGCCCCCTGAAAAGAAGGGCCATCCCGACGCACAGTAATGCAACCGAACAGACGGCCAGTGCTTCCTCGATCCCGTGACGATACAGACGGGCCTGGATTACGGCGACCTCGGCCGCCGTGTAGGAGACTGCAGCGAAGATCAATAAGAACATGCCCGTGGTTTGTTGCGATGGCCGCGCAAGAAAGACCGTGAAGAAGAGCGCGATCGCCGCGGCGACGCAGATCATGGTGAAGAAGAAAAGTACCAGCCTCAAGAAGATATTGGTGATGCGCAGATCGGAGGCCGTGTCTTGTTCGACACGCTGGTACTGCTCCTTGCTGAGCAGACCGTCGCCGGTCCACTGGGTCAGGAGTTTGCGGGTTCGCAGGCTCTCTTCGCTGGCTTCCGTGTAGATTCTCACTCCGGCCTCCCAAAGCGACGTGCGATCTGGACGAGCGTCACGATCATTGCAATTGCGGTGAGCACGAAGTAGGTCAGGATAAAGGTGTCGTTCGAGGCGTTGCGAATCAGCATCCAGCTAACACCCACATAGCCGTAGATAGCGGCGTAGGCGACGAAGGCAAACTGCCGGCGCACCACGCCCCAGGCGAGGGACGCGGCACATGCGATCAGCAAGCTCACAAGCCATAAGCCACGGTGTCGCGAATCGAAGACCCCCGAAACGATTGCCCAGAAGAGAACATTGGTAGCGATGTTCAGATAGGTGGTCAAAAAATGCGGCTTCAGGTTGAGGCGCTGAAGAATCGTGCCGACTACACCGAGCACCAGGCAGTAAAGCAGGGCATATTGCCGATAGGTTGCGTCCTGGTGAGACGGCCAATGTGAAATAGTAAGGCCGAACCATCCCGCGAGTGAGGACAAAGCGAGAGACAGCACGAATCGATTGTCAAAACGATAGGCAAGAAAGAAGAAGACGAGTGCGGTGGCAAGGAGATAGTGATCCCATTGTCCCGAAAGGACGTGAAAACGGTTCTCCATGTAAGCGAGTTCGACGCACCAGACGAGGCTGCCGAGGTAGAGGACATAGTCGAAGATCGGAGTTGGTGCATCCGTCTCCGCAGCCGACCAGGCCGGCGCGCGGGAAAAGCAATACCAAAAAGAGACGGTAAGGATGATGGACAGAACAGTCAGGACGAGTACATCCCCGATTTGCTGCGACCAGGTGGAGATAGTCCAGCCGAGTCCGCCCACGAAAGCCAACACACCTGCATAGAGGAGAAGGTTGAGCTCAAGCGAAAGTGACAAGGGTTCTCTGCGAGAGAGGCTGGCTAAATGAGCCTGCTGCTCAGTCGATATCGCACCTTGCTCCTTCCAGAGCTCAAGGCGAGCGAGGATCGTCATGGTGCTTTCCTTCGCCGGACGTGAAGCAGCATGTCGGTGCTCAGCATTCGATTTCGATATTACATGCCGGCCTACGGGGTGCCCAGTAGTTTCTCGCAAAGGCGCACTCATTAAAAACTCCCGTTATGCGGCTGGGCGGAGGGTGACTTCGAATCCGAGCTCTTTGGCCTTTTGCATGCCAGATCTTCATCCTCGAAGCAAGTTTCTTCTCCATGCGACGACCCGAAAGGTCGTCGGACGCTCTTGAGAAACTCGCCCGGTTCGAGCATCAGAGGGTGAAGTTTCCGCAATCCCCGTTGGAGCTAGGCGTCACATCTCCCGCAGTCTGTGTTTTCGGAAACTCCGGCTAAGCCCTTGGCCGTCTCCGCAACTTGAAGCCCATGGCGACACAAGCGATGAGGATCAGGATGGTGCAGGCTATCGCAACGCAGGAGGCCGCCTTCGAATTGAAGTGGATATCCATGCCCATAGAACCCAAAAGCATTCCGGTGAAAACGCTGAAACCTAGGGCTAGCAGCGGAGTCAAGATGAGCAAATTTCCTAAGGATCGCCGCCATCGTTGTATCGTGCAGATTCTCCATTCGACGCTTACAGCCTGCTAGCGATTCTACCTTTCCCGGGAAGTCTTAGTTTTCGGAAGCTCTGGCCTCGATCAAGATAAAATGCGCTTATGACCTACGTGGAGAGGTCGTGCAAGGGATTGTCCGCTAACAGCATCGAATGCGAATGGTGGCTTGACGCGAGCGCGGCGACCGTCGTCTTTCCGGATGGTTGTGCCGATTTGCTTGTCAGTTCAGGTCCCGCCGCTGGCGGGTCGATGGTGCCGGAAACTTGCATTGTGGCATAGGGTGGTTACAGACTAAGGAAGCCGGGCTCGACAGCTATGGCCGTTTATACCTTGGCGCCACTGTGCCCGCTGGAAAGTCTGGCTTCGGTTGTTGCGGTCGATTGTTTGGTGGCGAGATTGCGCCTTGAAAAAGGC
>Ga0302324_100015903_pt1 | contig 15055 bp, 12 predicted proteins | sample Palsa_T0_1_FD_201949 | JGI IMG/M metagenome (GOLD analysis project Ga0302324, IMG submission 201949) | Peat permafrost microbial communities from Stordalen Mire near Abisko, Sweden - Palsa_T0_1 | ecosystem: Environmental > Terrestrial > Soil > Palsa > Peat permafrost | place: Sweden: Abisko...
CAAAAGACACGTCTGCAGTTTGCCGAGGTCCGCCTAAGACGAACGCATTAAACGCTCGACGCCGCCCATGTAGGGCTTGAGCACATCCGGGATGCTCACCGAGCCATCCTCATTCTGATAATTCTCAAGTACTGCGACCAGCGCCCGGCCGACCGCGACGCCGGAGCCATTCAAGGTGTGCACCGGTTCAGGTCTGCCGGTCGCAGAATTGCGCCAGCGCGCCTGCATGCGCCGCGCCTGGAAAGCCTCGCAATTGCTGCAGGATGCAATCTCGCGATAGAGTCCCTGACTCGGCAACCAGACCTCAAGATCGTAGGTCTTGGCGCTCGCGAAGCCGACATCGCCGGCGCACAGGGAAACGACCCGGTACGGCAGCACGAGCTGCTGCAGGACTTCCTCCGCGTGCGCCGTCAAAGCCTCGTGCGCTGCGTACGAATCAGCGGGCCGCACAATCTGCACGAGCTCAACTTTGTCGAACTGGTGCTGGCGGATCATGCCGCGCGTGTCCTTGCCGTGCGATCCGGCTTCGGAACGAAATGACGGCGTATGGGCAACGAACTTCAGCGGCAACAGCTCGGCCGGCAAAATCTCTTCGCGTACGAGATTGGTGAGCGGAACTTCCGCAGTCGGGATCAGATAGAAGCCCGCCTCTCCCTTTAAGGCAAACAGGTCCTCCTCGTGCTTGGGCAGCTGGCCCGTGCCAATGAGAGATGAACGCGCCACCAGATAAGGTACGTAAACTTCCGTGTAGCCGTGAGTGCGCGTATGCAGATCGAGCATGAACTGGGCGAGCGCGCGGTGCAGTTGCGCAAGAGAGCCGCGCAGGACCGCAAAACGCGCACCGGAAATGCGCGCCGCCGCCGCCAGGTCAAGACCCAGCCGCTCACCCAACTCAACATGATCGCGCGCCTTGAATGCAAAGGGCGCCGGCGTGCCCCAGCGGCGCAGCTCCACATTCGCACTTTCATCCGCCCCATCGGGCACCGAGTCATGCAGCAGATTGGGCAGTCCCAGCTGCCATTCATCGAGCCGCGCCTGTACGTAGGAGAGCACCTCTTCGCACTTCGCAAGATCGCTCACGAGGCTCTCGCCTGCGGCGATGAGGGGAGCAATATCGAGGCCCGCAGCCTTCGCCATCCCGACTCTCTTCGCCTGCGCATTGCGTTCCGCGCGCAGCCGGTCGGTTTCAGTCTGCCGCCCGCGGCGTTGCTCCTCGAGTAGTTTGAGCGCCTCGACATCAAGCACGAAGCCGCGGCGCGCAAGATTTTGCGCAACAAGCATGGGATCAGAACGCAGCAATTTTGGATCGATCATTTCGCCTCTCGCGTAGGTGCCCGCGGCGGCCTTGCGCGCAGCCGCGCAAGAGCCTCGGCGATCTTGATCTCAAGCCCGCGGTCAACGGGACGATAGTAGCGTCGCTCAGGCAGCTCGTCCGGCAAATAGCGCTCCCCGGCCGCAAAAGCATCGGGCTCATCATGTGCATAACGGTAGCCGCGGCCGTAGCCAAGACCTTTCATAAGCTTGGTTGGCGCATTGCGCAGTCTGAGCGGCACGTCGAGCGTGCCGAATTTCTCGACGTCTTCCATCGCCTCGCCCATCGCGACATACACCGCATTGCTCTTGGGCGCGCAGGCGAGATAGACGATGAGCGTTGCGATCGCAAGCTCCCCTTCGGGCGAGCCCAGGCGCTCATAAGCGTCCCAGGCATCAAGCGCCATCGCAAAGGCACGCGGATCGGCGAGACCCACGTCCTCCACCGCCATGCGCATTGCACGGCGGGCAACATACAGCGGGTCGCAGCCGCCATCGAGCATGCGGCACAGCCAATACAGAGCGCCGTCGGGATCGGTACCGCGCACCGCTTTATGCAGTGCCGAGATCTGATCGTAGAACTGCTCGCCACCCTTGTCGAAACGCCGCCGTCCACCGCTTGCGACGTCCTCCGCAATCGCAAGCGTCAGCGTGCCCGAGCCGCCGGCTGCATCGGCTAGGCCCGCGGCGAGCTCGAGCATGTTGAGCCCGCGGCGTGCATCCCCGTCCGCCGCCCGCGCAATGAGGTCCAGCGCCTCAGGGTCCGCGCTCGTCTCAGGCCTGCCCAAGCCGCGTTCGGAATCCACGACTGCATTTCTCAAGAGTGCCGTGATCGTCTCGATGCTCAAGGTTTTGAGCACATACACGCGCGCCCTGGAAAGGAGCGCGCTCACGAGCTCGAAGGACGGATTTTCCGTCGTTGCACCGATGAAAGTGAGCGTGCCGTCCTCGAGGAACGGCAAAAACGTGTCCTGCTGCGCCTTGTTGAATCGATGCACCTCATCCAGAAAGAGCACGGTCGGCTTGCCCGATGCTAGGCGCGCAGCCCGTGCGGACTCTACCGCCGCGCGGATGTCCTTCACACCCGCCATCACGGCCGAGAGGGCAATGAATTGCGCGTCGGAGCGTCGGGCGATGAGCCGCGCAAGGGTCGTCTTACCGCTTCCAGGCGGCCCCCAGAGAATCATCGAGTGCAGCTGCCCGGCCTCGATCGCGGCGCGCAGCGGTTTGCCCCTCGCAAGCAGATGCTCCTGCCCGAAGAACTCATCGAGTGAGCGCGGCCGCATGCGATCGGCAAGCGGGCGCAGGGGATCGAGAGCACGGCCTTGCTCCGGCGGCATCACGGGCTACTGGCGCGGCGTACCAATGACGTCCACTCCCGCGGGCGGCGCAAAGCTCACCTCCTCCGGGCTGACGGGGCCATTGCGAACGCCGTGATCAAACACGATGGTCGCGGTCTGTCCGAGTTTGTCCTCGAGAATCATCCGCACAAGATCCCCGTGCATGAATCCCAGGCGCGCGCGGCGAAAGTCGGAGTCCGCGCCGCGCGGCTCAACTGCCACCCAGTCGAGGCCGTCATGCTGACCCGCATCCTTCAGGATGAAATTCTTCTGCACATCGACGGCACCGGACAAAAGCATCGCCGGCGTGCCGGAGAGCGCCGCATCGACCGGCTTGACGCTCACCTGTTGCAGATCCCGGTCGTAGAACCAGACATTCTTGCCGTCCGACACCATGAGCTCGCCTGCGCCCTGCTTCGCACCCTGCGGCTGTAGCTCCCAACGCAGTTTGCCCGGCCGCGAGACAATGAGCGTGCCACTGCCGTGATCGATTTCCCGGCCGTGGGAATCGGTCAGCGACTGTGAAAAATTCGCACGCAGCGTCTGTAGTCCATCGAGGTACTTATCAAGGAGCGTGACGCCGTTGGCCGAAGCACCCAGAGTGACATTGACAGCCAACGACAAAAGGAGCGCGCGCGCGCTTCGACCCGGCAACACTTACTCCCCCCGCGGCGCGGGCACGAGCACTTCGCGCGCGCCGTTGGTCTGCAAGCTGCCGACGAGGCCGGCCGTCTCCATCGCCTCAAGCAGACGCGCCGCGCGGTTGTAGCCGATCTTAAGGCGCCGCTGCACGTAGGAGATAGAGGGCTTTCTCTCCGTCGTCACGATCTTCACCGCCTCGTCGTACAGGGGATCCTGCTCGGCATCGGCGCTTTCGCCGCCTGCGAATTCATCACTCTCATCGGGAAAGCCGGCAATCGGCGTGCGCGGCCCCGTCAGCACCTCTTCAACGTAATTGGGCGGCGCTCCTTTGAGTGCATTGACCACTCGGTGCACCTCCTGGTCTGACACGAAGGCGCCGTGCACGCGTGTTGGCATTGAGGTGCCGGAGGGCAAATACAGCATGTCGCCGTGCCCGAGCAGAGTCTCCGCACCCATCTGATCGAGAATGGTGCGCGAATCCACGCGCGCGGACACCTGAAAGGCGATACGGCAGGGAATATTGGCCTTGATGAGCCCGGTAATGACATCGACCGAAGGTCTCTGGGTCGCGAGCACCAGATGTATTCCAGAAGCGCGGGCTTTTTGTGCCAGGCGCGCAATCAGCTCTTCGACTTTCTTGCCGACGACCATCATCAGGTCGGCGAGCTCATCAATGATGACGACCACATACGGCAGCGGTGCAAGGTCCGGAATCTGTGTCTGATCGATGCTCGGGTCGTTCGATGCGCGCTGCGTGAGCACCGGATCGCGAATTGGCTTGCCATCCTTTATGGCGTCGGCGACACGGCGGTTGTAGCCTGCGATATTACGCACGCCGAGCGCCGACATCAGCTGGTAGCGGCGCTCCATTTCCGCAACGCTCCAACGCAGCGCATTCGCCGCCTGCTTCATGTCGGTCACGACCGGGGCAAGCAGATGCGGGATGCCCTCGTAAACGGACAGCTCCAGCATCTTCGGATCGATCATGACGAGCCGCACGTGCTCGGCGGTCGACTTGTACAAGAGCGACAGCACCATCGCGTTGATGGCGACGGATTTTCCCGAGCCCGTGGTACCGGCGATGAGCAGGTGCGGCATGCGCGCAAGGTCCGCAACCACCGGATGGCCGCCGATATCCTTGCCGAGCGCAAGCGCCAGCGGCGAGTGCATGTCGTCATAGGCCTTCGACCGCACGATCTCCCCGAGCGTCACGATCTCGCGCTTCTCGTTCGCAATCTCAAGTCCCATGACGTTCTTGCCGGGAATCACTTCGACCACGCGCACGCTCAACACCGCGAGCGCGCGGGCAAGATCCTTGGCAAGACTCGTTATCTGACTCGCCTTCACTCCCGGCGCGGGACGCAGCTCGAAGCGGGTCACGACCGGGCCCGGTTGCACCGCGACCACCTCCGCGTCGATCCCGAAATCCTTCAACTTCATTTCGACCAGGCGCGAGAGCGCCTCGAGCGCCTCGGCGGAATAGGAAGCCTCGGACGGCGGCGGATCATCGAGCAGCTGCAGCGCCGGCAGCTCATTCGCCGCAGGCGGTTCAAACAAGGACGCCTGACGCTCCTTCTCCACGCGCTCGCTCTTCGGCACCGTGGGCAGCGGTGTATCAATGCGCGGCGGCAAGCGCGCAGCGGATCTTCTCTGCTCGGTGTTCACCGCATCCTTGCGCGCCTGTTTGCGTTCGCGTCCCTGGGCAACATCGCGCGCCGTCCACAGCCGCGTGCGCAGCCAAGCAATGCCCCGCCACGTCCACGCCCCCAGGCCATCCATGATCGTAAGCCAGGACACTCCGAACGCGAGCGACAAGCCGCCCATCCAGGCCGCAAGCAAGAGGAGCGTCGCACCGAGAAAATGCAGGCCGCTCGTGAGCGCCTCGCCGATGAGGCTTCCCACGACACCGCCTGCCGTCTGCCGCAAGGGAGCCGCGGCCCAATGCAAGGTCGCAAGGCCGCAGCTTGCCACCAGCACCAGCACGAATCCGCCAAAGCGCACCGCCGTATTCGCACGCGAGACCGGCTCCTCCTTGCCGCGCTTGCGCAGCAGTCCCCAGCACCACAGCGCGAGCACCAGCGGAAACAGGAACGCCGGCCGACCGAAGAGGAAAAAGAGCACGTCGGCAAGCCATGCACCGACGGGGCCGGCGCGGTTGTGCACGACAGCCGACTCGCCGGTGTAGGAGAAACCGCGGTCCTCGGGGCTATAGGACAGGAGCGCCGCGCACAAAACGATCGCCACGACGCCGAGTGCGAGAAACGCGCTTTCACGCAGTCCGCGGTGAACCGCAGCCGTGAAGCGAACGGGAGCGCGGGTGCGCGCGGAGGAGTCAGCCAATTCTTGCGACCTTTGCGATGAAAATGACGTAGGAGATTGATTCTACGGGTGCGAACCCCAAGCCAACAAGGTCGAGGTGCCGCGAGCAGAGTTGCTATTATGAACCCGATACGAACCCGCCTGCATGAAGACTCTACGCCATAACCGCCTGATCATTCTCGGCTCCGGACCCGCCGGCTACAGCGCGGCCGTATACGCGGCGCGCGCCAATCGCGCGCCGCTCTTGCTCACCGGTGTCGAGCAGGGCGGACAGCTGATGACGACCACCGACGTCGACAACTGGCCGGGCGATGTGGAAGGTTTGCAGGGACCTGCGCTCATGGAGCGGATGCGGCGTCACGCCGAGCGTTTCGCGACCCAGATTGTCAACGATCATATCGACAGCGCCGATCTTGCCAAGCGGCCCTTCGAACTGCACGGCCACGGGACGGTCTACACCTGCGATGCGCTCATCATCGCAACCGGCGCGACCGCCATGTACCTGGGTATTCCCTCGGAGGAGAAATTTCGTGGCAAGGGTGTCTCCGCCTGCGCAACCTGCGACGGATTTTTCTTTCGCACGCAACGCGTCGCGATCGTCGGCGGCGGCAACACCGCGGTGGAGGAGGCGTTGTACCTCTCGCACATCGCAGCCCACGTGACTCTCATACACCGCCGCGACCGTCTGCGCGCGGAGAAGATTCTGCAGGGCCGCCTGTTTGACGAAGTGCGTGCCGGAAAAATCACAACCGTGTGGAACCACACGGTCGATGAAGTCCTGGGCGATGCGCACGGCGTTCGCGGCGTGCGCCTGCGGGACGTCGCGGACGGCAAGACCCGCGAACTTGAGGTGACCGGCCTCTTCGTTGCGATCGGTCACACGCCCAATACGACGCTCTTTGCGGGACAGCTTGACATGCGCGCGGGCTACATCGTCGTGAAGAGCGGCATTGCCGGGGATGCAACCGCGACCAGCGTGCCCGGAGTATTCGCAGCCGGCGATGTGGCTGACCATGTCTACCGCCAGGCCATCACTTCGGCCGGCGCCGGCTGCATGGCAGCGCTTGATGCGGACCGGTATCTCGAGGGGCTCGACGCTGGCGGCGCGTAAACACATGCGCAGCAGCATTCACCCGGGGATCGACATGATCGAGCCGGGCCAATGGAACGCGCTTGCCGGCACGCACATCCCCTTCCTGCGCCACGAGTTCTTGAGTGCACTCGAACACACCGGCTGCATCGGAGCTCGCACCGGCTGGCAGCCGCGTTACTTGACGCTCACAGATGCGCGCGGGCTCGCCGCGGCGCTACCTGCGTACCTCAAGAGCCATTCCTACGGTGAGTTCGTTTTCGATTTCGCGTGGGCACAGGCCTATAACCGCGCCGGCGGTGAGTACTACCCGAAGCTCACGATCGGCATTCCCTTTACTCCGGCGACCGGCCCGCGGCTGCTCATCCGCCCGGATGCTGATCCCGCATGCGCGGCGCGCCTGCTCGCCGAGGTCGAAGCGTATGCCGCGGATGAGTCGCTCTCCTCCGTGCATGCCCTGTTCCTTGATGAGCCGGCAAGGAGGGCCTCTCAGGAGGCGGGTTGGCTCCTCAGGCGCGACTGCCAATTTCATTGGACGAATCGCGGCTACGCAAGCTTTGAGGCCTACCTTGCGAGCTTCACCGCCGAGAAGCGCAAAAAGGCCCGCCGTGAGCGGCGCCGCGTCGCCGAGGGCGGCATTCGTTTCGAGACCCGCTTCGGTTCCGATCTTGATGAGCGGCTTCTCGATCGCGTCTATGCCTTGCATCGCGATACGTTTCACCGTCACGGCCATGAGCCGTACCTGACGCGCGCCTTCTTTGCCGAGATTGCCCGCACTCTCGGCGACGCGCTCATGGTGAAGGTCGCCATGCACGCCGGCCAAGCGGTGGCGGCGGCGGTCTTTTTCTGGTGCGAGGAGGCGCTCTTCGGGCGCTACTGGGGCGCCGCTGCCGACTATCACAGTCTGCATTTTGAGACTTGCTATCACCAGGGAATCGAGTTCTGCATCGAGCGCGGCATCGCGCGCTTCGAGCCTGGCACGCAGGGAGAGCACAAGGTGAGCCGCGGCTTCGAGCCGGCGCTCACCTGGTCCGCGCACTTCATTCGCGATCCGCGCTTGCGCAGCGCCATTGGCGCCTATCTCGAGCGCGAAGGCGAATCGGTCGATGCCTACGCCGAGGAAGTTCAAGCGCACGTGCCCTTTCGCGCCGCGCCAGGTGAGGCGCCCTAGGTGAAGACCCTCACGTGGCTCTCGCCACGGGATGCACCGGAGGATTTTCCGCCGCTCGACCAGGCGCTCGATGAACCGCCCGGACTCCTCGCCGCGGGCGGCGACCTGTCCGCCGCGCGCCTGCTGGCAGCCTACGAGCGCAGCATCTTTCCGTGGTATTCCCCGGGCCAGCCGGTGCTGTGGTGGGCGCCGGACCCGCGTGAAGTGCTGTTCCCGAGCGAGTTTCGCTGTTCCCGAAGCTTAGCGAAGACGCTGCGCAACCGCGGCTTTCACGCCGCGATCGATCGGGATTTTCGCGCGGTGGTTGCCGCTTGTGCGGCGCCGCGCGCGCGCTCACGGGGCACCTGGATCACCGCCGACATGCAAGCCGCCTACGCCGACCTGCACGAGCGCGGCTACGCCCACAGCGTTGAAACCTATGAAGATGGACAGCTCGTCGGCGGACTCTACGGCGTGCGCCTGGGAGGGGTTTTCTTCGGTGAATCGATGTTCAGCCGCGAACGCGACGCCTCCAAGGCAGCGCTCGCGTTCCTGGTGCAAGCGTGTCTTCTGAACGACATCGTCGTGATCGACTGCCAGCTGCCCTCGCAGCATCTTGAGAGTCTCGGCAGCCGGCCGATCCCACGCGAGGAATTTCGGTCGCTCGTAAGCGCGCAGACGGTCCGAGCCCCTGTGCCGATCAGGATTCCTTCCTAAGTAAATTGCATTGCCGCGATGGTTTATGCAGAATCCGCGCCCCCATGGCAAAAGAAGACGCGATTCAGTTGGAAGGTGAGGTCGTCGAGACCCTCCCCAATACCACTTTTCGCGTAAAACTCAAAAACGGCCACCTGGTGACCGCGCACATCTCCGGCAAGATGCGCAAAAACTACATCCGCATCCTGACGGGCGACCAAGTGACCGTGGAGATGACGCCGTACGACTTGACAAAGGGCCGCATCATCTACCGCGGCCGCTGATTACGCCGTAACCTCCGGCAGCGGCGTGGAGCTGCATTCAAACTCGAGCTTGGAGCCATCTTTGGCGACCGAGACAACCACCTGCCCGCCGCCGGCGAGACGCCCGAACAAGAGTTCCTCCGCCAACGGCCGCTTGATGTGCTCTTGAATGATGCGCGCCATCGGCCGTGCTCCCATCTTCGGGTCGTAGCCTTTAACGGCGATCCAACTGCGCGCGGCGTCCTCGACCGTGAGCTGCACGCCCTTCTGTTCAAGCTGCATCTCGACTTCGACGATGAGCTTGTCCACCACGCGTTCGATCGTCGCCCGGTCAAGCGGCGCAAACTGGATCACCGCATCCAACCGATTGCGAAATTCGGGCGTGAACAGGCGCCGGATCGCCTCCATGCCGTCGCTCGCGTTATCCGCATGCATGAATCCGATCGAAGGCCGGCTCATCTCCTGTGCGCCCGCATTGGTCGTCATGACGATGATCACGTGGCGGAAATCCGCCTTGCGGCCGTTGTTGTCGGTCAAGGTGCCGTGGTCCATCACCTGCAGCAGCAGATTGAACACATCCGGGTGTGCCTTTTCGATCTCATCGAGCAACAGCACGCAATGCGGGTGCTTGGTGATCGCTTCGGTCATGAGGCCGCCCTGGTCAAAGCCCACGTAGCCTGGCGGCGCGCCGATGAGACGTGACACGGTATGGCGCTCCATGTACTCGGACATGTCGAAGCGCAGGAACTCAACGCCCATCGCGATCGCAAGCTGGCGCGTGACCTCGGTCTTACCGACGCCCGTGGGGCCGGCCAAGAGGAAGTTACCGAGCGGCTTTCTCTGGTCGCCCAAGCCCGAGCGCGCCATCTTGATGGCGGCCGTCAGGGCCTCGACCGCGCGGTCCTGTCCGAAGATCACGAGTTTCAGATTGCGTTCGAGGTTCTTCAGCACCTCGCGGTCGGAAGTGGAAACGCTCTTCGGCGGGATGCGCGCCATGCGCGCCACCACCTCTTCAATGTGGCGCACCTCGACGGTCTGCTCGCGCTCGGCGAGCGGCTTCAGGCGCAAGCGCGCGCCCGCCTCATCGACCACATCGATCGCTTTGTCGGGCAGGTGACGGTCGCTGATGTGGCGCTCGGATAGCTCCGCCGCGGCGCGCATCGCATCAACGGCATAGACGATGCCGTGATGTTCCTCGAAACGGCTCTTAAGCCCCAGCAGGATCTCAATCGTCTCCTCGATCGAGGGCTCCACGACGTCGATTTTCTGGAAGCGCCGCGCAAGAGCGTGATCCTTCTCGAAGATGCCGCGGTATTCCTGATAGGTGGTCGAGCCGATGCAGCGGATCTCGCCATTCGTGAGCACGGGTTTGATGAGGTTCGATGCGTCCATGACGCCGCCCGAGGCGGCGCCGGCGCCGATTACCGTGTGAATCTCGTCGATGAATAAAATGGCACCGGGCTGTTTCTTAAGCTCCGTAATGACGCCCTTCAGGCGCTTCTCGAAGTCGCCGCGGTACTTCGTGCCGGCGATGAGCGCGCCCATGTCGAGCGCATAGACGGTGCAGTCGGAGAGCACGTCGGGCACCTTGCCCTCGACGATGAGGCGCGCCAGGCCCTCGGCGATGGCGGTCTTGCCGACCCCGGCCTCCCCGACATAGAGCGGATTGTTCTTGCGCCGGCGGCAGAGAATCTCGATCGTGCGCTCGATCTCAAGTTTGCGGCCGATGAGCGGATCAATGCGGCCTTCCTGCGCCTGACGATTCAGATTAACCGTGAACTTTTCAAGCGCGCTGCCGGCGCCCTCCGGATCCCTCTCCGGATCGGCCTGCGTGTCCTCCTTGTCGGTGCGCTCGTCGGCGATCTTGGAAAGCCCGTGTGAAATGTAGTTGACGACATCCAGCCGCGCGACATGCTGACGGTTCAAGAGAAACACCGAATGGCTCTGCTTCTCGCTGAAGATCGCCACGAGCACGTTGCCGACACCGACTTCTTTCTTGCCGCTCGACTGCACATGAAACACGGCACGCTGCAGTACCCGCTGAAAGCCGAGCGTCGGCTGTACTTCGCGCTCCTCGGACTCTTCCAGATGCGGCGTCGACTGGTCGATGTGCTCCTTCAGTTCCTGCTTGAGTTTCGTCAGGTCCGCCCCGCAGGCGCGCAGAATCTCGCGCACCTTGGGGGTGTCGAGTATCGCCAGCAATAGGTGCTCGACCGTCAGATATTCATGGCGCGCTTCGCGCGCGCGATGAAAAGCATCGTTGAGACAGTATTCCAGTTCGTTAGACAACACGATTGAACCTTCCGCCCTTTCAGGCCTCTTCCAATGTGCACATGAGAGGATGCTGCTGGTCGCGAGAGTAAGTCGTCACCTGCGCTACCTTAGTTTCTGCGATTTCATATGTGAAGACACCACAGACACCCTTTCCCTTGGTATGAACCTCGAGCATGATCCGCGTCGCCGTCGTGCGGTTGTGCCCAAAGAACTTCTCAAGCACATCCACCACAAATTCCATCGGCGTGTAATCATCGTTGAGCAGGACAACTTGATACAGCGGCGGTTTCTTGACCTGTGGACGGGCCTCTTCAACCACAACCCCGCTTTCGGGGCGAGCAATCTCAGGATCCGGCATGGTGTCTTTATATGGGTCGCCAAACGGCAACACAAGTGTCAAAGTTTACCGAGTGAAAACAATTGCTTGAGAGCGCAAGCAGCTGCCCCGTATGATGGCCCCTGCACCGCTGCGGTAAGGCTGGCGGCGCATGCGACACCCCTGCCCCGGCTGAAGGAGTTTCCAGGCCCGATGCTGCCATGAACGCTGCCTCCTGGCTCGATCGTCTTCCGGCGTCCCACCAATGGCGGGCCCTTGCGCTTGCGCGCGGGCCGCGCGTCGCCACCTGGGCACTCGCTCTTGCGCTCGGTGTGCAGGCGGCAATGATCGTGACAGATCTCGCCGGAGGCGGCCAGTCCCGCAAAGTAAACTCGCGGCCGCCCAGTCCGACGCTCGCCGCCCGCCACGGCATCGATATCGCCAGCATCACCAATGGCCACCTCTTTGGCACGGCCGCGACCCCTTCACAGGGTGGTAATGATGCCAATGCCCCGCAGACAAGCATGTCACTGGTTCTCACCGGGATCATCGCCGGCAGCAATCCGCGCGTCGGCTTCGCGATTCTCGGAGAAAATCCGACGGCCGCCAAAGTGCACGCCGTCGGCGACAACGTACCCGGCGGCGCAAAGCTACATTCTGTCTACTCGGACCGGGTCTTGCTCGATCGCAACGGTCATATCGAATCCTTGAGCTTGCCGCACCAGAGCTCCGGCCAACTCGGCACCGGCAAGGTGCAGGCGGCCGTTCCGAACCAGAACCCGGCATTTGACCGGGTGCGGCGCCTCATCAGCGAGGATCCGGCCGCCTTGAGCGATATCATGCGCAATCAGCCCGTGCTGATGGGCGGCAAGCTGCGCGGCTTTCGGGTCTACCCGGGCAGAAACCGCCAGGCATTCACGCGCCTCGGGCTGCACTCGGGCGACCTCGTGGTCGCGATCAACGGCACCCCGCTCGATGATCCAGCTCGAGGGGATGAAATATTCCGCACGATCGGTTCTTCCAGTGAGGCGCGCGTCACAGTCATGCGCGACGGGCAGCAGCAGGATCTGAGTTTGAACATGTCGCAAGTGGCGCAGGAAGCCGAGCAGGCGGCGGATGCGGCCGCACCGCCGCCGAGTCCAGCGCCCGCGCCCGCTTTGGGCCCTGCTGCACCTCCGAGTCAGGCTCCGACGCCACCGGTGATGCCAGGGCCGCCCGAGCCGGACAGGTCCATGCCGCCACGCTCGCCCGAGCCCGAAGGAAATGAATGATGATGGCATCCGGATTTTTTGCGCGTATCGCGGCGCTCGCCGCCCGCAGCGCTCCCGCCTGCGTGTGCGCGTGGCTGGTTACGGCGCCGCTGGCCGCTGCCGAGCAGTCCGGTCAGCGCATCACGCCCAATTTCAAAGACGCCGACATCACGCAGATCGCGGAGGCGGTGAGCGCGGCAACCGGCAAGAACTTCATCATCGATCCGCGCGTGCGCGCCCAGGTGACGATGCTCTCCTCGACGCCCATGTCGCCCGACGCGTTCTACCAGGCGTTCCTGTCAATACTGCAGGTGCACGGCTATGTCGCGTTGCCCGCCGGCGGCGTCATCAAGATCGTGCCGGATGCGAATGCGCGTCAGTACCCATCCGATGACCTGCCCAATCATGTGAGCTCGAGCTCCGATGAGATCGTGACCCAGGTGATCGCGGTCAAGAACGTCAACGCAGCGCAGCTCGTGCCGATCCTGCGGCCGCTGATTCCGCAGTACGGCCACCTGGCGGCGTATCCGGCCTCCAACATTCTCATCATTTCCGATCGCGCCAATAACGTGAATCGCATCGCGCGGATCATCCAGCGCATCGATCAGGTGGGCGACGCGGACGTGGAGGTCGTGCCGCTGCAGAACGCCTCGGCGACGGAAGTCGTGCGCGTCATGAACTCCCTGTACCAGCAGCAAGCCGCGACCGAAGGCGCCGCGACCGCCTTCAAGGTAGTGGCCGATGAGCGCTCCAATAGCGTGCTCTTGAGCGGCGAGAAAGACACGCGCTTGCGTTTGCGCGTATTGATTGCCCATTTGGATACGCCCCTGCAGGCGGGCGGGGACACCCAGGTGCGCTACCTGCGCTACGCGGACGCCGAGAAGATCGCAGCCAAGCTCAAGGAACAGGTCACGGGAGTCGCTCAGGCCGCAAGCAGCACCGGCGGCGCCGCCGCGGCGCAGGGACAGGCAGCGAAGGATGAGAAGGGCACCATCATCTGGGCGGACCCGCAGACGAATGCGCTCGTGATCACGGCCTCGCCGAAGATCATGCGCAATCTCATGTCGGTCGTCGACAAGCTCGACATTCGGCGCGCGCAGGTTCTGGTGGAGGCCATCATTGTCGACGTCGACTTGAGCAAGTCCGCATCGCTCGGCGTCAACTGGGCGTTTTTCGGCCAGGGCAACACGGCGGTGCCGGCCGCTGGATTCATCTCGCCCATCAACGGCACGTCGATCGTCGATCTTGCAACCCTCGTCGCGAATCCCACAACCGCGCTGGCGGGCGGCGCGACGATCCCAACCGGCGCGATCTTCGGCGTGGGCCGCGTGGCATCGTCGGGTGTCAACTTTGCAGCGATGCTGAGCGCGATCAGGAGCGACACCAACTCCAACATCGTCGCCACCCCGTCGGCGGTAACCATGGACAACCAGGAAGCGACGCTGAAGGTTGCAAGCGAAGTGCCGTTCCTCACCGGCCAGTTCACAAGCACCGGCTCATCAAACAGCTCGGTCACTCCCTTTCAGACGATCCAGCGCGAGGAAGTCGGCACGATCATCAAGCTCACCCCGCAGATCAATGAAGGCGATGCGGTGCGGCTGAAGATTGACCTCGAGAGCTCATCGGTCGTGCCGAAAGACGCAGGTCCGCAGGGCGCCGTCGACCTCACGACCACCAAGCGCACGATCAGCACCAATGTCCTGATCGAAGACGGCGGCATCGTCGTGCTCGGCGGACTCATCAGCACCGACTACTCCAAACAGGAAACCCGCGTGCCGTTCCTGGGCGCGATTCCCATCATCGGCCAGGCGTTCAAGACCCGCTCGGGCACTTCGGATCGAACCGATCTCATGGTCTTCATCCGCCCGAAGATCCTGCGCACGGACGCCCAGGCTGCGATCGAGACCAACTCGAAGTACAACTACATTCGTGACGATCAGCGCAAGGTCACCGGTGAGCGTGAATATGTGCCGCTGTTGCCCGGCGTGACGCAGCCGCTGCTGCCGGTACTGCCGCCGCCCTCGATCAACCCGAATTCGAACGCGCCGACCGAGCCTGAGGAGAAGGTGAAGGCGGCCGAGCGGGCACGCCAAGACCGTGCCATCGTTCCGCCCGGACCTGCATCGCCACATGCCCCGTCGACAACGCTGCCCGCGGTGCGCGGACCTGAGATCGCGCCCCCTGCCGGACAGCAGGCGCCAGCGACTCTGCCAGCCGCGCCGCAGCCCTCTGCGGACACGCCAGCCCTGCCGGCGAACCCCGGCGCGGCGACGACCCCGCCGTCATCGGAACCCAACCACCCATGAACGATGCGGCCACAGCCCTCGTCGAGGCGACGCCCGAGCGGCGTCTGTCATTCGCCTTTGCCAAACGGCACGGCGTACTCGTAAAGCGCATGATCGGC
>Ga0302324_100015904_pt1 | contig 15054 bp, 17 predicted proteins | sample Palsa_T0_1_FD_201949 | JGI IMG/M metagenome (GOLD analysis project Ga0302324, IMG submission 201949) | Peat permafrost microbial communities from Stordalen Mire near Abisko, Sweden - Palsa_T0_1 | ecosystem: Environmental > Terrestrial > Soil > Palsa > Peat permafrost | place: Sweden: Abisko...
CGGTGCGCGGACGCCTTGACGGTGCCGATCGGTTGATCGAGCGATTCCGCGATCTCCTCGTAGCTGAGATCGTCGAGGTAGCGCATCACGAACGCCGGACGCAGCGCGCCGGAAAGCCGCGCGACCGCGGCCTGGACCGCCTGCCATTCTTCCGCCCGCAGCACGATCGGCTCGGGCGCGGAGGCGGCGTCGAGAAGTGCGGGGGCCGCGTTGCCATCCTCGTAGTCGAGCGAGTCCGCAGCGGCGGGTTCGTCGCGGACGGCGTTGCGCGTCAGGTTCCGCGCGATCGTGTAGAGCCACGGGCGCAGCCGCAGCCCTTCGCGCCGTTCGACGGAGTAGGTCTGCAGCGCGCGATACGCGCGCACGAAAACGTCTTGGGCGACGTCTTCGGCGCGCGCATCGTCACGCAGCATATGTGCGACGAAGCTCACGATGCGAACCCGATACGCGATGACCAGCCGTTCGAAGGCACGATCGAGGTCACGGGCGAGAGCGTGCGCCAGTGCCGTATCGGCCTCGCCGGGGTCGACGGCACACGCAACGGACACGTCACCATCCGCCGAGCATGATCTTCCGCTCACGCAGCATCCGCCGTTCGGCGTCGTCGCTCCACACGACGACGTTCGTGCGCGGCGGATGTGCGCGCGCGATGGCGATCAGGCCGACCGCGATGATGGAAAGCATGAGAGCGAGCAGCATGGATGGTTCCTCCGGGTATCTCAAACGAGTCGCCGGGGGAACACGGGACCGGCCATTCGCGTTGCATCGCGCGCTCCAAGAACCGCACTGCCGGAAGCCGGTTTCTGCCAAAGAAAAAGGCCCCGGGTCTTTCGACCGGGGCCTGACGTAGGCGGCTTTGCGCGAAGCGCAAAACGCGAAGAATTGGGCTCGTTCAGAGCCCAATTCTCTACATCATGTCGTAGCCGCCCATGCCGCCGCCGGGAGGTCCGCCGGCGTTGTTGTTCTTGGGCTCGGGCTTGTCGGCGATCAGCGTCTCCGTCGTCAGGATCAGCGCGCCGATCGAGGCTGCGTTTTGCAGCGCCGAACGCGTGACCTTGAACGGCTCGACGATGCCGGCCTTGACCATGTCGACCAGGTCGCCCGACATCGCGTCGAAGCCCTGTCCGGCCTTGGCGTTGCGAACGCGGTTGACTTCCACGCTGCCTTCGAAGCCGGCGTTCTCCGCGATCTGGCGGAGCGGCTCCTCGAGCGCGCGGCGGATGATGTCGACGCCGATCTTCTCGTCGTGGTTCTCGGTCGACGAGGCGAGCTTTTCAATCGCCTTGATCGCGTGAACCAGCGAGCTGCCGCCGCCGGGGATCATCCCTTCCTGCACCGCGGCGCGGGTCGCGCTGAGCGCGTCCTCGATACGGTGCTTCTTCTCTTTGAGTTCGGTCTCGGTCGCCGCGCCCACTTGGATCACGGCCACGCCGCCCGACAGCTTCGCCAGACGCTCTTGGAGCTTCTCGCGATCGAAGTCGGAGTCGGTCTCCTCGATCTGCCGCTTGATCATCTCGATGCGGCCCTTGATCGCTTCGGGCTTCCCGCGGCCGTCGACGATCGTCGTCTCGTCCTTGGTAACCTTGACCGTCTTGGCCTGACCGAGCAGGTCCGGGGTAACCTTGTCGAGCTTGAGCCCGAGCTCTTCGGAAACGACCGTCGCGCCGGTGAGCGTGGCGATGTCCTTGAGCATCTCTTTGCGGCGGTCACCGAAGCCCGGCGCCTTGACGGCGACGGTGGTGAACGTGCCGCGCAGCTTGTTCACGACGAGGGTCGCGAGGGCTTCGCCTTCGACGTCCTCGGCGATGATCAAGAGCGGCTTCTGCACTTGCACGATCTTCTCGAGCAGCGGCAGAATGTCGGCGATCGCCGAGATCTTACGCTCGGTGACCAGGATGTAGGGGTCGGTGAGCTCGGCTTCCATGCGCTCCGAGTCGGTGACCATGTACGGCGAGATGTAGCCCTTGTCGAAGAGCATGCCGTCCTTGGTCTCGACGTCGGTCTTCATCGACTTCGATTCCTCGACCGTGATGACGCCGTCTTTACCGACGGCTTCCATCGCCTGCGAGATCAGCGCGCCGATCTCTTTGTCGTTGGCCGAGATCGACGCGACTTGCGCGATCTTTTCGGCGGTGTCGACGGTCTGAACGAGCTTCGTCATCTCGTCGACGGCCTTTTCGACCGCCTTCTCGATGCCGCGCTTGATCAAGAGCGGGTTCGAACCGGCCGTGACGTTGCGAAGGCCTTCACGAATGATGGCCTGCGCGAGCACGGTCGCGGTCGTGGTGCCGTCGCCGGCGATGTCGTTCGTCTTCGAAGCGACTTCCTTGACGAGCTGGGCGCCCATGTTTTCGAAGGAGTCCGAGAGTTCGATCTCCTTCGCGATGGTCACGCCGTCGTTGGTGATCGTCGGCGAACCGAATTTCTTGTCGAGAACGACGTTGCGGCCTTTGGGCCCGAGCGTCACTCTGACCGCGTCGGCGAGAGCATTCGCGCCGCGCTCGAGCGCGCGCCGGGCGCTCTCGTCAAATACGAGTTGTTTGGCTGCCATTGGTAGTGCTTATACTCCGGCCGGAACGCGCTCGTCGCTGAACACAGCGAGAACGTCTTTTTCCGAGATGATGAGGTACTCTTTACCTTCGAGCTTGATTTCCGAGCCCGAATACTTTGAGTAGATGATGCGGTCGCCCGGCTTCACGTCCATGGCGAGCTTGGTGCCATTGTCGAGCGTGCGGCCGGAGCCGACGGCAAGAACGCGGCCCTCTTGGGGCTTTTCCTTCGCGGTGTCGGGAAGGAAGACGCCGCCTGAAGACTTGTCGGCCTGCTCCACGTGCTCGACGACCACGCGATCGCCCAGTGGCTTGAGATTCACGAAAACCATCCTCCGCGAGCTGTGTGCTGACGGGTGTGTGAGTGAGTTTGCGATCTGGCACTTTCGGCAGGAGAGTGCCAGACCCGGAACTTTACGTTAGCAGAGCCGGGCTCCGAGTGCAAGAGGCTGGGCCTGGGTCGGCCCATTCTTTCGCCTGTCCAACCAAGGGGACGGTTGCCGAGAAAAAGGCGCTAGAGCAGCGCCTGGACGTGGAAATCAACCTCCGGCTTCACCGCGCTGATCAGCGTCTGATAGACGACGCAGTACCGTTCCGTCAATTTCTGCAGGGTGGCAACTTCCTCGGGCGTGGCGTCCGCGTCGAGGTCGAAGCGAAGCCGAATATTCTTGAAACCGACCGGCGCGTCACGGTCGGTGCCCAGGGTCCCGCGGAAGTCCAGGTCGCCCTCGGCGTGGACGGTGCCGCCGCGTAGCCGAATGTTTTTCGCCGTGGCGACCGAGCGCAGCGTGACGCCGGCACACGCGACGAGCGCCTGCAATAACATGTCGCCGGAACAAGTGAACGTTCCGTCTCCGCCCGTGGCCGGGTGCAGGCCGGCTCTCACGAGCGCGCGTCCGGTCTCAACCGTGCAGCTGAGCCCTTCCGGGTCGTCGACCCGGCCGCTGGCCTCAAGCGTGATGAGCGCGGCGGCCGGCTCGGAACGATACCGGTCCTTGATCGGCGCCTGTAGAGCGCGCAAGCGTTCGCTATCCATGTGCGGTCCCTCCCCTGGGCAACTTACGAGTACAGAACGCGCGACATGAGCAGCGCGAGTGCTTGCCGGAGTTGCGTCGCAACGGCGGGTTCCTGGTCTTCGTCGATTTTCCGGAGCGCCAGCTCGATCCAGCGGAGCCCCTCCGCCTCGACGCCGCCATGCCACCAAAACATCTGCAACGCGGCAGCCAGGGAGGCGCCAAGAGCCACCTCCTGATCCTTGACGAGCGCCCAGTCCATGGCCGCGCGAATATTTTCCAGCTCCAGCTCAACTCTGGCGAGAAATTCGCTCAGCGGTACGGCGCCAAAGCCTCGCTCCGGATGCCGTGCGAAGCTGTAAAAGTAGTCGGCGTGCCGGCGCGAGAGCCGCTCGTGCTCGCCGCTGGCCGCAAGTTTTCCCAGCGCGTACTGGCGCGTGGACTCGAGCACGCGATACCGTTCCTCGTTGCCGCTCGTATCCACGACCATCAGCGACTTGTCGGCGAGTGAAGCAATGAGGTCGAGCACGTCGGCCGCTTCAGCGCCATCGTCGGCGCACACAAAAGCCGCAGCGTCATGGGTAAAGCTGCCTGGAAAAATCGCCATCTGGTGGAACAGTACGCGCTCTTCGGGCGTGAGCAAATCGTAGCTCCAGTCGAAGAGCGCGCGCAGCGTCTTCTGACGCGGGAGAGCCGTGCGGCTTCCCCCCGTAAGAACCTTGAACCGCTCGTCGAGGCGCTGCGCGATGTTGTGGACGCTCATCACGTTAACGCGCGCTGCGGCGAGTTCGATTGCAAGCGGAATGCCATCGAGCCGGCGGCAGATGTCCGACACGATACGCGCGTTGTCGCCGTCGAGCCGAAAAGATCGATTGGCGAGCGACGCGCGATCGGCAAACAATGCGACCGCACCGAATTCGAGTGCGGACGTCGGATGAATATTCGTCAGCTTATCGGGTACAGCGAGCGAGTCGAGCCGTAGAACTTTTTCCCCGCGCACCCCGAGCGCTTGGCGCGAGGTAACGAGAATTCGGACGTCGGGGCAATGGCAATGAATCGCATCGGCGAGCGCGGCAGCGGTCTCGAGCAGGTGCTCGCAATTATCGAGAACGAGGAGCAGCTGTCTGCCTTTGAGAGACTGCGTTATCGACTCGTCGGTCAAGCGCACTTGCGCTTGGCTCACACCTAATGCTTTCGCAACCACGCTGGACACCAGCTCCGGGTCGGCGATCGGCGCAAGATCGCAAATCCAGACACCGTCGGGAAAACGGTCGAGCACCTCGGCACCCAGTTGTACCGCCAATCGTGTCTTGCCGACACCCCCCGCGCCGACGAGCGTGACTAAGCGGTGCTCGATGAGGTGCAGCTTCAGATCTTCAAGGTCCCCGTCGCGACCCAGGAAGCTCGTCACTTGAATGGGGAGGTTATTGGGCAGCGCGTCCAGTGACTTGAGCGGTTGAAAATCGCTCTTGTCGCTGGTGAGGGTCAGCTGCCATACGTGCTCGGGCTGAGCGAGGTCCTTGAGCCGGTGCGAGCCGAGGTCGGTGAACGTCGTCCCTCGCGGCGCCTCGTTTTGTACCAGCGCGTGTGTGGTGTCCGACAGGAGCACCTGCGCACCATGACCGATCGACGCCAGCCGCGCGACTCGGTTGACGGCCGGACCGAAATAATCGGCGTCGCGTTCCTCTGCGCTGCCCGTGTGCAGGCCCATCCGGACGCGTAGGCCGTCGACTGCTGAGAAGTCTTCCGTCGCGAGCGCTCGTTGCGCCTCGACTGCGGCATTGAGGGCGTCTGGTGCGGTGGCAAATGCTGCGCAAAACGCGTCGCCGAGCGTCTTGAAAACGTAGCCGTCATATTGGGAGATTGCCTGCCGCACCAGCTGTTCGTGGCGGGCGACGGCCGCCTTCATCGCGTCGCGATGGTTTTCCCAACGCTCGGTGCTGCCTTCGATGTCGGAAAATAAGAACGTCACCGTACCGGTGGGCAACGCCGCCTGCGTGGATTCCACTTCGTTTGACCGATCGTCCGCGGTGGGAGCCCTAGCCATGCCCTGCCGGGGCGGCGGAAATAGGAATGGCGTACGAACTTCTAGTGGTAGAAGTACGGATCCAAAACGGTGACTTCGCTAATCGCGTCGACCGGGAGCCCGTTCCGTTCGGCCGCTTTGCGGATCGAACTATCGCTCGGACCATCGTAGATGCAAAACGTCTTCTTATGATCTTTTGAAACGTATGAATGGACCCAGGTCACGCCAAGCTCTGCGTTTGTTCCGACGACGCCTTTGCACGTGTCGGCTCCCTCGCTTGTGGCCGGAATCGCTAATCCGTCCTTGAACGTACGTTCGACGACGTATCGAGGCATGTCTCGCTCCTTTGACCTGAGCTGGCATTCCCGATGAGGCTTGGTTTGCCTTGGGGAGGGGAGGGGGTCTGGGCGCTTGCATGCTGCAGCTTCCCAAGTGCGCTTCGTCGGACCATGGCTGCTCCCGGCTCGGTCCCTCGCTGGAGCAAACGGCCAACGGACGCCCGCACCTTGTAGGGGTCGGGCGCGATTCGCGGTACGCTGGAGGCGTGCCGTACGTCTCCCGCGTCGTGGTCGAGCGAATTGCCCAATGCCCGTTCTCGGTCGCGCACGATTATGCCGAGGACTTCTTCCGCAACGCCGAGCGCGAGATCGACGTCCGCGTCCCGGTGCGCGACTTCGTGCGCGGCATCGGGACCAAGGTGCGCGAACCGGTCAAACTGGTCTTCGCACTGCACCCCGACGAGACCGAAGTCGGCCGGCCGCACGATGCGATGCTGCTCGAGTGGCGCGCCGGGACGCGTTTGTTTCCGGAGTTCCACGGGACGCTGCGCTTGCGCATCGAGTCGGTCGACTCGACGCGCCTGACGCTCGAAGGTGCCTACCGTCCACCGCTGGGACTCTTGGGCACCGTCTTCGACATCACGCTCGGACGGCACATCGCGCGAGCGACGATGAACGACCTGCTCGATCGCGTCGCGCGCGCGCTGGAACGGCGCGAGGCCGAATATCGCGCGAGCCTCGCCGCGGGATGACCGTCGCGCTGCGCGCGCAGCTGGCGGCCGGCATCGTCGCGGGCCTCGTGGGTGGGATCCTCGTCGACGCCTTCCTGATCGGGGCCCAGATCGCCGCCGGCGCACCGCCGGCGCAGACCATCAGCGGCGCATACACGCACGGGGCGTCGGTGGCGCTCGGGCCGCCCGCGAACAGTCTCCCGGCGGCGCCGCTGATCGGCGTGCTGCTCCATTTCGGCATCTCGATCGGCTGGGCGTTCGGCTACGTGTACCTGATTCGTACGCGGCCGCAGCTGCTCGCGCAGCCCTGGCTCTCGGGCGCGGGGTTCGGGCTGGTCGAGTACGTCTTCATGCAGATCGTGCTGCTCGCCGGCGGCGCGTATCATCGCCCCGCATCGCCGGGCGCCTTGGGGACCGCACTCGTCGCGAACATCGTCTTCTTCGGGATTCCGGTCGCGCTGGTCGCGACGCGCATGCTCCATCGTCCGGGCGCGGCGTGATCGCCGGCGTCACGATCGATCTCGGCGCGATCGTCCGCAACGTCCAGACGCTTTCGGCGCTCGTCGCGCCGGCGCGATTGACTCCCGTCATTAAAGCCGAGGCCTACGGACACGGTTTGCTCCCGGTCGCGCGCGCGCTCGCGCCCCACGTCGATCGCCTGAGCGTCTACGCGCTCGAAGAAGCGGTCGCGCTGCGCGATGCGGGGCTGCAGACGCCCGTCCACGTCCTCGGCCCCATCCCGGCGTCGGACCTCGACGTCGCCCACGCCGCGAACGTCGCGCTCACGCTCTGGGACCGCGACCTGTACGCGCGTCAAGTCGCGAGCACGGCACGCCGGCGTGCGAGGCGTTTCACGATCCAAGCCAAAGTCGATACCGGCGTCGCGCGCCTGGGCATTCCGTATCGCGAGGGGCCGGAAGCACTGCGCACCTATGCTGCCACGCCGGAGTTTGAACTCGCCGGCGTGTTCACGCATTTCGCGGCGGCAGAAGAGCTCGATTCCTCGTATACGGACGAACAGTTAGCGCGCTTCGCGCGCGCGAGCACCGGGCTCGGCGCCGGCGTCGAGCGCCATGCCGCGGCGACGGCGGCGGCGATGCTGTGGCCGCAAACGCGGCTCGATCGCGTGCGCGCCGGCATCGGAATCTACGGCATCTGGCCGAGCCGGCAAACGGAGATCACGATGCGCGAGCGCGGCCTCGAACTGGAGCCCGCGCTGGCCTGGCATACCTCGATCGTCGCCGAGCACACGGTCGAAGCGGGGGAGAGCGTTGGCTACGGACGCAGCTGGTACGCCGGCCGCACGACCCGCGTCGGCACGCTGCCGATCGGCTACGCCGAGGGTTTGCCGCGCAGCGCCGGCGGATCAGCGCAGGCCCTGGTGCGCGGGCGTCGCGTGCCGCTGATCGGACGCGTCTGCATGAACATGGCCTTCGTCGATCTCACCGACGTCCCCGAAGCGTCCGGCGGCGACACGATCACGCTCATCGGACGCGACGGCGCGGAGGTGATCAGTGCCGACGATCTCGGTGCGGCGTGCGGAACGATCGGCTACGAGATCGTCGCGCGTCTGCCGGCGAACGTCCCGCGGCGCTACGACGCCGGCGCCTGAACGCCGTCAGCGCAGCGTGGCCAGCGCCTCGGCGAGATCGAGCGTTCCATCGTAGAGCGCGCGTCCGACGATCGCCGCGTCGACGTTGTCGGGCGTGCCGTCTCGCAGCGCGCGCAGATCGTCGAGCGTACGGGCTCCGCCGCTCGCGGTGACGCGCACATCGGCGAGCGACGCGACATGCGCGAGCGCCGCGACGTCGTAGCCCGCGCCCACGCCGTCGCGCGCGATCTCGGTATAGACGATGCGCGCGATCCCCCAGCCCGCGACGGTCCGTACGAGCGCGTCGCGCGAGATCCCGCTTTCCCTTTGCCAGCCGCGCGTCGCAACGCGATCGCCGCGCGCGTCGATCCCGGCGACGATGCGGGCGCCGAAACGGTTCGCCAGCGTTTGCGCCTCGCCAGGCTGCTCGACCAGCAGTGTCCCCAGCACGACGGCGCCCGCGCCGGCGGCAAAACGCGCCGCGACGTCGGCCGCCGTTCGCACCCCGCCGCCGGTCTGCACCGGGACGTCGACCGCAGCGCAGATCGCGCGCAGCGCCGCGGCGTTCTCGCCGCTGCCGAGTGCGGCGTCGAGATCGACGACATGGAGCGCCTGCGCGCCGGCCTTGACGAACGCACGTGCGCGGGCGACCGGATCGATATCGTAGCGCGTCTCGCGCCCCGGGTCGCCGCGCTCGAGCCGCACGGCATAACCGCCGCGCAGATCGATCGCCGGATAGAGCAGCAGCCCGCGGCTCACCCGGCGGCGATCGCGAGGAAGTTATCGATCAGCCGTCCGCCGGCGGTGCGGCTCTTCTCGGGATGAAACTGCGTCGCCATCACGTTCCCGCTCGCCACGATCGCGGCGAAACGGTCGCCGTAGGTGCACGAGGCGAGCGTCGCATCGGAATCCGCGACGCGATACGAGTGCAGGAAATACGCCCACGCGCCGGTCGAGACGCCGTCGACAAACGGGTGAGTGCGCTCGATCACGAGATCGTTCCAGCCCATGTGCGGGACGCGGGGTGCCCGTGAGAAACGGCGTACCTCGCCGGGAAGAATACCCAAGCCCGCCGCCCCGCCGTACTCGTCGCTGGAGTCGAACAGAACTTGCATTCCGACGCAAATGCCCAAGAAGGGCCGCCCCGCGGCGACCATGATCCGCACCGCGCGGTCGAGGCCGCGGGCGGCCAGCGCCTCCATGGTGGCGGCGAACGCGCCGTCGCCGGGGAGGATCGCGGCTTGGGCCGCGACGACGCGCGCCGGTTCGCTGGTCAACACGAAGTCGGCACCGCGGTGTTCGAGTGCCGCGATCAGCGAACCGACGTTGCCGCCGCCGTAATCGATCACCGCGATCTGCGCCATCCTTTGACGCGTTCGCTCAGCGCGGCGCTGGTGCTTTCCGCGCTGCTCGCCGCGTGCGCCGGCGGCGGCGCGGCGACCGGGACTTCGCCGCCGGTCCTCGGCGCCGGCCCGGGGACGGCGACACCGCAGGCGACCCCAACGCCCGCAGCGACCGCGACGCCGTCGTCCGCGGCGACGCCGCCGCTGGCCGACTCACGCCTGCACGTCCCATCCGGCTTCGTCGCCAACGTCGTCGCGAACGTCGGCGGCGCACGCGAGCTGGCCGCGCTCCCGAACGGCGACCTGCTCGTCGCCACCTCCGGTTCGACGATCTCGATCGTAGCCAACGCCGATGGCCCCGGAATCGCCGGCAACGCGGCGACGTTTGCATCGCTGCCCGACAGCCCGGCGCAAGGCGTCGCCTTCGGCAGCGGCTTCGTTTTCGTCGCGACCCAATACGGCGTCTATCGCAGCGCGTACACCACCGGGATGACGAGCGCGACGTTCACGAAGATCGCCTCGGTCCGCACCGGGTCGGTCGCGCCGAACTCCGACGGCGACGTTCACACGACGAGTTCGGTCGCCGTAACGGGCAGTACGCTCTACGTCGGCGTCGGCTCATCGTGCAACGCGTGCACCGAGACCGATCCCACGCGGGCAACCGTGCAGCGAATGAACCTGGACGGCAGCGGGATGACGACGCAAGCAACACGCATTCGCAATGCGATCGCGCTGGCGACCGATCCGGCGACGGGCAACGTCTGGGCCGGTGGCGCCGGACAAGACGACCTGCCGTCCGGCCATCCGTACGAATTCCTCGATCCGGTGTCGACTCGTACGGCGCCGGCCGATTACGGTTGGCCGGCCTGCGAAGAGAATCACATCGCGTATACGAACGGCGCGAACTGCACGAACACCGTCGCGCCCGCGCTCGAGTTTCCGGCGTACTCGACGCTGATCGGCGCGGCGTTCTACCCGGCGGCCCAGACCGGATCGTACCTGTTCCCCGCGGCCTGGCGCGGCGGAGTCTTCGTCAGCGGGCACGGTTCGTGGCACGCGGCCTCAAACGGTATTCCGATCGACGCGCCGCACGTCGCGTTCGTCCCGTTCAGCGGCGCGGCACCGGCGCGGGCCGTCAACTGGAGCGATCCGACCGCCCAGTGGAACGATTTCTTCACCGGTTTCCAGCAATCCGACGGCAGCAGGATCGGGCGCACGACCGGCGTCGCCGTCGGTCCGAACGGCAGCCTGTTCGTCGCGGACGATCAAACGGGCAACATCTACCGCATCCGGCCGGCCGGAAGCACGGGAGCAGCGGTCCGGCGGACGCACTGAGCGAGGCAGGCGCACGCAATCTTTATCAATTGCGCCTCTGCAACGGTAAGCCGGGCACGCTCGGAAGGGTAGAATGTCGTGGCGGAACCTCCGCCACCCCAACATCATGCGCCACCGAAGCAACCACGCCCCCGCCGATCCCGCCCAGAACCGCGCCTGCGGTCCGGTCGACCGCATGGTCACCTGGTCGCTCGACGCGGCCGACGCGCTCGAAGGCCGCCGCGTGCGACGCAGTTTCGCGCAGGCACTTCAGTGGTTCGGCTACGCGGACGACGCGCTGTTCTGCGCCGAGCTTGCGTTTGGCGAGATGCTCGGCAACGCGGTGCGGCATGCCGGCGGCCGCATCGAAATCGTGCTCGACGGAACCGGGGCCGACGCCGTCGTTCACGTCCTTGACGAGGGGCGCGGATTCGCCGCGCATCACGAGACGCCGGACGACGCGTGGGCCGAAAGCGGACGCGGCTTACGGCTGATCCGGCTGATGACGGACGACTTCATCGTCTCGAGCCGTCCCGGCGGCGGCTCCGACGTGGGCGCGCGTCTGCCGCGGCGGCCGTTCACGCTGCGTCACCGCGACTACGGCACGTGAGCGGGTTCGGCTGCGGCCGAACCCTATAAGACGCCCTTGGTCGAAGGGATCGCGATGCCGTCGACCACTTTGGCCGCACGGAACGCACGCGCGAACGCTTTGAACGACGCTTCGCACAGATGGTGGTTGTTCGTGCCGGCCCAGCGCAGCAGGTGGAGGTTGAACTTCCCGTGATCGACGACGCTGCGGAAGAAGTGCGGCACCAATTCCGTCTCGAGCGCGCCGAGACGGTCGAGCGCGAGCGGCACGTCGTAGTTGAGAAACGGCCGTCCGCTCAAATCGACCGCAGCCTGCACGAGCGCATCGTCGAGCGGAACTGCGATCGAACCGAAGCGCGCGATCCCGCGCTTGTCGCCGAGCGCATCCTCGATCGCCGAGCCGAGCGCGATGCCGACGTCCTCGACGAGATGATGGTGGTCCATGCCGTCGCCGTGCGCTTCGAGAACGAAACCGACGCCCGAGTGGGTGGCGAACGCGTTGAGCATGTGGCTGAAGAAATCGACGTCCGTGACGATCGAGATCTCGCCGCCGTCGAGGTCGAGCTGCAGGTCGATCCGCGTCTCGCGCGTCTCGCGGCTGACGTGCGCGCGGCGCTCTCTCAGCTGTGCGTCCTCGTCCCGTTCCCGCCCGCCGCCGAGCGTGCGTGCCGCTCCCCGATCGGACGGTACGGGTGCACGGGGGGACCGACGTAGGTCGCCTGCGGCCGGATCAGCCGGTTGTGCGCGACCTGTTCGAGGACGTGCGCCGACCAGCCGGCGATGCGACCGCAGGCGAACGCGCAGGTGAACTCGTCGCTCGGAATCCCGAGGCTCGACAGCGTCGGCGCCGTGTAGAACTCGACGTTGGCGTAGATCGGCTTGCCGGGTTTGAGTTCTTGCAGGACGCGGTTGGAAGCGTCCTCAAGCGCACGCGCGATCGCGTACGACGTCGAGGGCGACTTCTCGGTCAGGCTCTTCGCCATGCGCTCAAGCTGCTGAGCGCGCGGATCGCGCACCTTGTATTCGCGGTGACCCATCCCCATGATCTTCTGGTCGGCTGCGAGCAGCGCGCGGACGTAGGCCTCGGCCTTCTCCGGCACGCCGATCCGCTCGATCATGGTCATGACCTTGCTCGGCGCACCACCGTGCAGGTCGCCCGCGAGCGTTGCGACGGCCGCGGTGATCGCACAGTAGATGTCGGCGCCGGTCGACGCTGTGACACGCGCCGAAAAGGTCGAGGCATTGTAGGAATGGTCGGCGAGCAAGATCAGGTAGGTGTCCATCGCCTTCTCGGCCTCGGCGATCGGCGCGACGCCGTCTTTCATCCAGAGAAAGTTCGCAGCGTGCGAGAGCGCGGGGTCGGCGTCGACCGGGTCGAGGCCGCGGCGCAGTCGATCCCAGGCTGCAACCAGCGTCGGAAACTTCGCGATCAGATCGATCGCGGAATCGACGTTGGTGTCGTGCGAACCGTCGGGCCGGTGGGGAATGAAGTGCGCGACGGCGGAGACGCCGGTCCGCAGCACGTCCATCGGCCAGGCGTCGCGCGGGATATCGCGCATCATCGCGACGAGCTTCGGGGGGATCGCGCGCCGGGCAATCAGCCGGGCCGAAAACTCCGTCAGCTCCGCAGCGGTCGGAAGCTCGCCGAAGAGCAGCAGATGCGCGACCTCTTCGAAGGTTGCGTGCTCGGCCAGATCGTGAATATCGTAACCGCGATAGGTGAGCCGGCCGACGTCGCCCTCGACATTACTGAGCACGGTCTCACCGACGACGATGCCTTCGAGGCCGGGGTTTACCACCGTGGACGCCATGACGAGGAGAAGTTCTCCGACTGGGCCGTTTCTCCCCAGGCGCGACTTTTGTCGGCCGCTAGGACGGCGGCCTCGGGCGGGTACCCGACGGGCCGCCCGTCGAACGGGCCGACGAGCGTTCCGCGCTGGGGATTCATTGCGAGAGTCGGCTGGTGGACTTCGCCCGCAAGAGGACCGCGCAGCGCGGACCGGCGAGTGACGTGAACGACCGACGAAACGGGCGAAAGGCACCACATGGTTAGCTTCCGCGAGCAGCTGATGACGCTGGTCGATCAATGGAATGCGGATCACCCGCTGCGCAAGATCACGCTCGAGGACTGCGTGCGCGAGGGCCTTGGGCTGCACGAAGTCTACGCCGGGAAGATCCTGCGCGAGGCCTACGTGCCGGCCTACCATCGCATCGCACAGTTGGCGGCCTACCTGCGCGTCGCGCCGACGGTCTTCGACGCGTACGTGCAGCAGTACGCACAGCGCGCGGTCGGCGACAACCATTGGTGGGAGAACGAAACGGTCGACGCCGATCCACTGGTGCTGGAAGTGTTTCGCATCGTCGCCGAGCAGCCGCCGCGCACGCAAGAGTATCTCAAGCGCGTGATGCTCGAGGCGGTGCGCTCCGCACTGGCGGACGCGAAACGCGGCCGCATCCATACCGCGCATTCCGACTCGGCATAGGCGCAGCTAGCGTGGCGAAGCTCGGATGGATCGGCCTGGGCGACATGGGTGCGCCGATGGCACGGCGGCTGCTCGCTGCGGGGCACACGCTCGGCGTGTGGGCGCGTCATCCGGCGCGCTCGAGCGCGCTCTGCGCAGCCGGCGCCGAGGCCGCGGCATCGCCGCGCGAGCTTGCCGAGCGGAGCGAGGCGATCTTCTTGTGCGTCACCGACGGTCCGGCTGTCGATGACATCGTGTTCGGCGCCGACGGCATTGCCGCGGGGCTCGCGCGCGGGACGCTCGTCATCGATCACTCGACGATCGATCCGCCGACCACGCGCCGCGGCGCCGAACGCCTGCAGGCGCAGGGCGCCGGTTGGGTCGATGCGCCGGTGTCCGGCGGCACCGCGGGTGCGGCAGCCGGGACGCTCGCGTGTTTCTTGGGTGGCAGCGACGCCGACGTTGCGCGCGCGCGACCGTGGATCGCCGCATATGCGGAAAACATCACGCACATGGGTCCCTCCGGCGCCGGCCAGATCGCGAAGTCGTGCAATCAAGCCGTCGTCGGCGCAACGATCGCGATGTGGGTCGAGACGCTGGCGTACGCCCGTCGCTGCGGCCTGGATCCGGCGCTGCTGGTCGACGCGCTCGCCGGCGGATGGGCCGACTCGGCGATCCGGCAAGCGCATGGCCACGCACTGGCGGAGGGCCGGTTCGCTCCCGCGCGCGGCAATCTGCTGCTCAAAGATCTCGAGATCGTCGGCGAACTAGCGCGCGCGAGCGGCTCCCCGATGCCGGTGACGGCGATCGTCACGACGCTCTACCGTCTGCTCGCCGCACAAGGACACGCGCCGGGCGGTGCAACTGCGCTCGTTCAGTTGTACGAGGCGGAACGACCGTCCGGCGACTGAACGCAGGCGCGGGTTTTTTCTTCACATCGAGAAGGCTCGGACGACAAAAGTCGTAACAAAGCCCGAAGCGCCGCCGTTTGCGGCCCAACGTGTTTGAGAGGAGGTCCCTGTGACCCGTCCACTGATCAATCGCCGTCGTTTCGTGACCCTGGCCGGAGCGGGAACCGCCGCCGCGTTCGGCATTCCGGCGTTTCTGCCGCGCGTCGGCGAAGCGGCGGACACGCTCAAAGTCGGCATCTGCGAAGAGT
>Ga0302324_100015907_pt1 | contig 15052 bp, 11 predicted proteins | sample Palsa_T0_1_FD_201949 | JGI IMG/M metagenome (GOLD analysis project Ga0302324, IMG submission 201949) | Peat permafrost microbial communities from Stordalen Mire near Abisko, Sweden - Palsa_T0_1 | ecosystem: Environmental > Terrestrial > Soil > Palsa > Peat permafrost | place: Sweden: Abisko...
ACCAAGCCCGCGGTCGAATTCGAAATCCGGCTGCCGAAGGCGACCGCGACCATGCTCGCCGACAGCCAGATCGAACTGCACACCGACCGCAACCAGACGCTGGCCCAGGTGCAGGACGCGCTGGCGTCCGACGCGGATGGCCGCAGCGTGCTGAGGGGCTCGGTGGCGCTGGATTTTCGCACCACCGATCGCGTCGTGATCCTGAATCTGCCGGGACGGGCGCAGTGCCAGTTCAAGCTCCGGCTCGCAGCCAACCCAAGCCGGTCCGAACAGTTCGGGCCGTGGCATCTGGCCGATCGCGTCGCCTCGCCTGGCAAAGGCGAAGAAACCCGCCTCGAGCAAAACGACGCCTTTGCGATCCGCTATCGCGTGCTCTGAGCATCTGTGAACGGGTGTCCTACCCGCCACCGGGTCTCGCCCTCAAGCGAGCCCGATGAGAGGCTGCAGCGAAGTCCAGCACGCTGCAGCCTCTCGATTTCATGATTCCGACTTCCGGCCAATGTATGATCGCGCCGGGAGGAATATGGCATGACCGAATTTCGACTGACCCAGATTTCCGATACCCATCTTGCCCGCCGCCTGCCGACATTGACCGACAATTTTGATCGGGTACGCGATTACATCGATGCGAAGCGCCCCGATCTCGTCGTCAATTCCGGCGACGTCGGCTTCGACGGCCCGACCCATCGCGACGATCTCGAATTCGCCAAGACGCTGCACGACGCGCTGGCGGCTCCCTGCCGTTATCTGCCGGGGAATCATGACATCGGCGACAATCCGACGCAGGTCGGCCCGGCGCCGTCGCAACCGGCGAGCGAAGCGCACCGGCGGACTTTTATTTCGATTTTCGGCGAAGACCGCTGGCGCTTCGACGCCGCCGGCTGGTGCTTCATCGGCCTTAATTCGCTGATCATGAACACCGGCCTTGGCAGCGAGACCGAGCAATTCGACTGGCTCGCCTCGCAACTCACCACGACCAACGGCAAGCCGGTGGCGCTGTTCCTGCACAAGCCGCTCTATTTGAATGCGCCCGACAATCCGGAACTGGTGGCGACATCGATACGTTACGTGCCGATGCCGGCGCGGACCCATCTGGTGGAAATGTTGCGCACGGTCGATCTGCGGCTGGTCGCCAGCGGTCATGTGCACCAGCGCCGGGATTTTACCTTTCGCCACATCCGCCAAATCTGGGCGCCCTCCACAGGCTTCATCGTTCCCGACCGCATACAGGAAGTGATCGGCAGCAAGGAGGTCGGACTGGTGGAATACCGCTTCCAGCCCGATGGCTTTGAGGTCCGTCACGTCAGGGCCCCGGGCCAGGTCGACATTGATCTGGATTCGCTGAGATAGGGCCTCAAGCTCCGCGTCTTTCACTCTGCGCGCGGGCTGGCTATTGTGTCAGGGCGGCAGCGATCGACAACGCGCCCCAATCCAAGAGGTACTGAACCAGTATCCATCCTCGGGAGTGAAACGACATGCGCCTGAAAGATCGCGTCGCCATCGTCGTCGGCGCCGGCCAGAGCCCCGGCGAGGGCATCGGCAACGGCCGCGCCACCGCGCTGACCTTCGCGCGCGAAGGCGCCAGGGTGTTGTGCGTGGATCACCATCTCGCCTCGGCCCAGGAGACCGTCGACATGATCGGCGGCAAAAGCGGCTCGTCGGTGGCTTTCAGGGCCGACGTCACAAGGGAGAATGAGCTCAAGGCCATGGTCGCCGACGCGCAGGCGCGCTGGGGCCGGGTCGATATCCTGCACAACAATGTCGGCGTCAGCCTCGCCGGCGGCGACGCCGAACTGCTCGAGATCACCGAAGAGGCGATCGACCGCTGCGTCGCGATCAACCTCAAGAGCTGCATTTTCGCATCGAGGCAGGTGATCCCGATCATGCGCCGGCAGATGAGCGGCGCCATCATCAACATCTCCTCGATGGCCGCCATCACCACCTATCCCTACGTCGCCTACAAGGCGACCAAGGCGGCGATGATCGCCTTCACCGAGCAGCTCGCCTATCAGAACGCCGAATATGGCATCCGCGCCAATGTGATCCTGCCCGGCCTGATGAACACGCCGATGGCGGTCGACACCCGCGCCCGGGCTTCCAGGAAAAGCCGCGCCGAGGTCGAGGCCGAGCGCGACGCCAAGGTGCCGCTGCGCCAGAAAATGGGCACCGGCTGGGACGTCGCCAATGCCGCGCTGTTTCTGGCCTCGGACGAGGCCGGCTTCATCACCGGCGTGACGCTTCCGGTCGACGGCGGCGCCAGCGTGCGGCGCGGGTAAAAACTTAAAGCTTCAGGCGCCGCGCCGTGGCGCCACCGCCAGCCGCAGGACACTCATCACGCTCCCGAGCGCGGCAAAACCCGCGCCGAGCCCGAGCGCCAGCGTGGCACCCTCGCGGCCGGCGAGACCGAAGCACAACGCCGCCAGCGCGGCGCCGATGGTTTGTCCGGTCAGGCGCGCGGTCGCCACAATGCCGCTCGCACTTCCGCTGCGATCCGGCGGTGCGCTCGACATCAGCGTCCTGAGGTTCGGGGTCTGGAAGAAGCCGAACCCGAAGCCGCAGATCGCCATGCGCCAGACGATGTTGACGATGCCTGGCGCGGCGGGAAGCGTCGCCAGCAGCACCATCCCCACGCACAGCAGGGCCAGCCCAAGGCTGCCGAGAATGCCCGCGGGATAGCGGTCGGACAGCCGGCCTCCGATCGGCGCCATGAACGCCACCACCAGCGGCCACGGCGTCATGAAGAAGCCGGTCTCGACCTGCGTCCGCAGCAGGATGTCCTCGAAATAAAATGGCAATGAGACGAACGCCAGTCCCTGCACTGCGAACGAGCACACCGAGGTGGCGGCGGAGAGCGCGAACACCGGCCGGCGGAACAGGTCGATCGGCAGCATCGGCGCCGGATGATCCGCCTGCCGGCGCATCAACAGCCCACCCAGCAGGGTCGCGGCGGCAAGTTCGATCGCCACCGCGCCGGGCCAGGCTTTATGTGCGGCGCTGCCGATCCCGATGATGAAGAGACCGAGGCAGCCCGCGGCCATGATGGCGCCGGGAAAATCGAACGCGTGCACGGCGCGCGGCGGATGCGGCAAGGTTTTCAGGCCGATGCCGATCGCGATCAGGCCGAAGGGAATGTTGACCGCGAACAACCAGGGCCACGACCCGATCGCCAGGATGCCCGAAGCGATCGTCGGCCCCAGCGTAAAGGCGGTCGCGACCACCAGCGCGTTATGACCGAAGCCGCGGCCCAGCATGCGGCTCGGGTAGACGAAGCGGATCAGCGCCGAATTCACGCTCATGATCCCGCTGGCGCCGAGCCCCTGCAGCGCGCGGAAAATCAGCAGGCTCGGCAGCGACCATGCCAGCGCGCATCCGAGCGAAGCCAGGGTGAACAACACCAGACCGCCGAGATAGATTCGCTCATGGCCGGCGATTTCACCGAGCGCGCCCAGCGGCAACAACGTCGCGACCAGCGCGATCTGGTAGACATTGACCACCCAGACCACGTCCGCCGGGCTGACGTGAAGATCGGCGGCGATGGCAGGCAAGGCGATGTTGGCGATGGCGGTATCCAGCGAGGCCATCGCGAGCGCGGTAAAGATCGCGGCCACGGCCCATCGCCGGCGCTCCGGCGGCAAGCCGTCGATCGCGGGCGAAGCCGCTGGCTTCGCCGCCTTTGCATCCGTGGACATCCGCTGAAACTCTCCAGACCGGTGACGGGGCGTCCCGTCACACGCCGCCATGTACTATGGATAGGCAGCCGTCCACAGACACCCTGTTGCATGATGCGTATGCGACGGTTCGAGGCTGGCAGCTTTCGTCCTGGGATCTGCGTTGGGATCCACGCCGGGCAAGCCCGATCAGGCCCGGCTCACGCCACGTCCGGCCCGACCCGCACCAGCTGCTTGCCGAAATTGGCACCCTTCAGAAGCCCGATGAACGCGCCCGGCGCGCTGTCCAGCCCTTCGGTGACGAATTCGCGATGTTTGAGCTTGCCCTCGCGCACCCATAGCGACATGTCGCGCAGGAAATCCGCATGACGCGCGGCGAAATCGCTGACGATGAAGCCCCTGATCGTGAGGCGCTTGGTCAGCACCGCGCGCATCATCGATGAGGCCCATTTCGGCGCGGAGGCCTGGGTGTCGTTGTAGTGCGCGATCAGACCGCACACCGGCACACGCGCGAATGCGTTGAGCAGCGGAAACACCGCCTCGAACACCGCGCCGCCGACATTCTCGAAATAGACATCGATCCCCTTCGGGCAGGCGTCCTTCAGCCTGGCGGCGAGATCGGGATCTCGATGATCGAGGCAATCATCAAAGCCGAGTTCACGTTTGACGTAGTCGCATTTGTCCTTGCCGCCCGCGATGCCGACGGCGCGCGCGCCCTTGATTTTGGCGATCTGGCCGACCGCCGAGCCGACCGCGCCGGAGGCCGCCGCCACCACGACGGTTTCGCCCGGCTGCGGCTTGCCGATATCGAGCAGGCCGGTATAGGCGGTCATGCCGGGCATGCCGAGCACACCCACCGCGGTCGAGACCGGGCCGAGCTTTGGGTCGACCTTGCGCAAATCCTTGCCGTCGGACAGCGCGTGCGATTGCCAGCCGGCGCGCGCCAGCACGATGTCGCCCTTGGCAAAGCCCGGATTGTTCGAGGCGATCACCTCGCACACCGTGCCGCCCTCCATCACCCCGCCGATCGGCACCGGCGCCGCATAGGACGGGCCATCGCTCATCCGCCCGCGCATATAGGGATCGAGCGACAGCCAGATGGTGCGCAGCAGGACCTGGCCTGCGCCGGGCGAAGGCGGCGCATATTCCTCGATGCGGAAGTCGGACGCCTTGGGCTCGCCGACGGGGCGAGAAACCAGAACGACGCGTTTGGCCGATTGCGACATGGTTGTTTCCTCCGTTTTCGGTTTTCGTCATTGCGAGCGCAGCGAAGCAATCCATCGTTGTTGCAGAAAGAAAGCTGGATTGCTTCGCGGAGTTTATCATCGGGCGCGCATGCGCGCGACCCGGTGGCTCGCAATGACGGGCTGTAAATATCTCGCAATGACGGCCGTAAACATGACGGGGCTGTGAACCTTACGCCGTGATCTTTGCCAGTGCGGCGTCGAATGCCGTGGCCGCGCTCGGCAAATCCTTGAACGCGAGTCCGCCATCGGCGGACTGCTTTTGCGCCGCGGTGGCCGTCGGCCTGATCTCGGCGACCGGCTTGCCGCCGACGAGCAACGCCAGCGGCGCGATCACCTGAAATTCATGGGCCTCGATCGGCTGATCCTTGAGCAGAAAGACGCTGAGCGAGACGATGTCCTTGCCGCGCCGGTAGGAGATGTAGCGATCGACCGCGACCGAGCCGTCACGCTGCATGCCGCCAAGCTTGGCGTAGCCCTTGGCGTCCAGGAGCTTGTGCGCCTTGAAGCCCTTGACGCCGGCCGAATGGGCTTTCGCGGTCTCTTCGGACAGATCGTATTTCGCGGCCATCTCCTTGCCGACCGCGGCGAGCTGGGCGGACATGTCGTGTTCGAATTCCTTCAGCTCGGTGCGCGGCTTCGACGCCTTGCGGGGCTTGGCGGCATCCCGCTTCTCGATCTCGGCCTTGCACTGCGCGATCACCTCGGCGACGGATTTCCGCTCCGCATTGACCAGCAGATTCTTCAGATCCTGATCTGAAAGCGCAGCAATCCTGTCGTCCGACCAATCGACCATGATGACCAACTTCTTTTCTAAATGGTGTTGAGATGAATCTTCCGGAAACCGCGGCACGATGGCGCGTAAATTCCTGTGCGAAGCAGCGATGCTGTTGCAACACTACCGCGTTTCGCACGCCTTGTGGTGGTCAATTTGGGTCGGGCGGCCCTCAGGCCCCGCCGGGATAATTCGGGCTTTCGCGGGTGATGGTGACGTCGTGGACGTGGCTTTCGCGCAGGCCCGCGCCGGTGATCCGCACGAACTGCGCCTTGTCGTGGAACTCGGCCAGGTTTCGCGCGCCGACATATCCCATCGCCGCACGCAGGCCGCCGGCTAGCTGATGCATGACGTTGCCGACCGGGCCCTTGTAGGGCACCTGACCCTCGATCCCCTCCGGCACCAGCTTGAGCGTGTCCTTGATGTCCTGCTGAAAGTAACGGTCGGCGGAACCGCGCGCCATCGCGCCCACCGAACCCATGCCGCGATAGGCCTTGTAGGAGCGGCCCTGCCACAGAAACACTTCGCCCGGTGTCTCGTCGGTGCCGGCGAGCAGCGAGCCGACCATGACGATATCGGCGCCGGCGGCGAGCGCCTTGGCCAGATCGCCGGAATATTTGATGCCGCCATCGGCAATCACCGGCACGTTGGATTTTTTCGCCGCTTCGACCGCATCCATGATCGCGGTGAGTTGCGGCACGCCGACGCCGGCGACAATCCGCGTGGTGCAGATCGAACCGGGACCGATCCCGACCTTGATCGCATCCGCGCCGGCATCGATCAGCGCCTGCGCCCCCTCCTGGGTCGCAATGTTGCCGGCGATCACCTGCACCGCGTTGGAGAGCCGCTTGATGCGGTTGACGGCTTCCAGCACGCGCGAGGAATGGCCGTGCGCGGTATCCACCACGATCAGGTCGACGCCGGCGTCGATCAGCCGCTCGGTACGCTCAAAGCCGCCCTCGCCGACGGTGGTCGCGGCGGCGACCCGCAGCCGTCCCTGCGCATCCTTGCAGGCGAGCGGATGCGCGACCGCCTTTTCCATGTCCTTGACGGTGATCAATCCGACGCAGCGGTATTGATCGTCGACCACCAGCAGCTTCTCGATGCGATGCTGGTGCAGCATCCGCTTCGCCTCGTCCTGGCTGACGCCCTGGCGCACCGTCACCAGATTCTCGTGCGTCATCAGCTCGGAGATTTTCTGGCGCGGATCGGTCGCGAACCGCACGTCGCGGTTGGTGAGGATGCCGACCAGTTTGCCCGGCACCCCCTTGGAAGCGCCCGTGACCACCGGGATGCCGGAGAAACCGTGATCCTTCATCAGCGCCATCGCATCCGACAGCATCGCGTCGGGGCCGATCGTCAGCGGATTGACCACCATTCCGGATTCGAATTTCTTGACCTGCCGCACCTGGGCGGCCTGACCGTCGACGTCGAAATTGCGGTGGATGACGCCGATGCCGCCCGACTGCGCCATCGCGATCGCCATCCGGGCTTCGGTGACGGTATCCATCGCGGAGGCGATAATCGGGATGTTGAGCGGAATGGCGCGGGTCACGTGCGAACGGATATCGGCCTCCGAGGGCAGGATATCCGAAAGGCCGGGTTTCAGAAGCACGTCGTCGAACGTATAGGCTTCGCGTATCCCCTGAAGTCCCTGCACAACAGCCATTACCAACTCCATTCGGCGGCCCGTTCGCCGCGTTACGACCTCGGGATGAGCGGAGCCGTCGGCGACGCAAATGGCGTCACCGTCGAATCAGAGCCCATCGGTAGGGTTGGCGGTGGTCGATAGCACGCCACCATGACGAATCAAAGGGGCCGCGGCCCCAAATCCCGCGTCAGCATGGATACGGCAGGGCCGAGGGCGTCTTCGCACCAAAGCCTGCCCCGCATCCGGACAGCGGGGCGGATGCCGGTTCGCGTGAAAAACGCGTCAAAACAAACACCGGAGGCGGCCTTCACCGCCACGGAACCGGCTGGCGCGGCGCTGCCGCGTTCCCCGGGCTTTCTCTTGGGCTTGGTTCAGTGCGTATTTAATTCAGTGGGTATTTAATTCAGTCCCTGGGCGGTCCGTACCGTGCCCGCGGGCGCTGCATTGAGACAACTGCGGGCCGCCTGAATTTCGGCTTCGGAAGCGCCCTTGCTCCGCGCCCACGCCTCTGCCGCCGGCGCACTGTACTTCGAGACGTAGTATCGAACGACCGTGCAGGATGCCCGATGGAAGATGCCGCCGGACTCACCGGCCAGCGCCTCGGGACACACTCCAAACACGATCGCGAAAACAAAAAAGCAGCGTAATGCCATTCCGGACCATTCCTTCTGCAAAATCGATATGGGGAAAGCCTGAACGGCTTGGGCGCGTGGTCTCACAGCGCCGCCGGTGGGACAACCTCCTATCGAGCGCAGGTGCTATGCACGCGGCGGCCCGTTAAGGTTGCCATCCGATCGGCGATGGAAGTTTCGCGCAGCGAAACCATTGAAATTGCTGATCTAGCGCTTTTTCAGGGGCTTGCGGGGTTCTGCAATGGCCTCGGCGCTGATGGGGTGATACAGCCCTGCTCCCGGTCTTTTTTCCCCTCTTTTCCCCGAATCTCCATGAACAAAGAACGCCTGATTCCGCTGATCGTGGCCACCGCCCTGTTCATGGAGAACATGGATTCGACCGTGATCGCGACCTCGCTGCCGGCGATCGCCGCCGATATCGGCACCAGTCCGCTGACGCTCAAGCTCGCCATCACCTCGTATCTGCTGTCGCTGGCGGTGTTCATTCCGGCCAGCGGCTGGACCGCTGACCGCTTCGGCGCGCGCGCGGTGTTCTCGATCGCGGTCGCCGTGTTCATGATCGGCTCGATCGGCTGCGCATTGTCGACCTCGGTCACCGACTTCGTGATCGCGCGCACCCTGCAAGGCGTCGGCGGCGCGATGATGACGCCGGTCGGACGGCTGGTGCTGCTGCGCTCGATCGACAAGAGCGCGCTGGTGAATGCGATGGCCTGGGTCACGGTGCCGGCGCTGGTCGGGCCGGTGATCGGTCCGCCGCTCGGCGGCTTCATCACCACCTATCTGTCCTGGCACTGGATCTTCCTGATCAATATTCCGATCGGCCTGCTCGGCATCGTCATGGCGCTGCGCTACATCGATCCGATCCGCAGCGAGGATCCGGAACGGTTCGATCTGTACGGACTGGTGCTGGCGGGGATCGGGCTCGGCGGCATCGCGTTCGGGCTTTCGATCGCGGGCCTCAATCTGGTGCCGTGGAGCATCGTCATCGCGCTGATCGCGATCGGCACCATTTCCATGACGCTCTACGTGATCCACGCCAGGCGAACCGCCTCGCCGGTGCTGGATTTCGCGCTGCTGAACCTGCCGACGATGCGCGCCAGCATCGTCGGCGGCTTTCTGTTCCGGCTCGGCATCGGCTCGTTGCCGTTTCTGCTGCCATTGTTGATGCAGGTCGGATTTGGCCTGTCGCCGCTCAAATCGGGGCTGGTGACCTTTGCCTCCGCGGCCGGCGCCATGGGGATGAAGACGCTGGCGGCGCGCATCATCCGCACGTTCGGTTTTCGCAATATCATGGTGATCAACGCGGTGGTGAGCTCGATCTTCCTCGCCGCCTGCGCGCTGTTCACGATCACGACACCGCTGCTGCTGATCATGATCCTCCTAGTGGTCGGCGGCTTCTTCCGGTCGCTGCAATTCACCGCCATCAACACGCTGGCCTATGCGGAAGTCGAGCCGGCGCAGATGAGCCGCGCCACCACGCTGGTCAGCGTCAACCAGCAGCTGGCAGTGTCCGCCGGCGTCGCCGTCGGCGCCTTCTCGGTGGAATCGACCATGCTGCTGAACCATGCGAGCGCGCTCAGCGCGGCCGATTTCGTGCCGGCGTTCATCGTGGTGTCGATCATCTCGACGGTTTCAGCGTACTTCTTCTACCAGATGCCGAAAGATGCCGGTCATCAGGTATCCGGACGCGGCGTGGTCGTTGTTTCCAGCCCGGAGCGCGACGCCGAACCGGAGGAGACCGCGGCCACCGAAACCGCCAATGCGCGGGATCAGCGGCTGGGGTAGAGCGGCTATAATCCACAAATTCGTCATGGCCAGGCCTGTCCCGGCCATCCACGTCTTGCCTTGGCGGCTACATCAAAAAAAACGTGGGTGCCCGGCACACGGCCGGGCATGACGGCGTGTGAGCGGTATTACGCTTCCGCTCGATTGTTCGCCTGCCCGCGAAATCCCATCGCCAGCACGTAGCGTTCGGAGGAATCCTTGCGGCTCGAGGCCGGCTTGACGTGCTTGACGGTGGCGAAGTCCTGCTTGAGCTGGGTCATCAGCGTCGCGTCGGCGCCGCTTTGAAAGACTTTGGCGACAAAGGTCCCGCCGGGAGTGAGCACGTCGGCGGCAAAGGCGGCCGCGCCCTCCACCAATCCCAGGATGCGCAGCTGATCGGTCTTGCGATGGCCCGTGGTGTTGGCGGCCATGTCGGACAACACGACATCGGCGCGGCCGCCCATCATCGCCAGCAATTTGTTCGGCGCGTCATCGGTCAGGAAATCGAGCTGCGCGAAACTGACGCCGGCGATCTCAGGCATCTCCAACAGGTCGATCGCGACCACCTTGCCCCTGCCGTCGGCCGCGCCGACGCGCTTGGCGGCGATCTGGCTCCAGCCGCCGGGCGCCGCACCGAGATCGACCACGGTGATGCCGGATTTCAGGAAATGGTACTTGTCGTCGATCTCGATCAGCTTGTAGGCCGCGCGCGAGCGCAGGCCATCCCGCTTGGCCTGCGCCACATAGGGATCGTTGAGCTGCCGTTCCAGCCAGAGTTTCGACGACAGCTTCATTCTGCCGGCGCTCTTGACAGTGACGCGCAGTCGTCCGGTGGTGTCTTTCGCCATGTCGATCTTGCTTGCCTTGGGACCGCTCCGGTCGGATCAGGGCTCTAGCACATTGCAGGCCGGGGCGCCTAACGGCTTGCGCTGAGCGCGCCGTCCTCACGCATCATCTCGACCAGCATCCCCTCGCGCAGGCCGCGGTCGGCGACGCGCAGCCGCGGCAGCGGGAACGCATGGCGGATCGCATCGAGGATGGCACAGCCCGCCAGCACCAGATCGGCGCGCTCGACACTGATGCAATGATTGGCGGCGCGTTCCCGGTAACTCATCCCGAGCAGCCGGGCGATGGTGGCGGTCACATCCGCATTGTTCATCCATACGCCATCGATCCGGCGGCGATCGTACCGCGCCAGATTGAGATGGACGCCGGCCAGCGTGGTCACGGTGCCGGAGGTCCCGAGCAGGTGCATATCCCTGAGATCGCCGCCATGCTCGGCCGCGAACGGTCCGACATGTCTGGCGACCTCCTGCACCATCTGTGCATAGGATTGCGCGGTGACATCGCGGCCGCCAAAACGCTCGGCCAGCGACACCACACCGAGCGGGATCGACATCCATGCCTTGATGCGCGGCACCGGGTTCGGCTCACTTGGATCGCGCTCGATTCGAACCAGTTCGGTCGAGCCGCCGCCGATGTCGAACAGGATGGCGCCCCGCCCGTGGGTATCGAGCAGCGGCGAACAACCGATGACGGCCAGCGCGGCTTCGGTCTCGCGGTCGATCACTTCGAGGTGGATCCCGGTCTCCGCCGCGACCCGGTCCCGAAAGCCGTCGGCGTTCGACGCTGCGCGGCAGGCTTCGGTGGCGATCAGCCGCAGCCGCTTGGCCTTTTTGGACTGGATCTTGTCACGGCAAATGCTCAACGCGGCGATGGCGCGTTCGATCGCCGCCTCGCTGATATAGCCGGTCGCGGAAATTCCCTCGCCAAGCCGGATGATGCGCGAGAACGAATCAACCACGCGAAATCCATCGTCGGTCGGACAGGCGATCAAGAGCCGGCAATTATTGGTGCCGAGGTCGAGCGCCGCGTAGACGCCGGAACCCGGTACCAGGCCCGCCTCCCCGCCATCACCCACCGCGACCGGTACTATCGGGCTTTCAAGCGACGCAAGGCCGTCCCGAAGCCGCGTGTCATCGTTCATCAAATATCTTTCCCCGACCAATACCGGGCCGACGAGGAACTCTGTTTCGCCGAAACTCTAGCAGCGCCAAAGAGCGGCGCAACAACCCTCGACATGGAACCATGCCCAATCAGCCGTTGTCGTTGGGATATGGGTGCATTATCTGGATAAGACACGGCAAAATCGCAAAAAAATCGGGATTCCAGGTACTTTCAATGCAAGATCACACGTCTCCGTCCGCGCTGGAAAACGCTATTGCACTGCAAAAATATGGCGTGGGGCAGCCTGTCCGTCGCACCGAAGACGACACGCTGGTGCGCGGCAAGGGCAAATACACCGACGATTTCAACCTGCCGGGGCAGGCCTATGCCTGGATCGTACGCTCCAGTCACGCCCATGGCATCATCCGCGGCATCGACACCGGGGATGCCAAGGCGATGCCCGGCGTGCTCGGGATCTGGACCGGAACCGACCTCGCCGGTTACGAGCCCTTCACCTGCGGCCTGCCGCTCAAAAATCGCGACGGCTCGCCACTGCTGCAAACCAACCGTATGCCGCTGGTAACCGACAAGGTGCGTTATGTCGGCGACGCCGTGGCCTTCGTGGTCGCCGAGACGCTGGCGCAGGCGCGCGATGCCGGCGAAGCCGTGGTGCTCGATATCGATCCATTGCCGGCCGTCACCAGTGCCGAAGAAGCGGCCAGACCCGGCGCGCCCCAGCTCTACGATCACATCCCCAACAACGTCGCGCTCGATTATCACTATGGCGACAGCGCCAAGGTCGATGCCGCCTTCGCCGCGGCGGTGCATGTCACCCGGCTCGATATCGTCAACACCCGCGTCGCCGTGGTGGCGATGGAGCCGCGCGCGGCGCTGGCCTCCTACGACAAGGCCAGCGAACGTTTCACGATTCAGGTCCCGACCCAGGGCGTCGCCGGCAACCGGGTCAACCTCGCCAAGAACATGAAACTGCCGAACGAGAAGGTTCGCATCCTGACCGCGAATGTCGGCGGCTCCTTCGGCATGAAGAACATCAACTACCCCGAATACATGTGCATCCTCTATGCCGCGAAGGTGCTCGGAAAACCCGTGAAGTGGACCGACGAGCGGTCGATCAGTTTTCTTTCCGACAGCCACGGCCGCTCGCAGAACATTCACGCCGAGCTCGCACTCGACGGCGACGGCAAGTTCCTGGCGGTCAAGCTCGCCGGCTATGGCAATCTCGGCGCCTACATCACCGGGGTCGCACCAGGTCCGTTGTCGCTCAACACCGGCAAGAACCTCGCCAGCGTCTACCGGACGCCGCTGATGAGCGTCGACATCAAATGCGTGGTGACCAACACCAGCCATATGGGCGCCTATCGCGGCGCCGGACGGCCCGAGGCCAATTACTATATGGAGCGCCTGATCGATCACGCCGCCGATGAAATGGGCATCAACCGGTTGACGCTGCGCAAGCGCAACTTCATCAGGCAAAATCAAATGCCGTTCGCGGCGTCGTCCGGCGTCATTTATGACAGCGGCGATTTCCAGGGGGTGTTTGACAAGGCGCTTGCGATTTCCGATCACGCCGGCTTCGCCAAGCGGAAAAAAGAGAGCCGCAAGCGCGGCAAACTGCGCGGCATCGCGGTCGGCTCCTATCTCGAAGTCACCGCACCGCCCAGCGGCGAACTCGGCAAGATCGTGTTCGAGGCCGACGGTTCGGTGAAATTGTTCACCGGCACGCTCGATTACGGCCAGGGCCATGCGGCGCCGTTCGCGCAGGTGCTGTGCGCGCAGCTCGGCGTGCCCTTCGAAAAGGTCAGGCTCGAACAGGGCGACAGCGATCTGGTGCGTTTCGGCAACGGCACCGGCGGCTCGCGCTCGATCACCGCGACCGGAACCGCGATCGTCGAATCCTCCGCTTTGGTGATCGCCAAGGGCAAACAGGCCGCCGCCCATCTGATGGAAGCCGCGGAAGGCGATATCGAATTCGCCAACGGCCGCTTCACGATCGCCGGCACCGACCGCTCCATCGACATCATGGAACTGTCGCAACGGTTGCGCGAAGGCAAGATGCCGGAAGGCGTGCCCTCCTCGCTCGATGTCGATCACAACAGCAAGGACACGCCGTCGACCTTTCCCAACGGCTGTCATGTCTCGGAAGTCGAGATCGATCCCGAGACCGGCGTGGTGCAGATCGTGCGCTACACCGGCGTCAACGATTTCGGCACCATCGTCAATCCGATGATCGTCGCGGGCCAGTTGCATGGCGGCGTCGCGCAAGGCATCGGGCAGGTGCTGATGGAAGAGGTCAGCTACGACGAGAGCGGCCAGCCGATCACGGGCTCGTTCATGGATTACGCCTTGCCGCGCGCCGGCGACATTCCGCTGATGACGGTCGGCGACCATCCGTCGCCCGCCAAATCCAACCCGCTGGGCACCAAGGGCTGCGGCGAGGCCGGCTGCGCCGGCAGCCTCGCCACGCTGGTCAATGCCGTGCTCGACGCGCTCTCCGAATACGGCATCACAGAGATCAACATGCCGCTGACCCCCGAGCGGGTCTGGCGCGCCATTCAGGACGCGAAGCAGAAGGTGGCGTGAGGTAGGCGCGTAGCCGTGCCACACCAAAACTCGTCATACGCGGGCTTGACCCGCGTATCCAGCGAACTTCACAAGAGTCTTCCGAAGAGGATGGATTGCCGGGTCAAGCCCGGCAATGACGACGCATAGCGATTCTGCCCTACGCCGCCGCCTGTTCGCGCGGCTGGTAGATCGCGATGTGCTGGCAATGCGCCAGCGGGGTGCGGCCGTTGGCGACCACCAGCGCGTCGAGTTCGACGAAGCGATGGCCTTTTTTTTCGTAATTGCCGGTGACCTTTGCGCGCGCGGTCAACTCGTCGCCGCTGGCGCTGGCCGCCAACAGCTGCATCCGGCTGCCGACATGAATCCACGGTCCGAGAATGGCATTGTCGACCAGCACCTTGTTCATCACCCGCTGCAGCAGGCCGGGATGCCCCAGTCTCTCCCGCGCATAGATCGCATCGGTCTCGCGCACGTCCGTCAGATACTCCGTGGCGGCATCGCCGGCCCAGGTCCGCGGCAGCGTTCCCAGCCACTGGCCGGGTTCATAGGATGTGGTGCTGACCGGCTTGCGCTCGGTCACCGCAGCGGTTTCGCTGAAATCCGCCAGCGAGAATGACGGCGCCGACGCCGGCAATGTCGCGGTGCCGGTCGCGCAAAGTTGCCCGCGGCTTTCGACCTCGATCGACAATACCCCGTCGCTTTCGGTGGCCGTGACGTCCGTGATCTCGCCGTCATAGACCGGCTTGACGAAGCGCGCCTCGATCAGCCCGCGCTCGAGAAACGCGCGG
>Ga0302324_100015909_pt1 | contig 15051 bp, 8 predicted proteins | sample Palsa_T0_1_FD_201949 | JGI IMG/M metagenome (GOLD analysis project Ga0302324, IMG submission 201949) | Peat permafrost microbial communities from Stordalen Mire near Abisko, Sweden - Palsa_T0_1 | ecosystem: Environmental > Terrestrial > Soil > Palsa > Peat permafrost | place: Sweden: Abisko...
TGGGGGTCGGCGACGCCTAACCGGTTTGGTTCGTCTGAGAAACCGGGCCGATGCGACCCAGGTGGCGCTGTCGATCCCCGGGCAAGGAAAGGCAGACTACCGTTTTTTCTCTTGCGAAAGGCTTTGAGGATAGTAGACTGGGCGTCTTCGCAAATCTCCATTACCAGCGGCGATTACCACAATACGGCCCCGCATTACGCAAGAGCTGTAGCAAATTCTGGCGGAACCGCTATGCTCTTCAACAAGCGGCGATTCTCCAGACTCTGTGATCGATTCTTTCGGGGGAGGGACTCGATAGTGGAACATGGAGAATTGCCGTTTTGTGTCTGCCTTTAACCTGAACTTTCACCTGAATCAGAGCCAAATCGATGGTCAAGTCAAACAAAGCATCTTGCAAGATTCTGCCGTTCGCTGTGCCTGAGGAGTCGGTCGAAGGCAAGCTGGAAAAGTGGTTTCGTGGCGTCATGCAGAGCAACCAGGATCTGATGATCGCGCTGGAGAGATTGCGCGATTCGTACCGGGGGCTGCTGGCGGAAAAGCCGCTGAACGAAGCCGATCAGGCAGTTTTATTGGCCGTCCAGATTACTCTGACCAACGCCAGGAACGCACAGATTTTATAGTTCTCGTGGCCCCTTGTAGCAGCTATTAACGGAGTGAGGCAAGTCATGGGCAATGAGACTGAAGTTTATTGCTCTACCTGCTTTGCTTTACCGGGTGAGCCGTGCCGAACCAAATTTCTCGTGTACGGCCGCAGTGAAGTCATGCCGGTCGTCTGCCGCACGCACCAGGCCCGTTTGCTCGATAGCCGCAGAGAGGCGCTCCGTTCCTCATTTGCCCGGCAACTTCTAGCGGTGGCCCTATTGACCCTTCGCGGCCGCTAAGCCCCAGTACGAGCGCCCTCTCTCCGCACAAATCCTGGTACTCGCCTGACCTGAAAAGCGCGGACCGGCGCGTCCCATCTTCCCAAGAGCACCCTTGTTATCGGCTAGCCATGTACTTTGGCAAAGCAGTAATACCGACGGAAGCAATTGACGCATCGAACCGGGTGAAAAGCGAGCAATGCGAGCAGTCGGTCAAGCGATTGATGCTCAGCTTCCGCGAACAGGATCGACGTGCACAGAGGGCACTTTTGGCCAAACCAAATGAGCCCCAGGCTTTTGCCGAGCCAACGCTTACCCGGCGAGTTCCCGGGCCGCTTTGATTGCCCGTTCATCACGAAACCAACGTTCATTCGGTTCCTCCTTGAAACGACTTAGATTGAAATGCTCATCGACGCGGGTCGCTTGCGGAGGGCCATAAACTTAACCTTATGCTGACGGGCACCCTAAATATGATCTAAATTGATCACATTTCACTCGATCTGTTTTGGCTGCAGACGGAAGGCGAACCATGGCGACGCCGGACACACTTCAAATGCACGTTGCCCGTCACCGCTATCCCGTCGAGCACGCTCTACCCTTTGCCACGATCCTGGAGGAGCTGGCTGCGATTCGCGGCGATGACGATGCCCTCCCGGACGAAGTGAGACTCACCGAGGTGATCGATGTGTGTCTCCCGGGCGCAGGCACTCCCTACGACCGGCTGAAGAAGCAACTCGTCGCTTCAGAGCATGCATACGAGGAGTTGGAAAGGAAGAAGCGAGGCAAGGATTATAAGGTAAGCGAGGACGTGGCCTGCGCGGAGGCGGACCGCCCGCTGCTGGAGATTCTGCATCGAATTCCGCGGACGGCCCTCTGCCTCTCGGGCGGAGGCATCCGCAGCGCCAGCTATTCCCTCGGCGTGCTGCAGGCATTGGCCGAGTTCAACGACAGTAACGATAAGCGGCGCTGCCAGAAGAACGCAGTGCCTTCCGCGCTGGAACAATTTGACTACCTCTCGACCGTCTCGGGGGGTGGTTACATCGGCAGCTGGCTGATGGCATGGACCGGTCGTCTGACCAGGCAAATGTCCCCCCGGGCCGCATTCCAGAAAGTAGCCAGTGAACTGGCCGGATGCATGGGACATACGTCCGGCGACCCGGCGCCCCGGGCCGTGCGGCACTTGCGCGAGTACACAAGTTTTCTGGCGCCGACGCTGGGCCTGACACTCGATGTCTGGACGCTGACGGCGCTGGTGCTGCGCAACCTGATTGTGAACTGGGCCATGATTTTGCCCCTGGTGTTGGCCCTGATCGCCGGCCTGCAGACTTTGCACTACGGGGTGTTGTGGCTCTCCGTGGAGATGACGGGTTTTCCGGTAGAAACAACCTGGCGCTTGATCGGCGCGCTTTTTGTTTTTTCGGGGATTATGGCTGGCTTCCGGATGCCTTCGACCAGCCTTGAAGAGCATGCGAAGCGGCGCCTTGGAACTATCTTCGTGTTCTGCGTTTTCATTCTGCCGCTGCTTCTGGGCAGTCTGCTGATCGTGGAGCTTTGGTTGAACCTGGGCGCCGGTTGGGCGCAGCACCCGTTTCCCAGCATGCTCAGGATGGCGGGTGTAACTTTCCTGACCCTGGTGTGCGTTCCTATCATCCGCGGGTTGCTTACGAAAGCAGGCCGCAAGATCGTGCAGCGGGAACACAAGTTAAGAACCTATTTTCTGGCGGGAGTGGCGGCAGCGCTGGTGACCAGCCTGCTCCTAGCCGCGTCATTGCAGATGATTGGCACTAAGGTCTTTCGGTACTTACCACCCGGCGACACTGCGCAGGGCCACGTTGTCAGCGTTCCTCAAGCGGAACTGAGAGAAGTATCCCTGTGGGCTCAGATCCCGGAGCCGTTGGAGGCGATCCCCCCAACGCACGCGCCGGCAGACGCTTATGGATTCGACGGCAAGATCGGGAATCGTTTTGTGCTCTTCGCTTTCCCGGTTTTATGGCTCTTACTGATCGCGGCCTCCGCGCTCTTTTCGGGGTTTCTAGGAATATTTGAAGAAGACATCGACCGCGAATGGTGGGCCCGGGCTGGTGGCCTGATGCTGAGCACGCTCGGCGCCTGGTTGGTAGCAGAAGCGCTGGTCATCTATGCGCCCACAATGATCCATTGGGTAGCAGCGGCTTCCGCTGGAGCGTTGGCAGGCCTGGCGGGCGCGCTGGGCGGTGCGAGCACGGCGGGCGGTATAGGCGCCGCGGGCGTGAAGAGCGCGGACGTAAGCAAGCTGGGAAAGTTCCTGAACAAGTTCGACCTGCTGGTGCCGGCGCTGTGCGCATTCGCCTTGCTGATTCTCGGGGCGTTGATGGCGGTGCTGGAGATGTGGCTGGCAAAGACATTCAATGGCGACATGGACACGGGGGTCCACCTTAAAATCTGCCTGATCGCCGCACTGGTGGGACTGTTGGCAAACTGGGCCATCAATATCAACATCTTTTCGCTGCACGGGATGTATCGCATGCGTCTGATGCGGGCATTTCTGGGCGCCTCGAACACGCGGCGATTACCCAACCCATTCACCGGCTTCGATGACACCGACAACCTGGACGAGCACGCGGTGCCGAGCGGACGCGGCCTGCCGCTGCATTTGGTGAATGCCACAGTGAACCTGGTCGGGACAAAAAAACTGGCATGGCGGCAAAGGAAAGCGGAGGGGTTCACATTCAGTCCGCTGCATTGCGGCGGCTGGCGGCTCGGCTACGTAGCGACCGCCCATTACGGAGCCGTTCGCGGGTTATCGTTGGGCACAGCCATGGCTATCAGCGGGGCAGCCTTCAACCCGAATATGGGTTATCACTCGTCGCCGATGGTGACTCTGCTGATGACACTCTTCAATGTTCGACTGGGGTGGTGGCTGCCAAACCCAAAATACAAGCGCACTCAATGGCAGCGGCGACTATGTGACCGGCTTGGACTGAAAATGGATTCCTTTCTGGAGAAGAAAGCGCCTCGCCTGGCGTTGGGTCCGCTGGTGCGGGAAGCGCTTGGCGCCACCGACGATCGGTCGGCATACGTCGAGCTGACCGATGGGGGCCACTTTGAAAATCTCGGGCTGTACGAGATGGTGTTGCGACGCGCCAAACTGATTGTGGTCGTGGACGCGGGCGCGGATCCCAAGTGCCAACTGGAAGACCTGGGCAATGCGTTGCGCAAGATCGAGATCGATCTGGGAATTCCCATCGTCTTTCGCGACGGCATCCACATGAAGAAGGGCGCACACAAAGACAACCTGTACTGCGCGCTGGCGAAGATTCACTATGACTATGTCGACCAGGTTGCGTCCGCATCCGCGGGCGATCTGCTGTATATCAAGGCAGGAATCACCGGCGAAGAGCCGCCGGACGTCACCCAATATGCGAAGACTCATCCTACGTTTCCGCATGAGTCCACAGCCAACCAGTTTTTCAATGAAGCGCAGTTCGAAAGCTATCGGCACCTGGGCCACCATGCGGTGCGCACTATCCTGCACCGGGTAAACCCGCATACGATTGCGGTGGACCCGTTGGATGAGACGGGCGAGACCAGCATCGCGGCACTGTTTCGCAGGGCGAAGGCGTACACTGCCGCGGTACGCCCGGTGGAGGACGACGCCGGCAAGGTGAGTTAGAGGCTTCTCCTTTCCGCTGCTCTACTCGATGGTCACGAGTCCCCCCAGGCCCGCAGAGGTATTCACCGCGGGCGCTTCGATCACCACGCTGACGATTCGTTCACCGCGGCCACCTGGAAATGGGACGGTCATGTCGGCCTTCTCGGCCTTGGTCTTTTCGCCCACCGGCTTCCCGTCAACCCATACCTGCGCTTTGCCTACGACATCTCGTAGCACCAGCTGGCCACCGGCGTTTTGTGTGGTTGCACGAGGCGTGAACTGGGCGCGATAGATTGCGTAGCGTCCATCGTGGAAAGGGGTCAGCTCGCTGCCGAGGTGAACGTTATCCCAACTCGTAGTGGCGCTGGTGACACCTGGCTGGTTAGGATCAAGCCGCTCCGCCGTGATCGGCGATCGTATCCAGTTCAGGACGAACAGCGGCGGATTCGGAATCACCGGCACTGCTGGACGGGGCGCAACCGGGGTCAGAGCGATCACGGTTTCCCCGCTGGTCAGGCCTTCGCTGGTAGCAGTCATGGTGAGTTTTCCCTGCCCTCCCAGCCCGCTCTGTACGATCACCTGGGCCAGGCCGTGAAAGACCCGGTGCTGATCTCCCTTTTCAGACTCGTGATTGGTGGGGTCCCCGTCGTTGAGGCCAATGATGGCGCCCGGTCCACTGAGGGCAAACTTCACCACTGGACTGGCGGTCGGCACCACGCGTCCTTGCGCGTCGACGATCTGCACGGTAACCGGCTGCGCGTCGGCCCCGTCTCCAGCCAGCCCGGTGCGATCAGGAAGGAGGCGCACGGCTGCCGGCGCTCCGGTTGTTTCCACGGCGAAGCGCGCCACCTCTTTGCCGCCGTTGCTGGCCACGGCTTCGAGCTTGCCGGCTTGATATGGCACCTCGAAGGTTACCATTTGATATTTGTCGACGGGTTTCTGGCCCAGGGATTTGCCGTTCAAGCGCAACTCCACAGTTGGCTGGTTCGAGGTCACCATCACTTTGATGGGTTTGCCTTCGCTGCCGGCCCAATTCCAATGGGGAACGAGATGCACGATGGGACGGCTCTCAATCCACTGCGCCTGGTGGATGTAATACGCGGCCTTGGGAAATCCGCATAGATCCATGATGCCAAAGGAGGAGCCGGCCGCCGGCCACACGAGCGGTTGCGGCTCACCGCGATAATCGAAGCCCGTCCACACCACCGTACCGGCTACGAAGGGCCGTTCCGCAACCTGCTTCCATGCATCGCGGTGGGAGAGACCCCAAGGCATCACCTGGTCATCATAGGAATCGAGAGTAGTCTCCCTGGGGTCGGTCACATAGGTGTCGCGGGTCATCACCGTAGACGTATCTTCGGAACTAAAGACCGGCTTGGTGGGGTTGAGCTGGTGATAGCGGTCGAAGTCGCGATAGACATAGTTGAAGCCGGCCACATCCGCGGCCTGCGAGGCGTTGACCGGGTTGAGCACGGAATTGCTCTGCGCCGCGGTCACCGGCCTGGTGGTATCGAGTTGACGGACCGCGGCGTGCATGCGGCGAACCAACTCGTAGCCCATCTCCGTGCCCTGCGACGGTTCCTCATTGAATACTGACCAGAGAATGATGCTAGGGTGATTGCGGTCGCGGCGCACCTCCCAATTGAGTTGCTTGAGGTGTTCGGGGGTGGCGCCGAAATTGCGATTCTCATCCATCACCAGCAGGCCCAGACGATCGCAGGCATCTAGAAACTCGGCCGCGGGCGCATTGTGCGCGCTGCGATAGAAATTGGAACCCAACTCCTTTAACCGGCGGATGCGAAAATCCCACAGCGCGTCCGGCACGGCCACGCCCACGCCAGCGTGATCCTGGTGGTTGCCGGTTCCCAGCAACTTCATCGGCTGGTCGTTGAGAAAGAAGCCTTTGTCGGGGTCGAAGCGGATCGTGCGGAATCCAGCACGCGTGGTGACTTCGTCCACCACGGCTCCGTCTCGCTTCACCACGGTGTCTACAGAGTACAGAACCGGCTCATCAACCGACCAGAGTTTGGGTGACTCGGTGTGAAGCGCGAACTTCGCGACTGACTCACTCAGCGGGTCTACCGTTACCTGAGTGTGGCCGCTGACTACTGCCTTGCCGGACGGGTCGATGAGGGTCGACTCCACTTCGACAATCGCCGGGGTTTTCCCGATGCTGTAGAGCGTGGCCTCAATCGGGATCCACCAGCGGCCATCCGCATGACGAACGGGGTTGGCGAAGACGCCGTCGGTTTCGACGTGAACCGGGCTTCGTTTCACCAGCCAGGCATGGCGGTAAAGGCCCGCGCCCTCATACCACCAGCCTTCCTGCGCGTTCGCATCCACCTGTACGGCGATGGTGTTCACTTCGTTGCCGTACTTCGCGATGGGAGTGATGTCGATATAAATCGATGTGTAGCCGGACCAGTTGCGCACCGACAGAACTCCGTTGACCCAGACGGTGCAGTGGGTCGAGACCCCGTCGAGCTGCAATTCCAGGTGCTTGCCGCGGTCCGCCGGATCCAGCCGGAAGTATTTGCGGTACCATCCCATTCCCCGTGCGCGAAACCCCTCGGCAAGGTTGGCCTTGGGATCGAATGGCTGCTCTACTGCCCAATCGTGAGGCAGGTTCACTTGCTTCCACGACGAGTCATCGTATTCCGGCGAAGCCGCGCCGGAGGAGCTACCGGCCTTGGCGTTGTCATAGGAAGGCTGATGCCCGGTGACCACGGGGAAGGGTATGTCTCCTTCGTGGAAGAGCCAGCCGCGATCGAGAGACATGCGCTCGCGTGAGGAGGGGGTTGATGTGTTGGGGGCCTGGGCGAAGAGGGTTGTCGCACAGAAAAGAAGAACAAACGCCAGGGAGTTGGAAATTCTCATGTCGGGAGGAGCTTTCATTTGCGTGCACATATATCCAATCGTGCTGGAAACTCATACGAAGGCCGGGAAGAGCTGGGCTTTCGCGGCTGACGGACGGTTTTCGTTCGGTCCAGGATGACCCTCAGGGGCTGCGGAAAAAGTCGTTGTTCTGAAGGGTACGGCCTTCAGAAGAGAAGGACAAATCTCGAAGGAAGGGCACGGCTTTAGCCGTGCCGAAACAGTTCCATCCAGTCCGCGGCTTTCAGCCGCTGAGGTACGGTTTTCTCCAGATGTTTTCGCGCTGAATCATGAAAAAGCCGTACCGCTGGGGCTAAAGCCCGGATCATTTTCGACCCCTTGCGGCACGGCTAAAGCCGTGCCCTGATACAAAGCAGAGTTTCTTCGAGGCATGTAGGGCGCGCCCTTCCTTCCTCGGCGCCGCTTTATCAGGAAAGGGCTAACGATAGCAACTGTTTCAGATCCATTTGGGACCTGGACTCGGTTCCGCGGGGCATGGATGGTCCAATCACGACGGCCTGACTATGACCTTCAAACCACGCCAGGAAGGCGGATTGCTCCGCTCCGGGCAGGCGCTGCTGGTTCAGCCAGTTGTACCAGGCGCCCATGTCCGCATCCACCAGAGACCCAGGCAGGTCCAGCTCCGCATTGCCCTGGCTTCTCGATAGCAACTCATTCATGGGCTTCTGGCGCTGCCGCGGGGCAAAGCGCACGAGCAGGGTCAGCGACTGGGCCCGCCGCAAGGCCTCGCGGGCTGCCCACTGGGCAAACGTGGTGCTGAAGATCTGGGTTCCAGAACCCTCGGTCAGGAGCTTGAGCTGAAAGCGATCGAGCGCTGCATCGCCCGCCTTGTCCATCCCAAGATCGGCGGGGACCAGACGAGCCAGGTGGGTGCGCAGTTCCTCTGGCCCCATACCTGGCCGATTGATCTCGGTTTGCAGATTGCGGAGGAGCGCGTCACGCGCGGGCTCGAGCGCGTGATACGACACGCAGGTGAGCGATGGGCTGTGCTCCGCCTCCTGGCCGCCATCGATGTACCAATGGCCATAGGGCACCGGATGAGCCTGGGCCCGCTCGGCAACAGCGTTCAGTAACAGCGACAGTCCGTTTTCCGGCTTGACTTGCGAGCAATAAACTCCATGGGGACGCAGGTTGCGAAACAGTGGTGCGTCATACGACGCAACGCCCTGCCCAATCACGGTAATCCCGAGGCGGCGCAGCGGCGGTGGCTCCGGGGGCGCGGCCGATCGCAACCGATCGCCGTAGGTGGTCGCAGCATTGCGATAGGCGTCGAGCTGATGCGTTGTCCACAGGTATGCCGATAGCTGTTCCACAAACAGAGCCGGTTGATTGACCCAATCGATGCCTTCCATCTGGGGGGAGAGGGAACACTGCGCGAAGCCCGCGAACCACTCGCTCCGCTGGGCCGCTGATAACGAGCTCACGACGGCGAGTTCTTTGTCGATGGCCGAACGTTCGGCAGGAAACTTGAAGTCGTAGTCGATGGCCTCCCGCAGCAGGCCGGGCACGAAGCTCAGCGGCAGCGTCTGCAGGGTGGCGAGATGGGCGACGACGAGCGCCCTTGCCTGGGGCTGATACTGCGCGAACTGATCGGCCTTAAGATCGCTGGGAAGCATGAGACTTAACCAATTTCCAAAACCCGTTCCCTAAACCAGCTCTTTGATCAGACTGCCTTGTGCGAGCGAAGCAGAGAAGCCCATCATCGCGCCCAGAGTAGGGACAAGGTCAATCGACTGCATGGGGTGGTCATAGACCACGCCCGGGCGAACGCCGGCGCCCAACGCCATCATCCAGGTAGTTCGGGAAGCTGCGTCGCCGGTGCGGTGATGCTGAAAGCCGTTGCCGCCGGCATCCTCGTCGGCATCGCGCCCAAAATCGGGCAGGATAAACAGGGATGTGTTGCCGGCGTACTCGGGCTCGCTTTGCACCGCTTTCCACAGCTCGGCGCAAAGCCGATCGGTACGCCGGATGGCGTCCACATAGAGCGAGTAGGCCCCGGCGTGGGCGACATCGATGTCGTGCATGGTGATCCAAAGCAGGCTGGGGGATTCCTGCTGCATCAACCGGCGCGCTATGTACATCGAGAGCTCGTCGGGACTGGAGACGGTGAGCGCATGCGCCTTGAAGTCATCCACTGACAGCTTGAGGATGTTTTCCAACTGCTGCAACTCGAATTCGCCGCCAGCGAGTTGCGGGGTATACAACGGGGTCTCGTAGTTATCCCTTAACAGGTGCGCGTAATCAGTGGTGGTGCCCGACATGGCCGCAGCCAACAGATGCTTGGGTAGTACGACCCTTGCGCCGAGGCCGGCGCCGAAGGAACGGTATTCGCTTTCGCCAATGCGGTTGAATCCGTTGCTGGGGGCAACGACCCATGCATCCGAAGGGGGCCGGTGCAGCTCCTTGCGGAAGTACTCGAAGACGGTTGGATGTTCGGGAGGGACGGCGGAGAAGTTATTGAGGGTCTCGTAGACGCCGGTGGCCAGGCTCGCGGTGGCTACATAGTGGCCGAGGATGCCCTGATTCATCACCTGGGTGAAGAAGCTGGATTGCGGCGCCAGCTCCTGGAGCAGGTGGGGGATGTTTTCCTGGCCTTCGGGAGCAAAGGTCTCCTGATCGCGTGCGCCTCCGCCGAAAGTGATGACGATTACCTTGCGCTTCCGGGCGGCCACGGCTCCGCGCACCAACGGGCTCGCGCCCAGCAGCGAGGTTCCCAGGGCCACACCGGCTGCGCTGCGCAAAAAGTCGCGGCGGCTGCGGCTGAGATGGCGGGCGAGCTCCTGCGGCGTCGAGGCTGGAGTGCGAAATGAGGAGTGGATCGTCAACGCGCGGATACCTCAGCGAGGATTCTCGCTTGCGGGCGAGGTAAAAGCATTCGAGGGGCTGCGCCCCGTCGTTTTCGGCCCATGTACGCTAATGCGAACATGGGGCACCCGTCCAGGGTGGGAGGATCGCGGCGGGCACAGGCAAAGCGGCGGCATTCAGTACTTGATTTTGTCGGCTCATGGCTTGTTCGCGGGGGCGGCTTTCTCGGAATAGACGAACTGCCGAACCTCTGCCCTTTCCTTATCGACTTCGGCCATGTGCTGCGCGCGGAGTTTCTGATAGACGTCGAATTCCTGTTGTGCGCGATCCTTTTGGCCAAGGTGTACATAGTCCTGTCCCAGGCGGTAATGTGCGTCGGGAAGATTCGGGTTTAATTCGAGGGCGCGCGTATATTGCGGAATCGATTTTTCGTACGCATGCTGGTCGGCATACAAGTTGCCCAACTGCACATGCGCTTCCGGGAGCGATGGATCGAGCACGGTGGACTTTTGCAGTAACGACTCCACTTCCCGCAGATCGAAGCCGGGATCTTCTGCCCGCTTTCCCTTCCACAAACTCATGGCGTAATAGTAAAGCGCCAGCGCGTTGTTCGGCTGCAGGTCAGCGAAGCGGCGGAACCTTTTGATCACTTCCTCCGCCTGGGTCGGAGAGCTGTCATAGGCCTTGGAGAGAAAGAGGTAACAGCGAGGATCCGCCGGATTGAGATCGGCGGCGGCAATCAAGGCCTTGACCGCCTCATCATACTTGCCACGCGAGTACAAGGACATGCCCAGCCCAATCAGCAAGCGAGGTGAGTCCGGAAAACGCTGGGTCGCTTTCTCAAAGACGTCGATGGCGGGCTCATAGGTGCGATGGAGAAGCAGCTCGCTCCCCCAGTCAAACAGGTTGCCCTCGCTCGGATCCATGTGTGCGGCGATTTCATATTCGTTCACCGCCGGCACAAACTCTTCGCTCTTTTCGTCGATTTGAGCCAGCAGGTTATGCAATTCGCCGGTATTCTTAATCTGCTCAAGACTTTGAACAAGTTGGGTGGCCTGACCAAGTTTTCCAGTTAGAAAATACGCTAGCGCGAGATCATACCCATTGTCGTAAGAAGGACGAATCTCCTGCGCCTTTTCCAGCAATGGCACCGCGTCCGCAATCCTTTTGGACTGAATGTAGAGTTCACCCAGATTGTGGTTAGCGTCGTAGTCGCGAGGTTCCAGTTCAAGAGCCTTGCGAAACTGCCCCTCTGCCAACTCCGATTTGCCTGAATGGAAGAGACTGGCCGCCAGGTTGGTTCGGGCGGCTGCCGAATCCGGCTTCAGGCGAACCGCGATTTCGAGCTGCTCTACGGCCTTAGCGTCTTGTGACTGCCCAGCATAGACCAGCCCCAAAAGCTCATGAACCTCAAAGGTTTTTTGCGCATAGGGCAACAGGGCCTCGAGTTGCGCCTCAGCCTCCGGGAGCCGCCCTGCGTCGTATTCAGCGACCGCCGATTGAAACTCACGATCCAATACCTGGGTTGGGGGCGCCTGGGTCTGGTTTGGATGTCCTTGGCCTGTGGCAAGCGTCGCACAGAACACAAGAGAATTAAGAACAATCCCTCGGGACCAGTACATTTTGCTCACAGCCCACCTTAGTAGATACCGCGTGAGCGAAGCGCTACGCAGAAACACCCCGAAAGGCCGCAGAAAGCGGCCTTTCGGGGTGTTTTCATCTTAGCCTAGTAATACAACTTCAAAGAGAATTGTATTTGCCTTGGAGCGTTCGGAGCATCGCGGGTAGATCCGATGGCGCCGAAGTTAGCGTTGTTGAAGTTAGTTGAGTTCGCAATCGAGACAACGCCGTTGCCGCCGAATCCCGGAGCATTGAAATTCGGATGGTTGATGATGTTGAAGAACTCACTCCGGAACTGCATGCTGAAGCGCTCGTTGATGGGAATGTTTTTGAAGGCGGAGAAGTCGAACCGATGGTAGCTTGGCCCGGTAGTTGTCCCCGGACGGTTGCCCAGGTAACCAAAACCAGTCGTAGGTATGCATCCGGCCGGATTGGAATTTGTATCGCCACCCAACAGGCAAGGCTGTTGGAAAGCGGCCGGGTTTCCAAGCCAATACGGAGTCAACTTGCCGCTTGTGTTTGGCCGGACCTTGATTCCGAGCTTCGGGCTCTGCCCGGAAACGGTCACATCGTTACAGCTTGTGCCCTCGGTCGTTGCCGTCGGGCAACTAAAGGAGAGAGGCTGGCCGCCCTGAAGAGTAGTGATCCAGTTTATGCTCCACCCTCCGATGAACCCATTTCCCAGCTTGCCCGTGTTGCTCAGATATTGCTTGTTTTTGCCGAACGGCAGTTCGTACCCGCCGCTGAAATGGAACACGTTGGTGACGTTGAAAGAGGCTAGTGACCAATCTCCACGGACACCAAAGCCGGGCACGTCTGGTGCGCGAGCGCCATTCAGACTACCGCCATTGAGCAAGTCGCCGGCGTCAGTAAAGGTTCTCGAAAATGTGTACGTGAGCAGGAAATTCAGCCCGTTCGAGAACTGATTTTCAAGCTTGGTTTGTAAGCCGTTATAGATGCTGGCGCCAATCATTCGCCCAGTCGAACCACCTCCGAAATCCGGAAAAGGCTCCTGGCCCAGGGCTCCGCCGCCGACCGGCCCCGTGGTACTGGCGTTATACGGCAGAAGTGCGGTCACGTTATTCGCGCCAAGATTCATCTGAAGATTGTCGGCCTTGGTGAGTACATAACCCACCTGCGCCGACATGGAATGAGTGAGCGCATATTGGAAAGAGAGGTTGGCGGCCACGGTTCTGGGAGTTACGAAACCGAACTGAAGCCCCTGCAGCCCCACGCCGGAACCGTTCACCTGGAGAGGGGTGAATGAATGGCAGGAGAAGCCGGACTCAAAGGTTGCTGTGTGACCTGGACCTGCGGTCGCGCAGTTAGCGTACGGCGTGTTGTAACTAACAGGTACGACGGAAGATAAGCCGGTAGGGGAGCCGTTAGGAACTTTGGGGGCGTACTCGAAGTTGTATACGAAGGGATAATTCTCACCAATATTCGGTCCGTAACCCTGATTCTCGAAGGCATTGAAAAAGAGACCCACACCGCCGCGCGCCACTAGCTTCGGGGATACTTGATAGGCAAAGCCGAAGCGTGGTGCAAAGTTCGAGTATTGTGGCTTGAGCAATCCCTGGCCGTACTTGTCGGTCGACAAAAGCGCAATTCCATCCTTGGCCAGCAGATCCTGAAAGCCGTTGCCGGCCAGGGACGGGTTGTTAGCCGTGGAAGACAGTTGCCTATCGTCTTTCCCGGAGGCCGGGATGATGAATGTCGGAGTCCCCTTATAATCGGGAACGAAGTTGGCCTGGCCGCCATTTGTCTCGTTGATGGGTCCAAAGTAGTCCCAACGCAAGCCGAGATTGATAGTCAGCGTAGGAGTGACCTTCCAGTCGTCCTGGAGGTAAGCCGCGAAATAGGCTCTTTCGTCGTAGGTTTTGTTGATGTTGGAGGAGCGGACATCGTCAGAGCCTCCGGAGTAATCCACTCCCGTTCCGTCAGTAACGGTCGAACGTGTCGGGGGCAGAATAAATTGTGCGATACCCGTGGTACTGCTGTTGTTGCTCGGGATATCTGTGAAGGTACCGTCATAGTCGAATTGGCCGTGCGCCCAGGCGGGCTGGAGCGTATTGAACACTACATGCTGGTATTCAACGCCCATCTTGAAGCCATGAGCGCCGTAAACCTTGGAAAAGTCGTCGACTACCTGAGTCGTTTGGGTGGTTTCGTCCGAAGGCAGGAAGTTATTGGCGCCCAGAGTCTGCAGCCCCCCAAATCCGAACGCGGGCAGACCGCCGTTGTTATCCACCTGTGGGATACCCGGGATTCCGTACTGCGCCGGAATGCCGTATACAGAGCCTTCTGGCCCGAATCGTGAGGTGTGCAGATGGTCCCATCCGACGCGCGCTACATTGACCGTGGATGGCGTGAACAGGTGGGTATACGCCGCCACACCCTGGAAAGACTTTGCAGTCTGGACGCCCTGCTGGAAGCCGCCGCCGTCGGCTACGCCCGTAAAGGGCCCGGGAATAAATTGCGGGTTATCCCAATAACTGACGCGCGCGAACACCTGGTTTTTGTCGGAGATATCGTAGTCGGCCCGGGTGTCAAACTGGTTGTTGTGCTGGTAGAGGTTAGGACTGACTGCGTAATTCGAAGTGACGCCGCCGCTAGTTGGTAACGGGAAAAGATTCAACAGTTTGACAGCGTTGGGATCGATGCGGGCGGCGGGAATTTGATTGAGGCCCGGGCAGGCTGCGAGCGAAATCGTGTTTCCTGTGCAGGTGGAGAGGCCAAACGGATCGCGAACATAGCCACCTGAGACTGCACGCGTAGTCGCGGGGTCCAGGACCGTGCCGACTGGTATTGACCGTCCGAGGGCATCCGTTTTCGGCTGGCTCGATGCATTTGCGGTGATCAACTCGGAAAGATTGGAGTAGCCGCTGGAGCGCTGCAACATGGTGGGCACTGCGATTCCAGACTGGGTGTTGCCTTGTACATGCCGGAAACCCTGATAATCGCCAAAATAAAAGACTTTGTTCTTGATGACGGGGCCGCCGATGGAAGCTCCGAACTGATTCCAACGGAGCTCTCCCTTTTTAATCCCGGCGTTATTTTCAAACCAGTCTGCTGCGTCAAGGATATCGTTGCGAAAAAATTCCCAGGCTGCGCCATGGATTTCGTTGGTGCCGGATTTGACGGTTGCGTTGAGGACGGCGCCTGCGGCACGGCCGAGCTCGGCGCTAAAGTCTGAAGTCTGGACCTTGAATTCTGCGATCGCGTCTGGCGGGGGCAGAA
>Ga0302324_100015910_pt1 | contig 15051 bp, 10 predicted proteins | sample Palsa_T0_1_FD_201949 | JGI IMG/M metagenome (GOLD analysis project Ga0302324, IMG submission 201949) | Peat permafrost microbial communities from Stordalen Mire near Abisko, Sweden - Palsa_T0_1 | ecosystem: Environmental > Terrestrial > Soil > Palsa > Peat permafrost | place: Sweden: Abisko...
GGTCATCCTATTCGACGAGCCTACATCCTCGCTCGACCCCGAGCTCGTGGGCGAGGTTCTCCATGTCATGAAAGGGCTGGCGGAGGAGGGGCGGACGATGATCGTCGTGACTCACGAGATGGGCTTCGCGCGCGAGGTGTCGAGCCGGGTGATCTTTCTCGAGCAGGGACGGATCGAAGCCGATGGCCCTCCCGAGGATGTGATGCGCAATACGGAGTCGGATCGGTTCCGCCAATTCCTCACCCGGGCCCGCGACTGAAAAGAGCGAGCTGCAACCAGCGAGATGGGATGTTCAATGCTCTGAGGACAATCGTCTCGGCCGGCGCACTGCTGGTGGCCTTGGTCGGGGCGGCCGCCGCCGAGAGCGAGATCCGTTTCGCGACAGAAGCCGGCTATCCGCCGTTCAACGAACGGGCTCCCCCGTCCGGAAAGATCACCGGATGGGAGATCGACCTGGGCATGGCGATGTGCGCGAAGATGAACCGGAAATGCAAATTCATCGCCCAGGAATGGGACGGCATGATTCCAGGACTGCTTTCTCATCGTTTCGATGGAATCTTCTCGTCGATGACGATTACCGCCGAGCGCAAGAGGAAGATCGATTTCACGCATCCGTATTACACGACCACCGCGCAGTTCGTGGCGAAGAGGAACGTGAAGATCGACCGCTCGGCCGAAGACCTCGGCGGCCTGCAGATCGGTGCGACCCCGGGCACTACCCAGTGCTACCTGTCGAAGCATTATCCTGAGGCCAAGGTAAGGATCTACCAGACCGCGCAGAATCTGTACCTCGACCTGCAGTCCGGGCGCGTGGACGCGATCCTGAGCGAGCCGGTGCAAGCCGAATTCGGGCTGATCCGACCGAACCCCGCTGCGGACTTCACCTTCGACGGCGATCCTGTACAGGACCCCGATTGTTTCGGCGAAGGCGTCGGCATCGGAGTGCGCAAGGACGACACCGCCTTGCGCACCGCCCTGAACGATGCGCTGGCCGCGGTTCGCGCGGACGGGACCTATCATCGGCTGACGGTGCAGTATTTTGGTTCCGACATCTTCGGGGATTCATCGCTTCGTGAAACCGAGTCGGCACCCGCAGGCGCCGTCCCGATCACCGTCGGTAACCCGGGATCCGTCCGGAAGTCGAGCGGACTACCAAACTTGCACGACGTGATCGCCTACAGTCCCTACCTGCTGAAAGGTCTGGGCGTGACCATCGCTTTGAGCCTCCTATCGATCTTGCTGACGGTCGCCTTGGGACTTATTGCCGCCTCCGCCCGGCTTTGGGGAAGACGCTGGCTGCGAACGCTCGCCGGCGTCTATACCACGGTCGCGCGCGGCGTTCCCGATCTTGTCTTCATGCTGCTGCTCTATTTCGGCGGGCAGGTTCTTCTCAACCGGATCGGCGCATTGACCGGGCTCTGGAGCTATGTCGGGCTGAACCAGTTCACTGCGGGCGTCCTTGCCATCGGCTTCATCTTCGGCGCCTACATGAGCGAGACCTTCCGCGGCGCCTATCTGTCGATTCCCTACGGCATGATCGAAGCGGGCATCGCTGTCGGGATGACACGGCGGAAGCTGTTCAGCCGCATCATCTGGCCGCAGCTCGTGCGCTATGCGCTGCCCGGCTTCACCAACATCTGGCTCACGCTGATGAAGTCCACGGCGCTGGTCTCGGTCATCGGGCTCGAGGATATCGTCTACAGCGGGTTCGCGGCGGGGCGGGCGACGCGACAGCCCTTTACGTTCATGCTGGTCGCGCTTTTCGCCTATCTGGCGATGACGATCTTGTCGGACGTCGGCCTGCGCGTGCTCGAGAGGCGCTATGCGCGCGGCGTGGTGAGGGGGGTCGGGGCATGATGGACGCTATCCGCGCCTTCTCCGCCCACAACTCGCCGTTCGATTTCTGGCTCGTCTTGCAGAATTGGCGCCTTTTCTGGACCGGTCTGCAAAATACCCTGATCTTGTTGGTGCTCTCGCTGATCGCCGGCGGCGTAATCGCGGTGCCGCTCGCCATTGTGCGGGCCATCCGAGTGCCGGTGCTCAATCCCCTGGCCTATGCGTTCATCTACCTGATCCGGGGCACACCGCTCCTGGTCCAGCTCTACATCATCTACTACGGCCTTGCGCAGTTCGGCGCCGTGCGCAATTCGGGAGCATGGATGGTGCTCCAGGATCCATGGTGGTGCGCGCTGATCTCGTTTTCGATCGGCACGTCGGCTTACACGGCCGAAATTTTCCGCGCCGCCATCGTCGACACCCCGCGCGGCGAGGTCGAGGCGGCGATCGCCGCCGGCATGTCGCGCAGGCTCGCCATGCGGCGGATCATCTTGCCAAGCGCCTTCCGGCGGGCCCTGCCGGCCTATGGGAACGAGGTGATTTTCAACCTGCACACCACGGCCCTCGCCAGCACGGTGACGGTGATCGACGTGCTGGGGGCCGCGCGCCTGCTCAATAACAATTACTATCTCGCCGCCGAAGGGTTCGTGACCGCCGCGGTCATCTACATCGCGATCGTCCTCACGATAACGCGCATCTTCCGCCTTCTCGAGCGGAGACTTTTTCGGCATCTGCCGCAGAGCTGAACCTCGTCCCGGGGCATCACGCCTCAGGCCTGCACCGTCTTCGCCAGATCGACGAAGGCCGAGACGAGCGGAAAGGCTTGGGCCTCTTCGGGATACAGCATGCGAATGTTGGTGACCTTGCGGACGTGGCTGGGCATGAGTTGGCGCATCCTGCCGGCCTCCACCCAGGACTGGGCATAATGCTGCGGCAGGAAAGCCACGAAATTGCCGGTCAGGACCAGCATCGCGATGCCTTCGGTGAACTGGCCGCTCGCACTCGGGCTAAGGGGGGTATTGTGCTCGCCGCGCAGCTCGGCCTCGGAATAGGCGTGCTGGGCGAAGCGCTGCGCGTTCAGCATGTCGACGGTCAGGTCGGCCTCGTCGGCGCCGAACAACGGGTGGCGGTCGGAACAGTAAAGATAGCTAACCTCGGAAAACAACGGCAGGGAATTTGCACCCGCGACCTTGCCGCGGTCGGTGGAAAACCCGATCTGCAGGCGGCGGCTCGCGACCGACTGGTCGATCTCGGCCCCCGAGGAGATGATCAGCTTAAGCTCCACCTTGGGGTAGTCTCGAGAAAACTGCGTCAGGATATCGATGATGGTCGCGCGCTGGCTGGTTATCAGCGTGTCGATGCAGCCGATGTACAGCGTGCCGACGGGCAGGCGCCTTTGCGCGTTCATTTCGGCACGGAAGCACTCGATCTCGCCGCAGAGCCGCGTGCTCGCCTTGTAGACGGTCTGCCCCTCCGCGGTGAGAGCGAAGCCGGATCGGCCACGGTGGCAGAGCTGCACGCCAAGCCTCACCTCCAGATCCGAAATTTGCTTGCTGATCGCGGATTTCGTCATTCTCAGCTCGACCTCGGCCAGGGAAAAGCCGCCGCAATCCGCGACCGCCCTAAAGGTGCGGATCAGCCTGAGATCGAAATCGGAGATCTGGCTCGAGAAGATGCGTGCGGCGGACGACATGCAATGCTCCATTTCAAGGAAACTGAGAATAGATAACTTGCGACGGGTCAATCGCTGCGGCGATGGTTTCCGGCCCGTCAATCTCGCTTTCCGAGCAAGGGCACGATCGCGCCGGTCAAAAGGCCTAGAGTGGCGATTAGTTCGCAGCACTCCGACGGTCTTCGTCCGAAGCGTCGGGCAGCTCTCGGCGATGTCCACGCGACGAGGAAAGCTGATACCTACAAGACCATGTAACAAATCCAAATACAAGAGCTAAATCGATTGCAGGGGGGCGGCTAGAACAACAGTCAGGGGATGAAATAAATGAACTCGAGTCAGAAATTATCGTATGCGATCGCCGCCATCCTGGGCGGCTCCGCGGGCCTCAGCCATGCGCAGCAAGCGGCGCTCGCCGACACCAGCGCCACCGACTCGGATGCCATCCAGGAAATCACCGTCACCGCCCAGCGGCGCACGGAGTCGATCGAGAACGTCCCCATCACCATTCAGGCGATCACGGGCGATCAGCTGCAACAGCTCAACGTGTCGAACTTCGACGACCTGCTGAAGTACACCCCGAACGTGACTTTCAGCGGCAACGGTCCGGGTCTCGGCAACATTTTCATCCGCGGCTTGAGCTCGGGCGGATCCGGCAACCAATCACTGTCGACGACCTCACCGTTCCCGAACGTGGCACTCTACCTCGACGATCAGTCGATGCAATTTCCGGGTCGCAACCTCGATGTTTACATGGTCGATATGGAGCGCGTCGAGGTACTCGAAGGTCCGCAGGGCACGCTGTTCGGCGGCGGCGCGCAGGCCGGCGCCATTCGCTACATCACGAACAAGCCCAAACTCGACGTCGAGGAAGGCGACGTCAATGTCGGCTACGGCATCACCGCCTCGGGCGGCGATCCCAATGCCAAGGGCAATGCCACCATCAACCTGCCGCTGATTCCGGACATGCTGGCCGTGCGCGCGTCGATATTCACCGACCGCGAGGGCGGCTATATCTCGAACGTGCCGGGCTCGATCTCGTTCCCGGGCAGCCCCGTCGCGACCAACGGATCGCTCGTCGGCAGCAACGTGAACCCGGTGACGTACACGGGCTTGCGTGCGCAGGCGCTCTTGAAGATCAACGACAACTGGAACGTGCTGCTGTCGCAGAACTATCAGAACATGCAGGCGGATGGATACTTCGCCGACTATCCGACGGCACCGGACGGCCAGACCCTGCAGCCCTACCAGATTACCGCCTTCGAGCCGGCCTACGACAAGGACCGCTACGAGAGCACGTCCTGGACTTTGAACGGCCGTTTCCCTGACTTGTTCGGCGCGTGGGGCGACTTGAAGGCTGTCTACACCGGCAGCTACCTGGTGCGCCACATCGAGCAGCAAAATGACTACTCGAACTATGTAACCAGCGCGACTGGGCAATACTACGCGTGCAGCGGCAAAGGATCCGACGGGCTCGGCGGTAGCACGAAGCCGAAAACCTGCTACGCGCCCACCGGCAACTGGAATGACACCGTCGAGAACGATCATCAGAGCCACGAAATCCGGCTGAGCACCTCAGACGACAACCGCATCCGCGTCCTCGCCGGCGGTTTCTGGGAAGACTTCGTCATCTATGACCAGATGAACTTCAATTACCTGGCGATCCCGCAGTGCGATGCTGCCAATCTCGCGACCTCGCTCGCCGGAGGCCCCGATTGCGTGTCGGCGGTCGGACCGATTCCCGGAAACTTCGCGACCGATCCGAGCCTGCGCACCAACTCGAACACCGCATTCGGCGAGGACGTGAAGCGCGGCTACCGCCAGACCGCGGCATTCACCTCGGTCGACTTCGACATCATCCCGCATGTGCTCACTGTCACCGGCGGCACGCGTTACTACCACTATGACGAGTTCGAGCGAGGCTCCGAGTTCTACACGAGTACGTCCGCCAATAACTTGCCGAACGGTGCCTGCATTGCGGCCGGCGGTTGCGGCATCGGCATCAACCTGAACAAGACCGAGCACGGCTTCAGGAGCCGCGGCAACATCACCTGGCACATCACGCCGGACGTCATGGCGTACTACACCTACTCCGAAGGGTTCCGTCCGGGCGGCTTCAACCGCACCGAGTCGGCCGCCGGCTCGGCCCCGATACTCTCGGGCGTGGCGCCGTACACCGCGGGCAACAAGGCGACCGATCAATTCAACAAGCCCGCGGGCTACAACTCGGACGGCCTGATCAACAACGAGATCGGTGCGAAGGCCGAGTTCCTCGATCACCGTCTGCAGGTCAACACCTCGCTCTACCGCATGAGATGGTCCGATGTGCAGCTGCCGCTGTTCGATCCTTCGCAGCTCGGCAACACCACCTTCGTGGTCAACGGGCCGACCTATGTCGTCAAGGGTATCGAGCTGCAGCTCGTTGCGCGCGTGACCGAAGGCCTGACCGTTCAGGGATCAAGCTCCTGGAACAGCACGAATCAGACCAACGCGCCGTGCCTGGAGAGTTCCCGCGTGTCAGCAGGCAACCCGACGCCCATCGGCTCCTGTATCACGCAAGTCAACAGTCAACCGTTCTCGAACCCGTACGGCGTGCTCGACACCTCGCCCGCGTTCTCGCCGCCCGTCGAGTTCAACATCCGCGCCCGCTATGACTTTAACTTCAACGAGTACAAGCCGTTCGTGTGGGCCGGCGCCACCCACGTCGGCTCCCAGCGCAATGAGCCGGAAAGCTTCCCGAGCGGCTACAAGTCCACCGCCGACGGCGGTTGCCTCGTCAACGGCGTTCCGAATACCGCGTTGTGCGGATACCGGATTCCGTACTACACCACTTACGATGCGGGGATCGGCGTCACCAAGGCTCGGTGGACGGTGCAAGGTACCGCCAGCAACCTGACCAACTCGCACGCCAGCACCAACACATCCTCCGGTCAGTTCATCGAGTCGCAGGTGCCCCTGCGGCCGCGGGTGCTGACGCTGCTGTTCTCGATGAAGTTTGGTGGCGAGACGCCGGCGGCACCGACACCGCCGCTCGTGGAGGCGCCGCCGCCGCCGTCGCCGCGGCCCGTGGAGGTCGCGCCGCCACCGCCGTCTCCGCCGCCGCCGCCTCCTCCTCCTCCGCAGGAAGAAGTGCTCCAGGGCGTGACGTTCGAGACCAACTCGGCGAAGCTCCGGCCGGAATCGGCGTCGATTCTTGACGGGGTGGTCACGCGGATCGAGCGTCTGCACAACATCCACGTCGACATTCGCGGCTACACCGATTCGGTCGGCAAGCCCGAGTACAACCAGAAGCTGTCCGAGCGGCGCGCGAACTCCGTGAAGGATTACCTGGAGGCGCACGGCGTCGCCTCGGGCGTCGTCAGCGCGCAAGGGTTTGGTGAGGAGAGCCCGCTTGCCAGCAATGCGACCAAGGAGGGACGCGCCGAGAATCGCCGGGTGACCGTGCGGTTTACGGCTCCCGCCGCGCAGTAACGGGGTCAAACGCGGGCGGCACGGGCCGCCCGCGCACACCTTTGCTATAGATCACGATAGTCGCGGCGGAAAACGCAGAACGGCTTGAGAAATTGCCCGAGAAAGGCTCGTGTAGCATCATGGCGAGGCGCGCCGTTCCCCAAGAACAACGTCAAAGGGTCAGTTTCGATGTTCCGGATGTTGGCCCGTATGCTTCAGAAGTCGAAAACCTAAGTCAGTGCGCAAACTCCTTTGCGCGCTGCTCTTCCTCGCCTCTGCGATCGCCGACGCGCAGGGAAGCTTCTATTCCGCCGCCCATCTCGATCTGAGCGGTTACTCCAACGGGCAGGTGATACGCTCGGAGGCGATGGCTGGGGCCCCCGATGCCGCGACGGCCTACCGCATTCTCTATCGATCCGAAGGATTGCATGGGGAGCCCATCGCGGTCTCGGGTGTCGTGCTCGTTCCTGCGCAACCGTCGACCATGACCGGGAGACCGATTATCGCATGGGCCCATCCGACGACGGGTGTCGTGCCGGCCTGTGCGCCGTCGCTCGCGCGGGTCTTCTTCGAGTCGATTCAGGGCCTCGATGAAATGCTGCAACAGGGCTATGTCGTCGCAGCGACGGATTATCCCGGCCTCGGCACGGCCGGTCCGCATCCATACCTCGTTGGATTGAGTGAAGGGCGTGCCGTCTTGGACTCCGTGCGTGCCGCCCGATCGATGACGGGCGCCGGCCCGGCGTTCGCGGTATGGGGTCACTCGCAGGGCGGGCATGCCGCGCTTTACACCGGGATCCTGGCCGCGGACTACGCGCCCGAGTTGAAGCTGGTCGCAGTGGCGGCGGCGGCGCCCGCCACGGACCTGGGCGCATTGCTTGCTGACGACCGCGGCACCACGGGCGGCACGAACGTCACGGCCATGACGCTATGGTCCTGGTCGCAGATCTACGGAGCACCGCTCGCGAACGTCGTCACGCCGCAGGGGATGTCCGCGATGGGAGCCTTGGCGGACAAATGCATCGAGCGGTACTTCGATGTGATTACCCGGCGCGGCCCCTCGAAAGCGCTCGCTCGAAGCTTTCTCGAGGTCGACAATATCTCCGAGGTCGAGCCCTGGCGGGGCCTGCTGCACACCAATACCCCGGGAACGCTGCCGGCGACGGTTCCGGTGTTCCTGGCGCAGGGTACCGACGATACGCTCGTGCTGCCGGCGGTCACCCGGAGTTACATGCAGGAGCTGTGTCAGGCAGGGAGCGCAGTTCAATGGGATCCGATCGAGGGGGTCGGACACCTCTTCGTCGCGCGCGACAGCGCCGGCGCGGCGATTGCATGGATAGGTGCGCGTTTCGCCGGAGCGCCTGCGCCGAGCGATTGCCGCAAGTGACTTGCTCGACAATGTCCGCCGCGGTGGATTGCGGGCGTTTGGGTCCGACCCTTCAGGCGAGTGGCTGTGACGTTCGGGAGGTTCTCTGTCCTAGACCTGGCGAGCAGCTAAGGCTGATTATTTTCTGACATCCACGGGCTTGTCCTTAACCACGAAGTTCCCTGGGTTGTCTTTGGCGTTTGATTGGCCTTTCCGCCGAGCCAGCCTCGTGACCGCCACGGTCTGTCGGTGCCACTGCCGCACAGCGACCGCTGGATAGCCGCCTACGGCGGTCCGTGCCGCCACATCGCGAATCACGCAGCTGCCAACCGCAATCTGCACATGCGCACCCACTGTTACATGGTCGCTGATGACTACGCCGCCGCCGATCACCACGAAGTCCTCAATCGTCGCGCTCCCCGCGATGCCCACGTGACCGGCCAGAATGCATCCGATCCCGATGGTCACGTTGTGGGCGATCTGCACTCCATTATCGATCTTGCAGCCGGTGCCGATGCGCGTGTCGCCCAGCGTGCCGCGATCCACGGTGCAGCCGGCCCCGATTTCCACATCGTCGCCGATGACCACGCGACCGAGCTGTGGCATACGGAGTAACCCGCGGGCGGTCTTGAGGAACCCAAACCCGGGTCGTCCGATTGCCGCATTGGCAAAGACATGCACCCGGTCGCCCGCCAAGGTGTGGCTCATTGTCGCGTTAGCCCCAACCGAGCAGCCAGACCCCAGTGTCACCCCCGCGCCGAGCACGGCATTAGGGCCGACGTGGCAGCCTTCCCCTAGCCGCACCTGCGCCTCGATTACCGCGCCCGGTTCGATGCGGCACCCCGCGCCGATGGCCGCCTGGTCACTGATGGTCGCCCGCGGAGAAATCCAGGCGGTCAGCGGAGGTTGCGGATAGAAGAGCTGTTCGATCATCGCGAACGCGAGCCGCGGTTGTTCTACCAGTAGCACGTCCATCGTGCATACGGCCGAACTAGCCAAGGGCAGCGTGGTCACCACCGCCGCCGCCTTGGTGTTGCGCAACTGCTGCCGATAAGCGGGCTCGGCAAATAGGCAGATGTTGTGCTCGTTGGCCTCATCGAGTTCGGCCACGTCATCAACCTCCGAGGCACGCGGGCCGCGCCGCACCAACTCGGCACCCACATGTGCGGCCAGTTGCTCCGACGAGAACGGTCCCGTACGATGAAAGAAAGTAGGATCCGGCATGCGCCCCCGTAGGAAACCTGTTTGAGTGCGATCAGCGCGTCGCTAATGACCGATAAGTAACATAGCGCCCGTCAATAATCGCTTAGGACACGCTTCCTGCTCTGTACGTTACCGCACAGAAGGTGGCGTCCGATCAAGCGGCATGACGTCGCCGTGACGCACTGCCATCAAGATGCCGAACGCCCAAGTCGGCCCGCGAAATAATTCGGCGGCGCAGCAAGCCAAACGGGCCGGCAAAATGGTCCCATCGGTTGGAAGTACCAGGTCGTACCTAGGTGGACCGCCCGTGCCGCGAGGGCGGCTCACATGTGGGTGGATCGCTGCTTTTCACGCGTTCGGACGTGGTTGCGCGAACCCCGGAGCGCCTCATCCCAATCCCGGCGCGCGTTTTCGCGCCACACCCTCGAGGTAGGAGCCCTCTGCGGGCAATCTGCGAAGTACGGATGTGTGCCGGGGGCTAACCCTCGTCCCTATCGGCACACCGTTCGCCCCAGCACTGCCGGCGCCCAATCAGAGCGATACCTCTGATGCCGAAAGCGGCAAGACTCTCGGCTTTTTGTCTCAGCCGAGGAGATTGAAAGCGACGGATCAGAGACGCCGAGGGACCGCTCACCCGCAATTCGATTTTACGGACAGCACGTCTTTGAGGCTGAGCGATTTTTTTTGATCTTGATGAGCCGTTTCGCTGGCTATTTACGTTTCAACAGTAAAGGGCCGTTATTGACGGCTGCAAATTAATGTCGAAGTTCCGGAGCTTCCGGATCGTGACCAAGCACAGGATGAAATTATGGAAAACTCGATCACCCTACGGGCCGTGAAGGCCGCTATAGCCATTTTGTCAGTCACCACATGCTTTGGTGCTGCTGCTCGGGCGGCAGGGGCGTTCGACGCAACCGGCGATTTTTCTATTGCGAGCAATCCCAATGGGGTGTGGAGTTATTTAGAGAGCACAACGCTCTTTTCGCTGTCTAAAACGGAGGCGGGCGGCGGAATTCAATTTTGGAATAGCGGCCTGCCGGAGCCAAATTACATTAGCATTTACAAGAATATCACCAGCGCGCCAATCGCCATCAGCACGATCGTAGCTCAACCTGGCACGCTGGTGATGGACCCCGAGAGCCAGACTGTTACGGTTGCGTTCACCGCACCAACGACGGGCAAATACGATGTCAGCGGGACATTTACCGGCGCTGATACCAATGAGAACTCGCACGCCGTTTCAATTGTCAGCGCTGGCGCCGCCATCTGGCAAAATACCATTCAAACCTACCAGCAATCCGATCCGTTCAACCTTACTTTGTCTCTAACGAAAGGAACCACGGTGGACTTCACGGTGGGCACCGGACACTCTGGCGCAGCAGAGTGCCCCTATTGTGATTTGAGTACCGGGTTTGAAGCGGTAATCTCAGGGACATCTGTTGCGAAAGCTCCAGAGCTTAGTCCAGAGTCGACGTTCACCGGCATCACTTTTTTGCTAGGAACCTTGGTGCTTGTTCAAAGCCGCCGAACTCAGCGTGAGACTTTGTAGGAAACAGAGTGTCTCGCCACCCTCTTGAATGAGGAACGCCGCCTCTTGGCGTGCCCGCGCGGACTGTTGATCCGGTGAGTGACCAGCCGGCCTTGGATTCGTCGCCGGGCGTCGACGAAGCTCGGCGCCCGCCGGGCACGGGTCGACGCCGTTCATGTAATACAGCCCCGCGACACACCTGCTCAACTCGGTCCTTAAGTATTCTTTAACGTGCGTATAGATAATGCATTTGGCCCGCGCCCCGGTACCTCGTACCCTTGAGAAAGGTTACCTACCCGCGCAGTTCGACTAAACCAGTTCGTCGTCGGCAAAGAACAAAGCGCGCGCATGATGCGCCGCTGTAAATTTTGGGATGGCTGATCGGACGTTGTTCGGGCCGCGAGGCAGCAGATTCTCTAGATGTGGATGGTGAGGCCGGCGCTATGTCGGCCGCTCGTTGTCGTTTGGTAGTCAATGCTCCAATATGGGCCGTGCAATCAACGACGGAAAACCGAGGCGCATCGAGTTCGTCGGTGCTATTCAGAAGGGTGAGATTTTAATGAAGTCGAGGACGCTACTGCTGTTCGGCATGCTCTGCGTGTTTTGGGGCATTCCTTACTTTTTCATCAAGCTCGCGCTGGTGGACGTGTCGCCATTTTGTGTCGCGTGGAGTCGCATTACGCTGGGAGCACTGATCCTCATTCCCGTGGCATGGCATCGCGGCGCGCTGCGGTCGACCCTGCGGCACCCACGAGCCATTCTCGCGTTCGCGATCACCGAACTGGTGGTTCCGTTTTCGCTCATCGCCATTGCAGAGCGTTCGCTCAGCTCCTCCGTCACCGGCGTCCTAGTAGCCACGGTTCCGCTGACGGTGGTCATCATCGCACCCCTATTCGGCGTGCGCGAAACGCTGAGTCCCCGCAGGCTTTTGGGGCTCATCGTCGGTTTGGCAGGTGTGGTCGTACTGCTCGGATTCGACACCATCGCGGGTCCCGAGCAATGGCTGGCAGTCGCCGCCCTCTTGATCGCTGTCGTCGGGTACGCCGCCGGGCCCTTGGTGGTTCAACGGCACCTTGCGGGCGTCGATGAAATCGCCGCCGTAGCGGTCAGCCTGAGCGTCGCGTCGGCGATCCTACTACCTTTTGCCGCGGCGACCCTGCCGCATCATCTGCCGTCTGCTCTGTCATTATCGTCCATCGCCATTCTCGGTCTCATCAGCACGGCGAGCGCGATGTTGCTGTATTTTCACGTGATCCACGCCGCCGGAGCCGCTCGCGCCTCCGTCGTGGCCTACGTCAGTCCAGCCATAGCCGCACTGCTCGGCGTACTCGTGCTCCATGAGCATTTCGGAGTGGGCATGGCGGCAGGCTTGGCGCTCATTTTACTGGGCTCCGCATTGGGATCCAGCGGTTCCCATAGTTCGGATTCGCGAGTCCTCGGAGACTCCCGCGGCGGATCGGCCGTATGAAGCAACCTCCCGCGCTCCGTCGCGGTGATCGGACGAGCACCTGCACAGCGCTCAACCGAGGTCGGTTCGCTATGGTCCACGGTAAGAGCCGCCGGCCAACTTGTTGATTCACTTTTGACGCGGACGGCGACCGCAAGCCATCATGCCCAGCCCGACACGATTCTTGGCGTAGAGAATAGCTCTTTTGCGGAAACAACAATTGCGATGCGACCACCCGTCAAGGCCGGTGGGGGCGGGATACCGGCGGGTGATTCTCGCCGCCGCCGCTCTTATTGTTGCTCTCGCTGGCGAGGTCAACGCAGGCGCAACGATGGACCGCGTTCAAAAGAGCGGCTCTCTCAACGATGCGCTACTGACGACCTATCCGCCGTTCGGATTTATCAATGCGAACAATGTGCTGGATGGGTTTGACGTCGATGTCGCGCGTGCGTTCGCGGCCAAGCTCGGCGTGAAATTACAGCTGGTAACTCCGGCATGGGAAACTGTGGTCGCGGGACAGTGGCGGGGTCGCTGGGACATCTGCATCTGCTCCATGAGCCCGAGCGCAGAGCGCGCTAAGGTCTTGAGCTTTCCCGCGCGCTACTACAGCTCGCCCGCTGTCCTGGTGGTTCACAAAGATGAACAGCGCATTCATTCGGCGGCGGACATTTCAGGCAAGCGCGTCGCCGTGGGCATGGGCTCGAGTTACGAGAATTACTTGAACAAGACGCTGGTGATCGCCGGTCAGCCGCCGATCGTCTTTCCATTTCACGATGTGATCGCGATTCCCGGTGATGAGACGGTGAACTTCCGAAATCTTGCGCTCGGTCCGGGAGTGAGGCTCGATGCCGCGATCTCGGACCTCGCGACCGCCCGGGCATCTATTCAGTCGACGCACGAGCTCAAGATCGTGGGGCCGCCGCTTTACGCAGAGCCGAACGCCGTCGCGGTAGAGCAGGGCGACCCGGAATGGGACAGGACCGTCGCTCGGGCATTTTCGGAGCTGCGAGCGGACGGCACGCTGAGCCGGATCTCGCGTAAATGGCTGGGCGAGGATGTCACGGGCGATTGACCCAAAAGCCGAGCGGTCGCGCCGTCGTATTTTCGGTGCCTCATGGTCGGGGGCCGCTCCGAGGAGAACTGTCACGCAACGGCGGTCATCGTTCCGAGTATGGGTTTGGCTGACTTGGATCCTCTTAGCCGCCGGGATTGCGGTCGTATGCATTCGCATGCACCTCGACATAGGTTACGTGGGCACGAAGTTGCCGTATTTGCTCGGCCTGCGCCTCGCGCCCGATGGCTTTATCCAGGGAGCCGCGCTCACTTTGTTCGTGACCGCCTGCTCAATGGTGTTGGCGCTCCTGGTGGCTCTGGTCACGGCGCTCGGGCGGCTGTCGAGCAATCCGATCGCCTTCGCCATGGCCACCTTCTATGCATCGTTTTTCCGGGGCACGCCTTTACTGGTGCAAGTCCTCATCATTTATCTTGCGTTGCCCCAAGTGGGGATTGTGCTCGGGGGGCTTACCTCGGGCCTGATGGCGCTCTCGCTCAACTACGGGGCGTATCTTGCGGAAACGATTCGCAGCGGTCTGATCGCCGTCCCCGCCGGACAACGCGACGCCGCCCGCGCCCTAGGTTTGCCAGGCTGGGTCATCGCTTGGAAAGTAATTGCGCCCCAGGCATTGCGGTTCATCATCCCGCCGGCCGGAGCTCTTTTCATATCGATGCTCAAGGATTCGTCCCTGGTCTCGCTCATGGGGCTTTGGGAGCTCAATTTTCTGGCGCAGTCCTACGCCCGAGCGACGTTCCATTACATGGAGATGCTGCTCGCGGCGGCCCTCATTTACTGGGCGATGTCCATCATCTTCGAGGTGGTCCAAGCGCGCTTGGAAGCGCGCTTCGGTCGGGGCGCGGCGCGAACTCATCCTTTTGAACTGCCGAGGAAGCATCCGTGAGCGGCGGCGTGCAATCGCATGTCGTCGTGTCGCTCCATGAAGTGAGCAAATGGTACGGCGACATTCAGGTGCTGCGCGATGTGTCGCTCGAAGTCGAGGCACACGAGCGGGTCGTCATCTGCGGTAAGTCCGGGTCCGGGAAGTCGACGCTGTTACGATGCATCAATGGCCTGGAAGTGCACGATTCAGGTCAGATCGTGGTGGACGGCACGACGCTCGATGATGCACGAAGCGCCGAGGCAATCCGACGGGACGTCGGTATGGTGTTTCAGTCGTTCAACCTGTTTCCTCATCTGACCGCACTCGAGAATTGCACCCTCGCTCCGATCTGGGTCCGCCGGACGCAGGCAACCGAGGCGCGGGAGATGGCGCTCGCGTATTTGGAACGGGTGCACCTCGCCGCCCGTGCGACTCATTATCCGAGCCAACTCTCTGGAGGCGAGCAGCAGCGAGTTGCCATCGCCCGGGCACTTTGCATGGCACCGAAGGTCATGCTGTTCGACGAGCCGACCTCGGCGCTCGATCCGTTGATGATCGGCGAGGTGCTCGACATCATCATGGGACTTGCCGAGGCGGGGATGACCATGATCTGCGTGA
>Ga0302324_100015911_pt1 | contig 15051 bp, 9 predicted proteins | sample Palsa_T0_1_FD_201949 | JGI IMG/M metagenome (GOLD analysis project Ga0302324, IMG submission 201949) | Peat permafrost microbial communities from Stordalen Mire near Abisko, Sweden - Palsa_T0_1 | ecosystem: Environmental > Terrestrial > Soil > Palsa > Peat permafrost | place: Sweden: Abisko...
CAAGGAATCGATGAAAAAGCTTGGCCGTGGGGAGTCGCGAAACTTCCGGAAGAGTGAAGAGGGTGCGGGATTGAATCGAAAAAATCGGGCTGTTCGCCGCTTAAAGCGTGCGCCGCAGAGCAGGCATTCGCTGGCCGGAACAAATTTCAGCGCTGCGCGAATGGAGATTGCCATGAAACTTTTTGTGCTCGTTGCCCTGGCGATGCTCGGGGCCATCCCGGCGGTTGCGCAGGATCAGGCGTCGTGCAAGGCATTCTTCCAGGTGCTGCGCGCCGACGCAGGAACGCCGGGGCTTCGCGTCGGATTGGACCCGCGGCAGAAGAGATGGTGGGAGAGCGAAGGCCAGAAAAAATATCCGGGCCTGTGCTTGAACGGTTCGGTAACGTCTGGAGCCAAGCCTCGGTACCTGGTGATCTGGTCGAAGTCAAAATCGATTGGCCTAGCTTCTCCGCCTCCCAACGAAGTCTACGGCCAAACACCAAGTTCCTTGCAGGCTACCGCCCCCGCTGCACGGATTTACCAGCCCCGGTGGGACCTTGCCTCGATCACGATTGTGAATGTCTTGTATGACGGCAGCCTTCTGCTGCCACCCGTCTACTTCGAGGCTGACCAGCATTCCTGGGTGCTGTTGCCGGATAGTCCTAATAAGGTGCTCGAAGGCGCCTTGCAGTACCTTTTCCAAGAACGTGTCTTTCTGACTAACCCGAACTAGGAGCACCGGAAGAAAACATTATCCGAGCAACCGCAAGCGAGAAGTGTAGACAAGCTTCGCAAGGATTGGTGCGATGAGAAAAGAAGAAGTTCACGCTCGAATTGAAGAAATCGGCATCATCCCTTCTGTCCGCACGTCCTCGGCGGAGAACGCGCAATTCGCGGCCGAAGCCGTGTCTCGCGGCGGCATTCCCGTCGTGGAAATCACAATGACGGTGCCCAAAGCGCTCGATGTGATTTCCTCACTCGCAAAGAGTTTCCCGGATATGCTCGTGGGCGCAGGCAGCGTATTAGATGTTCCCACGGCTCAGCGCTGCCTGGATGCAGGCGCGCAATTTCTCACCACCGACGGACTGGACCTCGAAATTGTGGAATTTGCCGTGGAACAACATGTGGCCGTAATTCCAGGAACATTGACGCCCACCGAAGTGATCACTGCCTGGAAGGCCGGCGCAGACTTTGTAAAAGTGGTTCCCTGCGAGCAAGTGGGAGGCGACAGCTATATCCGCGCGCTGAAAGCGCCTCTGCCTCAGGTTCCTTTGATCGCAGCCGGCGGGGTGAACCAGCTGACGGCGGTCAATTTCATCTTGGCCGGTGCAACAGCTCTCGGCGTTGGCCGGGAATTAATCCCCAGGGAAGCTGTTCGCATGCGGCAATCGGACAGGATTCAGGAGCTCGCGCGCCGGTTCGTCAGTTTCGTCACGAACGGCCGCATCCAAGCTGCGGCCCGGCAAGATAGTCTCTGGGCGAAACGGTAGGAATTCTTTAGTAGTAGTAAGTTACGCTGGATAAAACCGACCTGTGCCCTTGAACGTCGAAGTGGATCAGCATCTTTTTGTCTTTCTTCGCGGCCGAAAAGTAGACCTGGTCTCCGTTCGAATACTTGCCGCCGGTAAAATCAAATAGATCGGCGTGCTGAAGCACCTCGTTAATGTCCAGATCGTCCCCGCGCGAGGCGGAGACTTCGAAACCCGTAATTTTATTGTTAGCTCCTACGATTAGCTGCGCGTTCCTGCAGAACTCCGGGGCTGTCGGCGACACGAGGCTAAGCCGATTCGATTTGTCTACCACAACTCGAGCGACGCCGTTTGTCCCGGTTTGTAGCGCTTCTTCGGGTGTCATGCCACCGAACGTCGTATAGACCGGAGTCACCGAGCACATCAAAAGATCATTTAGACTCCAATTCTTCACTTGCGCCAGCATCTGGTCTTTCAATTCGCCGATTAAATCCTTGGTGGCACCGTCAACCCGCCAGCTTCCCCATCTTCTGAAATCCGTCCAAAGCGCTGCGCCCGTTTTGGCGTCTATGACCGTCATGATCGTCGATTCGATGAAGACCGGCCTTTTATCCGGCCCGTCGCGTGTCAACAAATCGCCTAGATATGGATTCCCGGAAAATAGGAAGACAAGATCGGCTTGTTTCGCGCTGTCAACAATTTGAAACCGCCCCCAAGCCCGTAGCTGTTGCTGAGCCCTTGTGCTCGCCACAGCCAGTCCGCGTGGACATTCGCACGAGATATAGGCGGAATTCGCCTGCATGATTTTGTCAGACAGTGGCGGATGCTCGGATTTTACGGCGGAACCCGCGGCCACCAAAGGCGCCGCACACAGAATGAAGAGGATCGCTATAAGCTTTTTCATAAAGCACCAACTCGAATCGTGCGCCAGGTCAGCGGGTTCTTGTGTACCCGATATTCGTCGTCGGATATCACGGCGTCGATGCGATTTTATTGATTGAACGTAAGTAAGTCATAAGGAATCACCCTGTATCTTCTCTCCTAAGAGAGTCCGAAGCAGCTGCAAGCCAACGGAAATTCGATGTCATATCTCAGCGCGAGCACCAAAGCCCATAGCCCACAAGGAATTAATAGCTTGCCCACTGATCATTAATGATGTCATTATGTCTTCCTCACCCGCTTCTCCAGACGGGTTGGTGAGACGGGGACCAGATGGCGCTTACGAGCAGGCCGCTAGCCGCTGATCTAAGGCATGATCTCAACCTGGAAATTCTTCCTCCGGTAATCTCCGAGCGGGAGCTCGTCCGATCGCGCATCATGGATGTCGGCGTTGTTCCCGTCCTTCGTACCACTTCCGAAGAAGACGCTCTTTTCGCCACAGGCGCCCTGATGGAATCGGGAATACCGATTGTTGAAATCAGCGCCACATTCCCAGGTTTCCTGCAACTCATCGATCGCTTGTCCCAAGAGTTTCCCGGCCTCACAGTAGGCGCGGGGAGCCTGTTCGATTCGAAGATGGCGCGCAGATGTTTGGATGCGGGAGCGAAATTTTTAACGAGTGATGGATTCGTTTCGGAGGTAGTCGAGTTTGCAATTGCAGAGGAAGTAGCGGTTTTTCCCGGCGCCCTTACTCCCACCGAAATCATCGCCGCTTGGAAAACCGGCGCCGAATTTGTCAGGGTCACTCCGTGCGATGCTATGGGCGGCCCCAGCTATATCCGCTCGTTGAAGGTGCTCTTCCCTCAGGTGCGCTTCATCGCGTCCGGGGGCGTTGATCAGCATAACGTTCAGGACTTTATCAAAGCTGGAGCCAGCGCGCTGTCGGCTGGTAAGGACCTGGTTCCCTCCGAAGCAGTCCGCCTGCGCCAGACCCATCGAATACAGGAACTCGCTCGCCGTTTTCTCACTTCCATCGATACTGCCCGCTGCTGAACAAGTTACCGCTCCAGCGCGTACTCTGACAGCGCTTGAATCAGCGGTTCCACCCGTGCGTGTTGGAATAAACCAGCAGGACGAAGAGGAATGGCGCCAAGAGACCGATCACTCCGAAAAGCAAGCTCGTCAGTATCTCTTTTCGCATTAAAGCTTCGTTCTTCGCTCCTGCTGTCCTCGGATATGAGGCCTTCTTATATTGGATCGAGCGGAATTCGTGCCCCATTGCCCCGCTGGTTCTCTTGACTCTTTGCGTGACTCGCCTGCTTCCGTCCATGAGTTCGCGATAAAACTGTGTGGACACATAGATGAGAAACGAGCATGACGCAAGGCTGATTGTGCCGAACGCGATCGCAAACATGTGTAATCTCTCCGTTGCCAACGCCTTCGATTTACCGTCCTCAATGTACGATCAGGCCAATCAAGAAGGCATAAGCCGCGCCTAAAAGCTTCGTAAAGGATCTAACTGCTTCAAAAGCATCCGGATGGCTAACCTTTTTACAGACAAATTACGTGACGGCTTTTGCGACGCTCGCAAAGTCATGCCGGAAGCGCAATTCTTCGCTAAAAGGGAACAAGAGCAGGGCGTTAGTAAATGATGCGGACCAGATAAACAAACATATCCTTACGAATCGAATACGCTGAACTTGCGTTTGTTTTATGCCTTCCGAACTGTGCCTTTCCTAGAATGCAGGCTCAGTTGTAACTCAGGAGGAACACGAACATGACTCTAACGAACAGTTTTCGAACAGCGGCGATCACTCTTCTTGGCGCATCCTGCCTGCTGGTCGCCTCAGCCGTCTATCCGAAGCCTGCGGTAACCGACGTCAACTTGACCGGATTGCTTACCTGTGCGCACTGTGTGACCCTGCAACCTCGCAAGGGATTCACACCTTGGACTTGGGCAACTTACGCAGTGAGACAGGGAGATGCCGTTGTGCTGGTTGTTGCAAATAAGACGTACACGGTGCAGGGCGATCGCAACCTGCTGCTCAAGTACATTGCAGACAAAGCAACAGTAACCGGTCATCTGGATGGCGACACAATTCTGGTGACGGCCGTGACCCGTCCGGCTAAATCAGAATAGTGGCAACGCCGGCCGCAGTAAGAGATCATGTCCTCGGGGCGCGCTGACAATCACGGACTCTCGCTCCGAGGGCATGCTCTTGTACACGCAAACAGTACTCGCCGTCCGCACAATAATCTCGCCCTCCTCCGACCCTGGATTCAATCCGTAGATAATTCGCAAATGCTCGCGGCGCTGGACAAAACCCTGGCGTGTCGAATACGTGATGTCGCTGACCGGCCAGGAACCGCTCGTCGAATATGCATGCCATGAAGGCAATGTTGGTTTGGAGTTTACTTTGAGTGCGGCGCGCAAAAAGGAGCGCGAACAGCAGGACGACAATCAACGGGATAAATAATCATAATCGGCAATTGGGTAGCTTGAGTCGCCCGCGATAAGACCAATCTCGATAGCGCACAGCAACTGGGATGGCCGTAAGAAACACGCACCTACTGCTGCCAGCCGCCGCCGAGTGACCGGTATAGCTGCACAAGGCTTTCATACTCATCTCCGCGTGCTTGGGCAAGAGTGAGTTCGGCCGTGTAAAGCGATCGCTGGCTATCCAACACTTCGAGATAGGTTGCCGTGCCGCCCCTGTACTGCAGGTTCGACAAGCGAAGAGACTCTTGCAGATCGGCGACAGTGTTTTCCTGCTGCACCCGAACGTCGTGAAGTTTTTGGTAGCCGATCAGTGCATTGGACACGTCACCGAATGCGCTTTGGATAGATTGCCGGTAGGCAATCAGAGCCTGCTGGTACTGCGACTCAGCCGCCTTCAAATTTCCGCGAAGCGCGCCGCCTGTAAAGATCGGCTGGCTCACATTTGCTCCGTACGACCAGATTCCAATCTGCGAACTCATGAGGCTCGAGAAGGCGCTGCTGCGTCCAAAAGAACCTCCCCCCGAGCCCGTCAATGAAATCTGAGGGAAGAACTCCGCCTTCGCGACGCCTATCTCCGCATTCGCGGCAACAAGCATCTGTTCAGCTTCACGAATATCGGGGCGACGATCGAGAAGAGACGAGGGCATGCCGGGCGGAACGTCGGGCGGCAGGGGCTGCTGGACCAACGGGAGCCCACGGGTTACAGCTTCGGGATAATTGCCAAGGAGAATGCTGATGGCATTCTCCTCTTGCGCAATTTGTCTTTCGAGATCGGGTATCTGGGAATTTGCCGTATCCAGGGTCTGCTGGGCTTGCAGCACGTCTAGCTTGGTAGCCACGCCGTGCTGGAGGCGGAAACTCGTGAGCTTTACAGAATCTTGCTGCGCTTTCACCGTTTCGTGCGTGATTTCTAGCTGCAGGTCAAGCGCCAGAAGCTCGAAATAGTCGCTGGCAACGTCGCTCACAAGCGTAAGGATCACCGTCTGCCGCGCGTCCTCGGTTCCGAGCAATTGCGCGCGCGATGCTTCGGTGGCACGGCGCAACTTGCCGAAAAGGTCCAATTGAAAAGCCGCGTCGGCCGTTGACTCGAAGAAGTTGTATTTTGTTTGAAAAGTGCCCTCTCTCCCACCGGCAAAATTGCCGTTCGCGGCGACTTGAGGAAATAAGCTGGAACGGGTGATGGCCACCTGCGCCCGCGCTTCGGTAATGCGCTCCGTGGCAAGCTGAAGATCGTAGTTTTGCTTCAGGGCGGTCCGGATGAGCTCCTGCAACTGCGGATCCTGAAACACCTGCCACCAAGGAAGATCCGCGTAAGACGCCGCCTGCGCTTCCTGCTTCTCCTGAAGTTCGCGGAACGACGCGGGAGTTTGTACCGCGGGCCGGTGGTAATTCGGGCCCACCATGCATCCACCCAGCCCAATGATCGATGTCAGCCCGGCTATCAATGCGAGCAGGCCGACAGCGTTCACTTTTTTTGGCGACTGCCGCGACCTTTCTCGCACATTTCCCCCAGGCATTTCAGTCGGCCTCCGCGGGAGCAGCCGAAGCGGGAGATGCCCCAGTGCGCTCCGCAACCGGCTCCGTGCGAGCGCCCGACCACTTTTCAACCATGTAAAAAATTGCAGGGACAAAGAAAATGCCGATCAGGCTGGCGGCCATCATTCCGCCGATCACGGTGGTCCCCATGATTTGTCGGGCCACGGCGCCCGCGCCGCTAGCTGTCCAGAGCGGGACGCAACCGAGAATGAATGCAAAGGACGTCATCAAAATCGGCCGTAACCGCAGTCGCGCGCCTTCCAGGGCGGCATCCACCAGCGGCTTTCCTTTTTCGAACTCGTCCTTGGCGAATTCGACGATCAAGATGGCGTTCTTCGCTGCCAAACCGATCAACATGACGAGCCCAATTTGCGAGTACACGTCGCCCTCGATCTGCACCATGTAAGCTGGAAGGAAAGCAGTTTCGAAGGCGCGCCGCAGCCAAAGAACCGCAAAGGCGCCAAACACCGCTACGGGCGTGCTGAGGAGAACACTGAAAGGCAGCGACCAACTCTCATATAATGCCGCTAGAACCAAGAATACGAAGAGCAGCGACAATCCAAAGACCGCCGCTGCCGGCACGCCTTCGCGTGCCTTCTGCTCAAGAAAGGAAATGCCGGAGTAATCGAAACCCATTTCAGGCGGCATGGTCTCGTGGAAAACCTCTTCGAGCGCCGCAGTCGCCTGGTCGGCGCTGTAACCCGGCGCGGCACTCCCGTTGATTTGTGCGGAACGATATTCGTCGAAACGAAGCAGGAATTCGGGTCCGAGCCGCGGCTTCACGTTGACCAGAGTTGACAGCGGAACATTTTGTTGCTGATTGTTGCGAACGTAAAACTGACCGACATTCTCCGCCTTCGCGCGATCTTCTCCTTCCGCTTCGATGTAAACCTGCCACTGCCGACCGAAGCGGTTGAAGTAGTTGATGAAATATCCGCCCATAAACGCCTGGATGGTCTTGTAGACATCGCTCAGGTTCACACCTTGTTTCAGCACTTTGTCCCGGTCCACGTCGACAAACTGCTGAGGGACGTTCGGCAGGAACGTGGTGGTCAGGCTGGCGATTTCCGGCCGCTTGCGAGCGGCATCCAGAAAAGTGGCCAGATTCTTGGCAAGGAATTGAACGTCGCCGCCCGAGCGGTCTTCCAGCATGAAGGTAAAGCCGCCAGCGGTTCCCACTCCCGGAATGGCCGGGGGCGAAAATCCAAAGGCCACCGCAGTGGGCAGCTTGCTCAACTCCTGGTTGAGATGTGCTTTGAGCGCCTGAAATTGTTCGCCTTTCGTTTTGCGTTCGTCCCAAAGCTTGAAGTTTACGAAAAACGTAGCGTTATAAGTGGTACGGACAAAACTCAGCAAGCTAAAGCCCACAAAGCAAGTCGAGTATTGAACTCCCGGGGTATCCATAATGATCTTCTCGACCTGATCCACGACAGCTCGTGTACGCTCCAGCGATGCGCCGTTGGGAAGTTGAACGTTCACGTACGCATAGCCCTGGTCTTCGTCAGGCAGGAAACTGGTAGGCAGGTGATTCGCGAAAAAGCCGGCCGCCGCTGCGAATACCGCGAGAATCACGATCACCACTACGGTTTTCTTGACGAGCACGGCGCTCCAGCGCACGTAGCCATTTGTGGCGCGATCGAACATCCGGTTAAACGCGTCGAAAAATCTCCTCAAAAGGCCGCGGCTCGGCTTCTTTGGCTTTAGCAGCAGAGCCGCGAGCGCTGGGCTGAGGGTGAGTGCGTTGAACGCGGAAAGAAGCACGGAAATGGCGATCGTCACGGCGAACTGCTGGTATAGCTTGCCCGTGATGCCGGGAATGAAAGCAGTCGGCACAAACACCGCGGAGAGAACCAGCGCGATTCCAACCACCGGGCCAGAAAGCTCGTCCATGGCTTTCAAGGCCGCGTCCTTCGGCGTCATGCCTTCTTCAATGTGGCGCTCCACTCCCTCAACCACGACGATGGCGTCGTCCACCACCAAGCCGATCGCCAGCACCAGACCAAAAAGAGAGAGCGTGTTGATGGAAAACCCGAACACCGGAAACAGCACGAAGGTTCCGATTAGCGATACCGGCACCGCAAGAAGCGGGATCAGGGTTGCGCGCCAGCCCTGCAAAAAGATGTAAACCACAAGGATCACCAGGGCGAGCGCGATCAGCAAGGTGATCACAATTTCCTTTATACCTTCGGTGACGGCGCGCGTCGTGTCGAGTGCAACAACGAAATCCAAATCGCCCGGAAAACGCTGCTTCATCTGGTTCATTAGTTTCGTCGCAGCAGCGGCCGCTTGCACTGCGTTCGAGCCGGGGAGCTGATAGAGAGCCAGCACAGCGCTGGGTTTGCCATTGAACCGCCCCCCGATGGTGTAATCCTGAGAGCCCAACTCGATTCGGGCCACGTCGCGGACCCGAACGGTGCCGCCATCCGGCGTTTCGCGAACCACGATCTTGCCAAACTCCTCCGGCGAAACGAGCCGGCTCTGCGCGAGGACTGCATAAGTAAACTCGGTGCCTTGGGGAGAAGGTTCGCCTCCCACTTTTCCGGCCGGATTCACGGTGTTTTGCGCCTGAACGGCGCTGATGATGTCCGGGACGGTAACGCCGAGCTTTGCCAACTGGTCCGGCTTTACCCACATGCGCATCGCATATTGTCCGGCGCCGAAAACGTTGACGATGCCGATACCAGGGGAACGAAGCAGCGGGTCCACAAGATTGATGTAGGCGTAGTTCGCAAGAAAAGTCGCGTCGTAGGTTCCGTGCGGCGAGTAAACGTCAATCAGCATCAGAGGAGCCGTCACGGACTTGCGAACCGTGACGCCGTAATTGTTGACGTCCACGGGGAGCTGGGAGGCAGCTTGCGTTTCGCGCGATTGCGTCAGGATAAAGTCGTTGTTCGGATCGGTTTTCGCGTCAAAATCCACGATCAAGCTCGTCGTCGAGTTGCCCGTTGCGTTCAGCGAATACATGTAGTTCAAGTTATCTACGCCGCTCATCTGCTGCTCGAGCGGAGTGGCCACAGCCTGTTCGAGCGTTTGCGCGTCCGCTCCCACGTAGGTCGCCACAATTTGAACCTCGGGCGGAGCAATATTCGGAAACTGAGCCACCGGCAGAGTCAGAATTGTCAGCGAACCTACGAGCACCAGGACGATGGAAATAACCATGGCGACGATGGGACGATTGATGAAGAATTTCGACATGAGGTCACCGATCCTTCATTCCCGAGGCGAACGGTTTCGCGTTCACACGAATGCCGGGACGCACCTTCTGAATGCCCTCGGCGACGATCCTGTCGCCGGCACTCAGGCCGCTGTTGATAACCCAGTCGGACCCAATGCTGTCGCCGAGCGTAACCGAGCGAATACTTACTGTGTTTTGGCCATCGACCACTGCTACTTGGTAGCTGCCCTGCAACTCGGTAACGGCGCGCTGTGGAACGAGTAGAGCGTCTTTTTGCGTACTGATAACAGCACGCACCTTGCCGTAACCTCCCGGCCGCAGTATGTTGTCGGGATTAGGAAACAACCCCGCGATCTGAATTGCCCCGGTGCCTATATTCACTTGCCGGTCCGCAAAGTAAAAAGTGCCTTCGTGCTCATAGGTTCTGCCGTCTGCCAGGATGAGTTGAAGGCGCAGACTCTTGTCTGCCGTTTCCCGGCTGCTTTCCGTAGGGAACCGTTGGCGCCAGCCCAGATACTGCGGCTCGCTAACGGTAAAAAATACTTTGATAGGATTCACCGTAGAGACCGAAGTCACTACTCCGCTGCCGGGAGTCACGAGGGCGCCCACTTGGAGTTGAGCTTGGCCCACGATGCCGTCGATGGGAGACACCAGACGCGTGAAATCGAGATTGATCTTCGCCGTTTCAACAGCGGCTTCGTAAGTCTGAATTTGCGCCTTGGCCGTCTCGACGGTGGCTTTCGCGGCTAAATTGTTCTGCACCGAATTGTCCAGGTCCTGTTGGCTGGCCGCCTCTTCTTTTACGAGAGGCGTGTAGCGGTCAACGTCAAGCTGCGTCCTTTGTTGCACCGCTTCGGCGTTCGCAAGCATCGCCTTGGACTGCGCGAGTTGACCCTCCGCCTGGTCGACGGAGGCCTGAAATGGCCGTGGGTCAATTTGGAACAGGAGTTGGCCCTTCTTCACGAACGCGCCTTCCTGGTAGGCCTGCTGCTGCAAATAACCGGTGACTTGCGCCCGGACGTCTGCGTTAACAAGACCGTCGAGTGTACCGATCCATTCTCCGTAAACCGGTACATCTTTCTGCTCAACCCTCACGACCTCAACTTCCGGGACCGCTACCGGCGCTCCTGAGACGTGTTTCGGCCGTATAGCGCCAATAATCAGCGCGATCACCACTAGGCAGAGGCTCCCGCCTATCCAAAATTTGTATTTCCAGACGGTACTCATGCTATTTCTCCCTACTGAAGTCGTTCAAAACCGAGCGTGGTTCGCGCGATGAGGGCTGGCCTACCGCCGTAACACGACGGTCTTATTGCGGATTTCGGTTTTGCCAGTCAAAGGGACGGCCGCCGCTACACAGCCCACAGCGGTACTAGTCGTCCATTGGACATGCGGCGCATTGTACGGCATCGCGAGAGCGGATGCATTACAAGATAGAGTATTCTCCCGCTACCTCCCGGGATGGGAACCTGAATACCACTTTCGAGGTACAGGGTTGGTTGGCCGTAGTCCTGTGCATCATCCCCGGCAGCATTTGTACCCACTTAACGTCACGTGCAGAAGCGTCAGCCTGTATCCGATGATGCGTGGTGTCCCGCAGATGCGGCCAATCAGAAAGAGAAGCGCAGGCCGAGTTGAAGCTGGCGCATTGAATTCGCGCTGAGTATTTCGCCAAAGGTGCTCGATCCCGCGGTGATGCCGCTAGCGGAAGGTGTGCTGAGGCTCACCATATTGAACACATTGTAGGCGTCGGCACGAAACTGAAGGCCCGCACCTTCTTTGAGACGAGTTAGAGCGAAGGACCGAGAAAGCGCCAGATCGACGTCCCTGAAATTCGGGCCGCGCAACATGTTGCGGCTCGAGTTTCCATCCATGGAAATTCCGTTCGTCGCGGGAATCTGCTTAAACGCCGCCGTCTTGAACCACTCCGACGCCGTGGGATCGCTTAGAGAGGGATTCTCGCGCTGAACCAGTTGGGCGCGCTCGCCAGAGGTTGGCCCGGACGTTCCTGCGGTCGCGCTGCCAGTCAAGTTAGAGTCCGACCCGTTGTAAATCGTAAACGGAAAGCCGCTATGTGTATTGATGATCGACGAAAGAGCCCAAGCGTTGAGAATCGCCGACTGAAGCCGGTTCTGTCCTTTGTAATAGTTCGGCTGCCACACGAGTGACGCGACAAACTGGTGCCGAAGATCGAAATCCGCGGGGCCGCGTTCGAGGCGCAGATTGGTCATATCCTCCGCGCCGCCTTGCGTGGTGTTGTTATCGAGCTGGACGCTGTCGAATGTGTGGCTGAAGGTGTAAAACGCGTAGAACATCAGGCCGTGCGACATTCTCATCTGCGCTGTGGTCTGCAATCCGTTGTAAGAAGCGGTCTGGTTCGACTGCAGCAGATCAACCGCGCCGAACGGGCTTCCCGGTGAAGCGCACGCTGCGGCGCCGGAATTATCGATTGGCCGCCGGTCGACGATATTAGCCGCGCTCGAAGTGGCACATGTTGGCGCTGCGGCGCCCGTTGCGGGAGCGTTGATGTCCTGTGCGAACGGCAAATCGTGGCTCAGAGCGCCCACATACGCCACCGACACGCCGAAATTCGACGTGACCTGCCGCTCAAGCGACAGATTCAGTTGGTAGCTATACGGCCACTGAAAATTCTTCGAAACGCCAAAAAAGGGCCCTCCAACGGTAAGGAAATTGGGCGCCGCAAAAGGAAACGGATCGTTGCCGCTCAAGCCGGCGCCGCTTCCACCATTGGCGGGGCATGTCACCGTCCTCGTGACACCGAACAAAAACTTGGGACTGAGAAAGTTGTAAGGGCAGGAAAGTGTCGCGCCCTGGGGCACGGCGGTCAGGCCCGAGCCTTTCACCGACTGCGTAGTATTTGTGAAGGTGAAGCGGATGGCGGAGGGCTCAAAATTGGTGACGGTGTTCCATTCGTTGCCTGAAACACTGTTGTAGAAGACTCCTGCGGCCGCGCGGATTGAAGTCTTGCCGTCGCCGAACGGATCCCACGCCAGCCCGACCCTGGGCGAAACGTGGTGCCACCGAACCGGTACAATGCCGCGCGTCACTCCCGGATCGCCGAAGAAGAGAGCGCCTTCGGGAGCCTGTGGAATCGCCACCGATTGCTGTCCGACCTGAAAACTTGTTCCTCGATTAGCAGGATCTGTGGGTGGCGTCGCGATGTCCCAACGGACGCCCAGAGTGAGCGTCAGATGCGGAAACACGCGCACCTGGTCCTGACCGAAAAATCCTGTATTCCAAGTGTTCGTGTAACCGGTTACGGGCGAATCCTGCGTGATGGCCGTGGGAAGGCCCATCAGAAAGAGGGCAATGCCGGGGACAGCAATGTTCTTTCCCGATGCGGCATCCGCCACATTGGTATTGCTGAAGGTGAACACGCCATAGTTGTTCAAAAGCGTTTGCTGCACATCTCGTTCGAGAGATTCCTCGGCTCCAAATGAGAATGAGTGGCGGCTATGGTTCAGGCTCGTCATGTCCCGCAGGGAATAGAAGTTCGTTCCGGCCACCGGACCCGCGATTGCACTGGCTCCCGAAAAAGCGACAGGCCCTTGGACCGCGATTTGAGGCAAGGAGGCAGGGCCTTCCACGGTGAAGTCCGAGCCCAGATCACCGAGCGATGTTGCAGGCACGTTGACGCGCCCGCCGACATTTCGCGTATAGGTAAACCATGCTTGAGTAACGAGATCTGGGCCCACCGTCCACGTGTCGTTTAGGTTCAGATTTTGCTGCCGCCACGTAAATCGCTGCACATCCCAAGGAATGTTGCCGTTTGGTTGTCCCGAATTTGAATTGAGCGGCGTCACCGAATTGTTTCCACTTGTGTAGAAGTAACTGCCGCCAAGCCGTTGATTCGCTCCCACATTGTGATCGATCTTGATCAGAAACTCGTCGGCGTTGAATGGACTCGGCGACGTTCCCTGCCAGCCCGTCGCCCCAAAATTCGCCACCGGAACCGTCGGAAAGTTCACGTTCGTGCTGGATGGATTCAGCAATTTCTGTGCGACCGGATCGAGCAGCGAGGGGCAGACCACGGTGATGGAACCGCACGTGTATTGCACAGGCAGAGCGGAAACCAGTCCCGTAAAGTTTCCCGTCCGTTCGGCGGCAGTAGGCACCGTCCCGCCCGTCAAGAAAAAGCTGCTGACCTGGCGCAGACCCTGGTAGGACGCGAAGAAAAATGTTTTGTTGCGTCGGATCGGGCCGCCAAGTGTCGCACCAAATTGATTCCGCCGGAGCGGCGGCCTGGGCAGAATCGAGCCCCAATTATTGGCATTGAGGGCGCCGTCGCGCCAATACTCGAACGCAGAGCCGTGGAAGTTGTTCGTGCCGGACTTGGTGATCACCGCGATAACGCCGCTGGACATTCTTCCGTACTCAACTCCGTAATTATTTGTCTCCACGCGATATTCCTGAATGGCATCCGGGCTCGGAAGGATGTTTCCAGTGTTTCGCAAGCCGGTCATGTTGACGCCGCCATCGAGGTAGTAGCTCACCGAACCGATACCTCCATCGACGCCGCCATTAATAAATGTTCGCTGCTCTGGATAACCGAGGGTGACCACGGGGTTGGGCTGCCCCGGATTAAAAGACGTGTTTTGCACGCCGGGCGTCAATTCGAGCAGCTGATAGGCATTGCGATTCATCAGGGGGAGATTCCCGAGCTCGCGATTTTCGATGGTGCGGCCGAGCTCAGAGCTCGTCGTATTCACAAGTGGCGGCCCTTCCGTCACCGTAACGGTTGCGAGGGCTGTCTCGACTTCCAAAACAATATCCATTTCAGCCGGGACGCTCAGAGACAGCTCGATCCCTCCGCGCAGAAACTCCTTGAACCCCGACCTGTTTGCAGAAATCTGATAAGTGCCCACCGGCAGGAAATAGATCCTGAATTCGCCCTGATCGTTGGTGGTGACGGTGCGCGAGAAATTCGTCTCCAGGTTCGTGGCGGCGACCTTCGTGCCAGCGATTGGCGCCCCACTGCTGTCTTGCACAGTGCCAAGCACCACCGTGGTGGTGGTTTGTGCCAGCAATTCTGTGGGGAAAGCCAGAAGAATTAGAAGAGACAGAAGAGGAGCCCAAAAACAAATACGGAAGTCCGGTGAGGTTTCGCGGGGCAATCGGCGGGCAAATCGTTTGATTCGGAGTCGAGTTTCCATTCGTGGCCGTTTCCTCTGGCGACGGACGTCCCGCCCATTTAAATGCCAGAAGATGATGGGTGGCTTCCCAAGGCCAGGGAGAAGAAGAGTTATGGAAAAACTAAAGATAGCGGAAGTTGCCGAGTTTTCGCGGCAGAGCGCCTGTCGCGAGGAGAAAAACCGAAACAACACTTCGCCTATGCTTGAATCTCTTTCTTGAAGGCCCACGTCCACGCGCGGCGGGAACCGGGACCCGGTAAGACACTACAACAAGACGAACCCGGCGGCAATCCGATTTGAAAGACCATAACTCTCACAAAACACGCGGATTAGGCGTCCGGTGAGCGCCGGACGGGAATT
>Ga0302324_100015912_pt1 | contig 15050 bp, 17 predicted proteins | sample Palsa_T0_1_FD_201949 | JGI IMG/M metagenome (GOLD analysis project Ga0302324, IMG submission 201949) | Peat permafrost microbial communities from Stordalen Mire near Abisko, Sweden - Palsa_T0_1 | ecosystem: Environmental > Terrestrial > Soil > Palsa > Peat permafrost | place: Sweden: Abisko...
ATTAGCCCGAGCGCTTAATCGCTTAATCATGGCTGCGGTCGGCAATGAGCCTGAGCGCTTGCGACGGCTCAGACGTGACAAGATCAATGAAGCGGATCGGAGTGATAACAGCTGTACGTGGCAACGCCGCGCGGCCGCCAGAAACCTTCGTCGGAATTGCGCCCACAGAGCGCATTTAGAGTGTGGAGACAAGTCGCGCCGCAGCGGGATTCAAACGGGCGCCACCCTGCCGAATTAGGCGATTCTCGGTTTCCGGAGCAAGCTATCTCTCAAGCGTCTGCGATCGGAGCGATGCGCAGGGTTGCCGCGATCCTTACCAAATCTGCGAGCGAATCTGCCTTCATCTTCTCGATCATCTTCCCGCGATGCGCCTTCACAGTGATCTCCGAGATACCGAGATCACCAGCGACCTGCTTGTTTAACTTGCCGGCGACGACCAGGCTCATGACTTCGCGTTCACGACGCGTTAATAACTCGTAGCGGTCCTGCAATACGCGAACCTTCGCTGCCCTACGAAGAGCACTATCGCTGCGGTCGATGGCATGGCGGATGGCGCTCAGCAGGACCTCATCGCCGAACGGTTTGGTCAGAAATTCGACGGCTCCCGCCTTCATCGCTCGCACGGTCATCGGAACATCTCCGTAACCGCTGATGAAGATAATCGGCATTTCGTATCGGTCCGCGACGAGTTGCTGCAGATCGAGGCCGTTGAGGTCAGGAAGGGTCACGTCGCAGACCAGGCAGCTTGGGCTCGACGCTCTTGGTCGCGACAGAAAATCGCGCCCAGTAGCAAAAAGTTCGGGATGCCAACCGGAAAAGCGAACCAACAGTTCTAAAGATTCGCGCACCGAGACGTCGTCATCGACAATGAACACGGTCGGTAGGGCGCGCGTTAAGTTTGCAGCCCATGATGGTGTGATGCTTTGGCTCAAATTCATGTCCGTCTCCCCCAATGCTGATCGTTCAGCTTTTTCGAAGCGCCTTTCTTACCGCCTCAAGAAGAGCGGTATCGCGGAAAGGCTTTAACAGAAAATCGACCGCTCCTCGCGCAAGGAGCTCCGAGCGCAGAGTCTCATCCGACTGGGCGCTTATGAATATGATCGGGATCCTCATTTCTCGAGGCGCCAATTCCTGTTGCAGCTCGGGGCCAGACATGCCCGGCATCGCGACATCGAGGATCAGGCAACGTGTGTGGTTCAAGGCATCGGACGCGAGGAATTCATCGGCGGCTGCAAACGCGCGCACTGTGTAACCGAACTGCGTGAGGAGCAGCGGCAATGACTCACGTACTGACGGATCGTCATCGACGAGCGATATCAGTGACACTGCAATCATTGTGAATTCGCCAAAGAGCACTCCGCCTGCAAGAACGTCCGATCAGGGCGCGGGTAACAGTGATCTGGAGCATCGTTAGACGCGCGAGGTATGGAGAATGAAAATGTGGCTCCGGGGCCTGCATTCGCTTCCGCCCACAGACGGCCGCCGTGGCCCTCGATAATGGAGTTGCTGACGGACAGCCCGATGCCCATGCCGCCAGTCTTGGTAGTGTAGAACGCGTCGAAGAGTCTTGCGGCGTCCTGCGGTTTGATACCGACTCCGGCGTCCTGCACACTCAGCACACAGCCGCCAGCATTCGTCTCGGTTCTGATCGTCAGGGTCCTCGGCCGATCATCGACGCCGGTCATGGCTTCGGCTGCGTTCATCAGCAGATTCAGGATGACCTGTTGCAGCTGTACGCGATCGCCGACCACCGCTGGCAGGTCTTTGGACAGATCGGGGCGTAGAATCGCACCGCGTCTCTGCAGCTCGCCCGACAAAAGCGCGATCACGTCTCGTGTTGCCTCATTCAGATCCACCAGTTCGCAGGTCGCGCTGCGCTTGCTAAACAGGGCTCGCAAGCGCGCAATCACTTCGGACGCGCGCTGTCCGTCGCGGATGGCAAGTCGCGCCGCTTCGCATGCAATACCGAGATCCGGCGAATCGATGGTCAAGATCCGTAGACAGGTGCTGGCATTGGTGACGACGCCTAACAGTGGCTGGCTGACCTCGTGCGCGATCGAAGCGGTCAACGCTCCGAGGCTGGTCACTCTGGACACATGTGCCAGTTCCGATCGCAGCTTGTCCAGCGCCTGTTCGGAAAGGTATCGCTGTGTGACGTCCTGAATCGCGCCGATGTATTCCAACTGACCGTCCTGATCTCGCGTGCCGTGCGCGACGAGGTGTACGTATTTAACCGCAGGGGCTGGGGTCAGCAGGCGATGCTCGCAATCCAGCTCGCGACCGTCGCGACGCGCGTGCTCAACCAGGGCACAGAACAGCGATATGTCCTCCGGATGTACACGGCTGAGCATCTGTTCGAAGGTGATGGTATCGGCCGGTTCAAATGCAAAGATGCGAAACAGCTCCTCCGACCACGTCATTTCATTGGTCGCGGGGCGCCAGCTGAAGCTGCCGGTGGAACTCAGGCGCTGCGCCTTGGCCAGGAGCGCCTCGCTTCTGCGCAGCGCTTCTTCGTTGCGGGTACGGTCGATGGCTATGCTGGCGATGTCGGTAAGCTGCTGGACGAGCGCGGGGTGGAAGGGATGGCAAACCGTCTCACGCTGATAGATGGCGAGAATGCCGAGCAAGTCCCCGGTTGATGAGAAAATGGGCCACGATCTGCACGATCGTAGTCCACACGCCCGGGCCAGGTCGGGCTCACTTTCCCCTTCCCGCAGCATCTCGGAGATGACTTGCGAGATGACCACCTCCGGCTGATTTCGCGCACGATCGCAAGCCGCCTCGGCCCGTCTCATGTGCAGTCCTTCGAGGTGCCCGCGATAGCCGTAGGGAAGTCCGGGGCCGACGACATGTCGGATACGAGTGCGCGTACGGTCGAAGAGAAGAATGCTGCTGCAATATCCTTCGGCAGCAGCATCAAACAGTCTACACAGCGTACTCAGAAGATCCGGCAATGGACGTCCTTGCTGGATTAGTCCACCGATCATTGCCCCGACATAAGCGACGCCGAAGCCACAGGCCAACGGCGACTCTTTAATGTCGAGGCTCGCGTTCACGTTCTCGATGTCCGGGTCGAAATGTCGTTGATGACAGGATTAACATCGCGCCAGAGACGCTCTTTGATTGTGTCGAATCGAGTTGGCGGAAATTCACTTATGCTTGCACGTACCATGCTTGGGGGTCCTGCTGGTTATTGGCTCCTCTCATCCTGGTCTGGCAGACTGGACCCCGTTGTCACTAGCGGAAACCCCAATTAGAGTTTTATTCCCGTCATATCGGGAAGACTGATGGACTCTCTTGAGCCACGAATGTGCTCTTTGGGGTCAAGCAATGCCCCCTCGAGTATGCGAGGAGCAACCTGTCAGGGAGGTGAGTCCTCACTCTTTCGATCTCGAATCTCAAGACGCTTCCACCCAAAAAGGCGAGCGTCGAGTGACCAGGCACCGGGCCCGATCAGTGCGAGCGCGGCGCCCAGGGTGGCCAACATGACCCAACGCCACGGATGTCCGGACGAGAAGACATTCCACAGAGCCTCGATCGCCACCAGCGCTCCGGCCATCGGCGTCCATAGCCCCGCGAGCAGGAGTATCCCCAGACAGATCGAGAGTGCCTGAAATAGCACTGCTCCCAGCAGCGGCCCAGCCAGCAGCGCCGAGACCCCTTCAACGACCATCGCCATTCCGGCCGACAACCGCATAAGCAAGAGTCCGACGCCGGGCGGTCCGTGGGCAAAGGTGGAGAAGAGTCGGCGCACAGCCCAATAATGTTATGGGTTGATGGCACCATCCGGAAACACTCTATAGGCTGATTCCGAGGACTCTTTCGAGCGATCAGAACTCGATGATCCCGCGCTGAAGCCCGATCATGGCGGCGTGGGTTCGGTCCTTGGCCTCAAGTTTGGAAAGGATGTTCCGGACTTGGCCCTTCACTGTGTCCTCGCTGGTCGAGAGCTGCGCCGCGATCTCCTTGTTGGCATTCCCCTCGGCAATCAGACGCAAGACACGGACTTCCGCCGGGGTCAGCGCATCGTCGGTGGCATGTTCGGCGAGCTGGAAGGAGACCTCGGGGGACATGGATTTTTTTCCGGCCTGGACGGCTCGAATGGTGACGAGCAGCTCCTTGTGCAGGCTGTCCTTGAGCAGATATGCCCGCGCGCCTGCCTTAAGTGCCCGCAGCGCCTGTACGTCCCCAGCATATGTTGTCAAAACGATTATGCGCGCCTCGGGAAACTCACCGCGAATCGCGATGATCGCATCGAGTCCGTTCATCTCCGGCATCTGTAAATCCATCAGCGTAATGTCCGGACGATGCCGACGAAACTGCTGGACAGCTTCACGCCCATTCCCGGCTTCCGCTATTAGCTTCATATCCGCTTCAACTGCGACGAGACCCGCGATGCCCTGGCGGATGAGGGGATGATCATCGACCGATAGAATCCGAATCGGGCTGGGATCGCTACTCATGACTAGTTCTGCGCGCTTTTCCCAGAGAACTTCTCAGCAAACCACGAACGGCGTGGAGATGCGGCGTAGGCACGGTCGGCCCGAATGATGAGCTCGATCTCCGTACCGGATTGCGCCGCAGTCCAAACCGTCATCTCGCCGCCCATGAGCTTAGCGCGCTCGCGCATGCCAGGGAGGCCGAAGTGCCCCGTTCGCCCCTCTGCCGTCAGGAAAGTGTTCTCGATGCCCTTGCCATCGTCTCGGATCCGCAATCGAAGCTGTCGCTCATCGTAGCGTAAATCCACTTCGATCCGCTGCGCCTCGGCATGCCGGAATGCATTGCGCAGCGCCTCGCTCGCGATTCGGTAGATCTCGTCACGCACGATCGGGCGGAGGTTCCGCGGCGTGCCTTCCACCGCCACATGCAATCCGACCGAGGCGGCATTGCCGGCTTCGGCCGCGAGCTGCTCGCCGAGAGTCGTGATGGCCTGGGCCAAGTCATTGCTCTCAACCGTCGAGGCTCGCAAGCCCTGTACGGCCTCCCTGCCCTCAGTGATGGCCTGCGCCGTCTGATCAATCGAGCTTCCCAGGACTTCCTTGGCGTCGGCCGGACGCGTATCGAATAGCGCGTAAGCCGTTTGGAAGCGAAGCAGTAGACCTTGGAAACTCTGAAGAAGGGTGTCGTGCAGTTCGCGAGCGATCCGATTGCGCTCATTCACACGCGCGGTCAGGCGCATGTTGTGCTGCATAGCGATCCGGTGCGACTGAACCAGGTACGCGCCCAATACACTTAACAGGATCGCGAATATGTAGAGAGTCCTGAACCACCATGTATTCCACCATGCCGGCAAGACCGTAATCTGAAGAACAGTCCCCGGTTCACCCCAGGGCCCGCCACGGATTGATCCCTGGACTCGGAATGCGTATTTGTTTGCCGGCAGAGTCGTATAACCGACTTGTCTCTGGCCGATAGCTGCTTCATGCCAGATATCTTCTAGCCCCTCTAACCTATATCGATAACGATTTTCAACCGTATTCAAGTAGCTCAGTGAGGAAAACTCTATGGAAAAAATATTTTGCCGGTGCGATAGCGTTACTCTCTCGGTAAAGGCAGCGGCCTTTTGCAAAAGGGAGTGTGGCCCAACGTCAACCGGAACATCTGCAAGGCTGAAACCGGTCAAAACAACTCGTGGCACAGTCGTGCTTTCGACCACTTCGTCGGGATAAAACCCTGTAGCGCCGCTGAAGCCACCGAAAAACATTTCGCCAGAGCGACTCTTAAAGCAGGCTCCCCATCCGGTCAGATCGGGTCCGGAGAGACCATCGGCGACCGTATAGTTTCTGAAGCGCCTGCTCTGAGGGTCGAATTTGGAAATACCGTTGTTGGTGCTCATCCAAAGGTTGTCGCGACTATCGCTGAGAATACAGCTCACGGCGTTACCCGGCAGACCATCACGATCACGGAAGATCTCAAAACCACCGGTATTTGGCACAAACCTGTCAAGTCCGTCTTGGGTGCCAACCCACATGGTGCCCGAGTTATCGAAGTGCACGGAGTCTACCTGCGAGTCGCTCAGGGAATGTGGGTCGGCCGGGTTGTGGCTATAGATCTTGAACCGGCCCGTGGCTGGATCGAATCGATATAGACCTTCTTTGCCGCCTATCCACAGCACTCCCTGCGAATCCTGGGCTATGGCGTAGAACTCCGCGAGTCTTTGCAGGTCGGGTTTGTATACTGCGTAGCGGTGCCGAGCCAGATCGAAGTGCCGGAGACCACTCCAGGTGGTTGCCCAAATGGTTCCGTCACTGCCAATCAGGAGCCGGCTCACGAGGGTCCTGTCAGCATTGGACGATTCGAAAAGTGGGTCTGGGGAACCCTTGAATTGACCGGATGCTTCGTCAATGCGTTGGATTCCATGAGAGCCCGTAGCCGCCCAGAGATCACCCGAGCGAGTCTCCAGCATGTCATGTATTTCGTCATTGAATCTGCTGAAGACCAGATGGTTGTCCCCCGTCTTGCGATCGATCCGGTTCAGCGATGAGTTGGAGCTGACCCACAGGATGCCCTCGCGATCCTCGAAGATGTTGCTCACCAGTGACGCCCCTAAATTGTTAACGGCGCCGGGTTGATGGACAAACCTCTCGAATGGGGGCGGAGTGGTGGAAAAATAGTTTGGCGCTACCTGCTCCAGACCAACCCAGATGTTTCCTTCGCGGTCTTGAAACAGATCCAGGACTTGATCGTCGGCTAAGCTTTCTCCATTGTTGGGTTCGTTCCTGTACCGGATAAAACGTTGGTTTTTGCGATCGAATCTGTACAGTCCATCATTCGTGGTGCCGAGCCACAAGTTCCTGTTCCGATCTTCGAGAATAGAGACAAATCCAATTACGTCACCTTCGCTCCCGGCGGGCGGGTCAAACGCGTAGCGGGTCAATTTGTTCGTTCGCCGAGCGTAGACCGACAACGCTCCTCCGCCGGAGGCGTGAAAGATCCAAAACACGCCGAAGCTATCTTCGAAAAAGGATAACTCCCGCCCTTGGGAGTGCGCGGGAATGTGTATCAACACTGTTCCTGTCGCTGGATCGAATGCGTCGAGCCCGTCTGTGGAGGCAACCCAGAGCTTGCCCTCACGGTCCTCTCCGGTCCACTCGATATTGCTGCTACTGAGACTGTGCGGATCATTTGGATCATGCACGTAGCGCGCAATCCGGCCATTGGCGGGTTCGAGGCTGTATAGACCGGTTTTGGTGGACAGCCACAGAACACCGGTTCGATCCTGGCTTATTTGCATGACGGTAGCCCCTGCTCCGCTCTCATCGCGCGCCCTGATGCTGTAGTGCGTAAAAGTTTCGGTTACCGGATCGAACTTATCGAGAAACTGATCGCAGCCAACCCAGAGTGTTTCGTCGCGGTCTTTGAAAAGCGAGCGAATGAAGACTCCGCTCAGGCTGTTGGGGCGTCCCGGCTCGCGTGCAAAGATTTTAAACTTGTAGCCGTCATAACGATTGAGACCATACTGCGTGCCAAACCACATGAATCCCTGATTATCCTGAGTAATCGAGGATACGCTTGTCTGGGACAAGCCTTGATTGAGCGACATTCGCTGAAAGCGCAGGTCATGGCCGTCGATTACGGGTAGCTTGATACTGTGGGGATCGTCCTGCGGTAGAAGTACGGGGGTGGAGTCCGGAGGCCGAGCTTGCGATCGGAGTGGCTGGGCCGTCACCAATCCAACGAGTGCCAGACCTGAAACGGCTGCAATGACACGTCCCGTGATGCGCCGTAAAGTCATGGTTGAGCTCACCGTCGAGAATACTCCGCCATTCCCGGAATTGTACGACGAAGGCACAGTCCTGTGGGGAGAACACCAGCGCTTACGCGTGCCGTGCAGGTTAAACGGTTTTGTCTAAGATGGCTCGCTGTGCGCACTACCGTCCGCGCGGGAAAGGGTTTGGAAAGCTAACGCGTCATGCAGAAGAGCGCAGTCTGATCGATTGCACGAAGGTGTTGGGTCGGATCGGCACCTTTGGACAATCGCTTCTGGTCGCGACGTCTGCTGTGATGGCACGAGTTACGAATCAAGCGTCGCAAGGCAAGGACCATCATATGACTGTCGCGAAAGTGCTCTACACAGCTAAGGTGCACACCACGGGCGGTCGGGAAGGTTCGTCCAAGAGCTCGGACGGCCATTTGGTAGTGAAACTTTCCACCCCTGGCACAGCCAGTGATGGCACCAATCCTGAGCAACTGTTTGCCGCAGGTTGGTCGGCCTGCTTCCTAAGCGCGATGAAGATCGTCGCCGGCAAAATGAACATCGCTCTGCCAGCCGATGCCGCAATTGATGCGGAAGTGGACTTAACAACAACAGGCGGCGGTTTCCTGCTTTCCGCCCGACTGAACATCAGCGCACCTGGATTGGAGCATGGTGCCGCAGAGGCGATCGTGACCGCAGCGCATCAGACGTGTCCCTACTCGAAGGCCACGCGCGGCAACGTCAACGTCGTCATCAACCTGGTCTGAAAGCAGTGAACGGTGGTTTCAAGATTCTATTCGCCCTAGCTGGCCGCATGCTGCTCGTCGCCTCACTCGCTTGGGCGATCGCAGCTTGCGGTAACGGCTTGGCGGAGAACACGAAGATGATACGCAGACTTACCCCTGCGACGGTCCAACTGGATAACGAAGGTCATATGCCCTCCCTCGACGGAGCAATCGTATGGCTGAATTCGCCGCCGCTGAGCAGCGCGGATGTGCGCGGCAAGGTCGTCGTAGTCGAATTTTGGACGTACACCTGTGTTAACTGGCGACGCACGCTGCCATACGTTCGCGCGTGGGCGAGCAAATACAGGAGCCAGGGCCTGGTCGTCATTGGAATTCACACACCAGAATTCGACTTCGAGCGGAACCCCGATAACGTTCTGCGAGCCGCGAAGGAGATGAAAATCGACTATCCGATCGCGGTCGATAGTAGGCAGCGGATATGGGATGCTTTCAGTAATGAATATTGGCCGGCGCTCTACTTCGTCGATGCACAAGGACGCATTCGACATCATCAATTTGGCGAGGGCAACTACGATGAGTCCGAAAGGGTCATCCAGCAGTTACTGGCAGAGGCTGGAAGCACCGGTGTAACTGACGACTTGGTCTCCGTGGATTCGCATGGCCTCGAACTCGCGGCAGATTGGCTCGACCAGAGATCGCCGGAAACCTATGTCGGGTACGAGCGCGACCAGAATTTTGCCTCACCCGGCGGTGCGGTGTTGAGTACTCGCAAGACCTATGCCGCACCCGACGCATTGAGACTCAATAAGTGGGCTTTACTGGGTGAGTGGACCGTTGAGCAGGGACCCGCAGTGCTGAACAAGGCTGCGGGACGAATCGAATATCGCTTTCACGCCCGCGATCTGAACCTCGTCATGAGTCCAGGCAGTCCAGGGTCTTCGGTGCGAGTGCGCGTGACAATTGATGGACAGCCACCGGGCGTCGCCCACGGTACCGACGTCGACGACATGGGCTACGGTGTCGTCTCGGAACCGCGAACCTATCAATTGATCCGCCAGCCGCAGCCCATCGTGGATCGCGACTTCGAGATCGAGTTTCTTGATCCCGGCGTGAACGTCTTTGACTTCACGTTCGGTTGATGTCACTGGAAGTCATCGAATATGAGATCCCAACCGCAGAGGTCTTCGCGCCCCGCGCGTCGAGTCGAATTTGTCGGCATTACGGGGATTACCCGCTCCGTTCCACTCTGGTGTCGATGCCGTGCGACAGCCTGGCAGACGCTGATGCGAACCCAAGTGAGGGCTAGCGAGACGGAGCAGGCACCGCGCTGGCGGAGATCCGCCGACCACCAGGTAATTTCGAGCAATATCCTGGTTTCTTGACAGCGAATCGCGGAGCCAGACTAAGCCGAAAAGGCTTCTCCGCCGCTGCTCGGTATAAGGCTGTGGTAACTGTGTACTTGCGCGAGCTCGGCATAACGCGACAACAGTTCTGGTGAGGCCCCGGGGTGTCGCTAACGGTGCGTCCACCAGATCGAAAATCGCGCAGTCAGAGCGGTCTGTTGCGAAGCTCGTTAGCCGCATCCCATCCGCATGTGGTTGATGAAGAAGAGGCCAGTACGGCAACCGATACCAACGTATCGACCGACACCATCGTGCAATCGCCAGACTCACATGCTTCTGGTGTGATCGCTTCAGCGCAAGGCGCACCGCATCTGGCCGCATCGTGTTGCGCGTTCTGACCCACTACCCACTTCGACGGAGAACGATCATGTCTTCAGCCTTGCGCGCCTTGCCCCGACGACGCCCGCTTGTCGGCCGTGCGATGACGATTGCATGCGGTCTTGCCCTGTTCACCCTCGGCGGTTACGCCCAGTCCACCGACGCAGTCGGTGCGCAAGCCAGTGCAAGCGAGACTTCCGCTGTCGGGTCGGATGCGGTCGATGACGAAGGCATCCGCCCCTTCCACATTCATGTGTCGGAAGCGCAGCTGGACGATCTGCGCAAGCGCATTGCGGCGACGCGATGGCCCGACAAGGAACCGGTCAGTGACGAATCCCAAGGGATTCGGTTGGCGGAGATGCAGACGCTGGTGCGCTACTGGGGCAACGGCTACAACTGGCGCAAGGTGGAAGCGAAGTTGAATGCGCTGCCGGAGTTCGTGACCACGATCGACGGCGTGGACATCCAGTTCATCCACGTGCGTTCGCGCGAACCGAACGCGCTACCGCTGATCCTCACCCACGGCTGGCCCGGCTCGCCCGTGGAGTTACTGAAGGTGATAGGTCCGCTCACCGACCCCGTGGCCTACGGCGGGCGCGCGCAAGACGCCTTCGACGTCGTGATCCCCGCCATCCCTGGCTATGGCTTCTCGGGCAAGCCGACCGATCTCGGCTGGAATCCCGATCGCGTGGCGCGGGCCTGGGACGTGCTCATGAAGCGCTTGGGCTACACCCGCTACGTGTCGCAGGGCGGCGATCACGGCTCTGTCATTTCCGATGCACTGGCGCGCCAGGCGCCGCCTGGACTGCTCGGCATCCATCTCACCATGCCGGCCACGATTCCCGCCAACCTGGTGAAGGGCATAAACAGCGGCGATCCGGCGCCCACCGGGCTGACCGCCCCGGAACGGCGGGCGTACAGCGCCCTCAGTACCTTCTTCGGAAGAGGCGCGGCCTACGGCGCGATGATGGTGACCCGTCCGCAGACCATTGGCTACTCGCTTGTCGATTCGCCGAGTGGTCTGGCCGCCTTTACGTACGAAAAGATCGCCGAGTGGAGCGACAGCGACGGCCACCCCGAACGCGTGATTGGTCGCGACGAAATACTCGACGACATCACGCTGTACTGGCTCACCAACACCGGTGCCTCTTCGTCCCGCTTCTACTGGGAAAATAACAACAACAACTTCAGCGCCGCAGCACAGAAGACCAATCAGATCAAAGTGCCGGTAGCCATCACGGTGTTCCCGCACGAGATCTATCGCGCGCCGGAAAGTTGGTCACGGCAGGCCTATCCATCGTTGTACTACTTCCATGAAGTCACCAAGGGTGGCCACTTCGCCGCCTGGGAGCAGCCGCAGCTTTTCGCCGAGGAACTGCGCGCGGCGTTCAAGTCGCTGCGCTGACAACCGCAAGCGAGGACATACGTGGAGCGACGGCCCGATGAGAACCATTAGGACTTACACGACGAACTTCGCAGCGGAGCTGGCCAGGCTACCGTTGGAGCGCGCCGGCATCCCCTCGATGGTCGTCGGCATCGATGTGGGTATGGAAGGTGGCGCGGCCGGGGTGCAGTTGCTGGTACCAGATGAGTGCACGGAGGCGGCGCTGGCGTTGCTTGACGATGCGTGAGTCCGGCCGCTGAGGCATGGGATGCGGTCTCGGCGGGATTGTTACTCAAAGGCATTCGTCGATCAGCACAAAGCGCGCCGGACAACCTCGGAATCGGGGTGCCCGAACGGTGTGGAATATTACTGAGCCGTATCTATGCGAATCAGGTGCTTATCTCACTGTAACTTCCCAAAATATTCCACAATTCGCGCGAGTAAATTGGATTACATCCAATAGGTTAGATCGTTTTCGGCATCGGTCTGAAAATCCGCGTGTCGGTGGTTCAATTCCACCCCTGGCCACCATCAAATTTTTTATTTTCCAACGAGTTGCAGTCGGGCTGTGCCGTGGAAATCCGGTGGTTGTGCCGTAATTGTGCCGTGACTTTCTGTATTTCCGGCATACACCGCCAGATGTTCCGCAGCCAGGTGCGCATAGCGCCGCACCATCTTCTCGGTCTCCCATCCCGCGAGCTCCTGTAACGCAAAGAGTGGCGTTCCGCTCTGTACGTGCCAGCTCGCCCACGTGTGGCGCAGATCGTGCCAGCGAAAGTCCTGGATACCGGCGCGCTTGAGTGCCTTGTACCAGGCTGCGGTGCTGACCTGCCTGATGGGCCGACCTTCGTAGGTAAACACCTGGATCGCATGTTTGCCTCTCTGCTCCCGCACCACCTGTACTGCCGTGTCGTTGAGCGGCACGGCGATCGCCTTCCTGGCTTTCGCCTGGTCCGGATGAATCCAGGCGAGCTTGTGTGACAGGTCGACTTGCTCCCGCCAAATATGCGACGACAAAAAATGTTGGACCGTTGACGCCCAGCGACAATCAAACGCAGACGTAGCGCTCTGCGGCCAAACCACGCAACTTCAGGCAATAACAACACCAGGGGTCGCGTCCTATCGCGGCTCCTGGAGCTTCCGGCTCGCTCCTCACAAAGTAGAAGTTAAGAAAATACACCAGAGCTTCTGCCGCTGCGCAGGCAGACTGCGCTGCTGTTCTAAGATAAATGAAGATCAAGATATCAACCGAGCAACCATTAAGAGCTTGCCAGCGACAATCAACTGCAGCATGCTCCTCGAGCCGCGTGATCCTCTGCCATCATGATTGACGCGCCCCCGCCAAGTTGATTGACGCGCGATAACATGTCGGCCTTCTGCTCCTCAGTGAGGCCGGGACGTGCTTCCTTCAGCATTGGCACCACCTTCTATTGCCATGTTAGATCAGATGGTGTTGCGCTCATCATTTGAATCCGCCAGTGAAGTGCAGGAAGGATAGCCTGACGGCGGCTTTTGTCACACGATTGCTGCCCATGGCGGCAGACGCATTCATTCAGTACGGCATTGCGCTGACCTCGCTCGCGGCGATTAGCTAATCCGGCGTTGCTGTTTTTTTTGGATCAGGACACGGGTGCAGGCGCCCAGAAACGACGTGCATCGGCACCGCATATCAGAAGGGCTATACTTATTTCTTCCAGAAAGAGGTCCAATCGGATGGCACGTGCCGTTGCGGAAATCGAGAGGGAGATTCGGGCATTGAAGCCTGATGAGCAAGAGCGTCTCTTGCGCGCATTGGTGGAGGAGCTCGACGGCCCTCCTGACCCCGGAGTAGAGCAGGCTTGGCTCGAAGAGGCACAGCGACGTAGCCGCGAGCTTGACTCGGGCATTGTGAAGCCAATTCCTGCGGAGGAAGCGTTTGCGAAGGCGCGTGCTGAACTGAACCGGCGGTGAAGGTCGAGTTTCACCCTGCCGCAGACTACGAAGACACAGGTGAGAAATGTAGTGGCAAGAGGCAGAACCCTCTGAACGCTGATAAGTGGAGACAGTTCGCCCGACCCGACGACATAAGCGAAGGCGCACCCGCCAACTCCTCTGCAATTCGGACGCAAGCGTAGCTCAGACTCCGACATGCGAAAGCGCAAACGAAAACCTCGCTGTATCGTCATTGCGGGACCAAATGGCGCCGGAAAGACGACATTTGCACGTCGATACCTCCCCGAAGATGCAGGCATGGTTTACTTCGTTAACGCAGACCTGATCGCCGGAGGGCTATCGCCACTCAAGCCGCAGTTGGCGGCAATTGCGGCTGCCCGGATAGTCTTGCGGGAGATCGACCGGCTCGCGGCTCAGAGAGTAGATTTCGCATTCGAGACGACACTCAGTGGATTGAATTACGCGCGGCGACTTCGAGACTGCAAGGGTGCCGGCTACCGCGTCGAGATCGTGTATCTAAGACTGCGGAGCATTCAACTCGCGCTGCGGCGGATTGCCGCCCGCGTGCGCCAGGGCGGTCATGACGTGCCGCGGCGTGATGTTGTTCGAAGGTTCTCAAGAAGTTGGGAGAACTTTGAGCGAATATTTAAGCCTCTGGCCGATAGCTGGGCTGTGTATGACAATTCTGGTCGTAGGCCGCAGCTCTTGGAGAAGAGTCCATGAAGGCGAAGACGCAAACTAAGATAAGTCGATCCCAGAGCTTTGCTGCGGGCGTCGGACGCGCCTTGCGTCGTGCGGCAAAGGATGCGCGCAAGACCGCGCGCATGTATGGCACGCCGCTTTACGTCTGGGAGGACGGGAAGGTCGTTGCGAAGAAGCCGTGAGCTCTTTCTGTGCTGCTGTGCCGTGAACGTGTCGAGCTCAGATTGGGTGTGCCAGGAATGTGCCATGGTGAGCCTGGGGAGAGGGGTGGCAAGCGCTGCAAGTGATTGATTAATAAACCCCTAGAACCACCGTTATCTGACTGAAAATCCGCGTGTCGGTGGTTCAATTCCAGCACCCAATTCGATGACTACTGTGCGAGCTGGCCACATCCCAGCAGCGGAAATAATGTCACCTGAGCGTCAGAATCAGACGGTAAAGGAGCACGACGCCGTAATCTATGCGCCAAATTGTATACATATACAATTTTGTGCATACTTGATCTGATGAAGCAAGTCATCTGGATGGGCAGCAGCAGGGAAGATTTGAAGGCTTTTCCCAGAGCGGCGCGGCGCGAGATTGGCTATCAGCTGGAGCAAGTGCAGGAAGGTGTGGACCCTGACGATTGGAAGCCCATGACTACGGTGGGATCAGGGGTGCGCGAAATTCGCGTCCGGGAATCGTCGGGAGCTTTCCGCTGCATTTATCTTGCGACGCGGCCGGAGGGAATCTATGTCCTGCACTGCTTCCAAAAGAAGACGCAGAAGACAAGCCAACAAGATTTGGACTTGGCGGAGAAGCGATTTAAGTCAATACTGGTGAAATCATGAGAGCCAAGAAAGTGATACACGATGAACACGGTCCCCGTC
>Ga0302324_100015914_pt1 | contig 15048 bp, 12 predicted proteins | sample Palsa_T0_1_FD_201949 | JGI IMG/M metagenome (GOLD analysis project Ga0302324, IMG submission 201949) | Peat permafrost microbial communities from Stordalen Mire near Abisko, Sweden - Palsa_T0_1 | ecosystem: Environmental > Terrestrial > Soil > Palsa > Peat permafrost | place: Sweden: Abisko...
GGTGGTGGTGGCGGGGGCGGCTACTACGGCGGAGGCGGAGGCGGCAGCGGAGAAACGGGCGCCGGTGGCGGGGCCGGGTCCAACTACCTCGAGCCCTCGGGAACCGGAGTGTCGATCGTCACCGCGGGTCAGGCGAGCGGTGAGGTGACGATCACTCCTGTGGCAGCCCCGACGGCGCAGATCATCTCGCCGGCCGGCGGCGTGACGTACGCGGTGGGGCAGTCCGTCGCGACGTCGTTCTCGTGCACCGAGGGGCCAGGCGGCCCCGGACTCAATTCCTGCGCTGACAGCACAGCTCACACCGGCACGACCGGCACGATCACGGGAAGCCTGAGCACGAGCACCCCTGGATCCAACACCTACACAGTGACCGCGACCAGCGAAAACGGACTGACGGGGACCGCTACGCTCGCCTACACCGTGGTCGCGGTGCCCATGAACACGCTGGCCCCAGCAGTGACGGGGACGGTGAAAGCGGGGGGCAGCCTGACCTGCGGGACGGGATCGTGGACGTACAGTCCATCGTCCTACCTCTATCAGTGGAGCCGCGACGGTACTCCCATCGCCGGCGCGACCAACTCCACCTACATGGTCCAGGCCATCGATGAAGGGAACACGTTGACGTGTAGCGTCATCGCGTCGAACGTCGCCGGCGTGGGCGCTGTGGTCACGAGCGCCGGCGTGGAGGTTCCCGTTCCCTACGTGCCGCACTGCCCGGCCGCGGCCGGGAGGCTCTCAGGCCAGACACTTGGGCCGGTCAAGCTCGGGGAGGGCAAGATTCAGGCCCGCAAGGCGTTCGCCCACAGCTCCAATCGCGGGCAGCGCTATGAGGACTTCTTCTGCCTGACCCCGATCGGGATCAGGGTCGGGTACGCCTCCCCGAAAGCGGTCGCCAAGATCTCATCCGCCAGGCGCAAAGCGCTCCAGGGACGCGTGATCTGGATCTCGACCTCGAGCGCGTACTACGCGATCAACGGCGTCCGTCCCGGCGCTACGATCACCGCGGCCGCGAAGAAGCTCAAGCTCGGAAAGGTGTTCCGTATCGGCCTCAACGACTGGTATCTCGCGCCCGCCGGATCGGTGACTGCGGTCCTCAAAGTGCGTGACAACATCGTCCAGGAGGTCGGCATCGCGAACAAGCAGCTCACCCAAGGACGCTCAGCCCAACGCACCTTCCTCACCTCGTTCTCCTAGGCCGAAGCAACTTACCGGCGGTGCCGCGAGTCGATCATTCGGTGATCGCGAGCTGTAATCCTCGCAGTAGCGGTCGCTCCTGCGGTTGGTCGTGACACGCGAGCTCGAACCGCGATCTGGTCGATGGTGATCCGCGTGTAGCCCTGCACGATGAATCGCCGGGCGCTTGTTCGTGCCGGGCGCGCTGAAGAATCCTCGCAAAGTCCGCTAACTCTATAAACTAGCTTGGCATTGTCCCGGGCGCAGCCCATGCTCTCGTACCTCGTGTGCGCGACCCCGCGTAGCGGTAGCACGCTGCTGTGCCACCTCCTGGATCAGACCGGCCTCGCTGGGCACCCCGAGGAGTACTTCGAGGCGCTGAGCCACTCCGGGTTGCCGCGCCGCCCGCACGAGTACTTCGATCCTGAGCGCCACGCCAACATCATCGAGCGGCTCGCGTTTCGCGAGATGCCCGAAGCCGCGCCGCGCCCCAACGCTCTGTGGCAGCCCGAGACCTATGACCGCTACCTCGAGTGGGCGATTGAGCAAGGCACGACCCCGAATGGGGTCTTCGGAGCCAAGGTCATGTGGGGCTATCTCGGCGACTTCGCCCAGTTGCTCCGCGGGATCGACGGGCTGGCGGGGCTGCCGCTGCCCGAGCTGCTCACCCGAGTCTTCCCTGGCCTGCGGTACATACAGATCACCCGCAAGGACAAGTTTCGCCAGGCGATCTCGCTGTGGAAGGCCGTGCAGACCCAGGCCTGGCGCCAGGACGCCGATCACGGCACGTCCAGCATCGCCGAGCCCCAGTTCTCATTCCGGGCGATCAACTATCTCGTTCGCCTCCTGACCGCCCACGACGCGTCGTGGGACGCATTCTTTCTCGGACTGGGCTACGAGCCTCTAAGGATCACCTACGAGGACCTCGCCGAGGACCCCGAGCCTGTCATCGCCGACATCCTTACCCAGTTCGGGATCCCGGCCCCGGCCAAGCTGGAGATCTCAGCGCCGCGCCTGAGGATCCAGTCCGACGATCGGTCAGAGCAGTGGTTTACCCGGGTGCACGAGCACCTCTCCGCGCTGGAGTCGCCCGACTCGATGCCGCTGGCCCACACAGAGTCATAGGTGGCTCCTATCAGTCGCGGCGCAGGATGAGCAGGGAGCGCGAGTTGATCTCGAGCTGGTCGCCCGGTCAGGTCGTGGCGGGGTAGTCGGCTTCGGGGTCGCTGCCGATGATGGGCGCCCATTTCTCACCGAGCCCCCACCTCGCTTCCCGGAGGTCGGCTCGGCGAGGAGGCGTTTCCGGAACCGGCTGCAGGAGGCGGGCAGGTCGCGGTGCTCCGACGGCCTACCGTGACCGCCACCCGGCACTCACCGCAGACACAACGCTGCCGTCGCCGGCCCGTGCGCTCACCACGGAACCCTCGAGCCGTCCCAGGAAAAGAACGCCCCGGTCGGCCCGTCGTCAGCCAGCGTCGCCAACTGCACCACACCAGCGGCCGCCTCCGCCGGATCGCCGTCGCTGGCCGCAGCGCGCGGGTTAAGGCCCGTCCTGCGCAAGCCAGGAGCCAGCGCGTTGACCTTGAAGCCGTCGGATTCGAGCGCCTGGGCGTAATAGACGGTCAGCGCGTTCAGCGCCGTCTTGGATGACCGGTACGCGGCGCCGGTGCCCCCGGTCTCATGGCTGAACTGCGGATTCGGACCGGTGCTCCACGCGAGCGAGCCGGTACCGCTGGAGACGTTGACGATCCGTGGATGGGCGGACCGGCGCAGGATGGGTAGCAACGCGTTGGTGACGGCGATGACGCCGAACACATTCGTCTCATAGGTGCGCCGGAAGCTCTCGATATCCCCCTCCGGCGCGGTCCGGCCGTCGACCATCACCCCGGCGTTGTTGATCAGCGCGTCGAGCTCCCCCACCTGCGCGGCGGCGTCAGCGACCGAACGGGGGTCAGTGACGTCGAGGACCATCAATCGCGCGCCGCCGCCGATCTCATCGACCGCAAGCCGGCCCCGCTCAACCGACCGAGCACCGACGTGCACCGTCCACCCGGCCGCCGCGAGCTGGCGGGCGACCTCCTTGCCGATGCCGCTACTGGCCCCTGTTACGAGCGCCGTCGAGTTGGTCATCCCCACGGACATTTCGCAAGGATAGAAAAGGCTCTGATCTGGATGCCCGCCGCCGCCTGAGCCTGAACGCGGAGGGCCGGGTCAGCGCTTGACGCTGTGGGGGCAGCTCGACTGCGCCGACGTGTTCGTCGACGGCTGGCGCTGCCCGGCGCGCAGTCCGAATTCGATGGCGAGCGTATAGCCGATCGTCTGTCCGTCGCGCACGACCTCGGTCGAGTCGATGCCGACATCCCGGAAGCGGGGATCGAACACCTCGGTGCACGGCACCGACCGGGTGCCCGCCGAGCTGACGAGGAACGCGAACGGGGTGCCGCCGCTGGTGAAGTCGAAGGCCTCGTTGTAGGCGGCGGTGTGGTAGCCGGCGGCCGCGTCGCGCTTGCCGATGTCGCTGAGCGAGGGCCCGTGGCTGCCGATCCCGGTGCGGGCGAAGCTCTCCGACTGGTGGGTCGCCACCGTCTCGAGCTCGCCTGAGCGCTTCAGCGCCGGGAGGTGCTCATCAGCCCGAGCGCCGTTGATGAGGCAGAGCATCGAGGCGCGAAACTGCACCTCGGCCGCCTCGCCGGAGCCGAGGACGGCGTGCTCGTTCGCGCAGTCGGGCAGGCGGGTGATCGGCGAGCCGCCCCATGCCGTCGCCGCGATTACTGCGAGCGCGATCGCGGTGAGTACAGATGCGACGAGAATGGATGCGGTCCTCCCCTGGTGGATCGATCCCGGGCGCATCCACAAAACCATATCCGTCCGCTCCACCCAGGACAAACGTCGGCTGGTCCCTCGATACGCACGATCATCCGAGCCTTCGACTCAGCTCGATCCGTCGTCGCTACCCGTCGGAAGATATGGGACCTCCGTTCGTTGCGATATCTGCCGGGGTGACGATCAAGTCCTCGTCGATGGCGGCGGTATTTACGGCCACGAGTTCCCAGGGCGAGATCGGCTCGGCCCCTGAAGCTAATGGGTAAACGCGTTCGACGCGCCACGAACTCGGCGGCGCATCGAACCGATCGATCAGGTGAACTGCGGCGGAAACGGCTGCGGGTTCAGACCACCCGTCACCTTCGCGCTCGTCTCCGGATCGAGCTCGAGATCCTCCACCGCCTCGCCGTCGTTGATCGCCTTGCCGTCCTCGACTGACTGTTCGCGGTCCGTATCCATGGACTTCGACATCGAGCAGCCGTCGAAGCGCTCGAGGCCCTCCCCGTCGGACTTCAGGAGCGACTGGCCGCCGGCGCCATCGGCGTCGACTGACCGGCGTCACAGCGAGTAGCTGAGCACCTGCTCGCCGTGCTCGACACGCCCGGTGTCCCCAAATCCGAGCCGCAGGTAGAAGTCTCGGGGGCTACCGGGGCCGGGGACGCAGCTTGTCTCGAGCGCCGTTGTGCCTGCAACCGAGCGGAGGTGATCGACGAGTCGCTCAATCGCCGCCCGGCCCAAGCCGCGGCGCTGGTGATCGCGGTCGACAAGTAATCGAACCAGAAACGGCCGGGACCCGTCACCGAGTTCAGTGGTCGTGAGATCAAGCACCCCGACGATCGAATCGCCGCAATAGATCGCGCGCAACCACGAACCCGGGTCATACGCAGCCTCCGCGACCGTGTAGCTACTTGGAGCGACGTATCGCTCCTGCCCGTCGGCGAGCTTCAGCTCACAGACGGAACGGACGTTCTCTGCGGTCACTTCACGCAGGGTCACCGGATTGGTGTCGGTCCCAGTCGTCATCGGGATCGCCCACCGTACACAAGGCCTCGCTGGCGCGTCGCTCATCCCGGACGTTAGCTCCGATCTCACCTCTGATGTTCCACATCGCCAGACGGCCGAGCCGCTCGATTCGACGCGACTCAGGCTTCGGCTCGCCCGGCGGGCGCGGGCTGGTCGGGACGGAGTGAGGGTTCTTGACCCGGTCTGGAGCCAGTCCAGAACATCAGGAACGGCTTGTGGTACCAGCGGTGGGTGATGCCGAGCAACTGCATGCCGATCCTTCGGCAGACCGCCGCGGAGCGATCGTTGTCCAGATAGGTGACCGCCCACACTTCTGATAGTCCGTCAGTAAAGCCGCGTTCGAGGACAGCGCGGGCAGCCTCGCTCGCGAAACCCTTGCCCCAGCTGTCGGGGTGAAGTTGCCAAGCGATCTCGATCTCGCCCTCACCCTCCGGAAGCGGCTTGAGGCTCATACCTCCAACCGGGACGCCATTTGAGCGAGCGACGACGGCCCACGAGCCAAACCGAGGGTCCGCCTCCAGCCGCGTGAGCATGCGCTCGATCGCCTCGATCGCTTCGCGGCGGTCCTGCATCGGTTCGGCTCCGAGCCAGCGCATGACCTCCGCCCTGCGGTAGATGTCAAAGAGTCGATCCGTCTCATCTAACCGCCACGGGCGCACGACGAGCCGGTCTGTCGTGATCACAGCCGCGCGATCCCCCTGTTCAACCACATCATGATCCTGACACACGGAGGCGCGCAAAGCCGTATCGGTGCTGCCACCGGGCATACCAAGACCACGCGCGACGTGCCCGGCGACCTGTCGCCACGGCAGGGAGCCTCGCTCGATGTGCCGACCGCCTCGCGCAAGGCAAGGGAGGACGCGAACGCGCGGCCCGCAGGATGTCGCTCCGATGTATCTAGGAGCCGCGGCGGGTCTCTTACTTCGTGGAGCTCCAAGCCGCACGCAAGGCCAAATGAACGGGATCGCATATCGCGACCCACCAATCTGAGACACAAGGGAGTTGTTCCACGCTATGAGTCACCATCGTTCACGCACCTTCATCTGCCGCGTCCTCGCGAGCGCAGCTCCGCTCGCCGCCGGCGCCGCTATCCTCACCGCTCCGGCCGCGCTCGCCGCGACACCGGCCGGGGGCGGAGTCGGTCATTCGATCAGCTCAGCGGCGCAGCAGGCCGCGATCGCGTACTGGACGCCGGCGCGTCTAGCCGCGGCCCGCCCGGTCGGTCTGATCAACGCCTCGGCCCAGCAGCTCTCAGCGGCCGCAGAGCAGCAGCCCGCACTGACGGGCCCGAGCGCGTCGGTCAGCGGCGGCTCGCCGAGTTCGACGTTCATCAATTCCAATGACGCGTTCGGGGTCCCGACGAGTAAGTACACGCGCTTCCCGTACAGCGTCAACGGCCGGATCTTCTTCAACAACCCCGACGGCGGTGGCTCCTGCTCAGGCACGTCGGTCGCCTCATATCACGGCACCTCGCTCGAAGACGAGGTCTGGACGGCCGGGCACTGCGTCGGCAACCCCGAGGGGGACCATCCGGGCGTATGGGACAGCTCGGCCGTGTTCATCCCCGCCTACAACGGCAACGCGTCCGATCAGGACCCGTTCGGCGAGTTCGCCGCGACCGAGTTCTACACCACCACGGCTTGGTTCTACAACAGCGATCTCGCCGAGGATGAGGCGGCGTTCGTCGTCAACGCCAACGCGGATGGACAGACGCTCGGCCAGGCGGTCGGTTATGACGGGTTCGCCTGGAACTTCTCCGACACCGAGAACTTCAACCAGTTCGGCTACCCGGCCGCCAGCCCTTACAACGGCAGCTCGATGATCCAGAACGTCACCAGCACCTCTGTCGTGACTTCGGCGGGCAGCCCCGGCCAGGACGTCATCGGTACGCCCAGCCCGATGAACCAGGGATCGAGCGGCGGTGCATGGGACATCGACTGGACCACCAGCGCCGACGGGTACATCGACGGTCACAACGACTTCGGTTCGAGCAGCTACCCGGGCATAGTGTTTTCGCCCTACCAGGACTCGCTGGCGAACACGATCCGCTGCTTCGGCGCAAGCAGCTGCTGAGCGGGCGGCGGGCCGGGTGAAAACCCGGCCCGTTCACCACCCCGCCCAGACGACAAGAGGGAACCCCGCGGACCGGCCACTTCGGCCGGTCCGCGGCGCGCATCGAAGGGGACGCTTGGGACCGGCGAGTGATCAGAAGTCGCCGCGGCTTGATCGACGCGATCCGTTGGTCGAGCTCCCCCTCGCCGGGGTTCGCTTGCGCTCGCGGCGACAATCACCGAGGATCCAGTTGTGGCTCTTCGCGCGGTGACTCCGAGCCCTCCTGACCGAGTCGCGGCGCCCGAGCGTGCGGGGGTCCGTGGGGATGTGCTCGTGCGCCTGGAGCAGGCGATCCGGCGGGGCGGAGGTGCCGTGATCGCAGGGGACGCCGGGATCGGAAAGAGCCATGCTGCCCGCACTCTCGCCCGCCGCCTACGGACGCGCGGCGCCACCGTCGAGCTTGTACTCGCGACCGAGGCGGCGTCGACCGTGCCGTTTGGTGCGTTGGCGGGGCTGCTCGGCCCCGCGGTTGCACCTGCGGGTGGTGATCTGCTCGACATCTTGCGGAGTGCCGGTGCCCAGCTCACGCGCCGGGCCGGAGCGGGCGGGCTCGTCGTGATCGTCGACGATGCCCATCGGCTCGATCCGGCGTCTGCAGCTCTGGTTCTGCAGCTCGTCACCCGTCACGGCATTCGCGTGCTCGCGACTGTGCGCGCCGGCGCGCACGCGCCCGACGCGGTGACATCACTCTGGAAGGACGTAGGACTGCTCCGGGTTGATCTCGAGCCGCTGACCGAGGAGGCGGCCGGGGATGTCGTGCGGCATCTTCTCGGCGGACCGGTTGAGCGGGGAACCCGCCGCTGGCTGTGGGACACGAGCGCCGGTAATCCGCTGTTCCTGCGGGAGCTGGTGCGCTCCGGGGTGGAGCTCGGCAGTCTTGTTGAGGAAAGTGGGCACTGGCGGCGCACCAAGGCGATCGCGCCTCCGGCCCGTCTGCTCGACCTGCTCGAGGAGCGCATCGACTCGCTGAGCACCGACGAACGCCGCGCACTCGCGCTCGTCGTCCTCGCCGAGCCGGCCTCGCTGAATCTGCTCGCCGGCCTCGGTGCACTTGACGCGGCTCGGGCCCTCGAGTCTCGCGGGCTCTTGGCCGCCGCGGAGACGGTACCCGTGAACGGATTGCGTGTCGGGCACCCGTTGTACGGCGAAGCGCTGCGCGCCTCGTTGAAGGCGACTGAGGTGCACGATCTGCATCGTGAGTTGGCCGGCCATCTCGACCCCGCCGCCGAGGGGGCTCGGCTGCGTCTCGCGACGTGGGCGCTCGAGGAGGGGCAGCAGGGGGCCGGTACACAGTTCGCGGCTGCCGCCGAGGAAGCCCTCGCCGCCTTCGATCCGGATCTGGCTATTCGCCTCGGAAGAGCCGCGATTGTGGCTGCTCCCGGCATCGACGCGGCGTTGCCGCTCGCCTCGGCGCTGCGTGCGGTCGGGCGCTTCGCGGAGGCCGAGGAGCATCTCGCGGCGGTGGAGGGTGAGGCGCGCTCGAGCCCGCGGGTGACCTCCTACCTGTTCGTCAGAGCCACGAACCTGCAGTGGGGACTTGGCCGCCCTGACGCCGCGCACTCTGTGCTGGCTCGGGTGCCGGTCGAGCCCGGGTGTGCCGCGGTGGCTGCGGCGTTGGACTCGTCGGCAGGCCGACTCGGAGACGGAGTAGAGAACGCGCAACGGGCGCTTGCGAATCCGGGCACCGACCGGCTGGCACGCGCGATCGCCGCGGTCGTGATCGGGAACGGGCTCGCGGCGCTCGGTGACCCGCGCGCGGCGCTCGACGTTCTGGACCGCGTCGAGCGAAGCGCCGGCGGCGTCGAATCCGAGTGGCCTCGCGCAGCGGTTGCCGTGACCGCCACGTTCTATGGGGCCGAGCAGTGGGCAGAACGCCGTCAGGCTCTCGAACGACGGCACGCGGCGGCTCGGGCAGCGGGAGACGACGCGCGCGCGACGTTGTGTGAGCTCGCGCTCGTGCGGCTCGCGGTGCCGTCCGGCGACCTTGGCGTGGCCCGCCGCCTCGCGGAGGACGCGCTCGCACGGTTAGCGTTCATGGACCCCCGCGCGATGGTTCCGGTCTGTCACGCCGCCGTCGCTGAAGCGGAAGCCATGACAGGTCGCGCCGAGGCGGCTCGAGCGGCGCTCAACCGCGGATACTCGATGCTGGACGTGGAGCGGTCGAACTCGCTGGCTGACGAGAGCCTGCACCTCGCGAGCGTGCTCGTCCTTGCGGCCGAGGGCAATCACGTTGAGGCTCAGGAGATCGCGCTCAAAGGCGCGCAGGCGGCGGGCGAGGCAGTGTTGATCGAGGCCGAGATGTTGCACCTGTACATGCGCGTAGGGGGCGCTCCTAATCGGGTGGCGCTGCGCCTCCAGGAGATCGCCGCGGCGAGTCGCGCCGGGATGGCCGAGCTTTGGGCACGACAAGCGGTCGCCGCGCGTGACGGCGACGGCGGCACGCTGGAGGCCGTTGCCGATAACTTCGACCGGGTCGGAGCACGCATCTTCGCTGCCGAGGCCGCCGCGCAGGCGGCCGTCGCCCATAGTGCCGGAGGCAGCGCCGACGCGCGCCGACGCGCCGAGGGCTACGCGGCCCGCCTGGCGACCGCCTGCGGCGCCGGAGGCCTCACGCTCGTCACGACGATGCGCATGTCCGCCCTCACCGCGCGTGAGCAGCAGACCGCGCGGCTCGTGGCAAGAGGACTGAGCAACGCCCAGATTGCGGCGCGGCTGTCGCTGTCCGTACGTACCGTCGAGTCGCACATCTACCGGGCAACGACGAAGCTCGGGCTCCACGATCGCGCAGCGCTTGCAGCGCTACTCGCGGGAACGCGGGAAGCCCGAGCATGAGCTTCGCGTCGCGCGGGGACCGTGATCGAGCCGCGGTCACGACCACCCTCCCGGGGTGGACAGGCCGAACACACCCGAGGTGCTCTGCTTGTTGCTGACCCGGCTCCAGCTCGTGGGAGCCGGGAGTCCGCCGCTATTTTTGCCGCTGCCGCTGCCGCTGCCGCTGCCGCTGCCGCTGCCAGTGCTCGTGCTCCTGGGGGGCTTCACCTTGATCTGCGTGAATCCGCAGGTGATGAGGTATTGGGCGGCGATGCCGGCACTGGTCAGCGTGTGGTACTGCGACGCAGCCTGTGCCACCGCGTCAAGCGCATGCGCGCCGGTCTCGGCCGGGATCAGCGCCACGGCATAGATGGAGGTGGTGACGCCCAGGGCGCTACCGCGGCCGTCAGTGCTGCTCAGGCCCTGGCGCACGAGCTTGCCGAGCGCCACGGCCAGCGTCACCTTATGTCCGGCGAGGACATAGAACGGCGTGTCCTCACCGGATTTGCCGTTGCTCAGCAGGATCGTCCCGCTGCAGGCAGTGGTCTGATTGCTGGGGCAAGTGGCAACCAGGCTGCCCTTCCCGTTCTTGCCGACGATGGTCGTCCGGGTGGATATCCTCAGCGGGCTGAGATCCCCCGCCAGCGGACTATCCGCGGCCGTCAGCGTCGCGCCGGCATGGAAGACGCAGTCGGTCCTTCCCTTCGAGCCGGCCTTGCACACGAGCGCCTTCGCCGGTTCCCCGACACAACGGAGCCTGACTCCGGCAGTGGTCGTATCGCTCACCACGGCCCTGCCGGCGGCCTTGCAGGTGAAGCGCGCCGCGGTGGTGACTCCGGAGCAGCCGATCGCGTGGGCCGAACCGGTGCACTGGATGTCGCTGGCCGCTCCTGAGCAGGTACCGGTTGGCGTCTGACCGGTGTTGGCGGCGGCGATACTGCAGGTGATCGTCCCGCCCTTGCCCACGCACTCGAGCGCGTCCGCCACCGTGCACTTGACAGAGTCCTTCCCGGCGGTCACCGCCGTCCGTGGAAGCGTCCGCGGCGTCGTGCTCGGCGGGGACGCGATCGGCGGCGTCGTCACCGGAGCGCCGGGGACGTCGATGTAGGTGCTGGTGGCAACTCCCGTGTACCCGTCACTGTCGGTGCCGACGGCGACGAACGTCTGCGGGAGCGGAGCCTCGAACACAAACGGCAGCGATACAGGACTGCCACTGAGCGCGGTGCCGCCGCAGGAGGTGACCGGCAGCACGTCCTCGCAGGTGTACTGCGCGTCGATGCTCTGGCCATAGATGTAGGCAGCGCCGTTCCCAGGCGTGTTGATGGTCACGACCGGACCGAGGGTGTACAACTGGAACTCGCCATAGTCGACCGCGAGCACGTCACCCTGGCTACTGTTGTTGGGTTCCCAGGCGACATTCTCCGGGAGGACGCCACTCGGCGGCGCAATCGTCGCGGCCGCGGTCAACGCGCCGGTGCTGGCGACTGTGAAGATCGTCGTGCCGGGCCCCTCCGGGTCCTCGTCCGTGGCGGCCAGCAGGCTCCCGCTGGGGCTGAACTCGGCGTCTGATAGGCGCGCGCCGGAGTCCCCGTCGGTGAACGGGGAGCCGGGCACCTCGGTCAGGTAGCCGGAGCCGTCGACGGAGAACACCGATACGCCGCCGCCGCTGCCGGTGTCGGTGACCGCGAGCAGGCTGCCGCTCGCGTTGAAGCTGACGGTCTCTGGGTCCGTCCCGTTCACGGGGAACGGGGAGCCGGGAACCTCGGTCAGCGCTGGACCATCCGAGCCGTCCGACACCGCGAACATGGCGATCGAGTTCTCGCCGTCCTCAGGGACTGCCAGGAAGTTCCCATTCGGGCTGAACCTGGCGCCGGTCAGAGAGGCATCGGCGGCTACCGGGAAGACGACCGGCGAGTTGTCCGATTCGGTCAGGGCTCCCGACGCCGCGACCGAGTACAGCGAGATCGTCTTGCTGGTCAGGTTCGGGACCACCAGGATCGAGCCGTCGGGGCTGAACGCGACTCCACTGGGTGAGAGCCCGTTGACGGTGAACGGCGAACCGGGGACCGGGACCAGCGCTGCGCTGCTGCTCGTCGGGTCGACGTGGAACACCGAGACGGTCTCGTCGCCCGAGTTGGAGACCGCCAGCAGCGTTCCGCTCGGGTTGAAGGTGACGTCCGAGGGAAGCGAGCCGACCGGGGTTGGGCTGCCTGGCAACTGGCTGAAGCCAGAGGAGTACGAGAGCGGGCTGGTGGACTCCGTCTGGTAGAGGGAAACGGCTCCGTTCTCGGTCACCGGTACCTCGGCGACGAGCGTCCCGTCCGGGCTAAAGGCGATGCGATTCACGTTCGAACTGTTCGCGGTGAACTGTGGCGGGCCGACCGCGACCGGCGTGAACGCCGCCGACGCGGACGCACACGCGAACAGGGCGCAGAAGCCAGAGACGAGCACTACCGACGCCGCACGCCTGGCGGCGGTTCGCGACTCGACGGCCTCGATCAGTCCTGCCAACGTCATCGCCCGGCGGCCCCTCGCCCCCGTCTCGAATCCTTCGCATCGCGCGCTCACGTCCGCCTCCTCGGTATGTCCTCCGTCAAGCCGACCGCAACGTATCGAGCCGCCTCGCGCCCGCCAAGATCTTCCCCTCGATTGCCGTAGCGACTACTGCGTCGGCGGCGCAGACAGACGGCTATCCGCGCTGTTTATGCGAGCGCTCGACGATCAGCCGCTCCACCCGATCGATAATCCGTCGCGGATCAGATTGCGATGACCGTTCGGAAGCTGCCGCGCGCCGTGTACACACGCGGCCTACCAGTGGACCCTGGGCATGCGCTCGTCGTGGCGCGCCAGCCCGTCGTCGGGGATCGGCTCCCACGGCGCCGCGTAGGCGACGAACTGGCGCGCGGTCGGGCGCACTCCGGGGTCGCCGTCGATTGCTCCGAGGCGGACGCCCGCGAACTCGCCCGTCTCGGGATGGCGGATGAAGAGCGCCGAGCCGCAGACGATGCAGAAGACCCTCTCGCGCCCGCCTTCGGGCGCCCAGCCGCGCAGGTGCTCCGCGCCCTGCGTGACGACGATCGAGTCGGGCGCCACGAGCGCCGAAACCGAGGCGGCGGTGCCGGTACGGCGCTGGCAGCTAATGCAGTGGCAGTAGCGGGCCGGACCGAGCGGCGCCACGACCTCAAAGCGCACCGCGCCACAGCCGCAGCCACCTGTGAGGCGGTCGGGTGCCATCAGCGGCAGTCTAGACGCGTGGCCCCCGTAGACACCAGCGCCACCCCCTCCGGACAATTGAGAAAACGCGGATCTGCGCGAAGCGTTAACGATCCGCGGGCGCCCGGAGACATGGGCCGCTCGACCTTGCCACGAGCGCTCGGTACAAGCGGCAGCGGCAGCGGTGGCTAAGCGTATCCTCCTCCGAGGTGTCGAGGTCCCTGCAGGTGATCGGCGAGATCCGCCCGTTACGGGCGCATGCTCGCGGAGCGAGCGCTTCGCGGGTTGTCTACGAGAGGAGTCTGTGCGACGTGTCTTCGGAGGCGGAACTGCGGTTCGAGGTGGAGATCCTCGCGAGCGCCGAGCGTGTGTTTGAGCTCCTCGCTGATCTGCGCAACTACGATCGGTGGCTGCCCACGTCATCGGCGTTTCATGGCACCACCGAAATCTCCGACGGCCCGATCGGCGTGGGGACAAGCTATGTAGAACCGGGACCCGCTGGCATTCGTCGAGGACGCATCACGCAATACAACCCGCCGACGGCGCTGGGTTTCGAGCAGCCCATGACGATGAAGCCGCGACAGGCAGGCGTCATCCATATTCGCCTCGTTCACACCCTGACTCCCGGGCCGGACTCAGTTCATCTACGACGACTGGTCTACCTGTCGTTTTCGGGCCCGGTGCGGCTGGCGAAGCCAGTGGTGAAACGCTCCTTCATCACCGAGAACGAGCGGATGATGACTGCGCTGAAGGCGTACGCTGAAGCTGCGGGTCCGATGGCGTGAGGGCATGGATGACCGACGGGGCCTCTCGCCCGCACGCGATGCGAGAGCGATGCGCTGGAGCCAGCGAGAGAAAACCGAACGCCCGGCGATAGCCCGCCCTGACCCTTCGCCGTCGCGCGCGTCACGCTCGCCGGCCGCCGCTTCCTGACACTGGACGCCGAGCCGTCTCGCCCGGCTGCGCCGCTTCCACCCGGCTACTCCGGTGTCGGCGTGTTCACGAACGAGGGGTGCGGCGTGTGCTTACTGACCGTGTCGAAGTCGTAGAACGACCCCGGCGCCTTGCCCTTCGCCCCGAAGCCGAATCCTGCCGCCTCGAACTGCTTGATCGCGTCTGCCGCGGTAGTGAAGCCGCTGAGCCCCTTGCCCGGGCCGGCGGCCGGTTCGGGCTGGCTGTACTTCGCGAAGGCGCGATCGTTGGGCTGAAGGTTCAGCGCCTGGCGGGCGAGGGCGCGGTGGACGGACTCGTTGCCGACCAGCTCGGCACCGGCCCGTGCCAGCCTCGAGTTACCCTCTGCCGCCCAGACCGTCGTGGCGACGAGATAGAGGTTGATGCAGATCTGTTCGCCGACCACAAGCCCGGTGAACAGCGACGTCGGGCTGGCGAACAGGGCATCTGGGATCCAGACCCGCTTCGTCGCCGGATGGCCTCCGAACTGACTCGTGAGGACGTCGAAGTGATCGAGCTCCTCGCGCGACGCGGCGCCGACGGTCTCGACCGCCGCGCTCGGGAGGCTCAGCTTCTGCAGCGCCGTGGTCGTCACCACCGTCGTCAAGACCTCGATCGTCGAGGCGACGTTGACCACCTCCTGCGCGCTTGTCCCACTGCTCGTGTGAGCTACCTGGGCCAGAGCAGCCGGGATCACCGATAGGCCAAGACCCACTACGCCGGCCCCGGTCCCGAGCAGCATTCCGCGACGCGACAGCTCAAGTCCTGGCTCACGCTCCGACAGGCACGTCGGCTGAGCTTCTGCAACGACCTGCTTCTGCATCTGTGACTCCTTTTTGCGCACAGCCGGGGATCGAAACCCACCGGTCGCGGACCTGGACGCATAAAGTACCAATTCAATCGATTTGGTGCTGTTGTGCACCTTTGCACGTTCTGACGAGA
>Ga0302324_100015915_pt1 | contig 15048 bp, 10 predicted proteins | sample Palsa_T0_1_FD_201949 | JGI IMG/M metagenome (GOLD analysis project Ga0302324, IMG submission 201949) | Peat permafrost microbial communities from Stordalen Mire near Abisko, Sweden - Palsa_T0_1 | ecosystem: Environmental > Terrestrial > Soil > Palsa > Peat permafrost | place: Sweden: Abisko...
CAACAATGTCGGCGTCGGCGCCCTCCTGCAATCTGCCTTTTTGCCGCGCGTCGGGAGTCGAACGCCCCAGCATTTCCGCCGGCATGAGACTCATCTTTCGCAACGCGTCCATCAGCGAGATCATTCCCTTTTCGCGAACGTATTGGGCCAGCACGCGCGAATAGGTTCCGGCGTTACGAGGATGGCCTTCAGCGCCATCGCTAGCAATCATCACCAGGGGAAAAGGAATCACCTTGTCCACAATTTCCTGCGTATTGGAGAAAACCAGCACCCAGCGTGTCGTGTTGGAATTATGCAGTTCGTCGAAACGCTGCTTGGTCAGGTGCTCACCGGTATCTGGCAGCACGAGGTCACCATAATCGATTCCGCGTTTCTCCCTCCAGCCGGGATTAAATATCGCTGAGTTTATCGCCGTCATGCCCGCGATGTAGGGATACGCCTCGGTGGTCACATCCAGCCCACGGGCCCGCGCTCCTTCGATCATGGAGAGGCACTCCAGCGAGTCTCGAGCGCAAGAGCTGTTGATGTGTACGATGTGCAGCGGCGCTCCCGTGATCGCAGCCGCTCCAATCACTTCGCTGATCGACTCGATCGAGGAGCCGGGATCGGCCCGCCCCGCACTCCGCACATGGGTATAGACCGGCAGTCTCCGCTCGGCCGCCAGACGGAACATGTCAATCACCTCCAGCCGCGTTGCTCCCGGCGTGTACTCAATGCCCATCCCCACAGCCAAGCCTCCAGCGTCAAGCTCGGCACGCAGTCGCTCCCTGATCGCTTCGATCTGCTCCGGCGTGGCAGGCTGATCGGTCGCGGGTCCACTCTTGGGCAAAATCTCAGGAGATCCACTCTGGCTTCCGATCACTTCAGCCGGTAGCGGTGCACCAAACACCGCGGCCCGCGCGGCCACATGGCTCGCCGACGTGCCGTAATGGATCAGCGACCGACCCTCTTTAGATTTCAAGAACTGGGCTACGTCAGGCGCACCGATCTCCAGCTCCAAAGCGGCAGTTACACCGTCGAGCGCCTTGACCCGCTGGCTGGAGATATCTTGGCCGTGCTCGTGCAGGTCAATGAATCCGGGAGCGACCACCAGCCCGCTGGCATGGACGACACGCCGTCCGCTCAGCGCGTCAGACGAGATGCGGACAATCTTTCCGTCGCGGATGCCCACGTTGCGCACGGCATCCAAGCCAGTCTCAGGATCCATGACTCGTCCGCCATCAAGGACGACATCAAACTGTTGCGCTGACACAATGGGGATTGATAAAAGCAGAAGAAAGAGAGCGAAAATCAGCTTGCGCATGGTTGCTCCGTTTGACCAGCGATGATATCAAGGTGGAGCTCCATTTTGGAGCTCGCCGCCCGTTGTGAGCGGATGCCGGGCAACTCTTCCCTTAATCCTGTAAGGGAAGCGTTGCCGACGAACCGGGAGTTGTTCGACGCCTCACGGTTATTCCTTCAGAACGCCGGCGTTTCTGCGTTTGACATGCTCTTGCCCATTGATTTTGACTAGGAGATGCCGCGTCCGTAAGATAGACCGACCCGAAAGCCGCGTATCTCTTCTTAATTCATTGATGATCGGCCGAACCATTTCGCATTACCGCATCGTCGACAAACTGGGCGGCGGCGGTATGGGCGTCGTTTACAAGGCCGAGGATACCCGCTTGGACCGCTTCGTCGCTCTGAAGTTCCTTCCTGAAAATGTGGCTCAGGATGCGCAATCCCTGGGGAGGTTCCGCCGCGAGGCTAAAGCCGCTTCGGCGCTCAACCATCCGAATATCTGCACCATTTACGACATCGGCGAGGAGGATGGCAAGGCGTTCATCGTCATGGAGTACCTCGACGGCGCGACGCTGAAGCACATCATCGGCAACCGTCCCGTGGAACTGGAGACACTGCTCTCGCTCAGCATCGAAATTGCGGATGGCCTCGATGCCGCCCACGCGCTGGGAATTGTCCATCGCGACATCAAGCCGGCGAATATTTTCGTGACCAAGCGCGGCCACGCAAAGATATTGGATTTCGGCCTAGCCAAGGTCATGCTGCCCGGCAATCGGCCATCGGAACTGTCGGGGGCGACCGTCGAGGCCACCATTGCCGAGCCCCACCTCACCAGCCCAGGCTCGGCGATTGGCACCGTCGCTTACATGTCTCCCGAGCAGGCGAAGGGAAAGGAACTCGATTCCCGAACTGACCTATTTTCATTTGGAGCTGTGCTCTACGAAATGGCCACCGGCATGGTGCCCTTTCGCGGAGATACGTCGGCGCTTATTTTTCAGGGAATTCTGGATCGCATCCCAACTCCGGCGATCCGGCTGAACCCCGATGTGCCGCCGAAGCTCGAAGACGTCATCAATAAGGCGATGGAGAAAGACCGCGAGTTGCGTTACCAGCACGCAGCGGACATGCGGGCCGACCTGAAGCGGCTGAAACGGGAAACGGAGTCGCACCCGACGGAGGCAGCCGGTTCGGGGCCGGTGGCGGTTGCATCGGAAAGCTCGTCTCCGGCCATGCAAAGGCCGGTGTCAGCATCTGGCTCGGCTTCTGCGCCTGCTTCAGTTTTGTCGTCCGCATCGCAATCGACGGCGGGGCCCATCGCTCCCGCGCCAAGCCACTCCTACGGCAAGATCGCAGGAGTGCTGGCCGCGGTTGCAGTCGTCGTCGTTGTTGCGGTAGCTGCTGTTTTCTGGCTCGGGAAGCGGCGTTCTGAGCCGGTTGCGTCTACTATGAGCCAGAAAACCGTAGCCGTTCTTCCGTTGCAGAACATCGGCTCGGATAAAGATGTGGATTTTCTGCGCCTTGCTCTGGCCGACGAAATCGCGACATCACTCAGCTATGCGCGTTCGCTTTCGATTCGGCCGTTCGCCACCACCAGCAAGTACGACTCTCCGGGCCTCGACTTACAGGAGGCGGGCAGGGCTATGCATGTGACCGACGTCGTCACCGGTCACTACATGAAACAAGGCGATCAAATACAGATCACGCTGGAAGCCGTGGACATCGGCGACAACCGCTCGGTTTGGCGCGATACCATGACCGTTGCCGCTCCCGACCTGATCGCGATGCGGAGTCAAATCACGGCGAAGGTTCGCCAGGGGTTGATTCCCGCTCTGGGAGCTGGAGCAGATGCAGGGGAAGCCGGCACTCATCCCAAGAACGAAGAGGCCTACGACCTCTACCTTCGAAGCATCGCCCTGCCGCATGATCCGCAGCCGAATAAAGACGCGATCGCCATGCTCGAACGCGCGGTCGGAATGGACCCCACCTACGGACCCGCCTGGGAGGCCCTGGGATATCGCTACTATTACGACGCGACCTATTCGAACGGCGGGGAAGCGGTGTATCAGCGCGGGCAATCTGCCCTGGAACGAGCGGTGGCGCTCGATCCGAACCTGGTCAGTGCCGCAGCCCAGCTCATTACAATTCGCGTAGAAGGAGGCGAACTCGTCAAGGCCTACCAGGAGGGCAAGGCGCTGGTGGAGCGGTATCCGGAAAAGGCCTCGGCGCGCTTCGCTTTGTCGTATGTGCTCCGTTATGGCGGCATACTCGACGAATCCGCGCACGAATGTGAAACTGCGCTTTCGCTGGACCCGGGCAACTATCGCTATCGTTCGTGTAGTCTCACTTTGATGGAACAAGGCAACTTCGCACGGGCGATGGATTTTATTCAGCTCGACGCCGGTTCCAGATGGGCACAAGGGACTCTGGTCGGGTATTTCTTTCGCACCGGCAACGTGTCGCAGGCGCGGGAACAGGTTGGGAAATTGGCGAACGATTGGCCTGGCAAAGGAATGGTCGATGCCTGCCTCAACCATGCGCCCGCTGCGGATGTGGATAAGGCGTCCCGGGACTTGGCGCAGATTCTTTCGGGTTATCACGACCCCGAGGCCAAATACGTAAACACGGAATATTTGGCCCTCTGTGGCCCGAAGGATACCGCTGTGCGTCTGATCAAGAGCGCAATCGCGGGGCATTACTGCGCCTATACCGACCTGCAGACCAATCCCATGCTCGCGAACCTGCGAGGCACACCCGAATTCGCAGAGTTACTCTCCGCCGCCAAACAGTGCCGCGACGGTTTCCTCGCCGAGAGATCGCTAGCTGCACACTGAATCACCCTGAGCAAACCACGATGTCCCCCTCCCGACAAAAACACGGGCAATTCACCGGCAGAGAGATCTACTAAGGTTGGGGATAGCTTCCGTAATTGACGTCCAGTAGCGATCGATCGCCAACCCATCTGCGGAGGCGCTATTGTTCTCGCAGGGCTGCCATAGGCTCGATCCGTGATGCCCTGCGTGCTGGAATGTAGGCTGCCAAGATTGAAACCGCAGCAACGGAGAGGGCCACAACGAGAAAAACGGCAGGGTCGTTCGGATGAATGCCGTATACCATGCTGGTCATCAAGTGAGCGATTATGAACGTAAGCGCCAAGCCGACACCTGTCCCGAACAGAGCCAACTTCAGACTCTGGCTCACCACAAGCTGCATTACGCTGCCAGGCGAAGCACCGATCGCCATTCTGAGACCTAATTCCTTCGTCCTTTCCCGGACTAGGTAGGAAACGACCGCGAACAGGCCAATACCGGTCAGGACGATTGCCAACCCAGCCAGGCCGCCCAGAAGCGAAAGCGCGAACCGCCAGGGCAGCAGCGCGTCATGAACGATGGCCTCCATCGAGGTGACTTCGTCGACTGGTTGTTCCGGATCGACGCTTTGAATCGCCCGGCGAATGTTGGCCACAACGGGACCGGGCGCTTCGCGGGTGAGCAGAACGAGCTCCATCGATTGAAACGGCATTTGTCTGCAGGAGACATACATCGTTGGGAGAAGATCTTCCTCAACAGAACTCTTCACGTTCCCAACAATACCTACCACGCGGCGCGGAACTGCGGGGTCGCGGAGGATGGAAATGTATTTCCCAATAGCATCCTCCCTCGGCCAATACTTCCTCGCAAAGGACGCGCTGACAATAACCACTGGTTGAGCGTTGGCATCGTCCGCGTCAGTGAAATTACGCCCGCTGAGTATAGGGATCTTCATTACCCCGAGGAATCCCGAATCCACAAAACTTAGAGATGCTTCTTCAGACTCCCCTGGACTCGCACTTCTCCCTGCAATGGTGAAGCGCGCCCAGAAGGGATCCCGCTGCAGGGGCAGTGGGTAGCCCATTCCAACGGCTTCCACTCCAGGGGAATCGCGCAGGACCTGGGCTACTCGAGTATAGAAACGAGCTTCATCGTTGTCGTTCTGATAGCGGATTCGAGGCAACGCGATCCGATTTGTGAGCACATGCTCCGAGCGAAAGCCAAGTGGTTGATGCTGCAAATTCAGCATGCTGCGCAGCAACAACCCCGTGGCAATCAGCAACACGATGGAAAGAGAGAGTTCGCCGGTGACCAGCGCATGGCGTAGAAGACGCCCGCCTCGGTCCATCGTGGTTGCGTTCCCGGCATTCCGAAGTATGTGTTGAACGTCGGCTTTCAGCACCTTTAATGCCGGCAGCAACCCAAAACCAAGTCCGACGATCAGCGATACGGACACAGCAAAGACCAAAACCGCAGGATTGATCTGAATCAAGCTGAAGACATCGTTGTCCGGGGAAAACTGGAGGAATATTTTGCGGCCGAGCAAAGCCAGGAAAAGGCCCAGTAAACCGGAGAGCAAGCCGAGAATTGCACTCTCGGCCAGCACGTCGCTGAGGATTTGCGGTGCACTTGCGCCCAAGGCCATCCGCACCGCCAATTCGCGCGTGCGTCCGCTGACTCGGGCCAGCATCAGAATGGCTACGTTGGAGCTGGCAATCAGCAACACCAGGATGACAACGCCGAGGGCAAGTAGTAGAGATTGTTTCGTATCGCCCACCAGAGCCTGTTGCAAAGGCATGACCACTGCGCCGGAAAGGCTGTCTGAAGTTGGGTATTGGGCTCGTACCTCAGCGGCAATGCGGTTCATTTCGGCACGAGCTTGATCGAGCGTCATACCCGTTCGTAGCCGGCCCAGGACTCCCAGAAAGTATTGATCACGCCACAGCATGCGATCGGGGCGAATCTGCTGCTGCAAGGGAATCCACAGTTCGGTTTCATCATTTCCGAGAGAGCGGAAACCACGAGGCATGACGCCGACGACATTAAATGGCTCGCCATTCAAAGAGATCGTTTTGCCAACAATCTGCGGATCACCGTGGAACTCACCCGACCAAAGATGGTGGCTTAGAAGTACTGCGTGGGACGACGAAAAGCTATCCTCGCCCGGCAGAAACGTACGCCCAAGCATAGGCTGAATGCCCAGAATCGAAAAAAATGCAGACGAGACTGCGACTCCCTCTAGATGTCTGGGTTCGGCGTTTCCGGTCAAGTTGTAATTGAAACCGCAATAGGCCGCGAGGTCGGTGAAAGAATGGTTGCGCTCGCGAAAATCTAGAAAGTTCGCCGGAGAAAAACCCTCAACATCGGCTTCGTCGTTCGCTGTTTTGCTCTGAAAGACGCTGACCAGATGCGCCGAATCCGGGTATGGCAGCGGCTGAATCATCACCAAATAGATGATGCTGAAGACTGAGACCGTGGCCCCAATCCCCAGCCCGAGCGTCAAGATTATGGACGAGGAAAATCCTCGACTCCGCCATAGCCGCCGGACTGTCTGCCGAACCTTGGCGCCGTCCAGAATCATGAGTAGTCGAAAGCACCCAAGAACTTAATCTTAGATCAGAGTGGTCGATGGTACTTGCACCTGGAAGCCAGTCAGATACCTTCAGGGTCAAGATCAAGAAAATGGACCACAAGCACCTCCTTCCCCAAGTGGGAATGCCAGTAGTCATCGTCGAGAAGGTGACGTCCCGGCGACCGTTTGCGGCGAGTGACAATTCCAAATCTGTGGTCCGCTCCGACGGAACACCGGTTTGACGCGGTCCAGAAGTCGGCTTGGGATCCTCGAACCCGTTTGTGTGCTCAAGGGGACACGGATTAGTTCCGAATCGCCTACGATGGGCGGGGAAACCTTCCGCGATCATTAATGCCGACAGCTTTCCGCAATCTCTGCCAAGGCTTTTCCTTCGATGTCCAGGCGATGTTGCTTGCGGTATGATGCCCATTCTTTTTCCAGCGCGCGGGTTTGAGCCCTCGACGCGACTTCGAACCGGGCCAGCGCCAGGATCAAGGCGCGCACGCTGACACGTGGTTCGGCAGCATGCCCCGTCCGCCCACACCTGCGGCAAGTGATGATGGGTGTCTGGATGTTGCGGCTGGCCCGAATCCGGTGAAGCGTTCCGTCTAGCTCGTTCCGCAGGCCGATGAGGGTGGGAATCGACAGCCCCTCGTGCCATTCCGCCCGCAAACGAACGATCATTTCCGGAAACCAAGTTCTCTGCGCGTCGCCCGGGGGCATCTTCGATAATCTCCCAGCCTTCCGTTCTCGGTCTCGGCCCGCTGCCATTGTAGTCCCGTACGTGCGGGACGGCATGATCTACGATTCGAGAAGGGCTGCTGTACCGGGATTGATTTCCCTAAGATGCTCTGGCGCGTTTGAAGTGTGACGCATGGGTCTGCTGAAGGCCGCTGCAATCGGCAAGGAGGCCGATCACCTTCGCAGTTTGAGCGATCTCATCGCAAACCACATCCTGGCCGCTCGGGGAGCGGCGATGATCACCGTTCTGCTCATCGTTGGGATTGCCTTTGCGGTCGTGCTCGCCGACAAGCTGGGAAGCATTCGACTCCAAATTGTCGGGTTCATCGGCTGTGCGGTCGGACTCCTTCTCGCTTCGCTTTCGGTCGATATCAGCGGCGGACTCAAGGTTCCGCTAATCTTCACGGGCTTCATGTTATTCAATTTCATGACCAATCTTGGCCCGAATGCGCAGACCTACCTTCTCGCCGGTGAGGTCTTCCCGACCGCAATCCGCCGTAAAGGCGCCGGGTTCGCGGCAGCTTTGCCAAGATCGGTGCGGTTGCGACCGCGTTCCTATTTCCTATTCTTCTGGTCACGATCGGCACACGGTGGTTGCACGGCTTGATCATCGCATCATTGCTTGGAGCGGCTGTGACGTGGCTCTTTCGCATTGAGACCACGGGCGTCAATCTTGACCATATCGGTGAGACGGCGGGCCAGCCAGAAGGTTCCAAGGCAATCGCCTGAAGGATGGCGGCCAGGATTTCTGTCCGTAAGAGAAGTGGATTGCAAGCTGTAACAATCTATTCACAGTCTCGCGGTACGATGGCTCCCATTTGGGAGGAGTCCCTTGCCCGCATCGCGAATCCGCCTGGATGATCCCCGCAACTATTTCAATCGCCACGAATCATGGATGGCCTTTAATCGGCGCGTGCTCGAGGAGGCTCAGGACGAAGGCAATCCGTTGCTCGAGAGAGTTAAGTTTCTGGCCATCACCGCCAGCAATCTCGACGAATTCGTTGAAGTGCGCGTGGCCGGACTGCTGCAACAGGCGGAACAACTAAATCAACTTGCCGGTCCTGACGAACTCTCGCCCGAAGAGCAACTGGAGCGCCTCGCCCGTGAACTGCATGCCTTTGTGACCAGCCAATACGAGTGTTGGAACCAGAAGCTCGTGCCAGCGCTGGTCCGCGAGGGTATCCGCATTTTGCCGGCGGCGCACCTCGATCGTGCCGGCAGAGCTGCGATGGACCTCTTTTTTGTGCGACAGGTCGATCCCCTTCTCACTCCTGTCACCATCGATCCTTCGCACCCGTTTCCTCACGTAATCAACAAAGCCTTGTGCGTGGGGTTCCATCTACGCCATCGTTCGAAGGCAGGCACAACCTACCTTGGCGTGGTTACAGTGCCCCGGAAAATTGCTCGTCTGGTGAGGGTTCCCAGCAAACGAGACAGCATCGATTACATCTTTGTGCATGACCTGATCGAGACGCACACTCGCAATCTCTACAAAGGATACGACGTCATCTCGTCGGGTGCGTTTCGCGCTACGCGGAACAGCAATCTGTATCTCCACGAAGAAGAATCGCGCAGTCTGCTCGAACTGGTGGACACGCAGTTGCACAGCCGGCGCCGAGGCGACGTAGTTCGGCTGGAAATTGAGACCTCCGCAGCCAAGGAGATCGTCGAACCGCTGTCGCGGCAATTTGGTTTGCAGCCATGGCAGGTATTCAAGACTTCGGGCCCGGTTAACCTTTCGCGCGTGTTCTCCCTGGCGGAACAGACTCCTAGGAATGACTTGAAATTTCAGCCTTTCACGGCGAAGAGCATGACCTTTGCGCCGAAAGTATCGAACATCTTCGAGCAGATCCGAAAACAAGACATCCTGCTTCACCACCCCTACGATTCGTACGACGCGGTCGTAGGTTTTATCGAGTCGGCCGCGCGAGATCCGCATGTGCTCTCCATCAAGCAAACGCTCTACCGGACCAACGAAAACTCTCCGATTGTGGGCGCCCTCATAGAGGCAGCACAGAACAAGGAAGTAACCGTCGTGGTCGAGTTGAAGGCCCGTTTTGATGAGGCTTCCAACATTCGCTGGGCGCGGTCGCTGGAGGAGGCGGGCGTCCAGGTATTTTATGGGCTCGTAGGTTTGAAAACCCATTGCAAGCTGGCTTTGCTCGCCCGGCAGGACTCAGATGGGGAGATACGGCAATACGCCCACCTGGGGACGGGCAACTATAATCCTTCCACGGCGCACTTTTATTCTGACCTGAGCCTGCTGACCTGCGAACCGGAAATGACTTCCGCAGCGCACGCGGTTTTCAACTTTCTTACCGCCCGCTCAGAACAGGAAAACTACAAACCGCTCTTCGTCGCGCCGGTCGATCTAGCCAGGAACTGCATCGAATTAATCGATCGCGAGACCAACCACGCCCGGCGCAAGCGGCCGGCCCGGATCATCGCCAAGGTGAACGCGTTGCTGGACCAGCCCGTCATCGAGGCGCTCTACCGGGCTTCGCGAGCTGGGGTCGAGATCGATCTCATTATTCGTGGCGCCTGCGCGTTGCGCCCCAACGTGAGAGGCCTCAGCCATCGGATTCGGGTGCGTAGCATCGTAGGAAGATTCCTCGAGCACAGCCGCATTTTTTATTTCGAGAATGGCGGCGAGCCCGACATCTATCTGGGCAGCGCCGATTGGATGTCGCGAAACTTATACGAGCGGGTCGAGGTCATGTTTCCAGTCAAGAACCCAGTTCTGCGTGAACGCGTGTTTGGCGAAATTCTTGAGAGCTATCTAAAGGACACGAGAAAGGCGCGCATCCTGCGCCAGGACGGGAGTTATGCACGCACTTATCAGGAGAGCGCCAACAAGTCTGACAACGGCAATCGCTTTAGCGCACAGGACTTCTTCATCGCACGGGCTGTGGGCGGAAGTACAGAGAACCCAGCTTCGACGAAGTACTTGCCTGTCGAACTCGCAAGTCACGAGCCAGAGCTCGCGGTCGTCGCCTGATTTTTTTCCTCCTGAAGAAAGTACCGAGCACGGGAGTGGTCCAAATCCCAACGATTCCCGATGTTCACGAGCGAATTGGAGATTGTTCGGGCCACAAGTCGGCTTCGAGGAGATCGCCTTTGCTCCCCTCTAATCCCGGTTGGGCCATTCTCATCGCTGCAGGGGATACCGCTCCTCAATATCCCAACCGCTTATTCACAATATTCTTCAGCGGCTCGCCCTTCTCAAACCTGCGATACTGCTCTAGAAAGAAGCGCATCGCCTGATCCTGCCAGTCGGCCGTGTGATCCGCGCAGTGCGGCGACAACAAAACATTATCAAGCTTGTACAGCAGATGTCCCGCCGGCAGCGGTTCATGCTCAAACACATCTAACCCCGCTCCTTTGATTCGCTTGGCCGCTAGCGCACGCAGCAGCGCCGACTCGTCAATGACCGGCCCGCGTCCCACGTTAATCACGACCGCCGTCGGCTTCATCACCGCGAACTCCGCGTCGCTGATCATGTGCCGCGTCTCCTCGGTCAATGGGGCCGTCAGCACTATGTAGTCAGAGAGCGCGATCATCTCCCTTCGCTCCTCTGGCTTGTAGAAGTGCTGCACTAGCGGATCAATCGATCCGGGAACATGCCGCTTCGTTGCGAGCACGCGCATGCCCATGGCATGCACGCGGCTCGCCACAGCTCGGCCAATGTCGCCATAGCCCAAAATCCCAACCGTCTGTCCACCAATCTCTTCCACGTCGAACGGCTCCCAGACAGATGCCGTCTGGTTGCGCATCATCCGCCGGAAATCCTTCGCGAAATACAAAATCGCTGCCAGAACAAACTCCCCGAGCGACGCGCTGAACACGCCGCGGCCGTTGCTCAGCAGGACTTGGCTCTCCACGAGTTCCGGAAACAACAGGTTGTCCAGTCCTGCGGCCCGGGAGTGTACCCAGCGCACCTTCCCGCAAATCGCAAAGAATTCGCGCAGCAACTCCCGCGAACCCGACCACAGCAGAATCACCGTCGCGTCCTTCCCAGGCTGGGCGCACGCAGCAACCTGCTCGCATACTGTGTGCGGTAGCTCATTCAGCATGGCAAACCGCGGATCGTCTCCCGACGCCAGTACCAACACCGGATTCTCTTTGCCCATACCCAATATCCTGCCCGATCTTGTCCTAAACGTCGGCCAAAAGTGTCGAACATCCCCGCTCTCTGTGGGAAGGCGGAACGATTGGACGATCAGAGGGCATGATCGCGCTGCTGAAGAATCTCTACTTCGAATAGCCGCACTGCCACAATTGCAAGGCACAATTGAACAAGCGCAAAGACCGCCAGCGCGGTGCCGAATCCGTATTTCAAGAGGGGACTCAAAGGCCAAAGCACCCAAACCGAATCCGCTGAATAACAAAAAGGACTTCAGGCCCATGGCGAGGCCGCGCCGGGAGGGATTGAGCGAAGTGCTGATTCCAGTCAGCAGCGGTGGCTCATCTCATTGCGAGCAGGACCGTTCAACTGCAATATTTTTGTCGACTTTGCTGCTCACTCCTATAGGCCCGGACGATCTGCCCTTGATCGTGCTGGCACAGACTACTCCCGTACTCGAACCATAAATGAGAATAGAATCATTGGGTGACAACGGACTAAATAAATTCCCCCACGAGTTATACTTTGACTCGTTTGAATTTGTCACCGTGTTTGACTCCAAAGCGAGATATTGGGTCGAGGTAAACGCGATGGCAGCACTTGTAACATCTGAAATGCTATTACCGCTTAAAACAAGTTTCTGAAATAAAGGCCCTTTAATGATGTTTGAATTCGAATCAAGTCCCAGTATTGTGATTGCCCCCAGAACATTATTGTAAGGTGAGCTTGGAGACAGTGAGATGTCGTTATTTGAAATCGTAATATTGCCTGCCCCAGGCCCTGGATCTCCGTTAGTAACGTCTGCAAATATCATGGCTCCACTGGTGTTGTATCGGAAAGTGTTGCCGTCAATCAAACCGTAGGATGAATCATACCGTGTTGCCGATTATATTCAAAAACATTTCCCTTTATAAAATAGCGGGCACTATCTGAATCGGTCAGATCAACAAAGGCCACAGCCGCCGATATTGAATTGTGAAGGTTTAGAGTTGCCGACATGGTTCCATTCGCATTGCAGTTATTGGTTTCCGAGACCACTGGGGCCGATCCTAAATAAATAAAGTTGGAGTCATAAAACGCAAGATAATCGCCTGCAACAGGGTCATTCCGAATAGAAGGTTGGCAATTCCCCGGAAATGTAACCACGGTGCCATCGTTGCTCCCAGGAACAATAGAATCGATACCCCACCGAGTTGGTGAAATATTGAGAAGGTCATCACCACCAAATCCAATGACCGAATTTTCCAATTGGAAATCGTCTTGATCAATTCCCAAGGCCCCGGAGGGGACTGTAATAAGTCGCCCAGGACCTCGAATGATGTTACCCTTATTAATTCTAAGTCCTCGTAACCCGCCGTTCGCAAGCGTGTCAACGCCATCGGTTGGCCCGGTCAAAATCGTAAAGTTCTCAAGATCGATATCTTCCGTGAATACCAAGTCGATAGCCGCGCCGTTGAGGTAGCTATAATGGCGAACTAGAACTCTTTCTCCAACAGAAAACGGATCGAAATTGGCGCAGCCATCGAAGAATGAGCACGGCTGACCTTGGTTTATTACGTTTGTAAAATTACAAGACTTGCAAGAATAGGTCTGAGCTCCTGCCGAAGTCCGTCCCACATACGTGGGTTGGGCAACTTGACTTAGAGACGGAAATGTAAAGTACTCTTCAACGGAAAGATTAGCCGAATAAACCCCTGGCGGGGGAACTGAGTTTGAGTCATTCCAGGGATCTACAGCTTGAATTTGGATGTTCCCTCCCGGGTAATAAGGACTTGTTACAGGGTATCGAGAGTCAATGACTAAAGCGTTGTGCCCAGAATTATCGGGATCGGCGACAATGGTGCCCAGCGAGGCAATGGGAAGACTAGGCCAGTCTATTGTGAAGTTTTTTAGTCGCACACGTGAGGCGTTTAAGATTTCAATCCCCAAGCCTGGGGAGTTGAAATTGAGGGTTGAACCACTTAGATCAATGTCTAAATTTACGATACCACTAGGGGCCGTGAAAGGTGTAGTTGGGTAAGGTCCAATCGTCCAATGAGGCGGGCAATTAAAGGGATTAGCATTATTGAAATAACATTGGGCCCAGGTTTCGCCCGTTGCAGGGTTAATCGCGTTTGGTGGTTGAAATGTGTAAGTCGCCTCTGGAATCACAACTGTGTGGGCCCCGGCCGCAATCGCCTCTGAAACAATGGCAGGAAAATAAGCATCTGCAGTTTCTCCACTGTTTATGGCTCGAGTGTAAGTGCCATTTCCCTCCGGCCCTTTAACAAGAACTTTGACAGTCCGCCCATTGGGGGCCACAAAAGTTTCGAGATTATCATAGGCAGGATTATAAGCGAACCCAGATGAGACAGGTATCGCTTCAGAATAAATGGGAGCAAGGAAAGGGGGTGCTAACGGATTTCGAGAAGGCAATGCCACAGGTGGACTATTCGCAGAGGACGCATTCTGAGCTTGAGAAAAATCTTGACAAGTAAGAATGAGTACAGTAGCAACAGATCCAAATATTATGATGCGACTGCCGGTTCGCAAAATGTTTTCTTTAAGATTTCCTCTCAGGCTTTCTACCATTTCCGACACCGCCTTTGGAGCCCGTTTATGACTCATAATTTGTTCGTTTTGGCGCTCGAGCACTTTCGCTACAACTGGTCGGCCTGGAGTTTATGGTCATATGTCCGTCTAAAGCGGAGATTTTATAGTGGGTTACGACATCGAGTCAAAGCTGCCAACCCCATGATGCCAACCCATAATCCGCAAGGGAAACACCCCATCATCCTTAATACATATGATAGCGTCCTAGGCTAGAACCCCGATGTTCCCAAGGTGACCGGGAGCACCCCTGCAGCGACCATCTCCGAGTACATGGCCGCTGTCGGGCGCAAGGGCGGTCAGATCGGCGGAAAGCGCCGCCTCAAGACGGTGACCAAAGCGGAACGTCCAAGATCGCCGCCAAGGCCGCCAAAACCCGCTGGAAGCGCACCAAACAGTGCTAATCTACCGCAGGTCTCAGGCATCGGTCTCGGTTTCTTGATAACCTTGAAAGTGCCAGGAGCCGTCGCCGTTGCCGCCGATCATTAACGCACAAAACATTTCAAAAGCGTTCGGAGCGAAACCGCTTTTCGAGGAAGTCTCTTTCTCAGTTTCGGAGGGCGACCGAATTGGTCTGATCGGTCCCAACGGCTCCGGAAAATCCACATTGCTGCGGATTCTGGCCGGGACAGAAAAGGCAGACAGCGGCGAAGTGGCGATACGAAAGCGCTTGCAACTCAGTTACGTGGAACAAGACTCGATGTTCGTTGCTGGAGCGAGCGTCCGGACGGTCGTCGAGAGAGCGATCGAACGCTCGCTAACAGCCGATGGCCAACACGGCACCCACTTTCGAGAGACCTTGGGCCGGGCGGGTTTTGAGGATCTCGAACTGGAGGCCGCCTCATTATCCGGAGGCTGGCAGAAGCGCTTGGCGATCGTGGAGGCGCTGGTTCAGACACCCGATGTCTTGCTACTCGATGAGCCCACGAATCATC
>Ga0302324_100015916_pt1 | contig 15048 bp, 11 predicted proteins | sample Palsa_T0_1_FD_201949 | JGI IMG/M metagenome (GOLD analysis project Ga0302324, IMG submission 201949) | Peat permafrost microbial communities from Stordalen Mire near Abisko, Sweden - Palsa_T0_1 | ecosystem: Environmental > Terrestrial > Soil > Palsa > Peat permafrost | place: Sweden: Abisko...
AATTCAGGCGGCGCCACTGTCTTGGGTGCGTGATAGTTTGGACCGACTGCACAACTGGCCACGCAGCCGGCCAACAGGCAGAGCAGTAGTGAGCTTGCCGTCCTCATTTCAGGGGTCTCGCAGCGCCACGCTCGAACCAGGCGGCCCGCCGCCGCTTACCCGTACTTTCTCTCCCGCGACGATTTGGTTGCTGATGTTGAGCACCAGTCGTTCGCCGTCAGTTACGCCTGAACTGAGCTCAACCTTATCTCCGTCGTCACGGCCTATCGTTACCGGTTGAAATCGCACCGTCCCGTCCCTCTCGACCACCGCTACATTCGGTCCTCCGGCACTAAACACCAACGCGGCGGCAGGTACCTGGCTCATGCCGCTGTTCTGAAGTTGAAATCCCACTTGCACGTACAGACCGGCTACCAGGCGTCGATCGGGATTGGGAATGTCTAATTCCGCGCGAAAGGTGCGCGCCTTCGGATCGATGGCATCGGAGGTTCTGGTGATGCGCCCGGCGATGGTTTGGCCGGATGGGTCATTGGTCGATATTTTCGCGGGCACGCCGACCTTCATCAGATCAGGAGCGGCGCTTTGCGGCACATCGACAAACACCCGAATCGGGTCATCCTGGGCCATGCGGTAAAGGGAGGTGGTACTGTTTGAGCTCCCGGCCGTGACCAGATTGCCGATGTCAATGCGCCGCTCGACGATGGTACCGGCATAGGGCGCCGTGACGCGCTTGAATTGTTCGAACGCGGTCAGGCGATCGACGTCCGCCTGATCGAGATTGACTTGCGCGCGCGCAGCCTCAAGTTGCGCCAGAGCGGACGAATCCCCTGCCTTCTTGTCTTCGCGCTCCTGTTCGGACACGACCCCCTTGGGAGAGTCACGCCAACGAGCATAGGTACTGGTCGCAAACGCCGCGTCGGCCTGCTTAACCTTGACCTGAGCCAGTGAGACCTGCAATTTGGCCTTGGCGGCGAGCAGCTCCGCGTCCAGCTCTGGGGTGTCGATCATGGCGAGTATCTGCCCGCTCTTCACCTGATCGCCAATATCGACGTACCACTTGGCCACATAGCCGCTGACCCGCGCGTAGATGGTGCTCTCATACCAGGCCGCGGTCTCGCCAGGCAGCATCAGGCTGCCTGCTCCCTTCGAGTTGCGCACCACCACCACATCCACGGCCGGCAACAATGTTGCGGCCGTCTCGGTCTCATGGGTCAAACCGCGTTCGGTGTGAGACTTCGTGAAATGCACGATCAGGAAGGCGAGCAACAGTACTAACGCCACAGCGAGTGCAGCGCGCTGCAACGTGCGTCCCGTATCATTAGAGAGCAAGGGAATCTCCTGCGGGTAAAACGGCGTGCGAGGTGGGAACCCGGCGACGCAATAGAGGGTACACCGTGGGAACAAAAAGCAGCGTCGCAAGCGTGGCGAACAGCAATCCGCCGATAACGGCCCGGGCGAGAGGCGCGTTCTGCTCGCCACCTTCCCCGATTCCCAGTGCCATGGGGATCATGCCAAGGATCATCGCCCCCGCGGTCATCAATACGGGACGTATCCGCGTGTAGCCCGCGGTCGCAGCTGCCACCACTGCGTTGTCGCCAGCTGCCATGCGCTGGTTGGCGAAGGTCACGACCAAAATACTATTGGCGGTGGTCAGACCGATGCACATCAGGGTACCCATCAGGGCCGGTACGCTCATATGCGTACCGGTCAGATACAGCATCCACATGACGCCTCCCAAAGCGAACGGCACGGCCAGCAACACGATCACGGGGTCGAGCCAGCTTTGGAAGTTGATGACCAGGAACAGATAAACCAGCACCACGGCCAATGCCATGCCGGAAAACAGGCCGTCGTAACTCTCGCGCATGGTGTCGACTTGTCCACTCAGCACCACCGAGATTGCTGTCGACGCATCCGGTCGATCCGAGGCGATGACCTTATCGATATCCGCGGCGGCGGAGTTCAGATCCCTGCCCTGCACGTCGGCATCGACGTCGAACACGGGCCGGATATTAAGTTGTGATAGCACCAGCGGCGCTGTCCCACGTCGGAAGCTGGCCACGTTCATGAGCAATTGTCCCGGCGCCCCGTTGACACCAGCCGTGAGCGGCATGGTCCATAAGTCGTGGGCGGATTCAATATGGTAGGTGGGCAGCTGAACGACCAGCGGATAGCTGACATTGTTGCGCGGATCGATCCAGAAATTCGGTGCGCTCTGGGCGCTGCTGTTGGTGGTGATCAAGACATCGTTGGCGGTCGAACGCTGCTGCAGACCAAGCTGCGTCGCCAAAGAACGATCGACGTCCACATTGAGCGTGGGCGCATTGGGAACTTGAAAAACATGAGAATCGACAACCCCAGGCACGCGCGTGAGATCGTGCGCGAGCTTGCTTGCGAGCGCATAGCTCGTGTCACTGTCTGGCCCGGAAACGCGAATATCGATCGGCGCGGGCTGGCCAAAATTTAACACCTGATCGACGATATCCGCCGGCTGGAAAAAAAACTGCAGTTCGGGAAAGCGCTGGGGTAGCTCGCGTCGCATTCGCGCGACCAGGGCTGCCGTCGGCGTATGCTTCGGCTTGAGCGAGATCAGGATCTCGCCATCCATAGGTCCGACAGTTGCAGAATCGCTCAGCGCGATATTCATGCCGCTATAAGGCAGGCCGATGTTGTCGAGAATCGTATCGACCTGGCTGTTGCCGGCAATACCGCGGATGACGGTTTCGACTTGCGCGAAATCGCTCTGCGTTTGCTCGAGTCTCGTCCCGGGGGGCGCCCGCACGTGCAACCGCATCTGGCCAGCATCGACTTGCGGAAAAAAATCCCGGCCCAAGGCGGGAAACAGCAGCAGCGAGCAGATGATCAGTACAGCGAAGAACAGGACCGTCCGTAACGGCTCGGACAATGTCCAGGCGAGCGCGTCGCGGTAGGTATTGCGGAAGCGCTCAAAGCCGTGGTTGAAACCGACATGAATGGCCATAAAAGGATTGCGGCGCTGACCCACAATGGGCGCCTTTGTCGCCTGAGCATCATGTGGCTCGGAGGTATGCGAACGCATGAGGTACTCGAACAGCACCGGTACCATTGTGAAGGAGAGCGCAAGGCTCGCCAGCAGGGACAGGCATACCGACAGAGACAGCGGCGAGAACAGATACTTCGCGGTGCCCTGCAGCAGAAACACGGGCACAAAAACGATGCAGATGCATAGGGTCGCCAGAACGGTCGGGACGGCCACTTCGCTGGCGCCGTTGATGATGGCCTCGGCCAAAGGCTCCCCTAGACTCACGTGGCGCTCGATGTTCTCGATCACCACGGTGCCGTTGTCGACCAATATACCCACCGCCAGCGCAAAGCCGCCGAGCGTCATGGTGTTCAGCGTCTGACCGCCCACGTACATGGCCAGCACAGCCGTGATGATCGAGAGCGGTATGGCCGCCAGGATGATCAAGGTCAAGCGCCAATTGCCCAGAAACAGCAGAATCATCAAGGCGGTGAGACCGGCAGCCATCAGACCGCCCATCTTGACGCTCGAAAGCGCGGCATTGACGAAGATGGATTGATCGAAAATTGGCTTAATCGTGACCCCGCTGGGCATCACCTTGCGTATGTCAGTCAGTGCGGCGCGCACGCCGTCGATCACCGCAAGCGTCGACACGCCCCCGGTTTTGCGGATGGTGATCAGGGCGCCCGCGGTGCCGTCTACGGTCACGGAATTGGTCTGCACCTGGAAACCGTCGTGCACGTGCGCGATATCACGCATAAAGACAGTCTTTCCGTCGACCTGCGCGACAGGAAAGCCATTGATATTGTCGATGGCGTCGGGGCTGTTGTTCATCGCCAATTCGTAATCTTTGCTGCCGATCTTCACATCCCCCGCCGGCAGAATGACATTCTGGCGCTGCAGCGCCTCGCTGACATCCGAGGGAGACAGGCCGCGCGCCGCGAGCGCCTGCGGATCCAGATCTGCCATGATTACTCGAGGCTTGCCGCCGTAGGGCTGTGGAACTTCCGCGCCGTGCACGACTGCCAGATCCGGTCGAATGATGTTCTGACCCAAATCGTTGAGCTTGGTATCGGGCAAGTTCTTGCTAGATAGACTGAGCTGAATGATCGGTACATCGGTTGCCCCATACCTCAGCACCATGGGCGGCGTGATGTTGGGCGGCATATACTTGAGCACCACCAGGGCGCTACTGGCCAGTTGCGAGACCGCGCGGCTCACATCAGCGCCCTCATGCAGATAGACCTTCTCGACGCCTACGCCTTCGTAACTCGTGGCTTCGATGCGCGAGATGTCGTCAACCAGGGAGGCCATCTGGCGTTCATGTAGCGATAGAATTCGATTCTGGATGTCCGTGGCGCTCATGCCGTTGTAAGTCCACACCACGCTCACGACAGGAATATTGATTTCCGGAAAGATATCAATCGGCATGCGCAGCGCGGCCCCGACGCCGAGCAAACAGATCAGGATCAGCATCGACGCCACGGTGTAGGGATGCTTAAGCACGAAACGGACCAGTGACATGCGCTCAGTTCCTCAGGACAAAGGGCGTGGTTGACGGGGGTTTTCGGCGCCGCTTTCGTCAGTACGGGGGGGAGCGCTCACTGGATGCCGGCCCAATTGACCCGCATCTTGAGGGGCCGCGCGCGGCTCAAGACCCCTGGCGTGATCGCTTCGGATGGCTTGCGCGGCGCCTCGAACGACCGCTACAGGCAGCCGCGGAAATCTGAGCAAAAAACAGCTGCCGCGCCCGACCTCGCTGTGAACCTCGATCTGCGCTCCGTGAGCCGAGCAGATGGACTTTGCGATGGACAGTCCCAGTCCGGCACCGCCGTCATCTCGCGAGCGCGCTTCATCCACGCGAAAGAACCGATCGAATACGTTCGGCAATGCCGATGCTGGAATCCCGATACCCGTATCGCGCACTTCGAGGACGTTATAGAGGCCGCTTTGGCTGGCGCGCAGGGTAACCCTACCGCCTCGCGGCGTGAACCGGATCGCGTTGTCGAGCAAGTTCACGATGACCTGCTTGAGCCGGCCGCGATCGCCACGAATCGCGATCGGCGCTAAGTCCGAAGAGTCAATCTGGATCCCCCGATCCTCCGCCATCAGCCGCATCTGCTCGGAGGTGCTCTCGGTCAGCTCGGCCAGATCCACATCAGTCCATTCGCCCTGCACCTCTCCTGCATCGAGCCGCGAGAGCACGAGCAAGCCGGAGACCAAATGCTCCAAGCGCGCAACTTCCTCGAGAACGCTGCCGATCCGATCTCGGAGTTCGCCTTGCACCGCCTGGTTGCCGACGATTTCCTGTAGCTCCCCTTTGATGATTGTGAGCGGCGTGCGCAGCTCATGCGAGGCGTCGGCGAGAAAACGGCGCGACGTCTGCAGCGAATCGCGCAGCCGTGTGAGCATAAGGTTGAGCGATCGGGCCAGGCGTTCAAGCGCATCACCAGTCGGTGCCACCGGAAGCCGCGCCTCCAGGTTCTGCATGCTCAGCTGCGCGGCGGTCTGCGACATCCGATCAACCGGTCGCAGGGCCCAATTGACCAGCAGGTAGCCACCGCTGGCGGCGCAAATGACGAGGGCGGGCAACAGTAGACCGAGCAGTTCCAGCATCCGCTCCTGCAAGGTCTCGATCGGTTCAAGTGAGGTCCCGAGCTCAATCAGATAATGGCCCGAGGCCGTGTCGAGCGGCGTCGCGCTTACCATCAGGCGCTGGTTCTGCACCGTCGCGGTGCGACGAGTCACGTTCTTGAGCGGCCATGCGCCGGTGAGTAGTGGCACGGCTTGTGGATCGAAACTGCGATCGGCAGGCGGACCGGAGCGGTAAACCAGCGCCGCGGGGGCTCGCGTCACGCGCACGAAACGATTGTTGAAATCGGGGGCAACGCGGGTATTGATGGAATCTGCTATCGCCGCGTCCGTGACGCCGGTCGGCGCCTGCGCGAGAATCTGCTCGACTTGCACCAAACGCCGCCGCAGTGAGTCGCGCATGCTGGAGCGCAGATACTGCTCGAGTCCATAGAACATCCCGGTACCAACGAGGGCGAAAGTCGCGCTCAGCAGCAGCGCGTACCAGACCGCGAGCCGGAAGGCCAACGAGCGGTGATTCATGCCGTCTCGGACCCTATGGCGGGCTCCGCCTCGCGCACGCAATAGCCCACTCCACGCACGGTATGAATCAGTTTGATCGGAAAAGGGTCATCTACTTTGCGCCTTAGATGGCGCACGTACACATCGACGATGTTGGTGACGCCCTCGAAGCTTTGGTCCCAGACGTGCTCGAGAATCATGGCACGCGAGAATACTCGACTGGGTGAGGACAGCAGGTACTCCAGTAGCGCGTACTCTTTACCAGTCAGCTCGATGCGCTGATCGCCACGACGAACCTCGCGGGTGAGTCGATTCAGCTCGAGGTTGGAGATGAGTATTACCTCGGTACGTTCGACAGGCGTACGGCGCAGCAGCGCCTTGACGCGCACGACTAATTCGGCAAAGTCGAAAGGTTTGGTCAGATAATCATCGGCGCCAGCCTCGAAGTGTTCTACCTTGTCCTCTATGGCGTCGCGCGCCGTGAGCACGAGCACCGGAAGCGATGGATGTGACTGGCGCACACGCCGCAACAACTCGGTACCATTGATGTACGGCAACATCAGATCGAGAATCAATAGATCATACTCAAAAGAGTCGATGTGGATTTGCCCCTCGCGACCATCAGCCGCGAGGTCGACCGCGAAGCGTTCGGCCCGAAGGCCGCGCGCCACGAAATCGGCTAGCTTGCGGTCGTCTTCAACAATAAGTAGTCGCATCGGTTTCCGCCTAAAGCGATATTTGAATCGATCAACATTAGAATCGCGTTAGTCCAGCATTAAAAAGCTTTCATCTTCTGCACGCGCCGTCGAAAAGCGGCGGTCGGCTTACCTTACCGAGGTGTACTTAATGCCAAACCGAGCGCAAGAGCGCCACGAATTTCGATGGAGACCTTGCGATTTTGGCGCAACCCGGGCCGCCGCAAGTCGATACCAGAAGCGATATGCGCTACAACGTGGCCGAAGCGGACGCATCGACTGATATCATCATGTTGCTCTCTCTACGCTGGAGACGCCGCACATCTGGAGACCTTTACTCAATCCAGTCTCCTGAATAGCTCGTCGCGGCGCCGCTCGGCAAGCCAGAGGTGCAACCAGAGCCGTCCCACTTCTGATTCCTCTCTGTCCGCCGCTCTCAGACACTGCGCATAGTCTTGGCGTGCGTGCTCGACTTGAACCAGCGCCGCGAGCCATTCAGCTTCGACGCTGGCTTCGACTTCAGTTCGTGGTGATGCCGACATAGCGATAACCTCCTGTGCGACTCAATCCGTCCGTTCTGGCCCGGACATTCTCATTCGCTGAGCGCCTCTTGCTGCGCCTGCCTATCCGGTTGACGCCGATCCGAACAAGCGGCATCCAACTCTTGATAGGAGTTTCCGGTGCAGACACTCAGCGTAGCTGAGGAACATTAAAGGACGCTGAACAGCGAATTAAAGTCTGCATCGTCAGCGGCGCACCGGGCGCTATGCTCACCGCATCACTGACGTGAATGTCCTCTAATGTTGCCTTCAGCGCGTTTTAATCTTGGGCGAGTAAGGTTGCATCTGAGGCAATCCCTCATGCAGGTGAGAGGCGACGTCATGAAGACTCCATTTACGGTTCGTACAATCAGGTCCCTGGCCGTTTTGCTTATCGCAGCGCTCGCTGTGTCGGCGCCGGCCAGTGCACACGGCGGCGGAGGCGGCGGTGGCCACGGCGGAGGCGGCGGCGGTCATGCCGGCGGATCTGGATTTCATGGCGGCGGCGGTCGCGGCGGCATGGGCGGCTTTCACGGAGGCTATGGATCTCGCGGAGGGTATCGGGGTGGGTACCGGGGCGGTTACGGGGGCTATGGATTCGGCGGGTGGGGCGGCCTGGGTTATGGTTTTTTTCTAGCCACACTGCCGTACTACTACTCGACATTCTCATGGGATGGCATTCCCTACTACTACGCGGATGACAATTACTACGTGTGGGACAATTCCGTCGACGAATACCAGGCCGTATCCCCCCCTCCGGAGGTGGTCAATCACATTGCCACGCAGCAGAGTGCGACGGATTTATTCGCCTATCCAAAAAATGGGCAAAGTACCGAGCAGCAGGCGCAGGACAAGCAGGAATGCCGCAGCTGGGCCGCCGCACAAACAGGATCTGTCCCGGCGCACCCAGGCATGGCATCGGCATCGCCCAGTCCGGGCAGTGCTGCGGCGCCTGTTAGTCATGACGCGTATCTGCGGGCGCAGGCGGCCTGCTTTGAGGCGCGCGGTTATAGTGTCAAGTGAGCCGGGTGTATGGCGAGGCGATAGGATCCGCATCGGCGCGCTTGTTCGAGCTGCAGCGCCCGAGGCCGACCGGGGCCATAAACTTCCCGAACTGAAGCACCCGCTACGGCTCGAGGCGTGCGTCGGCCCAGGCCATCCTGCAGGATGGTCTACGGTGACGGCCCGGTTACCCGTGACCAGGTTAGACCCTTGGCGTGGGTCGTGGTATGCTCCGCGCCTGATCGTCGACGTCCCTGTTTCCTCGCCCCCTTAAGGCGCCGGCTTCGAGCCGCCAGCGATCTGGTGACAGGATTTACGATTCGACGGCTCGCGGGCAGACTTGCTCTCCCCTTCCCTTCGTTGGTATTCCTGCCGTGTTGAGTGGCGTTGGGCATAACTAAACCGCCCGCAGCCACTTGTTTTATTTGGAGAGTATTGAGACATGGCGAAGATTTATGTGGGTAACCTGCCCTTCACGACCAGTGAAGCGGATCTGACGGCGTTGTTCGGCCAGCACGGCACCGTCGAAAAGGTGTCGCTGCCGACGGATCGTGAAACCGGTCGGCCACGCGGCTTCGGCTTCGTGGAGATGAACCAGGCCGATGCGTCGCGTGCCATTCAGAACCTGAATGGACACGACCTGGGCGGACGTCCTCTGCGCGTCAACGAAGCGCAAGATAAGCCTCGCACTGGCGGCGGCGGCGGTGGCGGTGGCTATCGCGGCGGTGGCGGCGGCGGTGGCGGTGGTGGCGGCGGCGGCGGTGGCGGACGCTGGTAAGCGCACCGTTCGACAGCGCTAAATGCTAAAAGAGCCCGGAGCAATCCGGGCTTTTTTTTGGCTGCGCTTCTCGGTTACTGTTTCAGGCATGGCTGTGGTGCTGTCTTTAAAGCAAGCCGTCGCGCTGCACGTGCATAGCGGCGACCACGTGGCCATGGAGGGCTTCACGCACCTGATTCCGTTCGCCGCCGGCCACGAGATCATCCGCCAGGGCATCAAGCACCTGACTTTGATTCGCATGACGCCGGATCTGATCTATGACCAGTTGATCGGCATGGGCGCGGCCGATCGGTTGATATTCTCGTGGGGCGGTAATCCCGGAGTCGGTTCGTTGCATCGCCTGCGCGATGCGGTCGAGAACGGCTGGCCCCGGGCGTTGGCGCTCGAGGAGCACTCCCATGCCGCGATGGCCAACGCCTACGAGGCCGGTGCCGCAAACCTGCCGTTTGCGGTGTTTCGCGGCTACCAGGGCGTCGATCTGCCCAAGGTGAACCCCAATATCCGCACCGTGACCTGCCCGTTCACCGGCGAGGTGCTGGCCGCGGTGCCGCCGATCCGCCCCAACGTGACCATCATCCACGCCCAACGCGCCGACCGGGCCGGCAACGTGCTGCTCGATGGCATCATCGGCGTGCAGAAGCAGGCCGTGCTGGCGGCCGAACGCTCGATCGTGACGGTCGAGGAGATCGTCGATGACCTGGCGGCGCCCGGCTTCAATGCCGTGATCCTGCCGGCCTGGACCGTGAGCGCGATTGCAGTGGTACCCGGCGGAGCCTACCCCTCATACGCCCAGGGCTATTACCAGCGCGCCAATGCCTTCTACAAATCCTGGGACGCCATCGCCCGCGAGCGTGAGACCTTTACCGCCTGGATGCGCAGCAATGTCCTTCACAGCTGATGAGCTGATGACCATCGCTGCGGCCCGGGCGCTCAGCGATAACGATGTCTGTTTCGTAGGCATTGGCGCGCCCTCGGCGGCCTGCAATCTGGCGCGCCTGACCCACGCGCCGCAGATCACGTTGATCTATGAGTCCGGTACCATCGGCACGCGCCCGCGGGTATTGCCGCTATCCATTGGCGACGGCGAGTTGTGCGAAACCGCGCTGACCACGGTATCGGTGCCGGAAATGTTCCGCTACTGGCTGCAAGGCGGGCGCATCACGGTGGGATTCCTCGGCGGCGCCCAGATCGACCGCTATGCCAATCTCAATACCACCGTGGTCGGCGATTACCACCATCCCAAGGTACGCCTACCCGGCGGCGGCGGTGCACCCGAGATCGCCTCGAGCTGTGGGCAGGTGTTCATCACTATGAGCATGTCGCCGCGCGCATTCGTGCAGACGCTGCCGTTCATCACCTCTTTGGGCCACGGCAGCGGCCCGGGCAGCCGCGCGGCGCTCGGCCTGCACACGCAGGGTCCGACCAAGGTGTTCACCGATCTGTGTATCTTCGAGCCTGATCCGCACAGCCGCGAATTGACCGTGGTCGCGCTGCACCCCGGCATCAGCCGCGAGCAGGTGCAGGCCCAGTGCGGCTGGCGTGTGCGCTTTGCCGAGCCGCTGCAGCAGACCCCGGCTCCCACCGCGGCCGAACTCGATGTGCTGCGGGCGCTGCAGGAACGCACGCGCCTGGCGCACGGGGCTCAGGCATAGGGGACCAAGGCTCCGGTCAGCGCTTCTTTGGCAGATACAGGTCGGTGAGCGTGCCCTCGAACGCTTCGGCTGCCATGGCCACCGTCTCCATCAGCGTCGGATGCGCATGCACGGTCAGGCTGATGTCGGCGGCATCGGCGCCCATCTCAATCGCCAGCGCCACCTCGGCGATGAGTTCGCCGGCATTGATGCCAACGATGCCGCCGCCGAGCAGGCGATGCGTCTTAGGGTCGAACAGCAGCTTGGTGAAGCCCTCCTCGCGAGCGATCGAGAGCGCGCGGCCGCTCGCAGCCCAGGGAAATACGGCTTTCTCGAACTCCACGTTCTGTGCTTTGGCCGCGCTCTCGGTCAACCCCACCCAGGCCACCTCGGGATCGGTATAGGCCACTGAAGGGATCACGCGCGCATCGAAGAAGCTCTTGTGACCCGCCGCCACTTCCGCGGCCACCTTGGCCTCGTGCGTGGCCTTGTGCGCCAGCATGGGCTGGCCGACCACATCGCCAACGGCGAAGATGTGCGGCACGTTGGTGCGCATCTGCTTATCGGCGGCGATGAAGCCGCGCGCATCGACCTGCACACCGGCCCGCTCGGCGGCGATCCGGCTGCCGTTGGGCGAGCGCCCGACCGCCACCAGCACGTAATCGTAGCTCCGGGTGCTGCGCGCGCCGCCCTGGGCTTCGAATGTGACCTGCAAGGCATCGGCCGCGGCCGTCACGCCCACTACGCGCGTATTGAGCAGAATCTCGCCATAGCGGGCCTTGATGCGCTTCTCGAGCGGGCGCACCAGATCCGCATCGCAACCGGGCATGAGCTGCGCGGTGAGCTCCACGACGCTGACCTTGGCACCGAGCGCATCATAAACACAGGCCATCTCCAGACCGATGATGCCGCCGCCGATGACCAGAAACCGCCCGGGTTTTTCCGGCAACTCGAGCGCGCCGCTGGAGTCGATGATGCGCGGATCTTCTGGCAAAGAAGGCAACCGCACCGACTCGGAACCTGCGGCGATGATGCACTGCTCGAAACGAATTCTTTCAACGCCGGCGGCGCCCGTCACTTCTATCACATGCGGGCTCAGGAATTTCCCGCTGCCGCGCACCACTTCGACCTTGCGCTGTTTCGCTAGCGTCGCCAGACCGCCGGTAAGCTTCCTGACGATGCTGGCCTTCCAGCCGCGCAGCTTGCCGAAATCCAACTCGGGCGCGCCAAACACGATCCCGTGCGCGCTCATTTCGCGCGCCTCTTCAATGACCCGGGCCGCATGCAGCAGCGCTTTGGACGGAATGCAACCCACGTTCAGACACACACCTCCGAGCGTGGCCCAGCGTTCAACCAGCGTCACCTTGAGCCCGAGATCCGCGGCTCGAAATGCCGCCGTGTAGCCGCCCGGCCCCGCGCCGAGCACCAGCAGCGCGACATCGCGCGAGGCCTCCGGTTCGGCAGCCGCGGGCCTGACTGCACTGGTCGCGGACGGCGTCGCGGACGGCGTCGCAGACGGCGCCGCTGGCGCAGCCTCTGGTGGCCTTGCGGCAGGTGCCGGCGGCGTCACTGCGCCAGTGGGCGGCGTCACTGCCGCGGCCGGCGGCGCGGCGCCGGCGTCCGCCTGTTTCTGAGCGGTCTCCAAACGCACCAGAGGCGTACCTTTCGAGACGCGGCCGCCTTTGCCGATCAGCAATTCCACCACGGTGCCGGCCGCGGGCGACGGCACATCCATGGTCGCCTTGTCGGTCTCCAGCGTGACCAGCGGCGTGTCGACCTCGATGCTGTCACCGGCCTTGACCAGCACCTCGATGATCGGGATGTCCTTGAACTCGCCCAGGTCCGGACAGGCGATCTCGAGCAAGCTCACGGCACTGCCTCAATCAATCCGTGCACATCGGCCAGCGCTGCTACCAGAAAGCTGATGAAGCGCGCGCCATTGGCGCCGTCGATCACGCGGTGATCGTATGACAGCGACAGCGGCAAGATCAGGCGCGGCAGCCACTTGTCGTCCTGGAATACCGGCCTGAGATTCGCACGCGAGACGCCGAGGATCGCCACTTCGGGTGCATTGATGATGGGCGTAAAGCCGGTGCCGCCAATGCCGCCGAGACTGGAGATGGTGAAACTTCCGCCCTGCATCTCGGTGCCGGTCAGTTTTCCGCCGCGCGCCTTCTGCGACAGCGTGCCCAATGCGCGTGCGAGCTCGTAGATGTCCAGGCGATCGGCGTCGCGAATCACGGGCACCAGCAAACCCTGAGAGGTATCGGCCGCAAATCCGATATGAATGTATTTCTTGTAGACCAGGTTCTCGCCGCGTGCATCCAGCGAGCTGTTGAACATCGGATACTTCTGCAGCGCCTTGATGCAGGCGCGCACGATGAAGGCCAGCAGCGTGAGTTTCACGCCGGCGCTGTCGGCACTGCTCTTGAGCCCCTTGCGCGTTTGTTCGACCTCGGTGATGTCGGCCTCATCGAACTGCGTGACATGCGGCAGGTTGACCCAACTCGCGTGCAGCAGCGCTCCGGAGATACGCTGCACGCGACTGAGCGGCTTGATCTCGATGGCACCGAAAATTGCGAAATCGGGCTCTGACACGCTGGGCCACGCCCGCCCGGCTCCAGCGCCGCCGGGGCCGCCGGCTGCAGCGCCGCCTGGCGCAGCCGCCAGCGCAGCTTTGACATATGCCTTCACGTCTTCTTCAGTGATGCGTCCTTTCTGTCCGCCGCCCTGTATGCGCAGCAGATCGGCGCCGAGTTCACGGGCAAATTTACGCACCGAAGGGCTGGCATGGGCGCGCGCGATGCCTTCTTCGCTGACCGGCGGCGGCTGGGCCAGCGCGGCAGGCACGCGCAACGTATCCTCGGCCGCCGGCGCCGCAGCCTTGGGCGGCGGCGCTTTCGGTGTAGCCGCTGCCGGGGTCGAGGTGGGCGCGGCCGCCGGCGCCGCAGCTGCCGCGGGTGTCTCGGCCTTCGCAGGCGCGGCCTTTGCAGGCGCTGCATCGGCAGGCGCTGCATCGGCAGGCGCTGCATCGGCGGCCGCTGCATCGTCGGCGGGTTTGAGCGTCGCAATCAGGCTTCCGGCCGAAACCCGCGAGCCTTTGTTCACGTGCAGCGTCTCGATCACGCCCGCCAGGGGCGAGGGCACATCCATGGTCGCCTTCTCGGTCTCAATCGTCACCAGCGGGGTGTCGACCTGCACCGACTCCCCAGGCTGGACCAGTACCTCGATGACGGCCACGTCCTTAAAGTCGCCCAGGTCGGGCACTTTGATCTCTTTCGAAGCCAAGGCTGTTCCTTGAATCTCAGGTGGTGAGCGGATCGGCCTTGTCCGGATCGATGCCCAGTTTCTGCACGGCCGCGACCACGGTCTGGCGCTCGATGCGGCCGCTGTCAGCCAGCGCCTTGAGTGCAGCCAGGACGATGAAATTGCGATCCACTTCAAAATGCCGGCGCAGTTCCGCGCGCGCATCACTGCGCCCGAAGCCGTCGGTGCCGAGGCACACGTACTGCTGCGTCAGCCACGGCCGGATCTGATCGGGCACATTGCGCACATAGTCGGTAGCGGCGACGATCGGTCCCTCGCATTGGGCCAGCAGCGTCTGCACATATGGCACGCGTGGCTGCTCGCCCGGATGCAGCAGATTCCAACGCTGGCACTCGAGCGCTTCACGCCGCAGTTCACTGAAGCTCGTGACCGAGTACACGTCGGCCGGCAGCGCGAATTCTTTCTCAAGCAATTCGGCCGCCGCGAGGCATTCGCGCAGTATCGTGCCGCTACCGAGCAGCGTCGCACGCAGCTTGCCCTCGCTGCCGCCGTGCAGCAGGTATGCGCCCTTGACGATACCAACCGCCGCCTGCGCCGGCAGTGACGGCTGCGGATAGTTCTCGTTCATGACCGAGATGTAATAGAAAATGCTCTCGTTATCGACGTACATGCGCTTGAGGCCGTCCTGGATGATGACCGCGAGCTCATAGGCAAAGGTGGGGTCGTAGGCGCGGCAGTTGGGTACGGTGGTGGCGACCAGCTGACTGTGCCCGTCCTGATGCTGCAGTCCCTCACCGGCCAGGGTCGTGCGGCCGGCAGTGGCTCCAAGCAGGAAGCCGCGCGCGCGCATATCACCGGCAGCCCAAATAAAATCACCCACGCGCTGAAAGCCAAACATCGAGTAATAGATATAGAACGGCACCATGCTGATGCCATGATTGGCGTAGGAAGTCGCCGCAGCGATCCACGAGCAGGTCGAGCCGGCTTCATTGATGCCCTCCTCGAGCATCTGTCCCTTTTTGTCCTCGCGATAGGACATGAG
>Ga0302324_100015921_pt1 | contig 15046 bp, 11 predicted proteins | sample Palsa_T0_1_FD_201949 | JGI IMG/M metagenome (GOLD analysis project Ga0302324, IMG submission 201949) | Peat permafrost microbial communities from Stordalen Mire near Abisko, Sweden - Palsa_T0_1 | ecosystem: Environmental > Terrestrial > Soil > Palsa > Peat permafrost | place: Sweden: Abisko...
GATAAAGCCGGCCGGTTCTCGTACCAGCTTCTGGTAAGTTTCATTTAAGGCTCTGTAACTGAGATGGCTTCCTTGCTCGGATACAAAAAAGGAATCCGATAGGCCGTCGTAGTTTAAACGGCGGCGTAGTTCAATGTATTGGCGCAATTGGTCAGCTACGGTTTGGTGAATCGGCACTAATCGCGATTTGTGAAATTTCGCCTTATGAATCTGGAGTCGCGGGGGATCAAGGTCTAGCAAGACGTCCCTGACGGTAAGCTTCAAGGCTTCGCCTGGCCGAATTCCGGAACTAGCCAGCAACCCCAATAATGTTGAAAGCGTGTGCGGCCGCAGCGATCCTTGCGGTCTCAATGACAGTGCGGCTCTGAGCAGACGACTTATCTCCTCGGCAGAGAAAAGAAACGGCTTCCGTCGTCGCGGTCGTGCCAACAATGCAGCACTGGGCACCTCAATATCGGGGACGAAAGCGCTGAGATGAAAGAGAAATTGTCTCGCAACGCTCAAACGCGCCACTTTTCCACTGATCCCGCAACGGTCGGATACCGCACAAGCCCAATCAAAGGCGACTTGGGCATTGATTTTTCCCCTGGCGCCGTTGCTTTCGGCGAATGCCACGAAGTCGCGCAGCAGCCTTTCGCGCGCACCAAGAGGAAATCCCAGTGCTTTCTTCAAGGCTAAATAGGCCTCGAGGTGGAGCGACAGGTCGCCGGGTTTCATTCCACGGAAACGTGTCGGCGTGTCGGCGAATGCTCTAACCCGCAAAAATCACCCAAATCCCGGAGCGACGAGCTCATTGCGGGCTAGAAAGCTCTTAAACAGACGCTGCGCGTCACTTTAAGAGCCGTTATTGAAATACGGAAAAACCAGACAACCTGTTTGAACTCTTATCTCGAAAAACGCGCAGCGCCCGGATTGCAATGAATTGGTCTCGCGACGGATCACAATTGGTTTTATTTCGCTTCATGTGCAAAAATTATGATTAATACTGAAAATGGTGCTTTTATCGGCATTTACGCTCCTTTGGGAGCTGTTTATCCTTTTCGCTTGTTGTTCTGGCGTTGGTCTGACTTTTCGTTCGCTTCTCCCAGCTGAATTCTCGCTTTTGCACAAAGCTCTCTTCTCGTTGCTGGGCGGTCTCTTCCTTGTCGTCTTAGTGCCCCAAAACCTGGTCTATCTTGGGGTGCCCGTTCGGATCTCCGCATGGCTTGTTTTGGGCGCGGCGCTAGTCCAGGTGTGGTTCTGTCGTCGCAAGTTAATTGCCTGGAAAAGGACATTGGGTTCAAACACCGAAATTCGTGCGCTTGCGGTGATCATACTCCTGACCATCACCTTCCATGGCGTCGTCCCAATTCGGCAAGGCCTGGAGTGGTACTACGGAAAAGGGCATTTCGATCAAATCAACTACGTTCTGCTCGCAGAGTTCTTAAAGGAGGAACCATACAGCACAAACGAGCAGGAGATCGGTCTGCGTCCCTGGTTGGTTGCACCTGTTGGCGCTCATAACGCGACAGGCCAGCTTCAAATGAGTTCCGGACCCGGACTAGAGACAATCGGGCTCAAAAACGAGAGAATAGGCCAGAGTATCGTCACTGCAGAAATCAGCGTCTGGTCGGGAACCAATGGGAAAGGGGGTTACGCCGCGACAGTCATCTTCTTCTTAACGTTACTGGGAATCTCTGTTTATGTCTTCCTGCGCGAGACCGGGCTCGATCGCTTCATGGCCGCGGCAGGCGCGCTGCTGGCAGCGTTTCTCCCTGTTGTCACTCAACTCTCACTGGACGGATTTCTTTCGCAAATATCGATACTTTTTCTTTTTCCGTTCTTCGCGAGTCTGCTCCGGCGCCAGGAGTTGAGCGCACGAAGTTTTGCCCTGTTTTTCAGCCTCACCCTTGCCTACCTTCTAGCGGTCTATTCGGAACTCGCTCCGATCGGATTTTGCACATTGTTTTTGGGTGTTCTGTTTGTACGGAACGATAAAATGCGCACTAAGAGGCTTATCCTTATGAGTGCGATTCTTCTTATCGTACTGATGAACCCCTATTATCTGCGCAACCTGATCGTGTTTCTCGGTTTCCAATATACCCTGGCCGCTAACGCAGCATCTCTCTGGGACAACGTGGCGCCAAACCTGCTGACGCTGCATGGCTGGTCGGAACTTATTTTTGGCGGGATTGCTAGTGCGCGATACGTTTTGTTTCTTGATTGCTGCACTCTCTTGCTCGGTCTTCTGTTCCTGACAGGAGCCATTTTTCTTTCTAGACGCGACAAGCTGATCTTTGGCGCCATTCTGCTACCCGCAATCCTCATTATCCTCTATCTCGCAACTCGGACCCCGCCTTCCTACTATCCGATTGCGAAAATCACGCTCACGATTTTGCCGTTGGTCATCGGTCTGGTCTTCGTCCCTATTTCCCGGATTGCCGGAAACAACGAGGATCAACCGATTGGAGTACTAAAGAAACTACTCTGCGCAACGATTGCTGCCGGCGCAGCCGCGGGGTCGGTCCGGTACTATTCCGAAGTGCTCGATAACCAAGGCATGCTGAGAATTTTCAGAGATCCTCGTTTTCTGAACGTCTGCCGTGAGCTGGAAGCAATAAAAAACGAGCGGGTGCTCGTTTTCGAAACACATCCGTTGCTCGCCGCGTGGCTCTGCTACCATGGTCGCCACAATGACGTTTACTTTGACGGCCGGCTTATCGGCGACTCACCCGTCCCTCCGAGTCTTCCGTTCTCGAAGGTTCCAGACCTCTCAAACGTCGACGTTGTTGCCAGTCGCGACCGGATTGTTGATCTGCGAGCTCCCAGTGTCTCCTGCCTGATTTCCGTCGATGATACTCAAGGTGAAGATCATACAGCTGGCCATGTTCGCTATTTGCTAGGCCCGCCGGCCCGCTTGCGCTTCCTCGCTCTACGGTCAATGTCGGCCAACCTGAAAATGCGACTGACGCCCCGTCCCGAAGCAGCAGCTGTTCCGATCGATTTTTTCCTGACTGACGTTGACGGTCACGTTTTCCAAGAGGAGGTGCAGGGAAAAAACCTTGAGATTTTGCGGATAAACCTGCCGAAGGGGCTTTCGTATCTTGAGCTCTCGGTCAAAGCAAAAGAAGGCGGTCCGCGCACCGGGACATCGTTTCCGATCCTTGCGGAGCTGGATGACTTCGAGATCACCGATACCGATTTGGATCCGGGCGGATAGACGGAACGTATCGGTGGTAGGCAAAGCGTCCCGCTTTGCTCTTCAACCCCGGGCAAAACGTGGACGGTTCGCTTGAAATTCCAAGCTTTAAACCACAGATTTCACAGATGACACAGATCAGAGGAGAAAGAGCCTTAGGCAAGAACCATTGGGCAGTGGGTAAGGCGGGACCGGCTTAAATCGGTTTTCATTTGGTTTAGTAGTCCAATTATGAATAATATTGTAATCTGTGCTATTATCGTTCCTCGTGCTGCTCTGGCAGCTCTTGGTCCTGTGCGCTTGCTGTTTAGGCGTCGGTTTGACCTTGCGCGGTTTTGTTCCGAACGAGTTCTCGCTCTTGAACAAAGTGCTCTTCACTCTGTTGGGCGGACTTTTCCTCGTCGTTTTAATCCCCCAAAACCTTGTCTACCTGAATATCCCGGTTCGGATCTCCGCGTGGCTTGTTTTGGGAGTGGCTCTCGTGCAGACGTGGTTGTCTCGTCGCAAGGTCGGTGCCTGGACACGGTCACTCTACTCAAATGCCGAAATTCGTACGCTAGCATTGGTCATTCTCCTCACCATCACCTTCCATGGCCTTGTTCCAATCCAGCAGGGCCTTGAGTGGTACTACGGAAAAGGGCATTTCGATCAAATCAACTACGTTCTACTCGCAGAGTTCTTAAAGGAGGAACCTTACCACACAAGCGAGCGACAGATCGGTCTGCGTCCTTGGTTAGTTGGACCTGTTGGATTTCGAGACACTGCAGAGCAGCTTGGAATAAGCCCCGGACCCGGACTAGAGACAATCGGGCTCAAAAACGAGAGAATAGGCCAGAGTGTTATTACGGCCGAAATGAGCGTCTGGTCGGGGACGGATGGGAAAGGGGGCTACTGCGCGACGGTCATCTTTTTCTTAGCGGTGCTGGCAATCTGCGTTTACGTCGTCCTGCGCGAGACCGGACTCGATCGCTTCGTGGCCGGGGCCGGCGCGCTGCTGGCGGCGCTTCTCCCTGCTCTCACACGGCTCTCGCTGGACGGATTTCTGTCGCAAGTCTCCATCCTTTTTGTTTTCCCGTTTTTCGCAAACCTGCTACGCCGCCGGGAGTTGAGCGCCCGAAGTTTCACCCTGTTTTTCAGCCTGACGCTTGCTTACCTTGTGGCGGCCTATTCGGAAATCGCTCCGATCGGTTTCTGCACATTCTTCTTGGGCGTGCTGTTCGTCCGCCATGACACATTCCGCTCTAAGCGACTCATACTAATGAGTGCGGTTCTTCTCATCGCACTGGTAAACCCCTATTATCTGCGCAACTTGATCGAATTCCTGGGGCAACAATATTACTTCGCTGCGAACGTGGCATCGCTGGACAACCTGGCACCCAAGGTCCTGACGCTGCGCGGCTGGTCGGAACTTATTTTCGGTGTAATCACGAGCGAGCGGCTCGCTTTGTTTTTTGATTACTGCGCTCTCTTGCTCGGCATTCTATTCTTGGCAGGAGTCATTTTTCTATCGAAACGCGATAAGCTAATCTTTAGCGCGATTATGCTGCCCGCCATCCTTGTGATCCTTTATCTCGCAACTCGGACCCCGCCTGCCTACTATCCAATTGCGAAAATTGCGCTCACGATTTTGCCATTCATGATCGGTCTGATGTTCGTTCCTGTGGCCAGGATTGCTGCAAACAACCAGAATCATTCGATAGGAATGTTAAAGAAGTTACTCTGCGCGATGATTGTTGCCGCTGCAGCCGCAGGGTCGGTCCGGTATTATTCCGAAGTGCTCAATGACGGAGACTTGCTGAGAATCGTCCGAGAACCTCATTTTCTCAACGTCTGCCGTGAGCTGGAAGAAATAAAAAACAAGCGGGTCCTTGTTTTCGAGACTCACCCGTTGCTCACCGCGTGGCTTTGCTACCACGCGCGCCAAAACGATGTTTACTTTAACGGCCGGTCTATCAGCGATTCAAGCGTCCCGCAGATTGCTTCGTTCTCAAAGATTCCAGACCTCGAAAACATCGACTTTGTGGCCACTCGCGACCGAATCGTTGATCTGAGAGTCTCCGGGGCGCCCTGTATGACTCTCATTGATGATACTGCAGGCGAAGATTGGAGAAACAGGAACGTTTGCTATCGGCTCGGTCCACCGGCCGACTTGCGTTTCCTCGCCTTACGGCCAATCTCGGCGAACCTGAAAATGCGGCTTGCGCCTGGACCCGAAGCAACGATTTCCCCGATCGATTATTTTCTGGCAGACGAGCAAAACCACGTTACTCAAGGCCAGATTCGAGGTGAAACTTTGGCGATCAAACGGATCAACGTCCCGCGCGGCTTCTCCAAGCTGATGCTCTTGGTCAAAGCACAAGCCGGTGTTCAGGGTGGAGAGCCATCTTTTCCGTATGTTGCGCGGCTGGATGGCGTCGAGGTCAGCGAGATCGCGCCGAACCCGGGAAATTAGGAGAAACGTATCGGCGGGTCGGGAGAAACGGGTCGGCGGGCCGGCGGGACGGAGGAGAAACGGGTCGGCGGGTCGGCGTATCGGCGGGTCGGCGTTTTCTTGAGGCGAGCGGCAGGCTGTGGAGCGGGATTGGAGAGTCAACTGGGACGGGAGGGGAAACGGGTCGGCGATAACGACGACGAGAGCGATCGCCATGCGTGGATTCAGCCGTTACAGCATTTGGCGGTTAACCTGGCGCAATCGGGCGGTTAACGTTCGCATCACGCGGAGCGCGAAGAACGGGGTTTCTTGAACCATAAAGAGAAACTGCTTTTCATTGATTGGGACAAGGCTGCAGTCTGTTTTCGCCACGGCGGTTGCGCTTCGAATCCCGCCGTCGATGAGAGCCATTTCGCCAAAGAACTCGTCAACGCTTACGGTCTCAACTATTTTGTTGCCAACCTTGATCTCCACTTCACCCTCCTGGACAATGAACATGGCGTCGCGAGGCTGACCTATTTCAAAAATGGTGCTTCCTGCCGGGTAGAAAACAGGAACCGTATCCTTCGCAAAAATATTCGGCAGCTTCATGTCGATCGATCAAAATGCGATCATTTCCGGAATACAATCAGCGCATCCTCCTTTTGGCCAGCCGAATCGCAACGAGAAACTGAGGTCATGAGGCATGCGAGCTCCTCGCGAAAAATCCTGGTCTCTGGAGATTTCAGATCAAAGCAAAAGAGAGCGATCCAGACCTAACGCAATCCTTTCCGACCCTCGCGGCGCTGGATGAAGTCAGGCTCAGCGGAATCGATGAGCGGTAAGCAAAGCGGGGACGCTTCGCCTAACTTACTTTACGCGAGCGCCGCTGATTTTTTCTTCATTGCGTTCGAGCGCGATTTGCCTGCGGTCGCCCACTAACAGATTAATCTCCGACTCTGAGGCGATCGTTTCGACGCCTTTAAAGATTCTCGAACGGATAAACCGCGGGCGACTTTTTGCCTCTTCGAGCACGGTTCCGATATAGTCGCCAATAATGCTGAGCGAAAAGAGTTGGATCCCGCCGAGACCAAGCACCAGCAGGACGATGGTCGTGATTCCAGGCGCCTGGGTGGGCGGTTGAATCAGGTAATTGATGAGATAGAATGACGCCAACGCAACGGTGGCCGCGCAAATCATCAACCCGAAGCCCTGCATGTAATAAAGCGGTTTCACGCTGAACGAGAAGATCCCTTTCTTCGCCCACCATATATTTTTCAAAAAGTTGTTCGTGCTGCGCCCGAACATGCGCTCCGGGCGGGAATACGGTACGCCCGTTTGCTTGAATCCGATCCAGGCGCGCAACCCTCGGACGAAAACATCGTGTTCCTGGAAACGCAGCAAATGTTCGACCGCCTTGCGATCGATCAACGAGAAGTCGCCGGCATCCAATGGAATGTCGACATCGGAGAGGTGTTTGAAGACGCGGTAGAATATCTTGCAAAGAATTTGCGTCTGCCACGAAGCCTCGCGTTTGCTGCGAACCCCATAGACAACATCATGACCTTGCTTCCACTTGCGATAGAATTCCGCAATCAATTCCGGGGGATCTTGCAGGTCGCCATCCAGCAGGATGATCGCGTTGCCGGTTGCGACTTCCATGCCGCTGAGAAAGGCGCTTTGTGAGCCAAAATTGCGAGAATGGGTAACCCCGAAGACGTGTGAATCGACCTCGGAGAGTCGCCGGATGGCAGCCTCGTCGCCGGTCGGGCTGCAATCATTAACAAAGATGATTTCATAGTCGACGCCCAGGTCATTGAAGACCTTGGTCAGGCGTTGATGCATGACGGGGATTGCCTCTTGGTCACGGTAGCACGCGATGACCGCCGACAGGCACTCCATTTTCTGTGGCGTGACTCCGAACCGGATTCGGGCGCTCGCCAGGCGTTCCCATTCTGCGGTCAGCGAGAGTCCCTCGTCGAGACTATGGCGATGCGTCCACCCAAGCTGTTCACGCGCCAGCAGGGGATCGCCAAACCAGTCTGGAAGATCCCATCGGCGATTGGGCATCGAGCCGAACACCGGTTCGCCGGGGATGCTGAGGATCGTCCGCACGCGCCCAGTGATGTTGGCGAGTGACGTCTTGACGCCGGTGGCAATATTGAAGACTTGCCCCGGCCGCGAGTGGCAGGTCGTCGCCGCGGCACGCACGAACGCCCTCGTGCAGTCGTCCACGTAGACAAAGTCTCGCGTAATTTCAGGATTCACGAGCGGAGGATAGAGTCCCTGGAGACCGAGACTAATCAGGCGCGGCACCAGGCGATCACGCTCCTCCCAAGGGCCGTAGATCGAGTAGAGACGCAAGTGCGTGCAAGGGAAGCCCTGAACGCGGCCATAAAACTGCATCAGGTAGGAAGTGCTCACCTTGGATACGGCGTAGTTACTGTTCGGCTCAAGCCGCGCGAATTCGCCCGGGCCGGCGCAGTTGAAGCCGTACTCCGAGGAACTGCCCGCCTGCACAAAGGCGTCACAGCCGGTTTCGAGTAGAGCCTGGATCAGATGGAGAGTGCCGGTATAGTTGACTGCATGAATCTGATCCGGTGAGCTCTGGCGTTCGTAGGCACCGTAGGCAGCCAGATTGAAGATGGTCTTGGGTTGATGCTCGAGAACCGCAGCCGCTACGTCGCGCTTCCGCGTAATGTCGCAAGGAACGGCGTTTCGGTGGGACGAGTGCAGCAATCGCCAACTGCTTTTGACCCGTTTGGAGACGGCAAACACGTCCGGCCGGATTCGGGCGAGAGAGAAGACTAGTTTTGCCCCAATGAACCCAGACCCGCCGACCACCCAGATCGGGCCGCGAAGTTTCCGTGCGTCCGCGCGGTCATCCTCTGTCCAGGTGTCGGACCAGAGATCGGTGTCGGGCTGAGCCAAGTCGGTGGGCATATTTTCGGTTCAAGCGGCAACTTGCCGATAGGTCGATCGAAGGGAGACAGGGTCAAGCCCGGAGCGGCTTTGGTGATAGGATTGGCTGCCGGACAAACCGTCCGGATACCCCTGCGCATGGGTGTGGCAAAGCCGGAATCGGATTCCCCTTTGGGCCAGCAGGGCGGCCAGGTGTTCGCCGAGCCCGCCGCGGGCGACATGTTCCTCGATGACCCACAACAGACCCGATGCATCCACGCTGGCTTTGAATTCGGCCGATAGCTCCCTCAGAGGCACTTGTGAAACGGCGAAGAGATCGGTTTTACCCTGTTCCAAAATCCACGGAAGTGTATTTAAGAGGACGGGTCCCATCCCGACGACGGTCGCCTTCGGTTGCGCCATGCGGCTAACAGCCAGTTTCCGGATCGGCGCGAAGGCCGGCAACTCTCCAACGCTAGAAGGCCAGACTCCGAACCCGAGCCGGAGATAAGAAGGACCGCGATACTGGAAGAGCGAGTTGCAGGCGCCGTCGACGTCGGAATTGCAGAGAGGGATGAAACAACAGAAGTGCTGCAGCGCGGACAGGGCAGCAACATCTTCGAGCGCATGATGGCTGGCTCCCATAATGCCGTAGCCGTAGCCGCCGCCGTTGCCCACAATCTTTACATTCAGCTCGTGTAGGGCCACATCCAGGCGGATCTGCTCATAGGGTCGAAAGACCGCAAACGGTGCGATACTGTAGCAGAGAGGAAGAAGTCCCTGCTGCGACAGCCCGGCGGCCACCGATATCATGTTCTGCTCGCAAACACCCATATTGATGAAACGTTCCTGCAACGCATTTTGCACGTTCTCGAGGGCGCCAAACCCCAAGTCGCCCGTCAGGAAGATGAATCGAGTTTCGCCCCGGCCAAAGTTCTCGATCCAACTGGAGAATTCTCTGCGCATGACCGCTTAAATTCGGAATTTTAAACCACAGATTTCACAGATGAGCGGAGGGAAGAAACAGGGGCTCCACGAGGAAGTTGTCGATGCCAGTGCCGATTGCAGCAGATGCCTATGCAACTTCTTTCGGCGTGCTGTCGCCCGACTCCTTTTGTTTCAGTCATCTGTGTAATCTGTGGTTTATCTCTTATCTTCGGTTCCCTGGGCTTAGCGGTATGCCGGGCCTGGATCGGCAGCGCCAAGCTCGGACAAGGCCTGTGCATACTGCTCATCTCGCATCGGCAGATAGTGCCATTCGACACGATTTGCCATGTAGGAGACCCCGTGCCCTTTAACGGTCCGCGCGATGATACAGCGCGGGCCACTGGAGCTTTGAACGAAATCATAGGCGCGGGCGAGGCTTTCGAAGTCGTTCCCATTGCCAGCGATAGCAACAGCAAATCCGAACGCTCTCCACTTGTCCGCGATCGGCTCCAAATTAAGTATATCCTTCGTCTGGCCGATTCCCTGGAGGCAATTCAGATCAATCACCACAGTGAGAGAAGAGAGCTTTTGGTGCGCGGCGAAGAGTACCGCTTCCCAGGTTGAGCCCTCGTTGCAATCGCCGTCTGAGAGCACCGCGAATACCCTCCACGCCTTTCCGGTGAAGCGTTGCGAGAGCGCGAGGCCGCAGGCAAGACCTAACCCATGCCCAAGACTACCCGTTCCGAAAGGAATCGCCCGGATTTTCCGAGAACACGGTGGATGAGCGGCTAACAACGTGCCCTCCTGGCAGAAGGTCGAAAGATCGGCTTCTGGTAACCTCCCGGAAAGAGCGAGGGTAGTGTAGAGGGCGGCAGCGGCGTGCCCCTTGGACAGCACGATTGCATCTTCCGCCGCCATCCGGTGAAAACAAAGATCAACCAGAATCTCCAGACAACTCAGAGACGTCCCAATGTGGCCTGCGTTCGCCCTTTTGTAGAGGTCCAGCATCGTACCTGCACAGCGCCGCCGGATTTCCAAAAGCCTTAAGGAATGGAACTCCGCCGGAGGAAGATCAGAGATCACGCCCGCGGAGTCCGTAATGTGCGGATGCATCAGGGTTCCCAATTTGTCACCGCGACATTTCCGGGCCGCACTTTCACCGCGGGTTTTATTTGCTTTATAAAATCCAAATTACAAAGAATATCGTATATTATCATATTATCTATAATTTGGCTATTTTTGCAATTCCTTGTTCTTTTCGCCTCCTGTGGCTGGCAACCTTCCAGGGTGTTTTCGCCCTTCGCGCAAGCACTCCTTGCAGAACCGCTCGAGTTGCAGGCTTCACCCGCGGGCGACCATCCTGAAGGAGTTTCGACAGTTTGCTCCGATTTTTGACGGTTCAGAAAGCTCTTAAACAGACGCTGCGCGTCACTTTAAGAGCCGTTTTTGAAAGACGGAAATCCAGACAATCTGTTTGAACTCTTATCTCGAAAAACAGCAGCGGAATCTTCCGGCGTAGGAGAATTCAGCTGCCAGAGCATGCATCGATCACAAATCTCTAAAGATTTGTGATCGATGCAGGCTAGAAGCTTTCAGGAAGCGCGCTTGAATACATAAATCGCCTCGAGGTCCTTGTTGTAATCCACGATCGGCGTGAACGATCGCCAAAACAGTTCCGGTCGATACATGTCCTTCCAGAAAAAATCGATCGTGGCGGCGCGCTCATATTGGATACCCAAACTGGCCCAGTGCTGCATGCGGCCCAATACGTCGCGCACGACCGGCCCGAAGCAGATGATGTAGTCGGGAGGTATTTGACCTCGGAAATGAACCGCCGGCAAGCCGCGAAACTGCGGCTCGGGCGGCCACGCGAGTTGCCAGGCGTAAATCGCCTTCGGCGCGTGATAAATCAGGGGGTACGCCATGTAACCCGGTAGCACCCAGATCGAGGCGTTTTCATTTACATGTTCGTTGATCCAATTCGCCGTTTCCGTGTAGGGATCGCTCGGCGGGGAAATCAATTCCTTTGCAAAACACCAGGCCGTCGATCGCAGGCCCTCCGGAAAAAACAGGCCGCCGTTTACCAAATTTGTTCCAAAGACCACAATGCCCAGCGCAACGCATAGCCACACCGGGGCCCGGCGCGTGAGAATTCGCACCACCGTCACCTCGAGCGCCATACCGAGCGGGATCAGCGGGATAAGATATCGGACATCGGCTACGGTCGCTCCGCGAGCCGGTTGTGGCGAAACCATTGCCATGACAAAACAATAAACCGCGATAGAGACTACCCCACGCAAGAGAAAAGGGTTCTTTCCCTTCACAAAATAGAGCACTGGAGCCAGAAGAATGAGGATGCCCGCGCAAAACTCGTTACGATTTAGGTCGCGCAGGTTCCACCAAAACAGGGTCAGGCGGTCCCCGAGGCTGTTTGACCCCGCCTGTTTCAATAGCCCAGGGAGAAGGAAAGGGTTCCAGATGGAAACAATGATGGCCCCGAGAAGGCCTACAGGACCAAGCAGGACGAACCAATCGAGCAGTCGCAGTTTTCTCACACGGCGTTGCCAGAAAAAATAATCGACGGTCATCGCCCCCGCCAGAGCCGCGAATGTCATGTAATGCGAGGCCAGGACCGCGAGGAGAAGGAGCGAAAGGCCTAACAAGCCTCGCCACGAACCGTTCCAGTGCAGATAAATGTAGGCCGCAGCCACGGAACAGAGCATTGTGATGCCGTAGTAGCGCGCCTGCCGGAAATAAAGAAAGAACGAGACATTGCCCAAAATGGCGAAGACCATCAGCAACCAGGTGATGCGGTCCGCTTTGTCGCGCTTGAGCCACCACAGCACCAAGCCCACGCAGGCCAGGCCGCAGAGCGCGAAAGGGAGGCGCGGCAGGAAGGCGCCGGTCCCGGAGAACGCTGCGAAGGGTGCCAGTACATAGGCAGAGAGCGGTGGGTTGCCGCGCTCTCTCAAATCACGCTCTACGAGCCCCTGATAGGGCGCGACGATGTTGTGTCCTTCAACGATGTTGGTGTCCCCGGTCTGCCAGACTGCGCGCGCTGGAAGGACCGTTTCGGCCTCGTCATCCCAGAGAGCATAATGGCCAAGCTGCGAAAAAAGCAGAAATGCAGCTAGACAGAGAACGCCAGCAGCCTCGCATATTTCCGCTCCACCCGCACTAGATGCCGCCGGGGTGTTGTTTGGGAAACGCTTGACATTGCCTTCGAGTGGCACACGTGTCATCCTTCCTGTCGGTTGCCTCCGATAATTTACTCTGAGACTTCCACCGTCGCACCAGTTGGCGGCTTTATCCACTTCGGAGTCGGCTTCGTGATCGATTGGAACGACGCGTCGGCGCATTGTAGAATAGGCTGTAGTTTGATCCACGTGAGCAGATTTGGCCTCCAGACGGTCCCGGTTCCGTGGATGAGAGACTTCGGCGTGATTCCCGCATCCACAGAAGTCGAGGACGAGAACGATTGCTCCCGCGCCTTGGAAGCTTGCAACTTACGCCGGCGTATCAGCGTATCGGCTGTGGATTAACGGTTCACTCCCCTTACACTGACAACCAACAACTGTCCGGAACAAATCCGCAGTTTCCAGTTGCCAGTGGAAGAGAATCGGTCGGTAGTCTATTTCTTTATTAGCGTTCTCATGCCAACGACCACTTCTATCGCACACGAACTCTGGACGGCGGATGAGTTCCTCGACTGGCTGGAACCAGGTGTCTTGGCGGATCTGATCGATGGCGAAATACTGATGCATTCTCCGGTTAGCCTGCTCCATGGCAATCTGACAAACTTCCTCGACCGACTTCTTGCCGCCTTTGTCGAGCACAAAGGGCTCGGAGGCGTTGTCCACCGAGAAGTGATTGCCGTGCGGATGAGCCAAAGAAGTGTTGTCATGCCGGACATCGCCTTTTATACGCGGGAGCAGGAGTCGTTGTTTCAGGAGACGCACATTCCCGTGGCGCCCACCTGGGTCGCGGAAATCCTTTCGGCTTCGACGGCGCTCAATGACGTTGGCCGTAAATTCGCAAAGTACGAAGAGCACGGAGTCAAAGAGTATTGGGTCCTGGATCCCAAAACTTTGGCGCACCGATTTTACAGCCGACGTGATAACCTGCTCGTCGAATTCGGGCAGGATGAAGAAATCATCCGTTCGAGGGCGATTCAGGGTTTCTGGGTCAAACGAATTTGGCTGGATCGACAATTGCCGGTCAATGCAACAGTGGGCGAAGCACTCGCCCAGCTTACCGCTTAAAGGTTGTCAGTTGCTAGTAGTCGGTTGCCAGTCGGGAGGATTGGAGTGGTGGAGTATTGGAGCGATGGACGTCCCATTTCTCAATCCCGTCATCAAGATCGCAGGTTTGTTATGGAAGATCAGAGAGTCAACAGGGCGGCAGGAGGAACCAGGTCTGCGAGCTGCGTAGGCGGTATATCGCTGTTGAGATTGATCCTCTTGCGCTGACGACTGACAACTGACACTGACAACTGCCCCACAACTAACTTGGCGCGCGGCCGGGCCGGCTTCCATAACAGGATTGGCGCTCACCTCACGATAACGCCGACACGCCGACACGCCGAACCGCCGACCCGTCTCTGCCGATCGCCGACTCGTTTCTGCCTCAGTCTATCTCTCGAGGAAAGTCGGGGCAAAGGAGCGAGGTGTCCACCTCTCCTCCATTTGCGACATAAAACCGCATCGTGCCATCCAGACCGCAGGTCCAGACTTCCTGCGCTCCTGCCTCGAAGTACAACGTCTGCTTTTCTTTTATTTCTGAGTCCGTGTTCGAAGGAGAAATGATTTCCACACAGATTTCAGGAGCGCGCCTCAATAGGACAGGCTTTTCAACATGTTCCTCGCGCGTCGTCGACAGCCAGGCAACGTCGATCGCTTTCACTCCGTCGGACGTCGAGAGCGGACACTCTGGCATCGCTTCTCCTTGAGGCAGGAGCTGCAACATCCACCCGACGATCTTGCCTTGACGTCGGGAGTGAGAGAATGCCGGTGGAGGGCTCATAACAATGTGACCGTGACGATCGGTTTCAATCCGGTGCGGCAGTTTTGCCAGGGACGTATCCTCCAGAACCTCGCTCCAACGTCTCAGATTGAAGACGAACTGTCGCTCGATCGGTGGAAGCTGGATCCTTGCCGGCATTTGACCACTTTACCCGGCCATCTCGTCTACATCAAGACAAGCGCGTCGGGAGAAACGGGTCGGCGGGCAGCAGAAACGTGTCGGCGGGCAGCAGAAACGTGTCGGCGGGCAGCAGAAACGTGTCGGCGGGTCGGCGGATCGGCGGGTCGGCGAAGCTAAATGGTGGGGGCGTGGCTTGAAGGCTTCGCGAACCGTGTAAACAAAACGTCCCGCTTTGTTTCATCAGAACCGTTTGCCTCGAACGGCGCGTAGATCAGGAGGGTTTGAGCTGGTTTATTGCCCGGCAGGAGAAACGTGTCGGCGTGTCGGCGTATCGGCGTTTTCGTGAGGTGAGCGCCAAACTTGTTATGGCAGATCGGAAAATCAGCCGGGCCGGAGGAGGAAACTGGTCGGCGGATCGGTTTTCGCCCAGGCATCGATGAATCGATCGATTCTCATTCACTGGCAACTGGCAACCGGCAACTGGACTG
>Ga0302324_100015923_pt1 | contig 15045 bp, 16 predicted proteins | sample Palsa_T0_1_FD_201949 | JGI IMG/M metagenome (GOLD analysis project Ga0302324, IMG submission 201949) | Peat permafrost microbial communities from Stordalen Mire near Abisko, Sweden - Palsa_T0_1 | ecosystem: Environmental > Terrestrial > Soil > Palsa > Peat permafrost | place: Sweden: Abisko...
AGAGAGGCGACGATTGCAGATGCGGCGACCGGTAAGTCGCTCGCAGGAAATCCGGCGCGAGTCCGGATCGACGCAAAGATCAGAATGGACACTAGCGGGACCATCGCGAAGCCATGAAAGCGGCGCTCGATGGCGTGCAGACGGTCGCCGTAATCGAGGGCGTCATCGAGTTTGTGGCGCACCCCTGCCGCGAGATTGCCCGCGCGTCGAAGAACCCCGGTAATCGACCCACTGGCGAGCGGCAACAGAAGCAAGGCGGCCACCGGAAGTGCCCGCACGGAGCGTAACGCTACGGCCGTCAGCAGCATGGACAGCAGGAAACGTTCTGGCTTTTGCGCCGCCAGCGCCGCAAAACCTCCGGCGAAACATATCGCCACCGTGAGCGTGACCTGGAGCGCTCCGCCCGAATGAAAATTGAAGGACTGAAATTCGGTGATCTGATCGAGCAGCGACGAATCCAAGAGAAAAGAGAGAACATGTTGGTGCAGTCGCCAGCCGTTCGGGTTGGCGAGCGTGCCCACCAGAGCCGCGAGAGCAAGCCAGAGATAACTACGTACACTGGGGCCGCGAATTTCGCGGATCGGAGGCTCGCGAACATCCCAAATCATAGGCTTTAGATACTTGCCCGCCGCATAAATCAACACGATCAGCGGACCGAAAAAGAAACTGGCGTGAAGGTTGGCCCAGGCGGCCGCCGCGATCGCGACAAGCGCGACATGGCGCCACCGCAGAGGATATGGCATTCGCTCGCAGAGCCACACCGTCCCGAGCAGGAAGAGCCAGCTAAGAAGGTGGGGCCGCGCTAGCCAGTGCAGAGTTGTAGTCGGCAGCATGGGGATAAAGAACAGGCCGGCGAGAAGACAATTGCCTCCGGCCGCGCGGTTCAACCGGAACCACATCCACACGGAAGCGCCGATCGACAGTCCATAAAGCAATGCGATGCCTCCAAGTCCTGAGACGCGATAGACCGCGCCCATCAGCACATCCGCGCCCCATTCCCACGCTACCCATGGTTCGCCCGGCTTTGAAAAGGAAAACGGATCGGCGTGCGGAAGCGATCTGGTAGAGATGATCCGCTCGCCGTTGCGAATATGCCAGCCCGTGTCCGAATCGTTAAAGAGAGTTGTTCCACCCTTAAAAGCGAAGAACAGCGAGAGCAACGTAACGAGTGCGAATGTCAACGCCAGATCCGGAGCCAGCCACGCCATGAGGCGGTCGCCACCCTTGCTCCGCTGCGGTTTCCTTGCATCCTGAGAGCCCGTCGGAATCGCCGCTTCCGGAATCTGGTAGAACTTCATTATCGATTTCATCGCAATTTAAAAGCCAAATATCCAATTGTTCTCAAGTTTCCTTTTCATATCTTCCGATTCCCAGTGTTGCCGGAAGTTTACCCTTTTACAGTGGCGTGTAGACAGCCGATTACTATTGGCCGCACGACTAAATCACGGCCTGCCACCACAAGCTGCTGATGTGGAACGGCCAACGTGTTTCTTACCCAAACGGCTCTTCGAATGCTCTAGCACAGGGCAGGAGAACAATCACATGCAAGACTTCTTTTTAAAGCTTTACGTAAAGATGCAGGGTCTGAAAGGCGCTTTGGTGAACGACCAGAGCGGGCAGGATCTTATCGAATACGCCCTGGTAGTTTCGTTGATTGCACTCGCAGCTACCGTCGGCATGGGATCGGTCGCAACCAGCATTAGCACCGCTTTCAGCAAAATCGGCAGCAAGATGGCAACCTACACAAGCTAGACCGCGCGACTGCACGACAGCCCTCGCGGTGGCCCCGCGCGAATGGATAGAGCGTTTGTCACAACGGGGCATTAGGAGGAGGGCGTGTTGGATATTTCGGATTCCGCCAAAGCGAACGCTCTCCATATTTTTCATCATACGTCATTCCAATCTGTCCGAGCCCCACATCGGCATTGCCATCCCTGGCATGGAGCCCATTCTTTCCGAATTCGCATCAACGGCAGCGTTATTGCGTTGAAAAATATAAAGTTCCTCCTGCCATCAGTCTTATAATCGCCCGCCCTAGTTTCATCTAACCCCGGAGTATCCCCAGGTAATTCGTTCATTCCACGGCTAGTTACCCGCTCGTGCTTTACCTTACGATTACGGGATATAAGTTTTTGCCATTGCATGTTATTATAAATTACTAAACTACACAACAGTGATATTCAGGTAATAATAATCAAGCCATTCCGGGAAACAGGGAGCTCTGAATGATTCGCATTTTATTATATTCGGACGACGACAATCTGCAGGCCCTTCTTGCGCCGACGCTCGGCACCGAGTTTTCTGTCTTCCTCGAACGGCGCATGGACAGGATCAAAGAAATCATTTCGCAGGCACGCTGCGAAGTCCTCATCCTGGACCTTGATTCCAGTTCGCACCCGCTTCAGCGGCAACTTCAGTTCTTCGACGAAATCCGCGACTTCGGCGTGCCGGTGGTGGTAATGACGGACGACGACGGACGCGCATCCGCGATGGATCTTGTCCAACGCGGCGTCTACAACTATATCCGCAAGCCGCCGGCCCTGCCGGAACTCAGAATTATCGTCCGCCGGGCGCATGAATATGCCGTCTTAAAGCAGGAGCTCGATCGTATGCGCCAGCGGCTGCCTCCCTCCGGCTGCGACCAGCTGATCGGTTCAAGCGCGCGCTCCCAGGTGGTCTACGATCTCATCCGGCGCGTTGCCGATCTGGAGGCCTCCGTGCTCATCACCGGAGAAAGCGGGACCGGCAAGGAGCTAATCGCCCGTTCGATTCACAACCTGAGCTATCGAAAGGACCGTCCGTTCGTCGCGGTTTCCTGTGGGGCCATCCCGGAGACGCTTATCGAAGCCGAATTATTCGGCGCCGAAAAGGGAGCGTACACGGGTGCGGCTACCAGGCGTAAAGGATACCTGGAAGAAGCCGCCAACGGAACCCTGTTCTTTGACGAGATTGGCGAGTTCAGCGCGCACACCCAGGTCAAGCTTCTGCGAGTGCTGCAAGAAAGAGAATTCAGCCGCTTGGGCAGCAGCCAGCTGATCCCGCTACAGGCGAGGCTGCTATACGCCACACATCGAAGCCTGCTTGAGATGGTAGGCGAAGGAACGTTTCGCCAGGATCTCTATTACAGAGTCAACGTCATGGGCATCAAGTCCCCGGCGCTCCGGGACCATACTGAAGATATTCCGCAATTGGCTCAGCATTTTATGGAAGAGTACTCACGGCTCTACCATAGGTCGATGACCAGGATAACGCCGAACGCCATGGCGCTGTTGCTGGAATACGAGTGGCCGGGAAATGTCCGTGAACTGGAGAACGTAATCCAGAGCGCCATGATCCTTAGCGACGACGATTCCTTGCTGCCTAAGGATCTGCCTAAAATTATGCAGCATCCCGACTTGCTTGGTCTTGGGGACTCTCTGCCCGGAGCGTCCTTCGAAGAACAAATGCAGGATTACAAGATCAAGCTCGCCCATAGGGCCGTTCAGGAATGCAAGGGGAACAAGACTCTGGCGGCCCGCAGCCTGCACATTTCCAGGACCTACCTGCACCGCCTCATCAAGGATTCAGGCGAAGATGATGATTCATTGTCGATTTCGGTAGCCTGATTCAAGCCGTTCGTATTTCCTTAGCTCTTCCGTTCTGCGGTGTTGCTGGAGGTTCACCCTGGAAAGCGGCGCTGTAGACAACCGCTTACTATTCGCAGCCCAGGACGGCCCAAGCCCGTCGCCATAACCTACTGACCTGGAACGATCTGCCTGCCGGTTCTTCGAACGGTTCTTCGAATGCTTTAACACCGGGCAGGAGATCGATAACATGCAAACGAGGCTCTTTAAGTGTTACGCAAGGATACAGGACCTGAAAACTGCACTGGTTCACTATCAGAGTGGGCAGGATCTGATCGAATACGCACTGGTAGTTTCGCTGATCGCACTGGCGGCTACGGCCGCCATGAGCGCGGTGGCCACCAGCATTAGCACCGCTTTCGTCCACATCGGCAGCCACGTCGCGACTTACACCAGCTGATCTCCTGTGAGAAACTCGCGCGGCCTTCTCTGATGGATCCCTATGGACATGCACTCGATTGCCTGGTGGCCTATCGTTACACTGCTCGTAATCGCCACGGTCGTGGATCTCTACAGCCGCCGCATCCCGAACTGGCTGGTGCTGCCCTTTCTGGCCGCCGGAGTCATAGTGACCACGGCAACTCACGGCGTAAAGGGCCTGGGGCAGAGCCTGGCCGGCATCGCCCTCGCCGTCGCGGTGACGGGAGTACTCTGCTGGCTCCGTGGAATGGGCATGGGTGATTTGAAACTCTGCGCCGCGGTGGGCGGCTGGATCGGACCGGCGCAAATGGGCACGGCGCTGGTCGCGACAGGCCTCGCCGGGGGCCTGCTGGCACTGGCCTGGGCCGCATGCCATGGATCGTTGAGTGCGTCGCTGGATGGTTCGAGCGATCTCGTCTCGGGATTCTGGACAAGGGGTATTCGTCCCCATCCGCGCCTTGTTCTCGATAACCCTTCCGCGCGGACCATGCCTTACGCGCCGGCCATCGCAATCGGGACCATCTTCTCGTTCTTTACAAATTGACAGCAAGACTATCGAAGATTCAGCTAACAGATTATGTCCTATCTTCCGGATTCCGCCAAAGCGAACACTCTCTCCGTCGCCCTAGTCGTGCCGGATGCCACGCGGCGCCGGTCGCTCGCCACGGCACTGGCTGGATCGCAGTTTACTATCGCCCGGGAATTCGACGCCTATCCGTCGCCGGGCAATATGTCCGAAATCGCCCGGATGGACTCTCCCGTAGTCATTGTGGATCTGGACAATGACGCCGAGCAGGCCACGCGTGTGATTGAGAGTATTTGCGGCCGTAACGTCTCCACGACCGTGATGGCCTACTCCAGCAAGAACGATTCAACTTTGATGCGTCGATCTATGCAAGCGGGCGCGCGCGAGTTTCTGATCGAGCCGCTCCTTCCCGAGGCACTGAGCGAAGCGTTTAGACGTGCTTCCGCCCGCCGCCCTAATCAGGAGAAGCTCGCGGGGAAGGCGCTGGTTTTCGTGCCATCCAAAGGCGGCGTAGGCGTCACCACCATCGCACTCAATTTTGCAATAGCCCTAACTAAGGAATCCGGCGCCAAGGTCGTGGTGGTGGACCTGGATTTCGAACTGGGTGAAATCGCGCTGGGGCTCGGGATGACCGCAACCTTCTCGGTCGGAGACGCTTTGCTGAACCCAGCCCGCCTCGACAGGGAGTTTCTATCGACTCTTCTACTGAGACACAGTTCCGGGCTCTCGATACTGGCCTCTTCTGAGGATTATAACTTCTTTGATTCCCCGGTCGAAGGAGGTGGCAAATTGTTCCAAATTCTGCGAGAGGAATTCGACTATGTGGTAGTGGATGCCGGAACCAGCCATAGCCACGTACAGGAAACGGTGTTCGGGATAGCGGACACAATCTATCTGGTAACTGAGATGACTTTCCCGGCACTCCGTAACGCGCATCGAATAGTCTCGTTTCTTTCCGCAAGGGATAAGAACCGCACGTTGGAAGTGGTAATGAACCGGTGCGCTTCGCGCCACGGCGGCATCGACGAGAACAGCGCCACAAAGGCGATTGGACGGCCGATCAATTGGAGGATCCCGAACAGTTACGCGGCTGCGCGAACCGCGCAGGACAGTGGCGTTCCGCTGGCTATGGAGAACTCCGCCATAACCCGAACACTTATGCAGATGGCAAAAACGGCTTGCGGTAAGCCCTTGAATTCTAAGCAGGAACCACGCAAGGGGCTTAACTTTTTCCGCTCAAGGGCGCTGCCAACGCCAGTGGAGACCTAGATGGAAGTCCTCGATTTTGAAAAACTGAAGACCGGACTGCATACCACGCTGCTATCCAGCATCGATCTCGAAAAACTCTCCTCGATCGACGATGGCAAAGCCCGCCGCGCCGTCGCCACCCTGATTCAGGAGATTGTCAGCGCCCAAAAAGTCCCCCTGAACGCCGCCGAAAAAGACCGCGTCGAGAACGATCTTTTGGACGAAGTCTTCGGCTTGGGACCGTTGGAGCCCCTGTTGAAAGATCCCACTGTATCCGACATTCTGGTCAACAACAAGGACGTAGTTTATGTCGAACGTCGTGGAATTCTCGAGAGGACCGCGGCGAAATTTCGGGACGACCGGCATTTGATGCAGGTCATCGACCGCATCGTATCCCGCGTAGGCCGGAGAGTTGATGAATCCTCGCCTATGGTGGATGCGAGACTCCCCGACGGCTCGCGCGTGAACGCAATCATTCCGCCCTTGGCGCTCGACGGTCCCTGCATGTCCATCCGGCGCTTCGGCAGCGGGCCTGTCGCAGCGGATGCTCTGGTGAAACTCAAGAGTATTTCCGCCGAGATGATGCAAATTCTGGCCGCCGCCGTGAAAGCAAAAATCAGCATACTGATCTCGGGTGGCACCGGCGCGGGTAAGACTACATTTCTGAACATTCTGTCGAGCTTTATCCCCGAGACCGAGCGGATCGTCACCATCGAAGACGCCGCTGAATTGCAGCTCAAACACGAGGATGTCGTGCGCCTCGAGACCAGGCCTCCAAATGTCGAAGGGCTGGGAGCCGTGCGCCAGAGACAACTCCTGGTCAACAGTCTTCGTATGCGGCCGGATCGGATCATCATCGGCGAGGTCCGCGGAGAAGAAGCGTTCGACATGCTGCAGGCTATGAACACCGGTCACGAGGGTTCCATGGCCACCATCCATGCGAACACTTCCCGTGACGCTCTTTCAAGGTTGGAGTCCATGGTCGCGATGGCAAATGTCAATATGCCGGAAAGATCTGTTCGCCAACAGATCGCGTCCGCCATTTCGGTCGTCGTGCAGGTGTCGCGCATGAGCGACGGTACTCGAAAAGTGGTTAATATTTCCGAGATCACCGGCCTCGAAGAAAACATCATCAGCATGCACGATATTTTCAATTTTGTCAGGAAAGGCATTGGACCGGACGGAAGAGTCCTGGGCTCCTTCCGGCCCAGCGGTATTCGTCCGAAGTTCCTCGACCGATTGATGGTTGCCGGCATTTTGCTGCCGGCCGAACTCTTTGAGCGCTCCGTGGAGGTCGAATGAGCATGCCGTCCGGAAGACAAAAAGGCGTCGCAATATGTGGCTGATCGCTCTATCGATCTGTGTGGCCATCTTCGCCATCGCGGTATTGGCCATGATGACTATGGGAACCGCTTCGTCGAAGCGGTTAACTGTGAGGCTCGCCGCGTTGGATGAGCGCTTTGCGCCAGAGGATCGCGGCGAGAAACTTACCGATATTCGCAGAGGGCCACTCAAATTGAGTGCCATTCCATGGCTCAACCACTGGCTGACCAGCCTGAACCTGGCTGCGGCATCCAGCCTCTTTCTGTATCAAGCTGGGGTAACCTTGACGCTCGGAAGCTTACTGTTGATATCCATCAGTGGCACCGCTGTCCTCGCGGGTGTACTATATTTGCGATTCGGAGCGACATTTCCGGCGCTACTTCTCTCCGCGGCCTTTCTTCCGCTGCCCTTTCTTTACGTCCGGCGTGCGCGCTCTAAACGTTTATTCAAGCTGGAACAACAGTTGCCCGAGGCGCTCGGCATGATGGTCAGCGCGCTGCGCGTGGGCCACAGCCTGGTAGCCAGTCTGGGAGCTGTCGCCCAGGAGTCCGCGGAGCCGATCCGCGGAGAAATGCGTAAGTGCTTCGATGAACAAAACTTCGGTGTTGACTTACGCACGGCGCTACTCAACCTCACCGAGAGGGCTCCTATACAGGACTTTCGTATCTTTGTCGCCGCAGTGTTGATTCAAAAGGAAAGCGGCGGTAATCTGGCCGAGGTCCTTGAAAAGGTGGCGCAGACCACCCGCGAACGGTTCAGACTGAAGAAGCAGGTGAGCGTTCACACCGCGCAAGGGCGGATGACCGGCTGGATACTTTCACTTCTCCCCATTGTGCTCGGGGTTGGCATGTACTTACTGAACCCGGACGGCATGAGTGTCTTGTGGAAGCGGTCTTTGGGCTTGAAAATGCTCTATACAGCAGCGGGCATGGAAGTTGTGGGCGCGCTCATCATCAGAAAGATCGTTGCCATTCAAGTCTGAAGGACACCTTATGAAGCTCGCCTTATTCGCGTTCCTTGCAGCCTTCTTATTGATATCGAGTCTCGGAGCTTTACTCTTCCATCGGCAGAACACGCTTAGAAGGCTCTCGAAAGTCTCCGCCAAGGCAATCAACGCTTCGTTATTGCAGAGCATCGCGCCCACCCCTCGCTCGCGAATCGAACAACTTGTAAAGCCGTTTCAGAAGGTGGTACCGAGAAGCCCAGAAGATGTCACCACCATTCAGAAGCGCCTCATTCGCGCCGGATATCGGGAACTTGCCTATGTCAACATCTTCTATAGCTCCAAGGCGCTTGTTCCAGCTTTGCTATGTATCCTCGCCACCATCACACAGGTTTATACATACGCTCCTCTCTTCGTGTATGCACTGGCGGCTGGACTCGGGTTCATGGTTCCGGACTTTTGGCTAAGCAATCGAATTTCCGCCAGACAGCTGAAACTCCGTTTGGGTCTTCCGGAAGCCTTGGACCTTATCGTCATTTGCGTGGAGGCCGGCCTGAGCATGGACAAGGCCACCATGCGCACCTCGGAGGAACTGCGGATTAGTCAGCCGGCCATCGCCGATGAGCTCAATCTCGTCTATCTGGAACAGCGCGCCGGCCGGCCGCGCGGCGAAGCCTGGAAGCACCTTGGGGACCGGACCGATGTCGACAATATTCGTTCCCTGGCCTCCATACTCATCCAGGCGGATAAGTTCGGTACCAGTATTGGAAAGACTCTGAGAGCGCATTCAGAAACCTTGCGTACGCGACGGCGCCAGGACGCGGAAGAGCAGGCGGCGAAGACCACCGTGAAGCTCGTCTTCCCGCTGGTCCTCTTCATCTTCCCGTCGCTGTTCGTCGTTACGCTTGGCCCCTCAATGATCATAATGTTTGAGGGCTTTGCGAAGTATTTGAGTTGATCCGGCGGCCTGCCGTGTGAACTCAAAGGAAAGGAGAGACAATCATGGACTTACAAATCGCCATTCGCGTTGGGGCAGCCATCCTCTTTGTTGCCGTATTAGTGTTTTTGATCCAGCGCCGCCGAAAGAAGGTTACATAAGTCGCCTCCGCCACCGCGAAATCCATCGAGAGTGGATTTCGCCGTGGCGCTATGGGTATCAAGAGCTGTATTTTGTTCTCGAAGGCCGGCAAAGGGCTACGGTTATATTCTGGTGAGAAAAACCATCAAGCGAACTCTGTGCGTATTCAATCGGAACCGCGAATCGTTCCTGGCGCTTCGCGTCGCCCCCGCCGATACGTTACTGCTGCGCCTGGAGGGTCTGTTGGGGAGGATTCGATTGAAGCCTGACGACGGCATCTGGCTGGTTCCCTCCCGGGGTATCCACACCTTCGGAATGCTGTTTGCCATTGACTTGATTTACCTGGATGCGGCGAACCGTGTGATTCACCTCATAGAACACCTCGGACCATTTCGCATTTCGCCCATTCGAATCAAGTGCGCGAGTATTTTAGAATTGCCTTCGCGGGCTATTTATGCATCCAACACGCAGATCGGCGATAACTTACTTATCTGCACACCGGAAGAGATGAGCCAGTATTACGACGACAATCGCACGACGCCTCATTGTTACAATCAGGTAGAATCAGGATCTGCGTGATGTCTTTGCGCGCGCTCGGCAGGATGAAGCAGTGGCTCCTACAGGAGAAAGAACAACTACCCTGGCGGGCGCCGAGGAGTACCAAGCCGGAGATTCTCGTATATTACTGGGATGGCTCCGCGCCGGAGGGCCGCCATCTTCGCGATGTCAGCGAGAGCGGCGCCTACATTTATACGCCCGAACGCTGGTACATCGGCACCATCATCCGGATTATCCTACAGGGATACCCCACGGTAATGCTTGAGGACGGTACCACCGCTCCCACGGCTTCAACCTGCATTCCAGCGCGAGTTGTGAGACACGGACCCGATGGAGTGGCTGTGGAGTTTGTCTTCCAAAATAAAGAGGAGGCAGAGATCTTTCGAACATTTCTCTCCGCGATTCCCGCCCAGCCGCCAGTTCCAGTGCCCCCCCAAGTAGCCTCGAAGAGGGAGGGGCAAGCTCTTATCGAGTTCGCCCTGCTCATTCCGCTGGTCTTACTTCTAGCCGTGAACGCCGTAAACTTCGGCGGATTCATCTTCGCATGGATTACCGTGGCTAATGCGGCCCGGGACGGCGCACAATACATGGTCATGTCCGCCGATTCCCCGGGGCAGCCGACCCCCGCGACGCTGGCGCTGATCACTACGCTGGTGACCAATGACATGACATCCTTGTTGAACCGTTCCAGCCTGGTGGTTGCGATATGTACTAATAAAACCGCGGCGGCAAATGGCTGCACCTCTCTGTACGATCCCGAAGCACCAACCTATACTCTGGCTACGGTGGATGTGACCTATACCTATAAGCCATTCATTCCGTTGTTCTCCTTTCCGGTTTTGCACATTAGTGCTACGCTTCCAGCCACCGCCATCCACCGGAAGGCCGTTATGAGGATGCTTCAGTGAGCGGACGGCCCGCACGCCATGGTCCCGCGGGGCAAGCCGGTCAGACCATCATAGAGTTCGCCGTAGTGGTGCTCATGACCGTAATTATGCTTCTGTTCGTTGTGGAGATGGGTAGGATGGTGCTCGTGTATACAACGGTCGCCAACGCAGCGCGCGCAGGCGTTCGTTATGCGGTGGTGCATGGCAGTTCGCGCGCGGTCGGCAGCACGGCCAACAGTGCCAGTGGGCCTACCAGCAATCCAGCCCAAGTTCTAACGGTAATCAGCAACTTCGCCAGTGCCGGCCTGTTAACGACTAGTCTTCTGGTGGTGACTGTAACCTATCCAAATGCTTCCAATGCTCCAGGCCAGCCCGTAAATATCACGGTGGTGTACCCGTACGATCCATTGACGACGTATTTTTCGAAGACAGTGCGCCTCGGTAGCGCGGCGCAGGGGATCATCGTATTTTGAAACATTCCATTGCCAGGTTCGGCCCCGAGGACGGGCAGGCTGTCATTCTCGTTGTGGTGGCCATGAGTATTCTGCTGATCGGAGCGCTCGGCTTGGCGATCGACGGCGGGCAGATGTACGCTCAGCGGCAAATGGCGCAGGCTGCCGCGGATGCCGCCGCGCAGGCTGGTATTATGAGCATGTTAACGGGAACCAACGCTACGTCCACCTACCCCTTCGGCACGACCACCGCGTCATCCACTTGTACCACGACCGATCTGCGAACGCCCTGCGTCTACGCGCAAGATAATGGGTTTGGCGCAACAGCCGCGGACACGGTGACGCTGACTTTCCCGGCGACTGTCGCCGGCGTTACTCTTTCATCCGCGGCGACCATCCCGGCATTGACCGTCTCTGTGCACAGAACCCTCACTACTGGACTGATACGAATGGTCGGTGGGGCGGCTACTTCCAGCATTCAGGCAAACGCCACGGCAGGGATTATCGGCGTGGTCTCACCCTACTGCATCTACGTACTCAATCCTTCCGCGGAGTATGCGTTCGAAGCAAACGGTGGATTAAGCATGACGGCAAGCGGTTGCAAGATCTATGTAAATTCCTCCAATAGTGGCGCCGTCACCGTAATCGGCGGCGCGAGCGTCACCGCAACAGCTATTGACGTGGTGGGCGGAGCGGTTGTCAACAATGGCGGATCTACGACCCCGTCCCCAACCCTCGGAGTGACGGCAGTCGCCGACCCCTTCGCCTCATTGCCAGCGCCTCCTCTGGGCAACTGCACTCTCCACCCCAATCAAACGAGTCCCGCTACTAACGCAGTACTTTCCCCGGGAACCTACTGCGGGGGCATCTATGTCGGCAACGGCGCGACCAATGTTACGTTCAACAAGGGTATCTACGTAATCGACGGCGGGGGTTTGTCATTTAACGGTTCCGGGGACACTGTCCTGGGTAGTGGAGTGATGTTCTACCTCACAGGTACGAACTCGACATACGATTCCGTGGCAATCCAGAACGGCGTTAGCGTTACGTTCTCGGCGCCGACCTCCGGTACATACCTTGGGGTGTTGTTCTTTCAGGACAGATCGATTACCTCCAGCCAGAACGCAGTCTTTACCGGCGGCGCTACGATGAATCTGACGGGAAGTCTTTACTTTCCAACTACCGACGTTTCTTATTCGAATGGCACAAGCACGACTGCCTACAACACGGCGATTGTCGCCAACGAACTGTCGTTCACCAGCTCCGCCTATTTCAAGTACGATCCCACCGGGTTGAAGACCGGTCTCTTTTCGAACAGTGTCGCACTGGTGCAGTAGGTACGGAGTGCCGGCCTGGTCAGGCTCATCACGGGTATTCTCTCGTCCCTGTCGCTCGGAAGCTCTAATGGGGTGGCGCATTGGGCGAACTCGCCGGCGCCGCTGCGGGTGACGCGCTCTGCGGAGCCGATGCCGCTGCGGGCGGCTGCATGCTTTGTATCAATTTCTCAACCGGAAGCACTTCATCCGGCGGCTTCACCGATACTGGACCCGTAACATCCAGCCCTGGCGTCCGGGGATCGATGCCCGTGTTTGGCTTGAGAAATGGCGTGGTAAATTTCAACTGAGGTGTAGGCTGTCCAGCGGGGATCGGGCGAACCAGCTCAGGCGTCACAATGACTACCAGCTCCGTGTTGGTCTTGGAAACGGACTTCGACTGAAACAGCTTGCCCAATATCGGGATGTCTCCGATGAAGGGGATTTTCTCGAAAGTATCCGTGGTGCGGTTGTCGAGAAGACCGCCGATCGCAAAACTCTGTCCCTCGCTTAGTTCGACCTGTGTGCTTATCTTACGCGTGGTAAGAGCCGGGACGCTGAACCCGCTGATGGTCAATCCGTCCGCAAAATCCAGGGCGCTCACTTCGGGCGACACCTCCAGATGAATGGTTCCGCGCGCCGTGATGGTAGGTGTGAAGGTCAGTCGTATGCCATACTCGCGGAATTGGATGGAAACCACCGGCACGCCGCCCCCGCTCGCGCTCACACTGGGGAAAGGAAATTCTCCACCGGCCAGAAAGCTTGCCGGCTTGCCATTCTCCGTGACTAGATTCGGTTCGGAGAGCACCTGCAGAAGCCCCTTTACTTCTAACGCTTGAATGGTTGCCCCCAGATTCAGATCGGAGCGGAAAAAGAAGAGATTGAGCGCATCCGCCAGTGTCGCCGCGACCGGGACGCCGGTTTGGATGGACGAGATGGCTGGGCCAGGAAACTGTTGGGTGCCTATAGATCCAATTGTATTAGTCGCACCTGTGCTGAGTATATTCAGACCCAGTGTCGTCGTGAGACTCCGGTCTACGCTCGCAAATTTGACCCTTAATAGAATCTGCGCTTCCGGAGGTGGTACCTTCACATACAAAAGATTTACGATCTTTCCCAGCGTGGAAGCGATGGAGACCGCTCGGTCCGCGCTGGTCAAATCCTTAACCGTTCCACGCAGAAACAGAGTCTCATTCTCGAAGCTCAAATTGACATTCTGTCCTGACAACTCCCTGTCTATTTCACGCTGAGTGTCTTCGATGCGCCGATCCGTCAAGAAGCGGCTGGCGATTACCGTGATATCGAAGAATCGCCGGGACCCGCCCTGCTGCCAGATAATCAGGCTGGTCACTCCCGGGGTCTTGCCGCTCAGGAGTAACTCCCGTGGGCTGATCGCCGTACCCTCGGCTACGTCTCCCATACCCACGGAAATGCGCTCCAGAGGAAGCGCGCTGTCAATGATCATGGACTTTCCGACGGTCAGGGTCAGATCGGTCGGTGACCCTTGCCCTGACTGCGCCGGAGACTCGGGTGCTAAGGGTAGCTGGCCCTCGGTTTGTTGGGCGCTAGCGACGTTCACCAGTGACAAGGCAAGCAGGCATGCCGCTGGCATCGCCGCAACGCCGTACCACCGTCCGGCTCTCAAGGCTTCGCTCCTGGCCGGCTGAACTTGACTTGGGTGTGGACGGCGCCGTTCAACACTTCGATGGTATACACACTGGGAACGGCGGGTACCACGGGCGCGGGGACGATTGCCACCGCCGGACGTTCGGCTGGCTTGGCCCTCTGTGGCCGATCGGGGGAAACCGGCGCCGGTACACTCGCACCGCCGAAAAGACTTGACATCATCGTGCCCGGCGGCTTTGAGATCTGAGTGTCCATGGGATTTCGCAACACCAGTTGGATATGCGTTTCGTTGCTGGCAAGACTGAGAATCTCGGCCTGGTCCGGAGTGACCAGCAGATTGACGACCTGCACCTGTTCCGGCTTGCCTGCCTGATCTTTCTGGAAATTAGTGCCTGCCGAAAGGACCTGAATGTCCTGCAGCAGGGTCCGTACCTTGGGTCCGTCGAGCGCATTTCCGCCGGGTGGGAGCCCTGTAATCAGCACATCTACGCGCATTCCGGGGACCACAAACCCAGCGACGCCAACCACCTCATTCACCCTGACCGCGCACGCCCTCATTCCAGATGGGATCATCGCAGCCAAACCGCCGCCCGACCCTTTTGTCGACAGACGGTTCTCCGTTACCGGCTCACCGTCATAGATCGGGGAAACCACACCACGACTTATGAAATCTTCACGTTTGACCGTCGCGCCCGCAGGCACAGGACCGATCCATGCGGCCATTTTCAAGTCGGCGTCCTGAATCAACGTCCCCGCTACAAGGTCGCGGGCGGCCACCACCAGGTGCGCGGTTGGCGGCGCCTTCCCGGGAGTCGCTCGGGCGCCCACTGCCCGATAGACCAAATAACTGGCGCAGGCGGATAGTACCAATGCGCACAAGAGAATAATCAATACTCTTCGGTTCATTCAGAAATACTCTGCACCGCTGCTTCCCAACGCAGTTGGATTGCAATTCGATGCCCATGGCTCGAAGTGGATGAAAAATGGCCGTCATGCCATGAAATTCAGCTAGTTAGACAGCCGGTCTCAGACCACTAGTGTGGACAAC
>Ga0302324_100015925_pt1 | contig 15043 bp, 20 predicted proteins | sample Palsa_T0_1_FD_201949 | JGI IMG/M metagenome (GOLD analysis project Ga0302324, IMG submission 201949) | Peat permafrost microbial communities from Stordalen Mire near Abisko, Sweden - Palsa_T0_1 | ecosystem: Environmental > Terrestrial > Soil > Palsa > Peat permafrost | place: Sweden: Abisko...
CCGCAAGTGATCGAGATCAGCGCAAAGAAATACGAATTCTCGCCGAGCCAGATCACGCTGAAGAAAGGCGAGCCGGTGATCCTGCGGCTAACCAGCACCGATCGCATCCACGGATTCATGTCGAGGGCGTTGAAGGTCGATACCGATATTTTTCCAGGCAAGTCAACGGACATCGCGGTCACGCCCGCTACCGCCGGGACCTTCATGGTCATCTGCGACCACTACTGTGGCACTGGCCACGGCAATATGAAGATGAAGGTCATCGTCGTCCAGTAAGTCAACGACCAATAAGTGCCGGAAGCGGAGAGAGTTAATGTTTGCTGAACTGGTCAGAAAGTATCATCTGCATCCGATCGTCGATCACTTCACGATCGCCCTGCTGACCTTCGGGGTCGCCGCGGAACTGCTCTCCGCGGGGGCGACGCTACTCTCGCGCGCCCGGACGGGCTCCTTCTCAGCCTGGAGCCAGAAGCTGCGGAGCACTTCGCTCCTGCTGATGATCGGCGGAGCGGCGGCGAGCGTGCTGTCATATTTCACCGGAGACGCGGAGGCCGATCGACTGTGGGACACCATCTCACCCGCCGCGCAGCAGATTCTTTTGTCCACAAACGGCCCCGATTATCTGTCTCACGCAGTTCTCGGGGAGCGCCTGATGGGTGCGTTTCTGATTCTGGCCGCCTGGCGAGTGATGCTCGAGTTATCGAGCCGCGTTCAGCGCACCCGGGGGGTCTTCCTGTTCGCGGCAATGGTCGCGGCGGGCGCGCTGCTTTACCAAGGTAAGACGGGAGGAGAACTCGTTTACGAACATGGTGTCGGGATGCCGCACGTGACTGCTAACGCGGCGCAAATCGGACAAGCACCTGCGGACGAACCCACCGCAGACACGGAGCATTGATCAAACTCTCATTGTAACCATCCAGCGGGTAATAACATCCAGGCGAATTCGAGGATAACGATTATGGATCTGTTCGCACCTACTCACTTATTTCTGCTGTTGATGGTCATTCTGATCATCTTCGACGCAAGCAAGCTCGGCGACGTTGGCGGCGCGCTGGGCAAGGGTATCCGCGACTTCAAGCGGGCGATCAATGAGCCGCAAAACACCCCGTCCCCGATCGCAAGACCGGCCGACGGAACCAGGGTGGAAGCCGCCGACCAGGCCGCTTAACGCCTTGTGAATTGCCGCTAATCATCCACAGAAGGCAGGTGAGTCATGAGTGATCCAGGTACGCGGATTGATCTGACAGGCGCGGCGGGCGAAGAATTTTCTTTCAGCGCGAATGCCTTTATGCCGGCACAGTTTTACCCCGCGCGGCGCCATGCGGCCTCGGTCGAGCCGATCATGCGCTTGATGGCCGGCATCCTGATCGATGCTGTGCGATGTTTTCAGCGTCATTTCGACGCGCGTGAGTCGAAACGGCGGCAGGAATTTAGAGAGGCCAAATCTTGGATTTTTGACGACATGGGAAACGGACCTTTCTCCTTCCTGGACATTTGCGACTGGTTAGAGATCGATCCACACGGCTGGCGAGATCGGATCGTTCGCGGGCAACAAGACATACATCGCGGTGATAAACAGCGAAGGATGAGACGATATCCGGTCAACATCGGCACCCGAAGGCGAGCTGGTCGCCGAAAAGAGTTAACGGAGTCCGCGTAAATGATCGGCTTCAGTATGAACAGGTAACGCGGCTTTGAAGAAACGCCCAAGGCAGCGCCATTGCGGGTATATGGAGGCGAGCGCCCTCATCACGGTGGCAACTTGTGGTCGGGGCTGCCCGTCCTGGCTGGCGACCGATTATTACAGTGCCTCCGCGATGGCTTTGAACTCACCCGCGAAGATGTCACCCGAAGGCGCCAATGGATCGTTGGAGTACGCAGGCGCGATGCTCTCCGGCACAACGGGTTTATGGAATCAGCACCCCTGTCGGAAGAACCCTGCCATGGAGTGGCATAATTCATAACCCCACCCCACCAGTATGTGACTCCCCGAAGCTGCACTATAGATCCAGAAAAGGTCGAGGCGGGGAGCATCGCGTCTTCCTGTGGCTAGATTTTTCTTATCGTAGGTCATGGGACAAAGCAGCGGCAGCGGTCGGACCCAGGGAATAGTACGCCCCACCAGCCGAATCCCAGAAATCCTTACGCGCCAGAATCCTCTTAGGCGGTCCTTTCTTCTATTTCGCATTCGTTGCGGCGGTCATTGTCAGACAACACTTCGCCTCGCATCCGAATAGCGGTGACGATTGCCGCCGAATGGCCATGGGTAAAGCACTCTCAATTGAGCGTTGCGCTCACTCGGAGCACTTTGGGGCGCTCGTCCGCCCCGGCATTAATTTAGTGGGGAATATTATCTCCTATCAGTGAGTAATACCTACTGAGAACTGGAAAACAACCCACCCGAATAACTGGCATTTCGTGAAAGCGAAACTGCAGTAACCCGCCGAGGCGAACGTAGCGTTGTTCTCGGCACCTGAGCAAAGGAAGAATTAAGATGAAGACACAGTATTCCAGGAATATCAGACTCGCCGTGTCGGCGGGAGCACTCACGATTCTAGTTGCGGCCGGAATCTCAGGTTGCGGTGTAAGTGTGGACCCGGGTCTCACACGGCCTCCTCGAGCTTCCGCATCCAGCGATCCGACGATAGTGACACCCCAGCCTGGCTCGCGTGAATGGGACGACGCAAACTATGGAGACAGTGGTCTATAGCGAGTGAGCCGCGAAGTGTTGGCAAGTCCCGATTATCCGAATTGAAGACTGCGAGCATTTTCAACGGGAGGAGTTACCATTTCTTCGCTCCCGGGAATAAGTCAGCTGTTCGGATTGTCTCGATATACAAGTGCCGAATGAGATAAGTCCGGGCTCAGCAGCAAACGACGATCTCTGGCCCGATGCATCTTAATGAGAAGCAATCGAATCAGGTTAAGGTAACGACACAAGAGTCCGACAAAAGGAGTGACTAATGAAACTTACGATGAGGGTAACAGCAGTAGTGACCTCAGTCGTGCTGATGGGCGCGTCGGTGCCAGGGTGGGCAGGGATGCCCGTTAATGACATGGCAGCGGCGGGCCCCGCCGTGGTTATCACACAAGCGAATGGTCCACTTTCGGTTCCAGCGAGCTTGCTCGAACCATCTGCGGCGCTGCAGGCCGCTCGTCAGGATCAAGACAACTGCAAAGCTGGCCATGTCTATTCGCAGCACGACATTGTGGGCGATCCGCAAGCCTGCATCAAGGGCCTCTTCACTGTCGGCGGTGGGGCACCCTAAACGCATTCGAAGACAAACTGATCGATGACCGTCGCAGGTGCTGACAGCGTATTTACTGCGGCGGTCACTCACGTCTAGCAGCCCACAGAAATCTGGCCGACCGAAGCCGATAAAGTCGCAATCGCCGAGAGAGGATACCGCAGACCCTGGCGCGCGGAACTTGCTAATGACAAGCGGCACGTCTCAATGTACCTTGGAAAGCGCCGCCGCCCAGAGAAGAGTGGTCCGTCGTGCGAAGCAATGGCGTATCATTCGATCTACCGAGAGCCGAGACAGGCTCCGCAGTGGTGTAGATTGGTGTCGAAGCGTTCCTGAATGAAACAGTGCTGGGAGCTGACGATTCGTTGTCTCTACTGTTCCATGACAGGCGCTGCGGTCAGACAGCACCCCGTTGCCCATTCTTATCCAGGCACACGATAGTAAACCGCTGACGCCGCGATATGGTCGCGGGGGTGTCCAGCATTACTCCTCGATGTGACGCTGGGTATCATCCCAGGATTATCCAGAGGAAAGACGCAGGGCGCGGATCGTGCGCTAGCATCGCGTTGTAATTTCGTAAACGGTTACTTTTCCACCCTGATACAGGCGCGCGAATTCGTGCTTGCCACGTATAACCTTAAGACCTGGCGAGAGTGACAGGCGTCGTTGCATTAGTCGTCGTTGAATCGAAACTTCGAAACCCTCGTACCGTTATGTCGGTTGCCTCGGAAAGGACGCGCGCCGATTGGGCGCGCGCCCTTTGATTTTGCGTTACGTAAAATTATTGCGGTGTCAAAGTGCCGAACAGACCGTCCTGCTCCATGACGAGGCCGGTGGTGAAGTACAGTGTCTGCGGGTTGGAGACTGTGCCGCCGCCGAAGACCAAGGTCCATAATGTGCCGAGCTCTATAGTCTTGTCGTGCGCGTCTCTCATCCAGTCAACAAACCTGCCCGTATCGGGTTTCCAGGCACTGATTTTTCCGTCACCGAAGTTGCCGATTAGGATGTCATTGCTGAATTGGCCGAAGTTGTTCGGCGCCAGCACTACACCCCATGGCGCATCGAGCGCGCCGTGCTGCGCAAAACGCCTGAGCAAATTGCCGTCTGTGTCAAAAACGTCCACGAAGCCTTCGCCCTTGCCCGGAATGGGGTCGTGCTTCGCAGCATCCTGCTGCGCATAGGTTACCCACAGCTGACCATTGATATTTTGGATCCCGAACGGGGCAAATCCGCTCGGCATCTTCGGGTCGATAAATTTCGCGTTGAGCGCGGCCGCCGCAGTGGAGCTGGAAGAAAAGGTGCTGTCCCACACCGCGATCTTGCCATTTCGGAAATTGGTGGCGTACAAGAAAAGTCCGCTGCTGTTATTGCCGATCGCGAGGCCCTTGTACACGGGGTCAGTGCCCGTGCCGCCGTTTACAAAGTCCGGGTTGGGGACGACGGTCACAGCCTCCGTTATCGGACTCAGACCTCCCTGCCAAGCGGCGATCGTTCCGTCCTCAGTGGCCCAGATGAAGAGCGCTGGCGCCGAATTCCCCGCATTGTTGCCCACCGGGAAGGCCATCGGGTTGCCGTTCCAAACCATACCGGAAGGCCCCGGCGCTCCCGGGTTCGTGTCTCCGGCGGGTATTGGAACGGTCACCGCGAGCGGAATTATGTTGCCCGTTCCGTCGTAAAGCGTGGAGACGCCGGCACCGTTATCCGAGACCCAGAACGGGCCTCCTGGGAAGAACGCAATTCCCCATGGGTTCACCAGGTTCGGATCGGTAACGTCCGCCACCGCGGCGGCGGGTTTATCTGAAGCCAGATTGTGTTGCAGATAGCCACCCGCTTGCGCGTTCGATACGGGTGCCAATGGCAGCAACCCTACAGCCGCGATCAGTGAGAGCAAACTTTTGTAACCCATTCTTTTTGACCCTCCCAGGTCTCTGTTCTAGAAAACTCTTTTCCCGACTACTTTCTTGCGTCAGCCTTCATCAAGCCTCGTGCGAATCGTTTTGATAGAAATTCCCCTTCAAATGTCGTCCCCGTGTTCGCATCGTTGCTACACATGGCGACATATCGAGCATCATAACAACACGGCGCTATAGCTATGAAAGCAGTTAAATGCACACGCTTCCTGATCGACTATTTGGCGAGGCGAAATATTCCCGACGTGTAGTCCAAGCCAGCGCACTTCTGTAGCGTGCGTAGCAAAAAGTCGATGGCGAACAATTAAATCTCGATATTTATATGAAGCTCAGCACTAACTTAGCTGACCCACCCAGCTAGTCTGCTCCATGCGGAAGGTTTTGCTTGAATCCTTAGATCCAACGCGTCCAACCGAAACCAAGCCTACCAATTAAAGTATTTCTGGTAGCAGCTTCCTCAACATCGCGAGAGGCTATCGATGGCTCGACCCGCTGCGAGTACTCAACCTTCGGATGACCATCGGGACCGACTAGGAAATATCCTAGAATGTGATCGATCTCTCCGTCGCTCTCACGTTCACGCACTAATCTGAATGCCCTCATTAATTCGTCGATCTGAGTGGTGGAACCGGTGAGGAAATACCAACCTGTCCGATTGGCGTTGAACGCTCTTGCATAGTCGAAGAGCCGGCTAGGTCGATCGTGTTCAGGATCAATCGTGACGGAGACAAACGACACTTCTGGACCCAAAGCCGAGCCCAACTTATCCGCGATTAACGTCATATGCTGGGTGAGAAGCTGACACGGTCCAGGGCAACTCGTGTATATAAAATCGAAGAGCACCGGCTTACCCCTGAGGGACGCGAGCGAAAGCTGATGTCCGTACTGATCCGTCAGGGTCAAATCGGGCAAACTATCCGTTTGATATGTAACAGCGTATTTACCCGGTTCCTCACCGGTCCGGTTGCAGCCAGATAGACCGAAGAGGGCGGCGGTCACGACGATGAGAAGATACGACGCGCTAATCCCCGCACGGCCGTGCGCTGCTCGGGTCAGACATTGCGATAGTTTGACGCTTTTCATTTTTCACGGGTCTCCTATCGAATGACCAAATAGACTCCGTTTACACCGATTTTATTCCCACATGATCGACATAGGAGGAATCATCATGGTCACGACGGGATAGTGACGTCGCGAATGTTTACTTAAGAGCCTCGCAAAATGGCGCAGGGGCGGTATTGCAGGATTTCCGAAGTCATTCTTGGCAGGTTGCTGCGGTACTAGGCTCCGACCGGATCAGATCGCCTCCAAAAGATCGTCAAGAAGGCCTGAGAGTTAGTGTCTTGGAGGTGCAGCAAATCGCGAGGGGGATAGGTAAGAGTTTGAAGCGTAATGGCTCCTCTCGCGAAATGATTGATTAAGTGCCACGAAACAACTGCGCTAAGAAGTCAGTTGTAACCCTTTCAATCGGAGTGCATACGTCCTCCGAACACCTTGATCATTTCAGCCCCTCGACCTCGCATCTTGCGTCGCTCTGCTCAAGGTCGCCCCGCCAGTCCTGACGGACCACTGCGTTCTGGCACGGCTTCTTGAGTTGCGTCGCGACGCTCATTTGTAGCTGCGCAACAAAGATGTGTATCCCGCCCTCGCCATCTCTTTTGGTGAAGATGGCGAGGGTGAGAAAGAAAATGTTTGGGGCTATTCCATTTAATGCGCTCCACGAAAGCGGAGACCAACCCGGAGGGATCCCATCATGGTGACGTGTCCCGATTGTCGTGGCGCCAAGGAATCGACTGGTCTTGGTTGTGGCGCTGGTGGATGCCGGCCAGTGACGCTCCGTTGTCGCTTCTGTGAGGGTGCGGGTGTGGTGGACGAAGTCAGTGCGGCACTCTGGCGCGAGGGTGAAAGACGTCGCCGGGAACGGGTGCGGCGAGGTGAGTCGCAGCGCGAGCGGGCGGCCATCATGGGTATCCCCGAGGAAACGCTCAATGACATCGAGCGCGGACGACTCGAGTACAGGTGTGCACGGTGCGCGGGGCGGGGAACAGCCGACTCGATCGTATGTGAGTGGTGTCTTGGAATGACGCCAGCGGTTCAACAGTAATCAACTAACCGGAGGAATCTCAACAATGGCATTAAATAAAGCAATGGTAATCGGACACCTCGGACAGAAGCCGGAATTGCGGTACATCCCGACCAGTGGCGCAGCGGTTACGGCCTTCTCGGTCGCGACCAACGACGTGTTCCTGGATAAGCAGGGACAGAAGCAAGAGCGCGTCGACTGGCACAATATCGTAGTTTTCGGAAAGCTCGCGGAAACCTGCGCAAAGTATCTGGATAAAGGGCGCGAGGTATACGTCGAAGGGCGCTTGCGGACGCGAGCGTGGGAGCCCAGCGATGGAGGGTCGAAACAGTACCGTACCGAGATTGTTGCATTCAGCGTGCAATTTCTCGGCGCACGTCCCACCGACGTTCCGCAGAGCGATGTAGAACCGCCGAGCGGCATGGCCGACGAAGACATCATCCCTTTCTAAAAGCACGAAACCAAAGGGCGGGGCCGCCAGGCTCCGCCTTTTCCCGGTAGTGAAGGATCAAGATGCCCCGCTCTTTTGTAGCCGGATTCGCGCGCGTCGGCGCGATAATCATCTTCGTCAGCGATTTGATTGGCGGAAACAGAGATCCGGCAGCCGAGATTTCGTTATGAAAAATCGATCTTGCCGTTGGTGTGAAGGTTTGGAAGTATCCCGGTTGATCCCCGCCGTCTGCGCGCCCGTCTTCAGGGAGGAGAGCGGATGATTGGTTCAAGTGCGACGACGGGGATCTTTGAATGCCATCTCATAACAGGCGCGGCCTCCCGGCTCGGCAGCTTTTAGTTCATACTGGTTATTCTTCTCGCAGCTGGCCTTCTCATCGAAGGCAAGCGAAGCCAAGGCTCTAAGAGCCAATTTCCATCGGTTCAAGGTACTGGAGCAACCACCACAGAAGCCGGGGCGACGACGACAGGCGGACTGGCCGGTTGAACGGCGACGGCCGGAGCTGGCTGCCGCACTTCAGTGCATGAGAAACACCCGGCGGCCATCATGCACGCACACATCCCCATCATCACAACGAATGTCCGACCGCTGAGTAAATTCATATCAGCAGCCTAGGCCGGAGAGCCAGTCGCGATCAATCGGATTTCAGATTGAATAATCAAAGAAACCCCATTGAAAAACGCGCCATCGGAAAAGGATTTTTGGCTAGAATTAAAGAATCGGATTAAATTTGTTAGTTTTGCCTCCAACCTGTCGTCGATCGCCCTACCCTGCTCGTTCCGGGTTTGTTCCTCAACCGACTTGAATATCTTCCGCCGTGGTCTCGTCAGTTCATATAAGAGTCAGAACCTAAATAGTCCGTTTGCGAACTCCTCCCTTGCGATCGGACCGTTTGAAGCGGGCATTTAAGGAGACTCCCCCCTCCTCCAATCGCCCGCTTCTTTTTTTGCCTAATTGATAGTTTGCCCCGGAGGGCGATGCGCCCAGTCTAGCGAAGAAAAAGCGAAATGGATAAGATCGGGCGTCGTGGCCCTAAAGACGTGCAAAGTCTCCTGTTTCGATCTCAAGCAAATTGAACATACGGTTGAAGTTACTGCGGGCAGCGTCTACGAGGCAGTAGCCCAGGCTCTGCGAATTTTCCGCGACAATGAATGGGTAGAGGACATTGGGCACGGTCGAACTCCAATCGTGGTTAAAGTAAAGCATCCGGAGATCGAGCACACGGTCCGCGTACAGGATTTTGAACGCTGGCTGGACGCGAACCCGCGCTCCCCTGCCGAAATGATTTTGAAAAACCGCTTACGCGAACTGCTCGCAAAGGGCAGCTGAAATGTGCGGTCGATTCACCATGACCCGGCGCGACAAGACCGAGCTGGCCGCCCTGCTGGGCGTCCCTTGAAGCGAGCTTGGCGATTCCACGCCGCGCTTCAATATTGCCCCGACGCAGCCCTACTTCGTTCTCAAAACTACCTTCGAGAGCCGCGAAGCGATCCCAGCGACCTGGGGCTTGATAAATAGTCGGGCGACGGACGCCAGCCAGGCCTCGAAGTGCATCAATGCGAGAGCGGAGACGGTGCACAGGCTTCCCTCATATCGCGATGCATTTAAGCGGCGGCGCTGCGTAGTGCCCGCCGACGGATTCTATGAATGGCGTGGTCCCAAGGCGATGCGGGAGCCGCTATGGATTCATCCGGCAGATGAGGGCCTGATCCTCTTCGCGGGACTCTTCGAAGCTTGGCAGGATCAGCCGGGTGAATGGCAGACCACATTTTGCCTGATCACGACGGCAGCCAATCGATTACTCGAGCCGATTCAGAATCGCATGCCGGTTATTCTCGATGAAGCCGGCGCGGCTGACTGGATGAACTGGCGCGAGCCCGATCCGCTCTCGCTCAAGCGCCTGCTGGTGCCGGCTCCGGAAGATCTTCTGGTGGTACCCCGGCCTCGCCGCTGGTGAACAGCGTCAAGAACGAGGGTCCGGAACTCCTGGAGGATCTGTCGTTATTTGGCCAATAACGAGCGCTAGCGATCGAAAGGACTGTGAAAATCAAAACCGGATTCGTCGAGCCGATGTTGAGCCTGCCGGTGGCGAAATTACCAGAGGGGCCGGCCTGGTCGTACGAGCTCAAATTCGATGGCTATCGCGCGCTGGGCCTCAAGGCAGACGATCGGATTCAATTGCTTTCGCGCAACAAAGAACTTCACCAAGCGCTTCACATTGATCGCACAGGCTGGAAAAGCGCCCCGACGCAACCATAATCGATGGTGAGATCGTCGCGTCGATTCCGAGGGCCAGCCATCGTTCAACGTGCTCCAGAATCATCGCAGCCGCGGGCCCCCACTTCAGTTCTACGTCTTCGACCTATTGATTCTTCGCGGCAAGTATCTGACTCAACAGCCCCTCGAGAAACGGCGTGAGCTTTTACGCACGAAGGTGATGCCACGCCTGCCGGATACCATCCGCTATTCCGAGACCCTCCAAGCATCCCCCGCCGAGCTTATTGAGGCGGCGCGTGAACAAGGTTTCGAGGGCATCGTGGCCAAGCGGCGCGATAGCCTGTACGAGCCGGGCAAGCGCTCCGGCGCCTGGCAGAAGATGCGCGTCCTTCAATCGCGCGAATTCGTGATCGGCGGGTATACGCCGGGCGGGAGGAATTTCGATGGAATCTTGATTGGTTATTATGAGGGCCGCGAATTTGTTTACGTCGCCAAGGTGCATGCCGGCTTCACGCCGACAGTGCGCGATGCTCTGTTCAAGCGCTTCGGCGGATTTGAGGCCAATCGATGTCCATTCGCGAACCTGCCCGAGATCCATCGCGGTCAATGGGGCGAAGGATTGACCGTCGAGCAGATGGAGAAGTGCCGCTGGCTTAAACCGCGCCTCGTCGTGACGATCGAGTATTTGGAGTGGACCGCGGCGAATCACTTGCGCCACGCGATGTTTGCGGGACTGACGAAAAACGCAGAGATTCTTGGGGCGAAATAACGCCGGCGAGGGGCTATTTTTTACTGTCCGGAGCAAATTAGGAAGGCGATGTATGAAAACACTGAAAGTTTCGACTAAAGCGGGGCATTCGCTGGAAGAGGACCGGCCCGCGATTCTTGAGTGCCTTCAAGAGATCGCATCGCATGACGGCGGGCAAGGTGGAGAGGGCGGATGGCTGGTGTTCCGATGATTCGATGTACGGCATCGCCTAAGCGTGATTAAAGCCGGTATCGAACTATGCTTGGAGGTAAGCCTAATGGAAAAGCAGGACTTCGTCGGACAGATGAGAAATCGCGCAAAATATATATCAGGTAAAATTGTTTTGGTGATTAGACTTGAAATTGCGGCCTCAGTCATGGCTTTTCAATGGCCGGTTTACGCACAAACTACTTCCACATCAGAGTCGGCAAAAGTTCAGAAGCTCGACGCTGATAAAATGTCACGTGATCCAAACGCACAGAAGCCAAATGAGGGTTCGACTCCTATCGCAGATTCTGTGAATCAGATTGGAAGAAAAGTTCATCAGCCTAAAACGGATTCAACCGCAAAGGTAAAATCGAGCGAATCAACTACTCCGTAATTCACGAAGAGTCGCCGCGCGCGGTCGAACATTCGGTTCGACATCAACTCTTTCGCCCACCGCGCTCAGCGCTGGCCCCGATGATCCAACCCGTAAAGACTTCGTCATTGCGCCTCCCCGATACTTGGATAGCAGATCAGAGTCACCGCGATGATTCCGCGCTCACCGGTGCCGCCTAGGATTCGTTCATCGGTTAGTTCGCAATTGTCACCACGCCAGCCATTGCTTGAGCAACCATTTGCGCACGGGTCTATGGCGTGAATCGAGGTATGCGTTGGCGGCTATTTTGATCGCCTGCGCCTGCGGGGGATAAGGATGATTGACGCGCGACAAGGCGCGCAGACCAATTCCCGCGCTCATCGCAAGTGAGATCTCCGTTATCATTTCACCGGCGTGACTGGCAGCCACCGTGGCGCCCAGAATTTTGTCGGTTCCTTCTCTCACATGGATTTTGACAAACCCTTCGTCTTCGCCGTCGGTAACCGCGCGATCGACATCATGCATCATCACGGTAAAAGTCTTGACCGGGATGCCCTTCGCGTTGGCCTCTTTGATGTAGAGGCCAACGTGCGCAATTTCCGGATCGGTGTAGGTGCACCACGGTATCGCGAGAGCGCTCAGTCTCTTGCGGCCCCAAAATAATGCGTTGTGCACCACCAGCTGCGCGGCGGCTGCTTCAATGTGCGGAAATTTACTTCCTGAACACACGTCACCGGCTGCATAGATTCGCGGGTTCGTGGTCTGTAGATAGTCATTGGTTGGAATTCCAGCGTCCTTATCATATTGCACTCCAACCGCCTCCAGATTCATGCCTTCGACGTTGGGCGCGCTGCCGATGCCGACTAGGATCTCGTCGACGGGCACGGTCAATCTGCCATCGTCGCTGAGCAGATCGACGAGCTTTTGATTTCCTTCCGTGCGCACGTTGGCAGCTTCGGCGTTGAGATGGATCGCAATCCCATCGCGCGCCAAGGCATCGGAAAGAATTTGCGCGGCATCGCGCTCTTCATTACTAAGGAACATCGGATCCTTTTGCACGATGGTTACCTGCGAACCCAATCGACAAAACGCTTGCGCAAGTTCGCATCCGAGCGGGCCACCGCCGAGAACCAGAAGGCGTGGAGGGCATTCATTCAGGTCAAAAACATTTTCGTTGGTCAGATAGCCGGCCTTGGCGAGCCCGGGAGTCGCTGGAATCTTGGGCCGAGCGCCACTCGCGACTAATGCACGCTTGAAGCGGAACCGTTTGCCCTCAACCACGATCGCCTCGGGTCCGTCGAACCGTGCCTCTCCGAAATATACATCGACACCCATCAGACTAAGGCTCTGTGCAGAAATTCGGCGGCTGATTCGCGCACGCACACGTCGCGTGCGCTCCATCACGGCTGAAAAGTCGATGCTGATGCCGTTGGGTACTTGCGCGCCGAAGTTCTCCGCATTGCGCATCTCGGCATACAAGCGTGAGGTGCGGATAATCGCTTTGGAAGATATGCATCCGACATTGAAGCAAGCGCCCCCCAAACGATCGCGCTCTATGAGCGCAACCTTCGCCCCTACCTTCGCGGCATTCAGGGCCGTAAGTATCCCTGCAGGCCCAGCGCCGATGACTACAAGATTGTACCTGTCTTGTGGCTCAGGGTTCCGCCATTCAGCAGGGTGAAGATGTTGTAGTAGAGTTCGATCATAGCCGTTCGATGTCACATGAGATGACACTGGTTCCTGCCACATCGAAGGTCCTATCCCAGCGCTCATAACCAACCGCCTCGACAGTCCGCGTTGCGTAGTGCTTTCCCGATGTATGGGCACTGACACATCAGCTTCCAGATCAATTGGGAGCGATAGTTTTCGATCATCAATACAACAATGCCCTGGTCGAGACCGAAGTAACCCTCGCTGACCCAGCATCGGGATCCGTTGCGAGTAAGGGTCGGATTGAATCCGCTCGGCAAACGGTATTCTTTGATGATATCCGGATAGTGCTCGCAAAAGTGGCGTGTAGCGGGTAATGCGATCTCTGGCGCAAAAACGATTGACGCAAGCGTCGCCGCCGGCGCGATCGTTCCATCGTCAGGCCCGTACGGCACACCCCGAGCAGAATAACCGAAAAAGCGGCGGTCCCTGCCATCTATCCTGAGTCGCTCTATGCCTGGGCCGTCGCCGGCGGAGAATCCCCAGGAGTTTTCACCGTAGTCGCGAAACTCATGTGGATTGCGTAATGCGTATTCACGCTGAATGTAGGTAGCTCGACGGCTATTTTCGAAATAGTCACTGCCCTTTTCGCACATAAATCGATCTTGAATACCTCGAAAATCGATCCATGCGTGAGAAAACTGATGGATGAAGAGCGGGCCTGCATAGAGAAAATCGTGGCCGTACAGATTTTCCCATTGGTAAGTTCCGGTCCATGCCTGGTAGCAACTAGGAGCCGGATAGGTCGGGGAGGCAACGGCCAGAATATAGAGAATGATCGCCTCGCTATAACCCTCCCAGCCATAGTGGAGAAAACCGCGTTCCGGTTTCCATCCCTGAGAAAGAGTGGCTTTGCCATTCTGTGCCCAACGCCAATCCACCCGCCGATATAGCGCGTCTGCAAGTATCCGAATCTCACTCTCGCTCTTCGACCTATCGGTAAAATAGGTACCCGCGATGAGTATTCCGGCAAGCAGCAAAGCAGTGTCGATCATCGATAGCTCTGACTGCCAAGTCCGTTTGCCGCTTTGCATGTCCAGAAAGTGATAATAGAAACCCTTGTAGCCGGTCGCATCCGGTTCCGCGCTCTGCGAACTGTTCGAGAAAAAACGCAGGGTAACCAGGGTTCGTTCGAGCGCCGCCTCACGTGTCATCCAGCCGCGCTCGACCGCTACAGGGTAAGCGGATAAGGCAAATCCGACGACTGCGATGCTCGAGGGCGAGCCGGTCCGGGATGTATCCGCAACCAATCCATTGGCCGGATTATAATTGCTCATAAAATAATCGAAGGCTGCGCGCTGGAGTCGATCCAGCATCTCGTCGTCCGACAAGTTTGACCGATCAACCATGCTAACCTGCGATTTTCCCGAACTAAATAATTGCAGAGCTTGTCCTAACTCTGGCTCGGTTGGACGGTTATGGTCGTGAAAACAGTTGTCGTAAGTCCTTGCGCACTAGTGAGACTGAGTGTGCACAAATAACTACCGGGCTGCTGGTAAACGTGGAGCATGTATACGCTGGCTTGCATCGCCGATACCGCGCCATCGCCGAAGTTCCACTGATAGACCAGCGAGCCTTGGCGATTTGCCAATCCGACATAGAAGTCGACCGTGAGCGGCCCCCTACCATTGACGGGTACCGCCAGCAAAGTCGCGGTGATCCCCGACTGGGTCGCGATGCCGGCTTTTGCTGGAAGGCTCGGCTGCATCGTCGTACTGGAGTCGTTGGGTACCGCAGTGGTCCCCATCTGGGTCGAATCGGCTGCTTCCGACGGCAGGTTCGGCGGAATTGGCGTGGCTGAGTCGCTTAGTACAGTCGCGCTCCCCGCCGAACCGGCAGATGGTGGAGGAAGAAGGCCGGGCGCATAATTCTGTGCGAACGTGGCCGCGCCGAAAATAGTCAGTTCCACCGTCAGCGCAATCCAAAGAGACACACAGATCAGAGCCTTTCGGACGATGTGCACGTTCGAGATCATTCCGCGCTCACCGGTGCCGCTTTGGGGTCATTCTTCTTGAGTAGCAGTGCGAGCGGGACCATGACCATGGAAATGACGGCGAGCAGCCATGCCACGTCGATGTACGAAAGCACCGTGGCCT
>Ga0302324_100015926_pt1 | contig 15043 bp, 13 predicted proteins | sample Palsa_T0_1_FD_201949 | JGI IMG/M metagenome (GOLD analysis project Ga0302324, IMG submission 201949) | Peat permafrost microbial communities from Stordalen Mire near Abisko, Sweden - Palsa_T0_1 | ecosystem: Environmental > Terrestrial > Soil > Palsa > Peat permafrost | place: Sweden: Abisko...
GGCCCGGCGCCCCAGGGCTCGCTGACCCGGAGCACGGCTTCCGCCAGCTCAGTCGCGAGCGGGACCGTGAACTCATCGGCGGCCGGCCGGGTCCGGCGGGCCGAGCCAGGGCCTGCCGCCACGGCGTGCAGCGCGATCAGGAGGTCAAGCACGGCCAGCCGGTCGGCACCGGTCGCGAACTCGCCGTCGTTGCCGGGCTGACGTCCGGCCAGCCAGGGCTGGACCGCTAGTGAGTAGCGCTCGGTCAGCCGGGTGGCCACCTGCCCCTCCGCCGCCGGAATCGGCGCCACCACGAAATCGAGGCCCGCGTCACGCCGCAGCGAGAGGGCCGTCTCGAGCGCCCGGCGTAGCCGTCCGAATGCCGCGTCAGCCGTGTCGGACGCGCTCCGCCGCCGGGCTGCCAGGTCATCGGCGGTCACGAACAGCCGGTTCCCGGCCGCGTCAACTGCCAGCCAGTGATGGCTGCCGAAGCCGACCGGCTGGTAGCCCACCGAGATCGCCAGGAATGACCAGCCCTGCGCCAGTGCGTTCCCGATCAGATCCTCGGGCAGGTCAGCCGGAGCTGTGAACACGCGCGCAACGGTACCGGGCCACGGCCGGGCCGCCAACGGGTTAAGCCGCGGCCGTCCGGCTTGAGGCCAGGGCGGAGGCCGGGCTACCTGTAGCGCAGCACGCCGCGGTCGATGACCACGGCGCCGTCTTCCTTGGCGGTCTGGAACTGGGCGGTGCCGTTCTCGCCCGTCCAGATGGAGACCACCATTGACTCACCGGGCAGCACCGGCCTGCTGAACCGCCCCGACATCGAGGCGAACCGCGCCGGATCGGAGTCACACAGCTCGTGCAGCAGCACCCGGCCGGTGATGCCGTAGGTGCACAGTCCGTGCAGGATCGGCCTGGGGAAGCCGCCCCTCGCGGCGAACGCGGGGTCGGCGTGCAGCGGGTTCCTGTCGCCGCTCAGCCGGTACAGCAGCGCCTGCTCGGGCCTGGTCTGCTGGGTCACCTTCTGATCGGGCGCCCGGTCCGGCAGCTCCCACGACTCGCTGCCGCCGCGGTCGCCGCCGAAACCCCCCTCGCCGCGGACGAATATCCCGCTGTGCGTGGTCACCAGCGGCTCGCCGGTCGCCGCGTCGACGGCCGTGGTCTCGCTCTGGATCAGCGCTCCTGAGCCCTTGTCGTAGATGCCGGTCACTACCGCGGAGGTGCGCAGCGTGCCCTCCACGGGCAGCGGCTTGTGCAGCTCGATGGACTGCTCGGCGTGCACCAGCATGGCCCGGTCGAAGTCGCCGAGATTGCCCGCCACCGTGGCCTGGGCCAGCAGCACCCCGTAGGTGGGCAGCACCTTCTGCTGCACGCCGGCGGTGTTCTCGGTGGTGAACTCCAGCTCCCGCAGCGGATCGCCCAGTCCGGCCCCGACACCGATCGCGTACAGCAGTGCGTCGGTGGAGTCCCAGGAGCGCTCATGTGGTTCTCCCGGCACTCCGACGAGACTGTGGTTGAGCGTCATGCTGACCTCCGAGGCGCGAGGCCGGCCAACCGCATTGACACGGCCCGCCGGGCTGGGTCCAATGGCCTAGTAGAACACGCTTCTAGTATTTCGCTCCAGCACGGATTCGCGGCAGCCGCCGGCGCCGCCTTTTTTGACGCGGAGGTCTGCATGGGTCTGCTTGACGGCCGGGTTGCCATCGTCACCGGCGCGAGCCGCGGGATCGGAGCCGAGATCGCCCGCCGGTTCGCTGCCGAGGGTGCCGCCGTGGCGGTCGTCGCCCGGACGACCGAGCCGGGCGTCTCCCAGTTCGCCGGCACGATCAACGAGACAACCGATCAGATCAGGGCCGCGGGCGGCACCGCCGTCGCCATCCCGGCGAACCTGGCCGCGCAGGAGGACAGGGAACGGCTGGTCGCCGAGACCATCCGCCAGGTGGGCCAGCCCGACATCCTGGTGAACAACGCGGCGGTCACGTACTTCCGGCGCGTCGAGGAGTTCACCCCGAAGCAGTTCGCGCTGATGTTCGCGGTTCAGGTCGAGGCGCCGTTCGAGCTGGCGCGGCTTGTCCTGCCGGGCATGCGAGAGCGCGGCGCGGGCTGGATACTCAACATCTCCTCCAAGGCCGCGTTCCACCCGACCCTGCCGCCGAGCGAGTTCGCCGAGCGCGGCGGCACCGTCTACGGCATGTGCAAGGCAGCGATCGAGCGGTTCTCCACCGGGCTGGCGGCCGAGGTGTATCGCGACAACATCGCGGTCAACGCGCTGTCCCCGACCATGGTGGTGCCGACACCGGGCACTGTCTTCCACGAGCTGACCTCCGAGGGCGCCGAGAACTCCGAGCCCACGTCCGTCATGGCCGAGGCCGCTCTGACGCTCTGTCACCGGGATCCGCTGGCCCTCACCGGCCGCGTCACCTACTCGAAAGAGATCCTCGAGGAGTGTGGCGTCGCCGTTCCAGGCCCCTCATGACAGGGAACGGGCTGGTCCGCGTCGACTGCCACCTCCACACCGCGGTCTCCGGAGACGCCGTGACCAGCCTGGACGAGCTGGCCGAGCGGGTCGCGCAGGAGCACCTGGACGTCGTCTGCATCACCGACCACAACGTGACCTCGGCGGCGGTGACCGCGGCCGAGCGTGACATCGGCGCGCGGATCATCGTCGGCGAGGAGATCAGGACTCGTGACGGGGATGTAATCGGGCTGTTCCTGAGCGAGCGCATCCCCTATGTGCTGCCGCTTGCCGAGGTGACGGCCCTCATCCGCGGCCAGGGCGGGCTGATCTACCTGCCGCATCCTTACGACCCTGGCCGGTCGAGCCTTGGCACCGTGGCTGAGCAGCTGTGCGCGGACGGACTCGCCGACATCGTCGAGGTGTTCAACGCCAAGATCTCCGATCAGGCGCTCAACGACCAGGCCGCGCAGCTGGCCGCGCGGTTCGGGCTGCCGGGCGGCGCGGGCTCGGACGCGCACGATCCGGACGGCATCGGCGCGGCCTACCTGGAGATGCCCGACTTCGACGGGCCAGCGGACTTCCTGGCGTCGCTCGCGGCTGCCGAGATCACCGGCGAGCACCGGCCGCACGCCGTCCGCTACGCCCGCCGGCCAGCGGCCCGGTAGCGCAAAACTGCGGCCGCCGGCGGCGGCAACCGGACCCTTTACGGCCAGTCAGCGCCGAATGTCAAGATCCTTAAGGTGTGTCGCGGGGCAGCCTGGATGACGCTTTATCGTTACTGTGCTGGCGTGACCGACTCGACGACGACCGAACCGCGCCGCCCCGTGCCGGACAAGGCAGTCCGCGCAGGCCGCAGACGCGCCCGTTACCTGCCCTCCGCTCAGGTCGTCGAGGAACTCGCGGCCGTTCCCGACCTGAGCACGCTGGCCGAGGAGCTGCGGGTCCGTCTCACCGAGACCAGCGACTGACCGGCTGGTCGCGCTGCCCCGACCGGTGCCGGATCCATTGACCTTCGTCCCGTGCGGTGACAACCTTCTGGGCGCCAGCGCCCGTCTGCACCGGTGAGAGCTAAGCCGGGCAGGCGCGGCGATCTCGCGGGCGGGAGGACTAGGTGCGGGCAGACGACGATGCTGACTTCGCCGCCTTCGTGGCGGCGTCAGCCCGTCGGCTGCTGCGCAGCGCCTACCTCGTCACCGGCGATCGGACGGAGGCCGAGGATCTTCTCCAGACGGCGCTGGAGCGGGCCTACCGCCGCTGGCCGTCCATCAGGCAGAAGGATGTGCCTGAGGCCTACGTACGCAAGATCATCGTGACTGCTGCCATCGACACCGCACGACGGCGAACGCTCAGGCGCGCTCCCCTCGACGAGGAGCGGATCCCCGGGCTGCCCGATCCGGCGGTCGAGGGCATCCCCGGCCGGGCGGCGCTGCTGAGCTGCGTGCGCGAGCTGCCAGCCGGACAGCGTGCCGTCCTTGTGCTCCGGTACTTCGATGACCTGACTGAGGCCGACACCGCTCGCGCGCTTGGCTGCTCGATCGGCACGGTCAAGTCCCAGCACGCACGGGCGATGGACCGGCTGCGCGACCTTGTCCGGCAGCAGCCTGACGGGAGCATGACATGAGCGGGAACATCGCGCAGGAGCTGACGGAGACGTTCGCGTCAGCGAGCGAGTTCGTGCAGCCGCCGCCGGGGCTCACCGAGCGTGTCCGGTCTGGTGTACGACGGCGCCGCCGCCGTGCCCTGGCCGCGACTGCCATCGCCACGGTCGTGCTGCTCGGCGCGGCAGCGGCCGGCTACGCAGCCGCCGGCTCGCACCGGGCCGCGGCCCGGCTGCAGGCCCCGACCGCGCGGTCGCGGGTCATCGGCACCGTCAGCTATCAGGTCACGCAGCTCGCGGTCAGCGGTCGCTATCTGTACGTGGCCGCAGGCCAGAACTCCTGGGTGAGCGCCTATGACGTGGTGACCGGCAAGCTGATCGCGACGGTCACCGTTCCAGGGGAACCGGCCGCGCTGGCAGTCGGGCCTGGCGGCCTCGTCTGGGTCGGCTACTCCCCGTCCGGATCCGCCGGTCCCGGCGGCGTCTGGCTGCTGAGCCCGGACCTGCGCCAGCACTCGGAGCTGACCGGACTGTCGGCTGACAGCATCGTGCCGGTCAGCAAGACCATCGCCCTGGTTCCGAGTCGGCACGGCCTGCTCCGGGTCCGGCTGCCCCTGCCCGGTCAGCCGGGTCAGGGGAGCCAGCACGCAGAGCCGGGCACCAGCCTGGGCCCGGGCGCGACGACCGCGCCGGGTGCCTGGAGCGGAATGCTCGGGAACCGAGTGACGGTCCAGGTCAGCACCGGGGCCGGCGACAATAGCCGCCTGGTCGTCGCCGGGCAGCCCGGCCTGACGTACGGCGACAGCGCACGGACCCACATCAACGGCGCGACCAGTACCGGCAGCGCTGTGTGGGTCAGCACGTTCGCTCAGATCAACGGCGAATCGTCCCTGCAGGGACCGCTCGTCCGGCTGAACGCCGCGCTGACACCGACAACACCGCCTGCGGTCCTGACCAGCCCGGTGCTATCCCGGTCGGAAGACGTCTGGTCCGACGGCCGCACTCTCTGGGTGGCGACCGGCGTCCTGACGCACTCGCTGGTCTGCCTCGCGGCTGGCAGCCGGACCGGCCCGGTCGTGACGCTGCCGGTCAGCGGACAGGTCGTCGCGCTTGCTGCAGCTGGCAGCACCGTCTACGTGAACGCACTGGAGCCACCCGGCTCTACCGCCCCGTCGAAGATCGTCAGCTATCCGGTTCCGGCCGCCTGCCAGTGACCGGCGAGATCACTGCCGCGCTGAGCGTCCGCTACAGGCCGATGCGCTCGGCCAGGTGCTCGCGGTGATAGCTGGCGTCGCCCAGGAAGAGCTCGCTGGCCTTCGCGCGCTTGAAGTACAGGTGCGCGTCGTGCTCCCAGGTGAAGCCGATCCCGCCGTGGATCTGGATGTTCTCAGCCGCAACGTGGAAGTAGACGTCCGAGGCGTAGGCCTTCACCAGCGACGCCACCGTGGGTACCTCGGCGGAGTTCTCGGCGACCGCCGCCGCGGCGTACTGGACCGCTGAGCGCAGCGACTCGACCTCGAGCAGCAGGTCCGCGCAGCGGTGCTTGATCGCCTGGAAGCTGCCGATCGGGCGGCCGAACTGGTGCCGGACCTTCGCGTACTCGACAGCCATGTCCAGCGCGCGCTGCGCCCCGCCGAGCTGCTCGGCGGCCTGGGCGACCGCGGCCACGTCGAGCGTGTGGCTGAGTACCGCAGCGCCGTCACCGGCCGAGCCGATGAGCGTCGCGGGCACGGTGTCGAAGTCGATGCGGGCCAGCTTCCTGGTCTGGTCCAGCGTGGGCAGCGCGGTCCTGGTGAGTCCACTCGCCTCTGCAGGCACCGCGAACAGGCTCAGGTCATCGCCGGTCCGCGCGACCACCAGGATCAGCCCGGCGGAATGGCCGTCCAGGATGAAGCTCTTGCGGCCGTCGAGGCGCCAGCCACCGGAGGCGGAGTCCTGGCTGGCGGCCAGGCGGATCGCTGCCGGGTCCCAGGAGCCGTCTTCCTCGGTGAAGGCCAGCGTCGCGATGACCTCGCCGGACGCGATGCCGGGCAGGTAGGCCTTGCGCGCGTCCTCGTCCGTGCTGGCCATTAGCGCGGTCGCGGCCAGCACGGCGCTGGCCAGGTACGGGCCGCCGTACAGGGCCGCGCCAAGCTCCTCCAGCACAATGGCCTGCTCGGCGAAACTGAACCCGGCGCCGCCGTACTCCTCCGGGATCGCGATTCCCTGCAGGCCGAGCTGCTCCCCGGCCTGCTTCCAGACCGCGGCGTCTAGTCCGTCGGTCGTCTCCATCAGCTCGCGGACAGTCGCGATCGGCGCCCGGTCCGCCAGAAACCGGCGGACTGAGGCACGCAGCTCCTCCTGCTCTGCACTGACTCCGAGTATCATCGGCCGGCTCCGTTCGTCCCTGTCATCTCAGTACTGTCATCTCGGTACTGTCATCTCGGTACCGTCATCTCGGTACCGTCATGTCACTGCCGTCATGTCACTGCTGTCATCGCATTACTCGTCAGCCGTGTCCTGGTCAGCCACGACCAGCACGTCCAGCGCTTCTACCTGGTCACCCTGCACCCACAGCGGGTTGACTTCCAGTGCCTGCAGGCCGGGGACCGAGATTGCCAGCTCGCCGATCCTGGCGATGACTGCCGCCAGCGCGTCCAGGTCGGCCGCGCGGCCGCCGCGCGCGCCGGTCAGCACCGGCAGCGCCCGCAGCTCGGCCAGCATCGACCGCACCTCAGCCGCATCGGCCGGGAGCACCCGAAGGCTCGTGTCCCGCAGCAGCTCCACCCAGATGCCGCCAAGACCGACAGCCAGCACCGGGCCGAACGCCGGATCGACCGTCACGCCAGCTAGAACCTCCGCGCCCGACGTGCGCATCGACGTGACAAGTACCTCGTTCCCGCCCTGATGGGGTTTCGTGGCGGCGACAACCTGGTCGTAGCCGGCCCGCGCGGCATCGTCGCCGGACAGGTTCAGCAGCACGCCGCCGATGTCGGACTTGTGCGTGACCTGGGCCGAGTTGATCTTGAGCGCGACCGGCGTGCCGAGCTCGCGGGCGATCGCCGCCGCCTCGTCCGCCGAGCGCGCCACCCGGCCGGGCACGACCGGGATGCCCGCCGCGGTGAGCAGGTCGCGGGCGCGGGCCTCGGTCCAGGCGGCGGCTGGGCCGGCCGGGGCGGACGGGCGGCCGCTGAGCAGGCGCACCTGACCACGGCCAGCCTGCCAGTCCAGCGCATGCCCGATGGCCTGGATGCCCAGTTCCATGCCGCCGAGCACATGGATGCCGTGGCGGCCCAGCAGTTCGCGGGCGTAGCCGGTCACGTCTGTGCAGGTGCTTCCCATCGGCAGGACCGGAATCGGGGAGCTGGCGATGCGCTCGGCGATCCAGGAAACCCGCGCCTCCAGCAGTCTGGCCGCCGCCTCGTCCGGCGGCCTGGCCTCGGGCACGGTGACCCCGGTGAAGATGGCGAAATCCAGTCCGGGATCCTGCACGGCCGCGTCGAGTGCGTAGTCGATGGCGGTGAGCGGCGTGGTCCTGGCGTTCGCGAGCACGTAGCCGGTCACGTCCAGCGGGTTGCGGGCAGTGGCGAACGAGGGCAGCTGCGCGTCGATCGCCTCGGTGGTGGCCGGGCTGAACGGCGGGATCTCCAGACCCTCGGCGCTGGCCCGGTCCGCGATGATGTCGCAGGCTCCGCCGGACGCTGTCAGCACGCCCATCCGGCGGCCCTGCGGCCGCCGATGGTAGCCGAGCAGGGCTGCGGTCGTGAGCAGGTCCTCGATGCTGGTCACCCGGATGATGTTCAGCTGCCGCAGCGCCGCGTCGACGACGGCGTCGTCCCCGGCCACGGCGCCGGTGTGCGCCAGGGCGGCCTGCTGCCCGGCCTGGCTGCTGCCGACCTTCATCGCGACGATCGGCTTGCCGGCCTGATCGGCCCGCTGCGCCGCCGCGCTGAACGCGGCCGGGTCGCCGATCTGCTCAAGGAACAGGCAGATGACCCTGGTCTGCTCGTCGTCGACCAGGTAGTCGAGCACGTCCGCCGTCGTGATCATCGCCTCGTTGCCGAGGCTCGCGACCGTGCTGACACCGATGGCCTGAGCGCGGGCGAACGCGAGCAGCGCACTGGACAGCGCGCCGCTTTGCAATGCGATCCCGACCGGGCCGGGAGTCAGCGGCAGCGGCACGGTGAGGGCGAACGGCGCGGCCTTCGCCGCGGTGTTGAGGAAGCCGAGCGTGTTCGGCCCGAGGACCACGATGCCGTGGCCGGCGGCGGTGCTGACCAGAACGTCCTCGAGGTCCCGGCCGTCGCTGCCGGCCTCCCGGTAACCGGAGGCGAGGACGATGAGGTTCCGCACGCCGGCGGCCGCGGCGTCCTCGACGACGGTGGCGACCGCCTCGGTCGGCGTGAGGATGAACGCGAGGTCGGCGGGCTCGGCGAGATCACGCAGGCTGCGGACCGCCGGGCGGCCGAAGATCGTCTCGTGCCGCGGGTGGACAGGCAGCAGCGGACCGGTATAGCCGGCGGCGCTGCTGGCGGCCACGATGAACCGGGACCAGCCCGAGGTCTCAGAGGCGCCGACCAGCGCGATGCTGCGCGGCGCGAAGAACCCGGCGAGCCGGTCCGCGGTGATCAGCTGGCGCGCGGCCGCCCGGCCCGGCGTCGTTCCTGATGTCGTCGCCGGTTTCGTCCCCGGCGTCGTCGCTGGTGCTGTCGCTGGTGTTGTCGCCGCGGTCACTGCGGTCACGCTCGCACCCGCGGCTCCTTGGGCAGGCCCAGCGCCCGTTCGGCGACGATGTTGCGCTGGATCTCGTTCGTGCCTGAGTAGATGGAGCCTGACCGGCTGGCCAGGAAGACGTTCTGCCAGCCGGTCGTGGCGTAGCCGTCGCCCTCGGGCCGGATCAGCGCGTCGGTGCCCTCGATGTCGATCGCGAGCTCGCCGAGCTTCTTGTGGTACTCGCTCCAGAACAGCTTGTTGATCGAGGCCTCCGGGCCGGGCTGACGGCCCTGGGCCAGGCCGGCCAGCGCCCGCAGGCCGGCGAAGCGCATGATCTCCACCTGGCTGTACGCCCAGGCCAGCCGCTGCCTGATGATCGGGTCGGTGTTGTTCCCGCGCTTGCGCGCGGTCTCGACGAGTTCCCAGAACTCCCGCTGGTAGGCCAGGTGCATGACGGCCGCGCTGCCGCCGCGCTCGTAGGCGAGCGTGGTCATGGCGACGCGCCAGCCGTTGTTCAGCCCGCCGATCACGTTGAACATCGGTGCCCGGACGCCGTCCAGGAAGTCCTCGCAGAACTCGGCCGCGCCGGACATCTGCCGCACCGGCTGGTAGGTCACCGCCGGGTCCTTGAAGTCGATCAGCACGAACGAGATCCCGGCGTGCTTCTCCGCGGCCGGGTCGGTGCGGCACAGGACGAACATCTTGTTTGCCCGCGCGGCCCCCGAGGTCCACAGCTTCTGCCCGGTGATGACGACCTCGTCGCCGTCGATCTCGCCCTTGGTCTGCAGCCCGGCCAGGTCAGAGCCGGTCCCTGGCTCGGAGAAGCCCTGGCAGTACACGTCCTCGCCGGTGATGATCCTGGGCAGGAAGTGGGCCTGCTGCTCGGGCGTGCCGTGCACGATGATCGAGGGACCGACCAGGCTCTCGCCCATGCCGCGGACGACGCGCGGTACGCCCGCCCGGTACAGCTCCTGGTTGAAGACCGAGACGCGGACGGCGTCCAGGCCCTTGCCGCCGAACTGCTCCGGCCACTGCGGGCAGATGAAGCGCTCCTCCTGCAGTTCCGCTTCCCACTGCGCGTAGGCCGGATGCTGCATCGCGTCGGCGCGGCGCTCGCTGCCGTAGCCGCCGGTGGTGACGACGTTGTTCCAGTCGGTGAGATCGGTCAGGCCTGCCGGGGTGTGCCCGGCGATCCAGTCCCGCGTCTCGCTGCGGAAGTGGTCGATCTCCGGGCCAAGGTCAAGTTCCATGGAGCCTCCCCGGCTGGGGCCGATTTCGGGATCTGCGACCGGACAAAATCTTAGAATCATATTCTAGACCGATGAAATCCTGGTCCCGCGGGCGCTGTCAAGGGGATGAGCGGCCGGCTAGGGCCGGACCGGGCCGCCGGTCATCAGCCGCCGCGCGTACTCGATGACCGCGTCGATGACGTGCATCGCCTGGGCCCTGGTCCGGGCGGCGGCGACCTCGCGCGCGCCCTCGCCGATCAGCGAGGTGAGAACGGCCGCGTACAGCCGGTCCAGCGAGGTGTCGGGCAGCCGCAGCAGCGCGTCGTTCTGCCTGATCCACTCGTGCCCCCGGTGCCGCCGCATCACCTCGAAGCCCGGCGGTCCGTCTCCGGCCGAGAACAGCATGGCGAGGTCCCGCCGCTGCCAGCTGCCGTCCAGGTAGGCCCGCGCCCCGGCGGCGAACAGCCCGGCCGGGTCGGTCACCCCTGACTGCCGCGCCGACGCCACCGCCGCGCTGGCCGCACCCTCATAGGCCTGCTGATGCTCCTGCCAGAGCGCGATGAACAGCTCGCTCTTCCCGCCGAAATGGTGATAGAGACTGCCGACACTGGACCCGGCCCGCTCCACTACGTCGGCGATGCTGGCCTCGGCAAAGCCCTGCTTCGTGAACACATCACGGGCGGCGTCAAGCAGCGCCCGCTGTGTCTGCGCGGTCCGGCTCCATTGCCAGGAGCTGCTGCCCGGCTTGCGCGTCTGCGGCTCGGCCATCCGGGGTTCTCACCGCCTCACTGGAACTGCCTGGCCCTTCGCAGCATCGTGCCACGGCCGGCGCCTCTTCCGGGAGTTGCAAGCGCGCGGCAGGCGGCAGGCAGCCCGCCGGCGCCAGCCGCCGCGCACTGGCCGCCGCAGGCCTTGTGACCTGGGGCGATAACCGAGGCGACAGAGGTCTGCCGGGCCGAAATATGTCGAGTTCAAGGTCATACTGTGGTAACACGTGCGCGTCATACTGGTAACGGAGCGGAATGCTCAGGGGTGGGGATCCCGGTATGGACAGTGCTGCGCAGTCAGCGCGCCCGGCGGAGGTTTTCGTCGGCCGCAGGCCTGAGCTGGCATCTCTCGCGGCCGCACTGCACGCAGTATGTACCTGTGAGCCACGGATTGTCGTGATCCAGGGCGACGCGGGGATCGGCAAGTCGTCGCTGATCTCCGAGTTCCTGGCGAGCAACCGGCACGTGCCCGCGATCATCGTCAGCGGCGACGAATCGGAGTCGCTGCTGCCCTACGGCGTAGTGCGGCAGCTCGCGGCCGGCGGGACGGCCGTATCGGCTGACGCCAGCGCCGAGCTGCGCCTGCTGTCTGCCGGACCAGCCGCGGAGGCCGACCCGCTGGCCGTCGGCGTGGAGCTGCTAGCGCTGATCTCCAGCCTGCAGGCAGATGCGGTCGCGCTGGTGATCGAGGACCTGCAGTGGATCGATGTGCCGTCGGCGCGCGCCCTTCTCTTTGCGTTGCGGCGGCTGAGCGCCGATCGCGTGCTAGTAATTCTCAGTGGCCGGCCGGGCGCGACCGCCCATCTCGGCTCCGGCTGGGAACGCTTCCCGGCAAGCGACCGCCGCGTCACCAGGCTCTCACTCGCGGGTCTGGATGCCAATGAAATGGGCCTGCTCTGCCTGGCACTCGGCCGGCCCGGGCTCTCCCGCCGGAGCGTACAGAGCCTGTGCGAGCACACAGGCGGCAGCCCCCTGCTCGCCCGCGCACTGCTCGCGGAGCTCAGCGATGATGCGCTGAACGTAAGGAATCATCATTCGCTGCAGGCACCCCGCTCGCTGGCCGAGGTCATCGGGCAGCGGCTGGCGGCGCTGTCGCCGCCGGCCCGTGAGTTCGTGGCCGCCGCTGCCGTCCTCGGCGATCACTGCACCCTGTCCGACGCGACGGCGGTGGCGTGCGCTGCGGATTCGGCGGCCGTGCTCGGCGAGTCGGAGCGGGCGGGCCTGCTGCTGGAGCGGCAGGCACCATCGGGCTGGCAGCTGAGCTTTGCCCATCTGCTCGTCCGCCAGGCCGTCTATCAGAACCTCGGCGCGGAGCAGCGCCGCGCCCTCCACCTTCGTGCCGCCGCGGTCGTAGCCGGGGATGAGGCGCTCGCCCACCGCAGCGCCGCAGCCGTCGGCCCGGACCCCCGCCTCGCTACCGATCTTGAGGAAGCGGCAGCAAAGGCGGCCGCGGCCGGCAACCTGAGTCTCGCCGCGCGGTACCGCCAGCAGGCCGCGGCGGTCACTGCCCGCGGACCTGACCGCGACGACCGGACCCTCGCGTCGTTCGAGCTGCTGGTGCGGGCGGCTGACGCGGCCGAGGCCGAGGCCGCGCGCCCGGCGGTGGAGCAGCTGCCCGCCAGCGCCCGCCGGGACGCGGCACTGGGTCATTTTGCCCTGGTCACGGCGCGCCCCGGCGATGCGCAGGCGCTGCTGCGCGCCGCCTGGGACGCCCACGATCCGGTGACAGAGTCGGCTGACGGCGCCGAGGCGGCCCTCGGCCTCGGAATTCTGCTGGGGCTGAGCGGATTGTTCGCCGAGGCCGCCTTCTGGCTGGACCGGGCACTGGCCAGCGCCGGGGGCCGCGAGCCGTGGTTTGGCGCCGCTCGCAGCATGCATGCTGTCCCGCTCGCGCTGAGCGGCGCAGGCGACAGGGCGCTTGCCTTGTTCAGCGACCTGCCGCAGCGGGCAGCCATGGTGCCGGCCGAGCAGACTGACTCCGTTACCTACCGCGGACTGATCAAGCTCTGGACCGGCGACCTGCCGGGTGCCGCCGACGACCTGGCCCTGGTCGTGAGCCGGATGAGTGCCGGGCTGCACCTCCGGTTTCCCGGGCAGCCGCTGGCGTTCCTCGCCGAGGCGGAATTCCGGCTCGGGCAGTGGGACGACAGCCAGGGCCACGCCGACCTGGCGGTGTCGCTGGCCCGCGATGCCGACCGGCATTACGACCTGCCGTTCGTGCACAGCGCGGCGGCCCGGGTACCGGCCTGCCGTGGTGACTGGGCGGTGGCCGCCAGCCACACCGAGACTGCCGAGCGCACCGCCCGCACGTTCGGCGGACTGACCGAGATATTCGCCGCGTCGGCGCGCAGCATCCTTGGCTTCGCCAGGGATGATCCGGATGAGGCGCTGCGCGGCGCGGCCACCGCGCTCGCCATGCCGGACATCGAGTACTACGACGATCCGGCCGCTTTCTGGTGGCGGCCGCTGCAGATCTGGGCGCTGGTCCGCGTCGGCCAGCTTGACCGCGCGGCTACCACGCTGGCAGCGTTCGAGACCCGCGCGGCTGACCGGGCCGAGCGGCTCGGGCTGATCAACGCTGCCTGGCTGCGCGGCTTGCTGGCCATGGCGCGGGACGACCTGGACGAGGCTCAGCAGGCGCTGATGCGCGGCTGCGAGCTGTGCGGGCGGGAAACGTTCCCGTTCCACTGCGGGCTGCTACAGCTTCAGCTCGGACGGTGCCTCGCCCGGCAGCACCAGCGCAAGGCGGCGATCACGGCGGTGCGGGAGGCAGCTGACATCTTCGCCGCCCTCGGGGCTCGCCCGTTCGTACTTGCCGCCAGGTCCGAGCTGACCGCGCTGGGTGTGCATCCTCGGAACGGCGGCGATCCTGTACTCCCGGGGCTGACCGCGCAGGAGCTACGGGTGGCGAGGGCAGTGGCGGGCGGCCTGTCCAACCGCGAGGTGGCCGCACGGCTGTACCTGAGCCCGAAGACAGTCGAGTACCACCTCGTGAGTGTCTTCGCCAAGCTCGGCGTGAGCAGCCGCCACCAGCTCGCCTCCCGCATCCAGGCCCCCGAGCCGCCGCGCGCCGCATCCCGGGGAGAAACCTAGGGAAATTACCGATGGGCAGCGAGCGACCGGGCCCCTAGCGTCAGTTACCGGGCGCAACGGTCAGCGGTCCGGACAATTTCCGATTGTCCGGACAGCGGGCACTGATCGCTTCGCCCGAGAGGTATTCAGGCGTGCCGGAGCACCGTGGGGTGGCGCAAGGGAGAGCCCCGCCCTGTCGTGCGGTGCAAAGCAGCGTTTCTGCCCATCGCCGGAGGGGAGCCAGAATGGGCTGGTTGTGGATGAATGTGCCACTGATGATTGTGTTCTTCCTGTGCTGGGCCGCGATCCCGCTCTATCTGGTGCTCACGCGCTGGCATCGCGAGGTTGAGGCGAGGCATGCGGAGGTTGCGGCGTGGCATGCGCAGCTCAGTGCACGTGACGCGCAGACACAGTCCGACCTTGTGCCGGTAGCGGTGCCCGCGCAGGCAAGCTCCCCGACCGCTGAGACCGGTGTGCGGGTACTGGCTGACCTGGCAGTCGGTGGTCGGGCGCGCTGACGCGCGGCGGGCCTGCCGCGCGCACGCGCGGCGGGGCTCGGGTGACGGCGGGACGGATTGACGGCGATGGCCGCATCCGGACCGCGAGACCCTCTCAGCCGCATGCACAGCCTTGCTGCCCGGCTTGGCATCTGCGTGGTGGACGACAGGCCGGACCCCGGGCGACCGCCCTGGGCCCGCGCCGCAGCGAGCGTGAGCTTTGGCGAGCACATTGCGCTCAGCTCCCGCCTGGGCGATGCCGGGCTGCGCGCGGATGTGCTCGCCATGGCGCTGATCGTCGCCGCGGTCATGGGCGACACCGATGTCGGGCATCCGTGCGCAATCGCCGCGCCCGGAGGTCTGGTGCTGATCTCGGCTACTCGCGTCCTGCCACCAGGGGATGGTCCCGGCCGACTCGCCACCCTGCTTGCTCGGGCATGTGGCCGCAACACCCCGTCCGCCGCGTTCGAGTACACCGTGGCGGCGGTCGGCTAGATTCGCAGTCCCGGCCGTCTCGATTGTCCGGCGAGCAGCCGGGAATCCGCCGTGCATGTGACCCAGTTCTCAGTGATAATTCCAGAAGACCGTTCTAATATCGGGCCATCTGGACATCAGGAAAGATCGGGTGAGCTGTATGGGCAGCCTGGACGGGCGAGTCGCGATCGTCACCGGGGCAGGGCGCGGCATCGGCAGGTCCACTGCCCTGCTGCTGGCCCGCGAGGGTGCCAGCGTCGTCGTCAACGACCTCGGCG
>Ga0302324_100015928_pt1 | contig 15043 bp, 15 predicted proteins | sample Palsa_T0_1_FD_201949 | JGI IMG/M metagenome (GOLD analysis project Ga0302324, IMG submission 201949) | Peat permafrost microbial communities from Stordalen Mire near Abisko, Sweden - Palsa_T0_1 | ecosystem: Environmental > Terrestrial > Soil > Palsa > Peat permafrost | place: Sweden: Abisko...
TTCGCCAGCTTACCGACGATGCCAGCACGGATGCCTTTCAGGTCGGCGCCCCGCTCGCTCATCGCATCTTCGATCTTGCCGGGAAGCTGCACAACTTTGATGGTGTGAACCTCGAAGCCCACCACCGCATCGCTAATCTGGGCGAAAAAACGTTCCGCTACGATCGCGGGACGGAGTCACACATGGTTACCTTTAACTACACTCTCGATGACTCCGGAAGCCAGCTTCTGGACGCTTTCGAGGGCATCGCCCGGCAGTTGAACGACGCTTCTGATTTGCAGCATGCCCTGCGATTCGATCGCCTGGGTGTGAACGATGCGCTCCTGCAGATCCAGAAGGACCTCGACGCCAAGCTGCTTCCCGAGCCCGAGCGGTTGCTGCCTTTGCTCGCACAGGTTTCCGCCGACCAGCGCGTCATCGACATGGCCCGCCGCCGCGCCAGCGATCTCGCCATCCGGATTCAACCCGCCGCCAGGTAATTAGTTCCGTACCGGGAAGGAAAAGGGTTGGCATCAAAGCACATCTTTTTGGAACTCTGATTGTCACTTACCGTCATTACGTTGTTATATGAACGCCGCGAGGATTTTGCCTCGAAAACCGGGGTTACCAAGAGCTAACTTCGCTTTCAACGCGGCCATCCCTGGAAAGATTCGAAGCATCTGAGGTATCCAACTATGCGAAACCTATATTCCGCACTTCCTAAATTCGTTCCCATGATCGTGTTGTTCTCATTCATTTCGCCGCGCGTCTCAGCACAGGCGGCCAACGCGCAGCCCCGGATCGCCGCGGCGGCTGTGAATGATGTCCAAACTACCGTTCTCCGTGGCAATACTCATCCGCTCGCGCGGCCGCAGTTCGACCGCGGCCCGGCGCCGGCTAATCTTCCGATGCAGCACATGCTGATGGTGCTCCAGCGGAGTGCGGCTCAGGAAGCGGCGCTCGAAGGCTTCATGGCCGAGCAATTGGACCGGTCGTCGCCGAACTACCATCATTGGCTCACCCCAGCAGAGTTTGGCCAGATGTACGGGCCTGCTCAGCAAGACATCGAAACGATCACGAAGTGGCTGGGGTCGCATGGCTTTCAGGTGGAGAACGTCGGAGCGGGTCGCACCGTAATCCAGTTTTCCGGCGACGCAGCCCAGGTGCAAACGGCGTTTCATACGACGATTCATCAGTATGTGGTGAAGAACGAACAGCACTGGGCCAACTCGAGCGATCCGGCGATCCCAACGGCGCTTACCCCTGTTGTCGCCGGCATCCGGTCGTTGCACAACTTCTACCCCAAACCGGCGAGTCACATCCGCCGAACGTCCGCTGCTACCCTGCGGCCTTCCTACACATTTAATAGCGGCGCGACATCGTGCGACATCGCGGGAGCCTCGGCCAATTGCTATACGGTTGGACCGAACGATTTCGCGACCATCTACAACGTTCAGCAGCTGTGGAATAACAACATTACCGGCGCGGGTGAAACGATTGCCATCATGGCCGACAGCAACATCAACACTGCCGACGTCACCCAATTTCGCGCGCTTTTCGGCTTGCCTGCCACCACTCCGACCAATCCTAACGTCATCGTCAACGGCGCCAATCCCGGCAAGACTAGCGACGAGATCGAAGCCGTTCTCGACACCGAATGGGCGGGAGCGGTCGCCAAGAACGCGCAGATCGACTTGGTGGTTTCAAAATCGACGAATGCGGCGTTCGGCGGCGATCTTTCCGCCGAGTACGTTATTGACTTCCCCAACGCCACGCATACCAACTCCAGCACTGGTCTCGCTCCCATTCTTAGCTATAGCTTCGGTGCTTGTGAGCTTGAGCTCGGCTCCGGGCCTTCGGGAGGGAATGCCTTCTACAGCACGGAGTGGCAGCAGGCGGCGGCGGAAGGAATTACCGTCCTGGTATCGACCGGGGATAATGGGTCGGCCGGCTGCGACATTGATGAGATCAACGGTCCCATCACGCAACCCGCGTCAAACGGCTTGCAAGTAAATGGGCTGGCATCCACCCCCTATGACATAGGTGTCGGCGGCACCGATTTCAACGATTTGGGATCCGAGACTACTGGAGGGCCTAACAGTGTCGGGTATTGGAATCCGGCGCCGGGCACTGTGTCGTCCGCTCTCAGCTACATTCCGGAAACCGCGTGGAACGACACTTGCACCAATCCCGAGGTTATTTTGCTTGCGGGCGTTGCCAATGCCGTTGCCAGCTGCAGCAACCTAACGGTACAAGAGAATTTCTTGGTGGAAGTGACCGGTGGTTCGGGGGGCGTCAGCGGTTGCACTAGCACAAATTCGAATAACGGTCTCCCATCAAGCTGCACAGGCGGTTACGCGAAGCCTTGCTTTCAGCTGGCCGCGACGACGGGAAGCTGCAACGCGAGCCAAATAGGCGGCGTGACTACTCCCAGCGACAACGCCCGTGATCTTCCCGATGTCTCACTGTTCGCAGGTGACGGCTTTGCGGGAAGCTTCTACGTAATGTGTGAAATGGATACGGCGGCGACCGCCGGCGAGCCGGGCACAGGCCAGAGCAATCAACCCTGCGCCCTTGGTGCATCCCCTGTGTTTGTTGGCGTAGGAGGCACTTCCGTCTCCGTGCAGGCGTTTGCCGGCATCATGGCGCTCGTCGATCAGGCTCACGGCGCGCAGGGTGCGGCCAACTTAGTTCTGTACAAGCTGTTTGCCAGCCAGAATGACGCGAACTGCATTTCGAATCCTCCGGGGATGGGGTCGGCGCCTGCTCCTGGGTGCATTTTCAACGACGTTACGGTGGGTGCCGGCGGGGCCGTAGCGACGAACGCGATGCCTTGTGTCCCTAACAGCACGAACTGCAGCACGGCCGCCAGTGTTCCGACTTCGCCCTCGCGCCGCACTCCGCAGATCAACGTTCAAGCCGTGAGGACTGTCTGCGCGCTTTGCATCGGACTACTGCTTCTCCTCGGCTTGCGGCGAAAGCCGCAACGTTGGGTAACGGGTGCCGCGATGTGTGGCGCTGTTCTCCTGCTGGTTGTTAGCGCCGGATGCGGTGGCGGAAGCGGCGGGCAGCAAGGTGGCGGAGGAGGAGGAGGCGCAGGAACCCCGGAAGGCGTGATGACCGGCTATAACACGGCCATCGGCTTCGATCTAGCCACCGGCCTCGGCTCGGTGAATGCTCTGAATTTTGTGAACGCAAATCTCTGGGCGGCTGCGCATCCGACGGAGCCTCCCGCGGCCATCAACCGCCCGACCGTAACTGCACCGGCCGCAATGTTGGTGATCGCCTGCGCTTTGTCCTTGGCGCTCCTGTTCGTCGGTTTGCGCCGGAAGCAGATTCGATGGAGCACAGCGGTCCTCTTGCTGGTGTTTGCGCTTTCCATTCTGAATGCCACGCGCAGCAGCGCGGCGACTCGCGCAGGCAACTCGGCAGCGCAGCACCGGGTCGCTTCCAACGCTGTTTCGTTGGTTCGACACTAAAAACTGCTGCTCGATCGAGATTTCAGCGAGCCTCAGATTTTCAGGGAATAACAATTCCGGCGTAGCCGACCACGCGGTCGCGGTCGCCGCTGACGTCGCCGGAAGTGGCGTAGCTTACCAGCAGCGGCTCGGACGCGTCGCCCGTTAAGCCTGATGTCCCCGGCGCCATTTTCTTCAGTTGGCGAACGGCCACCAACATAGCCACGGTAGCCGCGTAGCCGCACATCGAGATGCTTTCCCTGCGCACGGTGTCGTAAAGCCCCTGTGGATCCAGCGCCAGAATGCAACGGACGGCGCGTTCGTCCTTCGCGCGGGTGATCGCGTCGCTCTCATAGTGATTCATGTCCGAGCTGGCAACGATCAGCACCTTCTCTCGCTCTGCCGCGACAACCTCCGCCAAGGCCTTTCCCAGTTCTTCCAATACGCCGTAGCGGTCCGTCCCCAGCACCACCGGCACAAACTGGAAATCCTTGGACAAGCGTTGCAAGAAAGGAATCTGCACCTCGAGCGAATGTTCGGTCTCGTGGGCCACGGCGTCATCGCGCAGCCGCGGGAACGCATGGGCCAGCTGCTGCGCCAGTGCGGAATCGATTGGTGCGACGCCAAACGGAGTCGAAAAGCCGCCCTCCGTGAGAATCGCCAACGACTCGCCACGTGGATAATGTCGCGGCCCGAGCAGGATGCACCGCGAAGGAATCTCCATCGACGCATATACCGCTCCGGCCACGCGTCCCGAGTACATATAGCCCGCGTGAGGCACCACGCATCCGCGTCCCGCAACTTTCGGAGCGCCACCAGCACCGGGAACCGCAACGAACTCATCAATCTGGCGAGCGAGTTCCTCGGGATCGGAAGGATAGAATCTTCCAGCCACGGCAGGCGGGCGAATCACATCCGTAGTTTTAGCACAGCGCAGCTAAGGAAGGCCAAATGAGCTAAGCAAGCGGGCAGCAGAAAATATAGCAGGGAACTACGGGGCCAACAGCGCATCAGCTTCAGAGCGGCTTCGAGGGTTTGCCGCGGACTTTCAGCGCCACCAGCTGTCCCGGCTGATACATGATCTTCACGCGGTCGCCATACTGATAGCCGCCGGCTTCCGAGATCTGCTCCATCCTACCCTGAATGTCGTCCGCGTAAGTGAACGTGTGGATGGACAGCTGATTGCCTTGCTCGCGAACCATCATCGAACGCGCGTCGGCATGAAGGATTTCCGCCTTCAACCAGACCACCCCTTTTCGATGGATTGGCGGGGTTTGGACGGATATCGCAGTGCCCACAGACTGCGCGCCCACTGGCGCGGCAACCAAGATCGACAGCGCGGCCAAGGCCGCAGCGAGAAAAGCGCTAGAGTTCTTCATCGAAGGAAATCTTCAGTGACTTCAGAAATTTGATGTCTTGCGGCGTAATTTCCACCTTCGTCTCGCCGGCATCCTCTTCCATGGCTTCTTCATCCACGCGAATGTGCAGCGACTCCAGGAAGCGGCGATCCTGCGAGGTCATCCTCGCGTCCTGGGAGCCGCGCCGGGCCAGGCCGATGGTAGCGTCAAGTTTTAGCACGATATCGAACCCGGCGGACCGCACGCCCGTGATGGCGTCGGAAATGCGCTCCGATTCAGACACCGTATCATTGATGGCGTGTCCGAGTTCCCGCAACAACCGCTTCATGTTGTCGTCGAGCTGCAAGCCTGGCCTCCTCCAAAACCCTCAATAACGCAATTGTAGGACTGCCGCCGCGCAGACACAAGTACCACGAAGCGGGCGTGCCCGAGCTCGCAACCTGTCCTTTGGTCGGGGTCTCCGATCCGGAGTGGGGCGCGATCCTCTACGCAGATTCCAGCTTCTTGAGGGATGCTTGGGCAGGGCGGACACTTCGGCGATAGCTTTTTATGGCGTTAAGAATCTGCTCGCCGTACAGTTCCGCCTTACGCTCGCCGATTCCTGGAACTCGCAGGAGTTCCGAGATTGATCGGGGGCGCCTTCGGCAAAGTTCATCAAGCGTGGTGTCGTGCAAGATGATGAAAGCTGCAATGCCATTTTCTTTCGCCGTGGTGCGCCGCCACTCGCGAAGATGTTCTCGCAGTTCCTGATCGACGGCCGGGTCGATGGGCGAGGATTCGCCTTTCTTTTTTGAGCGGCCGGCGGCTTTCGCGCGGTGAGGCGGGGTCTCCGCTTGAACCGATAGCCACTTTGGCTCCCCGCTACATGTGTCACACGCCGAGCACGACTTCCATTTCGGATTCTCGCCAAAATGGACGCAAATCTGGTGATGCCGGCACCTTCCAGGCTCGACGAAGTGAATGATTTCGCGATAGCGTTGCCAGGCCCGCTGCTGCTCTGCCGCGTCGATTATCTCCTTGGTGAAGTGTACGAGCAGGGCTGTATCGCGCTTTTGCCACAGCAAGAGGCAATCAGCGGGATCTCCATCGCGTCCGGCACGGCCCGCCTCCTGATAGAATTGCTCGATCGACTTCGGTAGCGACAAATGAACCACGGCGCGCACCGCCGCCTTATTGATACCCAATCCAAAGGCGAGAGTGCCGACCAGCACGCGCACTTCGTCGGACATCCATCGTTTCTGATTTTGCCTTCGCGTCGCGGCATCCATCTTGCCGTGGTATCCGATTGCGGGGATGCCGCGTTCGCCAAGAAACTTCACCGTTTCTTCGACACGCGCGATCGTCGGCGCGTAGACGATCACGTTGCTGCCGGCATGATGGCGCAGTGTTTTCAGCAGCAGATCGGCCTGCGTGCCCTTCTCACATTCCTTTACGATGTAGCTGAGGTTTGGCCGGTGGAAGCTGGCGATGTATTTATGCGGATCGCGCAGTTGAAGCTGGTCGATAATATCGTGCCGCACACGCCGCGTGGCGCTCGCCGTGAACGCCGCGATAGGGCGATCCGGAAAATGCACCCGGAGCCGGCTTAACTGCCTGTAGTCCGGCCGGAATTCGTGCCCCCATTCCGAAATGCAGTGCGCTTCGTCGATGGCGAAGAATGAAATTGGCACGCGGGCGAGCCAGTCGAGCGTGTCCGCGCGGCCGAGGCGCTCCGGCGAAACATACAAAAGCCGGTATCGCCCTTCGCGGGATGCGGAGATCAGAGCACCCTGTTCGGCACTGGAGAGCGTGCTATTGAGCGCGGCGGCCGGAATTCCCATTTGTGACAGCTGCGCGACTTGGTCCTGCATAAGGGCGATCAGTGGAGAAATGACGATGACGGTTTGCCCGGGCAGTGAGGCTGCGGGGAGCTGATAACAGAGTGACTTTCCTCCGCCGGTCGGCATGATCACGCACGTGTCGCGGCTTTCGAGCAGGCTTCGCACGATGCGGTGCTGCATAGGGCGAAACGAGTCATATCCCCAGTAGCGGCGCAACGCCGAAAGAAGCTCTCCGTCGGAAATCATGTCGAGAGTATAGGCGCACGGAGAGATTGCGTCGACATTCGCCACGGCCACGGACTTGCGTGCGTCCAGCCGGCCGTGCAAATTGACTACCCCAGTGGCTGAACCAGCATTAAAATCTTGCCATGCCTGCTGGATTGCTTCCGACCCTCTGGCAATCGATTAAGGTTACGCTGCGTGTCATTTGGCGCGTCACGCGCGAGCTTTTCCATGAGACTACCGGCGCGCTTTTCGGTCTTTTTGCGGTTTTTGGCGCGTTCGTCGCATGGCGCGAATGGAAGCATCGGCCCGTTCTGTGGATTATGGGGGTCGCCATAGCCTATGCGATAATGATGGCGGCATTTGCTTTCGGTTCCTTTCGACGTGCGCGCCGCGTGCGCTAATTCCAAATGACTGATCACTCAAAGAAGTCTACCGCTGTATCGGATCGCAAGGCAGCTTCGACTGCCGGCTTGCCCATGGAGGCGGTTATCGCCGCCGAAGATCTGGCCGGGTGGGACGCGGAGCAAGAACTCGGCACCCCGGGGCAGTTTCCGTTCACGCGCGGCGTTTATCCCACCATGTATCGCGGGCGCCTGTGGACCATGCGGCAGTATGCCGGCTTTGGCAGCGCGGCGGAATCCAACCGCCGCTACCGCTATCTTCTCGAAAAGGGTCAGACTGGGCTCTCCGTAGCGTTCGATCTTCCCACGCAGATTGGCATGGATTCGGATCACCCTCTGGCGCTCGGCGAAGGCGGCAAAGTAGGCGTGGCCATTGATTCGCTCGAAGACATGCAGACGCTGCTGGATGGGATTCCCCTCGAGCGCGTTTCCACGTCGATGACCATCAATTCCACCGCGGGGATCCTGCTCGCGCTCTATGTCGCCGTGGCCAAGCAGCAGGGCGCGAATCTGGCGCGGCTCGCCGGCACGATACAGAACGATATTTTGAAGGAGTACATCGCTCGCGGCACGTACATCTACCCTTTGCGCCCTGCGATGCGCATCGTCACAGACATTTTTGCCTGGTGCCGCAAAGAAGTTCCCAACTGGAATGCTATTTCGATTTCCGGTTATCACATCCGCGAGGCCGGCTCGACCGAGGTGCAGGAGGTCGCCTTCACACTGGCCAACGCTATCGCTTATGTTGAAGCGGCCATCGCCGCCGGGCTGCAAGTGGATGAATTCGCGCCGCAACTGTCCTTTTTCTTTAATTCGCACAATGAGTTTTTGATGCAGATCGCCAAGTTTCGCGCCGCTCGCAGATTGTGGGCCCACACCATGCGCGATCGATTTGGCGCGCGCGATCCGCGCTCCATGATGCTGCGCTTCCACGCGCAGACCGCGGGTTCCTCACTCACCGCCCAGCAGCCCGAGAACAATCTGGTGCGCACCGCCCTGCAATGCCTCGCCGCTGTTTTGGGAGGCTGTCAATCTCTCCACGCCAACGCGCTGGATGAAGCCCTTGGGTTGCCGACCGAGCAGGCCGCGCTCTTGGCCCTGCGCACGCAACAGATCATTGCCAGCGAAACCGGCGTCGCCAATACGATCGATCCCGTGGGCGGATCCTACGTCATCGAGAAGCTGACCAGTGAAATTGAAGCCGGCGCCAGTGAATACATCGCGAAAATTGACGCCATGGGCGGCATGCTGCGCGCCATCGAAGCCGGCTACGTGCAGCAGGAGATTCAGAAATCCGCTTACGAATATCAGCGGGCCATCGAGCGCGGAGAGCAGGTCGTTGTCGGCGTGAACAAATTCCAGGTCGAAGAAGAGCGCCCCATTCCGATCCTGCGTATCGATCCCGAAATCGAACGCTCGCAGATTGCCCGGCTTCAGGCTCTGCGCGCCCGCCGCGACGCGGCAAAGGCGCGGTCGGCGGTCGAGGAAGTCGAGCGCCGCGCCCGCGGCACCGAAAACCTTATGCCCGCCATTCTTGCCGCGGTCGAAGCGTATGCCACGGTGGGCGAGATTTCCGACGCGCTTCGCCGGGCCTTCGGCGAATACCAGGAAGCCGTGGTCATCTGACGGTTCGTTTATAACCCTTTACCATGAAATTGATCCTTGCCTCGGCATCGCCTCGCCGCGCGGAAATTTTGCGCGCTGCCGGGATCGATTTCGAAGCTCGCCCCGCATTGCTCGATGAAGCGCTCCGCGCCGGAGAAACACCCGGCGACTACGTTCGCCGGCTGGCTTTCGAGAAAGCTCGGGCGGCTGCGAATGCACGCACGGAGCCAGGCAACTTTCTATTTCTTGGCGCGGACACCGTTGTTGTCGCCGGTGAAGAGATCCTCGGCAAGCCGGCTTCCGACGAGGACGCCCGCCGCATGCTGCGGCTTCTCGCTGGCCGCATCCACGAAGTGCATACGGGTCTCGCTCTGCTGCGCTATCCGGGCGGCGACGAACGCGTCGTCGAAGAAATCACGCGAGTCACTTTCGCGCCCCTCAGCGATGCTGAAATCGAGAGTTACCTCGAGACGGGCGAGCCTTTTGGCAAAGCAGGCGCGTACGCCATTCAAGGAATCGGGGGACGGTACATCACTCGCATTGAGGGTTGCTACTTCAACGTCGTGGGGTTGCCGCTTGCGCGGCTATGGTCACTGCTGGCGGAGCTCGGCTGGGAAGTTTGAATTCGGGTTGCGGCCACGCCCCAAAAGAAAAACGGCGGCCAGGAGGCCGCCGTCGGAAATTCCTCAGTGTCCCTAAAGTTGGCTACTTCTTCTCTTCAGTTGGCGCGGCCGCGGGGGGATTTGTAACCGGTGGATTTACGGGCTGGCTCGTTTGCGCGGGCTGGTCGCCGCGCATCCCTTCCTTGAATTCGCGAACTCCCTGGCCCAGACCCTTCATCACTTCGGGAATCTTGCGGCCTCCGAACAGCACCAGAATCACGACCGCGATAATCAGCAAATGCATGGGGCTATCCCACATCGGGCACCTACCTTTCCACGCTCCAAGCAGCAAAGCCCAGAGCTATCCCCAGTTCATTCGCAGTATATCACGCCCGCTCCGTTGGCGCGCTGGCAAGGCTCGTTTCGGCCGCGCACACTCCGAGTTCTCGCCCAAGTCGGCGCCACGACCCGCTTTGTTATTGCCCGTGATGTTCTGAGCTGGGGTGTGAAGGCACTTGCAGGAGCTCGATTCGCACTTTCGCAAGTCCCCGTTGGTCGAATCCGAGCTTTCGGGCCACTTCGTAGGAGACGTCAAGTTCACGCCCGCCCGCATAAGGACCCCGGTCGTTGATTCGTACCACCTCGCTGCGGTGATTGCGAGGATTGACGACCCTCACGATGGACCCCAAGGGTAGGGTCGGGTGAGCGGCCGTTGCAGCATACATGTCGTAGTTCTCCCCGGTGGCCGTGGGAAGCCCGTCAAAGTCTTCCCCATACCAACTGGAGGTGCATTGCCAGACCGCTAGGGGCTTCGCCTGGCCTACTAGGCCTGTACCGCTATGCTTGGACGCTTGAAGGACCGCTGGCTGGGAAGGGTCGCTCGCTTTGATGGCAGCGGTAGGATTCGCCGCCGGGGTCAAAATGAGCAGACCCACTGCTAAGAAAACCGACTCCAGGCACATCAATTTTATAGCTCGCATAGGCTCCTAACCTTTTTAAAATCAGAGGGATATTGTAGCTTTTGCAGCCGATCCTGGCAATCAATTTAGCCTCGTAAAGAGCCACGTAACTTGCTGATTTCAAATACCTTTTCTTCCTTACACCAGTTTTCTAGTCCTTCTACTAACCTCTCTGAAATCCGCGGGTCCGCGAAGTGTGCAGTTCCGACTTCTACCGCTCCCGCTCCTGCAATTAGATATTCTGCCACGTCGGCTGGGTCCTCAATACCCCCGAGTCCTATAATTGGAATGTTAATCACCCTAGAAGCTTCGTAAACCAACCTCATGGTTATAGGTTTCACGGCCGCACCGGACAATCCCCCTCCTGTACTACCCAATCGGGACTTCCGAGTGTGGGCATCCAGACACAAAGCAGGGTAGGTATTGGCTATGACTAGGGCATCTGCTCCCGAGGATTCGGCGGCCTTGGCTATAAGTCCAATCCTTCCAACAGAGGGAGACAGCTTCACCCAGAGCGGTCTCCGGGACGCCTTGCGGGCAGCTGCAACGACCTCGGCCGCCAATTCGGGATCGGCTCCGTATTCCGCGCCCCCGTGTTCTACATTGGGGCAGGAGATGTTCAGTTCATAGGCTGCCAGGCCTTCGGCACCTTCCAAGACTCTTATCACCTCGACATACTCTCCCACGGTTCGCCCGAAGACATTGGCGATAACGGCCAAGTCGAAGCGCCTTAGCTGCGGCAACTTCTCGCTAACGAAGGCTCGCACACCGATGTTCTGCAGTCCTATTGCGTTCACCATCCCGCTTGGCGTCTCGCGCATTCGCGGGGGCGGTGCTCCCTCCATTGGGGCGATGGAGAGACCTTTCACCACGATACCGCCCAGTCGATCCAAATCGACGAGGTTCGCGAACTCGACGCCATAGCCAAACGTGCCGCTGGCCGCAATAATTGGATTTTTGAGGTGAAGGGTGCCGACGCTGACTCGGAGATCAACCCCCGAGGGAGGAACGACGGGACGGGCCGTCTCGGGCGAACTCACTGGTGGCCATTCTAACACGCGAGGTCAAGATTGACAGCCGTCTACGCGGTAGCCGCGATTCAGCCGCTGCCAACCTCGCCGGTTCTGTGCTAGGATTGGCCCCCGATGCGCGTCGTCGAGAAGAGGCAGCTCCTCTCCGCAAAAGAAATTGACCGTACCCTCCATCGTTTGGCCCACGAAATAGTTGAAAAGAGCGGCGGAGCCAAGGATCTGGCGCTCATTGGGGTGCGTCGGCGAGGGGTTCCTTTGTCCCAGCGGCTCGCCAAGCTGATTGGCGAAAGCGTCCAAGCGGAAATTCCGGTAGGGACGCTGGACATCACCTTGTACCGCGACGATCTCTCGACGATCGGCCCGCATCCTGTGGTTCAATCCACAGACATCGAGTTTTCCGTCGACGATCGCGATCTGGTGGTGGTTGACGATGTTTTGTACACGGGCCGCACCGTTCGCGCTGCCATGAGCGGGCTTTTCGATCTCGGCCGGCCCCGCCGCATCCGCTTGTGCGTCCTGGTCGACCGTGGGCACCGCGAGCTTCCCGTGGAAGCCACGTTCGTCGGCCGGACGGTCGAAACCTCGGATACAGAGGTCGTGGAGGTCCGTCTGCAGGAAGTCGATGGCGAAGAACGAGTCATGATCGTGGATCGGGTACCCTAGAGCTTTGGGATCGCCCGTCCCAAAAGGCGGCGCCAAAAAAGGAAACCGTGCTTCAGAGATTGTCACACTTGCTCGGCGTTGAGACGCTTACCCGCGAGCAAATCAACTTTATTCTCGATCAGTCCAAGCCCTTTCAGGAATTCCAGCGTCATCCCTTGAAAAAATTGGCCACTTTGCGTGGCCGCACCGTTGCCATTGCTTTCTTTGAGCCGTCGACGCGCACTCGCATCAGCTTCACCACTGCCGCCGCCCGGCTGGGCGCGGATACCATGGCGCTGCAGGCCGAAGCATCCAGCCTCAAGAAGGGCGAATCGCTCATCGACACGGTGCGCACGCTCGAAGCCTTGCGCCCAGATGGCATCGTGATGCGGCATAGTTCATCCGGAGCTCCGGAGTTCGTCGCCCAGCGGCTCGAGGTTCCCGTGCTCAACGCCGGTGACGGCACGCACGAGCACCCCACACAGGCGCTGCTCGATGCGCTCACGATTCGCGATCGCAAGGGAAAGCTCGAAGGCTGGAATGTCACCATTCTCGGAGATATTCTGCACAGCCGCGTGGCCCGCTCGAATATTCATCTACTCGCGAAGTTTGGCGCGCGCATCACCCTTTGCGGACCTGCCATGTGGTGTCCCCCGGAGTTGGAGTGCTTGGCCCCCAACCTGCGCCGCACGCCGCGCCTGGAGGAAGCTCTCGAAGGGGCCGACGTGATTCTCGTTCTACGCGTACAGACGGAGCGCCTGCACGAGCCGGCACTAGCTCCCGAGGAATATATCCGCGGCTATCAATTGACGCCCCAACGCTTGAAGCTCGCCCATCCCGAGGCGCTCGTGCTTCACCCTGGCCCGATGATTCGCGGCCTGGAAATCGATTCCGCCGTTGCCGACGGGCCGCAGTCTGCCGTCCTCGAGCAGGTCACCAACGGCCTCGCTGTGCGCATGGCACTGCTCTACCATCTCATTGGCGGCGCTGCGGCCGATGCGCCCCATCCCGCAAAGGAACGTCCGAATGCTTCTGATTAAGAACGGCCGGGTGCTCGACCCTGCCCGAAAAACCGACGCTGCGCTCGATATCCTGCTCGAGGGGGATCGCATCGCCAAAGTCGGCGCCAACCTTTCCGTCGCCGATGCGGAAGTCTTCGACGCAGACGGCTTGGTCGTCGCTCCCGGCTTCATCGATCTTCATTGCCATCTGCGCGAGCCTGGCCAGGAAATGTCCGAAACGATCGAGACCGGCACGCGCGCGGCGGCTCGGGGCGGATTTACCGCCGTGTGCTGCATGCCCAATACGCAGCCGATCAATGACAGCGCCTCCGTTACGCGCGGCATCGTCGAACGAGCCGCCGCTTCCGCGGCAGTGCGCGTATGGCCCATCGGCGCGGCGTCCATTGGCAGCAAGGGTGAGGCGCTTGCGGAGATCGGCGCCATGAAAGACGCCGGCGTCGTCGCCGTCAGCGACGACGGCAAACCCATCGCCACCGCGCGGCTGATGCGCCAGGTGATGGACTATTGCAATTCGCTCGATCTTCCGGTCATCGATCACTGCGAGGACGCTTCGCTTTTCGCCGGCGGGGTCATGCGCGAAGGCCCGCGCGCCATCCGCCTAGGCCTGAAGGGAATTCCCGCGCAATCGGAATCCATTTGCGCAGGCCGCGACGTCGAGCTTGCGCTGCTCTCGAGCGCCCGTCTGCACATCTCGCACATGTCAACCACGGGCGCACTTGAGTACGTCCGCTTCGCAAAACGTGCAGGAGCGCACGTGACGAGCGAAGTCACGCCGCACCATTTCACGTTGACGGATGAAGACGTGCGCTACGACTCCAACTACAAGATGAATCCTCCGCTCGCTTCGCGCTCCGATCGGGAGGCCCTGATCGCGGGCTTGGCTGATGGCAGCATTGACGCCATTGCCACCGACCATGCGCCCCACCATCCCGCGAGCAAGGACGTTGAATTCGACCGCGCTCCCTTTGGCATTACGGGATTCGAGACCGCCCTGGCCCTTGGCCTTGGCGAACTTGTGCATACCGGAAAGATTCCCCTGATGCGCCTCGTCGAGCTTTTCACAACTGGCCCGGCACGCGTCCTCGGGCGGGAACGCACGCTCGCTGAGGGCCAGCCCGCGGACATCACCATTTTCTCGACCGACCATCCCTGGACATTCCACGCTGCGGAATCTCCCAGCAAATCTCGCAACACACCATTCGACGGGCGCACGTTTCGAGGCGCGCCTATGGCCACCATCGTCGCTGGGCGCATCGCGTACCGGCGATAAACTCGACCTCGGGGATCAGCCGTGGGCACCGCACCTACGCCGATAAAATTCAGTGCCACCGACTTCCTGGCCGCTGAGCGGAATTTTCTGGCCTGGATTCGAACCGGACTGGCGCTGATGGGGTTCGGATTCGTGGTCGCTCGCTTCGCTCTCTTCCTTCAGGAGATCCGGCTTGCTGAGCCGCAACTCGGCACTCGATCCTACGGCGTTTCCATTTGGTTCGGCACGGCGATGATCGCACTCGGAGTGGTGGTAAACATATATGCCTCGTGGCGCCATGTGCAGCTGGTACGCGAGTTGAATCGGGGGGGAACGGAATTCACCAAGCCATCCTTCGGCGCCCTCGCTGTTGCGCTAATCCTCGCAGCGGTCGGATTGACGATGGCCATCTATTTAATTTCAGTCTGAGCAGCACGCTGTATTTCGAAAATTGGAGAGAACTATGCCGCAGTTTTTGGACAACGGGGTCGTCAACAAACCGAGCAAGAACTCGGTCGACGCGACGGCCGAAAAATTGAAGGCGCTCCTGCAGTCGAAGGGAATCACGCTGTTCGCTTTCGTGGATCACAGCGGGGAAGCGGAAAAGGCCGGCCTGAAAATGCGGCCCACGAAGCTTCTGATTTTTGGCAACCCCAAGGGCGGCACGCCGCTGATGATCGCCTCCCCCAGCA
>Ga0302324_100015935_pt1 | contig 15040 bp, 9 predicted proteins | sample Palsa_T0_1_FD_201949 | JGI IMG/M metagenome (GOLD analysis project Ga0302324, IMG submission 201949) | Peat permafrost microbial communities from Stordalen Mire near Abisko, Sweden - Palsa_T0_1 | ecosystem: Environmental > Terrestrial > Soil > Palsa > Peat permafrost | place: Sweden: Abisko...
GGCCCGGTCAAAACGTTTATGCCGGCGAGCCCCGTCGTGTACCTGGCGGTCGGCGGGCCGGATCTCGAGCGCTTGGCCAGGCTGCGCCAGGCTGTCGTGGCCGGGCCGATGCTGCGGCCCGACCACTGGCCCTGGGTACCGCACGTGACGCTCACCGACGATGCGCCCGCCGATCGCATCGAGGCGGCACTCGCCGCGCTGTTCTCTTACCGGTCGGCGACGGTCTTCGACCGGGTGGTGCTTCTCGAGGAGCGCGAGCATCGCTGGCAGCCGCTGGCAGACGCTTGCCTAGGTCGCGCCGCAGTGGTCGCCCGAGGGGGCCTCGAGCTCGAGATCGTCGAGGGGCGCGTGCTCGGCCCGGACGTGATAGCGATGGCCGGAGGGGCCGAAGCGGCCTTCCTCGCCGCGCTCGACACAGTCCCCGCCACTTCCAGCATCGTCCTTACCGGGCGACGCCATGGCGATGTCGTCGGGGTGGCGACAGCGTGGCACTACGGGGAGGTCGGCGGGACGGTCGAGGTGTACGTGCTGGTCGAGGAAAGCTCACGGCGGGAAGGGGTTGGCCGAGCGCTGCTCCAGGCTCTCCATGCAAGCGTGCAGCGGCACGGGTGGGCGGAGGAAGGCGCCTGCGGGTACGGGCCCGAAGGCTTCTTCATCAGCGCCAGCCCATGGATCCGCGAAATCCGCCCGGCTGTAGTGTTGTGACCGTGGCGACCGCAGTTACGCCGCGAACCATCACGCTCGACGACGAGCGGCATCCCCCGCTCTGGCGGCGCCCCCTTGGCGGCGTCCCGCGGGAGGGCCTGGCACGCGCGGGCATCGCGGCGGCCTGCGCGGTCGTCGTCGCCGGTGTCGCCGGCAGGTTCCTCGCCCCCGGGGGGCTCTGGCTGGACGAGGCGCTGTCGGTCAACATCGCCAAGCTGCCTCTTGCGCAACTGCCGGGCGCGCTGGTCCAGGACGGCTCGCCGCCGCTTTACTACCTGATCCTCCACTACTGGATGTTCCTGTTCGGGCAGAGCGATTTCGCGGTGCGGGCCCTTTCGGGCATCATCTCCACGGCCACCCTCCCGTTCCTGTGGGCCGCCGGCCGGCGGGCCGGGGGCCGACCGACAGCGTGGGCGGCGCTGCTGCTGGGGGCTAGTTCCCCCTGGGCGATCTATTACGCGACCGACACCCGCATGTACTCGCTCATGGCCCTGGAGGCCATCGTTTGGTACCTGGCGGTCGGCAGGGCGTTGGAGAAGCCAAGCCGGCGGCGGCTGATCGCCCTGGGGGCCGTCACCGCAGCATTGATGTACACCCATTACTGGGACCTCTACCTGGTTGCTGTCGGCGGGGCTTGGCTGCTCGTGCGGTCGTGGCTGGAGCACCGGTCGGGCGAGCCCCGGCCACCCGACTGCCCCGGTGCGGCCGCCAGGTCGCTCGTGGCAATGATCGTCGGCGCGGTGGTGTGGCTCCCCTGGTCGCCGGTCTTCGTTTTTCAGGTCCTGCATACGGGTTCCCCCTGGGCGGGCGCACCAAGCCCCGTCGACCTGCTCTCAGTGTTCGGGTACTTTTCTGGTGCTGGAGCGTGGGGTTACCTCCTTACCTTCACTCTGTTCGGTCTAGTTGGCCTCGCCATCTTCGGCGCACCCGGCCCGAGAGCGACGAGCGTCGTGATCGAGTTGCGAGCCCAGCCGCGTGCCAGGTTCGTGGCGGTGCTGGTGGTGGGGGCTCTCACCGCAGCCGTAATGGCTGGCATCCTGACGGGTGCGGCCTTCGACGACCGTTACATAGCCGTCGTGTTCCCCTTGTTTATCGTGTTGTGCGCGCTCGGCATTACCACCTTTAGTTCACGTAAAGTGACCTCGGCGATGCTGGCGGTGGCGTGTACTACGGGCCTTCTTTCGGCCCAGGACCAGAACTCTCAGCCTCGTACCCAGGCCGTTCAGGTAGCTGCCGTCCTGAACGCTCAGGCCCAACCGGGCGACATGGTCGTGTATTGCCCGGACCAGCTTGGGCCGGCGGTGGACCGCCTCCTGAAAGTGCCTGAGGTCACCCAGTTGACTTTCCCGCGGATGATCGGGCCGGCCCGAGTCGACTGGGTCAATTACTTGTCGGTCATCCAGAACACCGACGTCGGTACCTTTGCCCAGGCCATCGTGAACAAGCTCAACCCGGGCAGCACGCTTTGGCTCGTCTGGCGCAACGGTTACCGGGGTTTCGGCGGGAGCTGCGGTTACCTGGCCAGCTGGTTGCAGATGCTGCACCCCGGTGGCGAGACCGTCAGAACGCAAAATTCCGACTACTACGAGTACGAGAACCTGGTGCGCTGGCCGAGCTGAAACCAACCATGCCGACGCCGAGCGCTCCTTGTCTGGCCCTTGCGGCCGCAGAGCGGGCAGAATGGGTGGCCGGACTGGCTGAAAGCCCCGCTGGCTCTACGCCCCGAACCTTGCAGGAGCAAAATCAGTGCCCCCCCCAGCCGATAACCATGCCCCGAACGAGAGTGGTCTGTCAGAGGTCGCTGAGGAGCCGTTCTCCCTGGGAGATGCCGACGACGTCGTCATCATTGGCGCCGGCCCGGCCGGCCTGACTGCGGCCTTCGAGCTTGCGCGCCGGGGCAAGGCTTGCACAGTCCTGGAGGCCGACGACGTCGTAGGCGGTATTTCCCGCACCGTGGAACGTGACGGCTGGCGCTTCGATATTGGCGGTCACCGCTTTTTTACCAAGGTGAAACCGGTCGAGGCCTTCTGGCACGAGGTGCTGCCCGACGACGAGTTCATGCTCAGGCCCCGAATGAGCCGGATCTATTACCAGGGCAAGTACTACGACTATCCTCTCAAGCCTTTCAATGCATTGCGGAACCTCGGTTTCATCGAGTCCGTCCGTTGTGCCGCGTCGTACGCCTGGGCACGGATGCACCCCCCTTCGGACCAGACCACCTTCGAGGGCTGGGTAGCGGCACGCTTTGGCTGGCGTCTCTACAAACATTTTTTCAAGACCTACACGGAGAAGGTCTGGGGTTACCCCGGCTCCGAACTGCAGGCGGACTGGGCTGCCCAGCGGATCAAGAACCTCAACCTCTTCAACGCCGTCAAGAACGCACTTTTCCCGAAAAAAGGACAGCGGGAGATCACGACGCTGATCGACCAATTCGAGTACCCCCGGCTCGGCCCCGGGATGATGTGGGAACGCTGCCGCGACAAAGTGGAAGCCGCCGGCTCGAAAGTGATGATGCGCTCGGTTGTGACACGGGTGCGCTGCGCTGACGGCAGGGCTGTCGCCGTCGAATCCTTGACCGACGGAGCTCTGACAGAGCACGCCGCCAGCGCCGTCATCTCGTCCATGCCGATCTCGGCCCTCGTTAGGGCTCTCGACCCGCCGGCCCCACCTGAGGTGATTGCCGCTGCAGACGACCTTCATTATCGCGACCACATCACGGTCGCCCTGGTGGTACCCAAAGATGCCGGTTTCCCGGACAACTGGGTTTACGTTCATGACCCGTCGGTGAAAATGGGACGCATCCAGAACTTCGGCCAATGGTCCCCATATATGGTCAAGGACGGCTCGACGTGCCTCGGCCTCGAGTATTTCGTCTTCGAGGGCGACGAGACGTGGACAATGCCGGACGAGGAGCTGATCGAGATGGGAAAGCGTGAGATCGGGCTCCTCGGCCTCGTCGACCCGAAGGTGGTGGGGGCAGGCTACGTGGTGAGGATGCCAAAGGCGTACCCCTACTACGATGCCGACTACAAGCTCAACGTGGAGACGTTGCGCAAATGGCTGGAGGTAAATGTGCCGAACGTCCATCCCGTCGGTCGCAACGGGATGCACCGCTACAACAACCAGGACCACTCGATGTACACCGCCATGCTGACAGTCGAGAACATCATGGGTGCATCCCATGACGTATGGTCGGTCAACGTGGAAGAGGAATATCACGAGGAGATGACGTCTGGGTCGAGGCGCGGAGCCGCCGAGGCCTCGGCCGGGCGTGCGGCGCCGATCCTGCCCAAGCGTGTAAAGACGGGGCGTCTGTGACCACCAAGGTCTGGTACTGCGAGAACTGTGGGTACGAGGTCAACAGCCGAGGCCGGTGCCACAGCTGTGGTGCACGGCTGATCGCGTCGGGGTTGGCGGAACTGGAGTCCGGCCCCGACGACGAGGAGGTCGGCTACCGGCTCGATACGTGGGACGACCGCACGAGGGCGCGGCTCATCGAATCGCTCATCTTGGCCGGTGTGCTTCATCGCTTCGAGGAAGAAGAGCTGGTGATCCTTGCTGTCGACGAGGCCCAAGTCGATCGGCTCGTCGACGTTGTAACGGGTATGGCAGCTCCGGCTCGCGGCCTTGACGACGATGACGAGGACGAGCTCGCTATTCCCGAAGAGGCCAAGGATGCCTCTCGCGAACTGTACGACGCTGCCAAGAGGCTTCGCGACAACCCGACGGACATGCAGGCTGATGCAGCCCTGGGTGAAGCTTCGGCTGCCGTGTTCGCCGTCGACTATCTGCCCAACATGGACGAGTACGACCTCGCTGCCGTAGGCCGGGTGACGCGCCGCTTGTTGGGGGCTCTCGGCGCCGACGAAGCCCTCGAAGACGAGATCCGCCACCAGGCCGAAGTTCTCTGCCGCCTCATAGCGCCCAGTGCGGGCGAGGCCGAGGCACTCGCTGAGACCGAACGTGCACGAGGGCGTCTGGAGCGCGGCGCGAAGGAAACGCGGCGCCTCGTCGTGCTGCCCCATTCCAAGGTGACCCCGGGTGGCGAGATGGGCGGGCCCACCCTGGACCTCGCTCGAGAAGCTGCGGCCAACGCTGGGGTGACGAGCGACGGCCACGGCGGTAGCGGGCCCGACGGAGCGCAGGCCAACGTGGTCGGCGTAGAAGACGACGGGGCTGGTACCGCTGGGCAGCTGGCGCACGAGCCCCCCGACTTGTCCGAGGACGTCAGGCCTGACCCAGACGGGCTCGTCGACGGTGACGAGGCCGAAGATGAGGTCGACGACGAGGAAGAGGATGAGAACTCCGGTGAGCTCGTTTACGAGCTGGCCGAGTGGTTGCCTGAGCAGCGGGTGGAGCTTTCCATGCTCCTCGAGTCGGCCGGTATTGCCTACAACTGGGACGGCCCTGACCTCACGGTGGCCGAGGACTACGAGATCGAGGTAGACGGCCTGTTCGAACAGGTGCATGGGCTGCTAGACGATGACGACGAAGCCCGCTACCGCTCCATCGAGGAGCTTTTCGGTGCGGTGGACCGGCTTGCGAACGACCCCGGCAATGACGAACGCCGGGCCGCCTTTCTCGGAGCCGTCGCAGCCGTGGAGCTACCCACGCCCGTAGGGGTCGACGATGCCTACTGGTGGCGGGTGCGGAGCCAGGGCCACGTCGTCGTCGGCGCGCTGGACAACGGCGCGCGCAACGAGGACGTCTCGCGCGAGTCGGCTCTCCTGGCAGAGATGCTCCACGAAATGGTCTGACCGCTTGGACCGCTACGGCCTGCTGCTCGCCCCAGGGGCGAGCGCCAGTAGCAACCAACCCGCGCTCCTAGCTGTCGACGGGGCCGCCACTAAGGCGGGTGTCGCAGTCAGTCGGATGGACTTCCCGTATACGTTGGCCGGCCGGCGGGCTCCTGACCGCCCGCCAGTGCTGGTCGCTGCGGTTGTGAAAGAAGCTGCGTCGCTCGCCGCAGGCTCTGCCCTCCCACCGGACCGGATCTTCCTGGGAGGGCGTTCGATGGGAGGGCGAATGTGCAGCATGGCCGTCGCCGAAGGTCTCCCAGCCGCCGGCCTCGTGCTCATCAGCTACCCGCTCCACCCGCCCGGCAGGCCTGACAAGATGCGCACCGACCACTTCGGGCGCCTCGACCTGCCCTGCCTGTTCGTCTCAGGCACCCGTGACTCCTTCGGTTCCCCAGCCGAGCTCGAAGCAGCCCTGGCGCTCATCCGCGGGCCGGTGACCATCCACTACATCGAGGGCGGCGACCATGGCCTCAGGGGCCGCGACGGCGAGGTGGCGACGCTTGTCGCTGGATGGCTCGCGGAGCAGATCTCACCGCCCTCGAGGCGCTCTCTTTAGGCACACGTCAGGTTCCCCCGGCTCGCGACGGCGGGGTCAGCTAGTCCTATTCGGACCGCAGCGCCTCGGCAGGTTTGGCTCGGGACACCCTTCTGGCCGGGCCGATGGCGATGACGTTGCTGGCCACGAGGACGACGGGAACGGCCAAAACGATCACCAAGGCCGACAGGGGCGGGACGTCCAAGAGGGGTACTCGTGCAGTGACCGCCGACCATCCCCAGTGGCCCGCGATAACCCCAAGCGGCACGCCAATTGCCAAGCCAACGGTGGCAATGACTGAAGCCTGGGAATAGACGACGCGTCGCGCCATCTTTTCGTCCAGGCCCAGGGCTTTATAGACGGCGAACTCCGCACCTCGGGACCGGCCCGTTATCACCAGCACGTAGCTCAAAGCGGCCAAGCCGAGCACGGCGAGGAAAACACCGAGTGCTATGGGCAACTGCGACAGGTCACGCAGGTTTGTCAGCTCAGGGGGCACGGCCACTGGGGTCACACTCGAGCCCAGGGCGGACCTTGGTCCTCCGAGGCTCATTGCCAACCGGCCAATGGGGCCCGTGCTGATCGGGTTCCCTGTGATATCGGCTTCGGCGGCGGCGAGAGCTTGGCCTTCCTCGTTATGGGTGCTCGGAAAGCGTACGACCACCAGTTCGTCGGGCAAAGAGGGCAGCGGTGGCGGTACCACGGCGTCGAACTCAGCGCTCGTCAACCAAAGTCCTTCGTCGAACTCGGAATGGACATCGGTAGGGAACAATGCCTCGCCCACCAATCGCACCCTCCGCTGGTGGCCGATGGAGACCCAGTTGCCGATGTGGACGCCCAGTGACGCCGCCGTTGCAGGGCCGATGGCTGCTTCGTCCCGGGCGGCCGGCGGGCGGCCGCTCACCATCGCCAAAGTCACGGGCGCCCCGGTCCCCGCCCCTTCCTGGACGGTGAATGCCGGCACACCGACCCCGTTCACATCGACCAGGTCGCGCCGCACCGCAGCTACCGCAGCGCCAGGGGCGGCACGTGCCACCTCTGAAAGAAGATTTTTAGACACCGATGTGGACGTGACGTCCTCCGGCAGCGGGGTGACACTGGCGCCCCAGGTGACGCCGGCCAGCTCAGGGTTGGCCAGGGCGTGAACGATGCCTGCGTTGATTGTCAGGGCGCCTACGACGCCGAGCACGCCTACTACAGCACCGATGAGAGCGGGACGGACGGGCATGCTGCGGGCGCCTGGGCCCCGTTCCAAGGCCATCCGCGCCCCGATCGTAGCCGGCACCGGTGCCACGCGACCGATCCAGGCGACGACGGCCGAACGCTGAGCAGGGGCACTGCGGGCATCCCGGGCGGAGGCGGCCAGTGCGAGCAGTATGGAGCCAGCCAAGAGTGCTCCAGCGATGAGGGCGGCTCCCGCCCCTAGCGCCGTCCAGTCCGCGTGGGCCCCGATGTCGGGGTCGACGCTGCGACCCATGCCGAGAGGGAGTAAGGGCGATAGTGCGACGGCTGCCATGAGCCCGACAAGCAAAGCGACCCCAATCGCCAAGCAGGTGCTAAAGGTGGCCGCGCACGCGACCTGCGGGCGAGTCATCCCCATAGCCCGCAGCGAGGCCACGTCATCGCCGATAAAAGCAGATGACCGCGACAGGACCTGGGCCACAAGCAGGCCGCCGGCCAGTACCAGGGCCAAAGCGATCATGTAGAGGGCAAAGCTCTCGACGGCCAAGCTGGTCGTGACCCGGCGGCTCGTGTCGTGGAGGTCCAGCACCGGCACCCCGGGTGCCACGAGCGAGTTCACGTCGCGCCGCAGGGCGTTCATCCCGGCCTGTCCCCCCTTGAGCCTGACGACGGCATTGGGGTCGAAAACAGCCTGGTTACGGTACTTGGCGACGACGCCGGGGGACACGAGCACGCCGGGCACGAACAAGAGCTCCTCCGCTGTACGGACTATTCCCACCACCCGGAGCTTCATCGTGGGCCCGTGCGGCGTCCCCGTGGCTTCGGGTTGGTCCAACGCGTACGCTTGGACAGGTACGACGTCGCCCACGCGGACCTTTTCCGCTGACGCAAACTGATCGTCGACAACAACCTCGTCGGCTGCCTTCGGGTTGAACATCCGGCCGGCTAAGACCACAGGTTTGTCGATGCTGCTCAACCACCCGTCGCCGGCCGAGGCAAACAGCAGCCCCCCAGGCTGCCCGTAAATATTGCAGAAGAACAGCTCCCAAACCGCTAATTGCGCGACCTCGGGACGCGCTGCCAACCGGCTCCACTCCGGGTGAAGATCCCCGACCTGGCTGGCGAAGATGATCGCGTCCGGCGCATTGGTGACTTTGTCGAGCCGGGCCAAGGCCGTGTCCGTGCGGCGAGCCCCTGCGAAAGCCGCCATGGCCAGGCCGGCGGTAATGCCGGCCAGCAGACCGAGCACCACCAAAGAACGCCACCGTCGGCGGACATCCGCCCCGGCCCACAACAGCGGTGCGCTCAGCGGGCTCACGAAATCACGGTACGACGACCTAGAGGCGAGGACAACAGGGCCTGCCCCACCACGACGGGGGTGCTGGCACGCCGAGCAGCTACGATCTCACCGAAGGGCGACAATGGACAGGAACACTCTCTCGGCCCGCGTTCACGAGGGGATCATTGTCTGCTCCGACCGGAGGCTCAGGCCGACCCTCGACCGGCTTTACAACAACGGCCGGCGGGTCATCGTCAGCACCGGAGGGGCCAACGTCGCTTCCGTGAGCGACACGGTGCGGGAGCTCACCGCTCGGGGGGTCAGGCGATGGACGGTGCTGGCGCACTCCGACACGACTGACCCGGCTAAAGGGTGCCGATGGGTAGGACAGGCAGCAGTGGAGGTGCAGGCCACGATGGCCGGGACCAAGCTCTCGCAGCGGTACATCGACCCTGCCCAGGTCGACCGTTTTATCCAGCGCGGCCTTACCACTAAGGAGCTCCTAGACGAACACAACCTCGAGTTCCAGACGGAGGCCCTCAGGGCACTGCTCGCTGGCACGGGTGCGCATGTCGAGCACGGGGCGGCCCTGGACACCTCGACGATGTTCACCGACGATGTCCTTCCCCACGTGCTTGTGATCACGGGGCCCTCGGCGCTCAAGTACTCGTCGATGAAAAGCGCCCTCAACGCCTACGGCGGCAGCCCCGTCGGCAGCTACAACACTTTCTATTCGCAAGTCAGCCACTTTGCGGAAGCTGTCGCAGACGCAAGGGTTTTTACCGGTCCGCTTCAGGTGAAGGACGTCCGCATCCTCTACTTGAGCAAGAGCGACCGCCGCCACATGGCTCGCTGGAAATCGGCCCTTGAATCCGAGCGCTTTATGAAAGGCATTACCGTCGCCGAGTTCGAGCTCAGTGCCGCCGCCGCCACCAGGTACGGGCGGCGCGCTAGAGCCTGAAGGATTTCGCAATTGCCGAACCGTGTGGCAAGCAATAGCGTTCCAAACGATCCGTAGGTTGCGACCATAAAGGAGACCACCGATGCCGACGTTCATGGACTTCCACGACGACCTCAAGTTGCCTGATGACGCTATCCGGCAGATCACCAAAGAGACCGAGGAGCATAAGGTCGACAAGTTCGGCGTCCGGCAGGTCGAGTTGTTCCACAACCCGGAGGGAAAGGTCTACTGCCTACTCGAGGCACCTGACGAGGAAGCGGTCCGCCGTCACCATGCAGCTTTGGGCGTGCCGTGCGGAGACGTCCACGAGGTGCAATCGCTGCTGTAAGGCGCTTGCTGCCTCTGCGGCTTGGATTACGGTTTCGCCACAGCCGCCGACCAAAGCGGCCTAGGCCGGCCGAGCCCAGGCGACGCAGCCCATCTCCAGCGGGAACTGAAGGTCAACGTGCGATGGGATGACCCGGACCGTGAAGCCGTGGCGCCCGGCGACGTCGCAGACGAAGCTCCCTTCCCAACGGGTGGTGCCCGCGGTGGGCTGGGGGCCCTTCAGCTCCATCCGGACCATTTGCCAGTTGGCGAGCTCGTCCCCGGCGCTCACCGGCCCATGGAGCAGCTCCACTGCGACCTCCGTGGGTTCCAGGTCGCCTAGGGACACGTCGGCCGTGGCCCTCTTGGTGACCCCGAGGTCGGTCACGAGCTCCGACGAATCGACGTCGACGGAGACGACCGAAACCTTTCCCCAGGCGTCGCGGACGCGCCGTTTCCACACGGCCAGAGCCTTGGCTTTGGCGTAGTCCCGAGCATTCAGGATCTCGGCGTGCTTGGCCATCGGCTCGTACATCTGCCGTGTGTAGTCCCTCACCATCCGGGAGGCCTGCACCCGGGGGCCGAGCGAGCTGAGGGAGTCCTTTATGCGGGCGACCCACTGGCGCGGGAACCGGTCGCCACCGCGGTCGTAGTACAAGGGCACGACCTGGCGCTCGAGGATCTCGAACAGGCTGTTGGCTTCCAGCTCGTCGCGGCGTTGCAGGTCGCCGTAGGACTCTGCGGACGCGATCTGCCAACCGTTCTTGCCGTCGAACATCTCGTCCCACCAACCATCGAGCACCGAACAGTTGAGCACGCCGTTCAGTGCCGCCTTCTGGCCGCTCGTACCGCTCGCTTCCATGGGCCGACGCGGGTTGTTGAGCCAAACGTCGCAACCCTGGAGCATCGTCCGCGCGACTGCGATGTCGTAGTCCTCGATGAAGGCGATCCTGTGCCGGACCAGCGGGTCGCGTGCGAACTGGACCAGCTGGCGGATCATCTCCTTGCCGAGGTCGTCGGCCGGGTGAGCCTTGCCGGCGAAGATGAACTGGGTTGGCCGCTTGGAGTCAAGTAGGAGCGCCTTCAGGCGCTCCGGTTGCGACAGCAGCAGGGTGGCGCGCTTGTAGGAGGCGAACCGGCGCGCAAAGCCGATGGTCAGGACCGTCGGGTCGAGGGCCTCGTCAGCCCAGGCCGCGTCCATGGGGGAGACGCCTTTGTCGAGTAGGGACGCCTTCAGGTGCGACCGGACGTACCCGACGAGGGCCTCCTTGCTCTGCTCGCGCGCCCGCCAAAGTTCGTCGTCGCGGGCCTCGGCAATCCTGGCCCAGTCGGCGGCCCCGGCATCTTCCCAGGAGGGGTTGATGTACTTCGTGAAAAGGTCGTTCATCGCCGACGAAACCCAGGTGCGGCCGTGGACACCGTTGGTGATGGAGCCGATGGGCACCTCTTCCACAGGTACGGAAGGGAAAAGCTGCTGGAACATGAGCCGGCTCGTGTAGCCGTGCAGCTTGGCCACGCCGTTGGACATGTTCGCCAGCCGCAAGCCCATAACCGCCATGTTGAACGGGGCGTTTGCCGGTTCCCCTGGAGCATGGCCGAGGTCCATGAGGCCGCCGATGCTCACGCCGCATTCGTGCGCCCAGCCGGAGAAGTACTTCTCCATGAGCTCCGCCGGGAACCTGTCGATGCCCGCAGGCACGGGCGTGTGGGTTGTGAACACAGTGGCGGCCCCCGTGACCTCCAACGCCTCTGGGAACGAAAGGCCTTTGACCGTGATGAGTTGGCGTATCCGTTCCAGGCCGAGGAACCCCGCGTGTCCCTCGTTCGAGTGGAAAATCTGGGCCTGTTCCTGGACCGCCTCCAGAGCCCGCACGCCGCCGATCCCGAGCAGGATCTCTTGACGGAGGCGGTGCTCGGTGCCCCCGCCGTAGAGGCGGTCGGTCACGCCGCGGGTGTCGTCCGAGTTCTCGTCGACGTTGGCGTCGAGCATGTACAGCTTCACGCGCCCCACATAGGCGACCCAGAGCTGGGCGATGAGGGCTTGGCCCGCGAGGTCGACGGTAACCCTCGTCCCGTCTATCAACGTGAGCGCCATGGCGTGTGGGTCCATCACCGGGTAGCGCTCTTCCTGCCAGCCGTCGGCGTTGAGGCGCTGGCGGAAATAGCCTTCCCGGTAGAGAAGCCCGACGCCGACCATGGGGACCCCGAGGCTGCTGGCCGCTTTGAGATGGTCCCCGGCCAGGATCCCGAGGCCTCCGGAGTACTGCGGAAGCGCCTCGGCTATGCCGAACTCGGGGGAGAAGTAGGCAACCTTGAGCAGGGCCGAGCGCCCGCGGTTCTGGAACCAACGATGGACGCTCATGTAGCGCCTGAGGTCAGCGTGGATCTCGCCCAGGAAGGACATGAAGGCGTTGTCCTTCGAAAGCGCCTCGAGACGCTCCCTGGCCACGAGCGAGAGCACCTGGACCGGGTCGTGCTGGGTGATCTCCCAGAGGGTAGGGTCGACCCAGCGGAACAGGTCCCTGGTCCGTTCGTCCCACGACCACCTCAAGTTGAAGGCCAGTTCTTGCAGGGGGGCCAACGGCTCGGGGAGCCGGGCCCTGACGGTGAAGCTCCTGAAGGCTTTCATCTTGGGCCAACGTAGCAAGATAAGACAGCTATGGCCCAGCAAAGGGGCCGTTCGCCCGACCAACGCGCCAGGCCCACCAGTAGCGTGGAGGTTGTGACGACTGAGGGCACGCGTTCCAGGGCCATAGGGCGGGCCAGCCAGCAGGTACTCAAGGCGGCGCCTGGAGCGGCCCACACGGCTCCCGTCCCCAGCAACGGGTCGGGACCTAGCGGTCTGGCCCACATCGTTGTCCAGGACGTTCGCCCGTCAACTCCCCACGGTTACCCGGCCAAAGCCCTGGTGGGGGAAGCTGTCCCGGTATCGGCGAGCGTCTTCCGGGACGGCCACGACGTCCTCGCGGCAAGGGCAGTGCTCTACAGAAGCAATGAAGTCGTGAGCACCTGCGCCCTGACGGCGGAGGGTAACGACCTGTGGACGGGCACCGTTGTCGCCGGTGAACTGGGCGCCCACGAGCTTGTGGTCGAGGCCTGGACCGACCGGTACGTGCTTGCCGGAGAGAGGACGAACGACCTCACGGCGTCGGTCCCGGTGCCGATCTGGGTCGAGCGCGAACGGGCCGGGGTAGGCGCCTGGTACGAACTGTTCCCGCGCAGCTTCGGAGGCCTGCGAGGTGCCGCTGGTCAGGTGCCGCGGGTTGCGGCGATGGGCTTTGACGTCCTGTACCTGCCTCCTGTCCACCCGATAGGGCGCTCGTTCCGCAAAGGGAAAAATAACGCCCTGGCGACCGAAGTGGGGGATCCGGGCAGCCCCTGGGCGATCGGCGCTGAAGAGGGTGGCCATACGTCCATCCACCCGGACCTGGGAGATTTCGACGACTTCGAATTCTTGGTGCATACCGCGACCGGCCACGGGGTCGAAGTGGCCCTCGACTATGCGTTGCAATGCTCGCCGGACCACCCCTGGGTCAAGGAGCACCCTGAGTGGTTCCACCACCGTCCCGACGGGACCATCGCCTATGCCGAGAACCCGCCGAAAAGGTACCAGGACATATACCCGCTCAATTTCTGGCCGGCTGACGAAGGCGACCGGGTAGCACTTTGGGAGGCGTGCAAAGGGATCATCGATTTCTGGGCCGACCGTGGGATCAGGATCTTCCGGGTGGACAACCCGCACACCAAGCCCTTTGCTTTTTGGGAGTGGCTCATAGGTTCCCTGCGCCGCGAGCGGCCCGATCTGGTCCTGCTGGCAGAGGCGTTTACGAGGCCGAAGCCCATGGCGCGGTTGGCCGAGGTCGGTTTCTCGCAGAGCTATACATATTTCACCTGGCGGGTAGCCCAGTACGGGCCGGAGGGTCTCCGTACCTATGTGGAGGAGCTCGCGCACGGCCCCCTTGCCGACTACATGCGCCCCAATTTCTGGCCGAACACGCCGGATATCCTCTCGGAGCCGCTCAGGGGTGGGCCGCCGTCGGCGTTCGCCCTGCGTTACGTACTGGCCTCCACCCTCACACCTTCCTACGGCGTCTACAGCGGCTACGAGCTGTGCGAGAACTCGCCCGCTTCGCCGGACAACGAGGAGTACCTGGGTTCAGAGAAGTTCGAGATCAAAGAGCGCGACTTCTCCAGGCCCGGATCTTTGGCACCGCTGTTCACCACGATGAACTCCGTCCGTCGCAGCCATCCTGCGTTCTCGAGCCTGCGCAACGTTCATTTCCATGGCTCGGACAACCCCAACGTGATCGCCTATTCGAAGGCCTCCGACGACCGCAGCGACGTCGTGCTGGTCATCGTCACCCTGGACCCTTACGCCACCCAGGAGGCGACCCTGGACCTCGATGCCGTCGCCTTGAGAGTGCCGCCGGGCGCGGCATTCGAGGTTTACGACGAGCTTTCGGCGGAAACGTACACGTGGGGCTCTTATCCCTACGTCAAGTTCGAACCTTGGCGGCGAGTGGCTCATGTGCTCGACGTCCGAGGGCGGCTCTGAAGTGGCAATAGAAGGAATTCACCCGCCGCAGAGACCGGTCTCGGGGACAGCGAGCAAGGACATCCGCTGGTACCAGCGAGCGGTTTTTTACGAGGTGCTGGTAAGAGGCTTCTTCGACAGCAACAACGACGGCAGTGGGGACATACCGGGGATCGTGAGCAAGCTCGACTACCTCAGCTGGCTGGGGGTGGACTGCATCTGGCTGCTCCCATTCTACGAGTCACCCCTGCGCGACGGCGGCTACGACATATCCGACTACTGGACAGTGCTGCCGGAGTACGGCCAGGTCGCCGATGTCGCCCAGCTCGTCGACGAGGCCCACGGGCGAGGTATCCGGGTGATCGCCGACCTGGTCATCAACCACACGAGCGACCAGCACGCCTGGTTCCAGGAGTCCCGTCAGGACCGCACCAACCCCAAGGCCGACTGGTACGTATGGAGCGACGACGACCATCGCTACAGTGACGCCCGGATAATTTTCGTGGATACCGAAAAATCCAATTGGGCATGGGACCCCCAGCGGGGTCAGTACTACTGGCACCGCTTTTTCTCGCACCAGCCCGACCTCAACTACGAGAACCCCGAAGTGGCTGACACCATAATCGACGTGCTGCGTTATTGGCTCGACGTCGGTTTGGACGGGTTCCGGTTGGATGCGGTGCCCTATCTTTTCGAGGCCGAAGGCACGGATTGTGAAAACCTCCCGGAGACCCACCAG
>Ga0302324_100015936_pt1 | contig 15039 bp, 14 predicted proteins | sample Palsa_T0_1_FD_201949 | JGI IMG/M metagenome (GOLD analysis project Ga0302324, IMG submission 201949) | Peat permafrost microbial communities from Stordalen Mire near Abisko, Sweden - Palsa_T0_1 | ecosystem: Environmental > Terrestrial > Soil > Palsa > Peat permafrost | place: Sweden: Abisko...
GCTCGCGCTGATCGCTTCTCCCGTCTTCGATCGACCCACGACCACCTCCTCGATGATCGCGGCACCCTGATCCTCGGCGGATCGATCGTCAACACAATTGGATCTCGGGCTACGAGATCCTGTTTAGTTACCCAGGTCCAGCATCGGTGTCGGCCATTGATAGCATCGGCCAGTTGTGGGGCTGGGCGTACAATCCTTACGGTAACGTTGGCGACGGCTGGGGTGCGGGCGGATCGGCGTGTCAGCAACTTTGCACGGATGATGGAACGAGTAAATCAAACGGTGTCTGCTCGAATACCCCACTTGTTGTTTTGCAGAACGCAGTGCAGGCTACGCGGACGTCTGATGCGGCAATGGCTATCGACGCGAGCGGGCAGTTGTATGGGTGGGGCTCACCTGCCGACGGAGAGATCGGTATCACCGCAAATTCTGAGGCCGCCTGCGTCATGAACTTGATCACTGGGTCGAATCCACTTTCGCCGGCTCCGGGTGGCACGTGCACGTTTACCCAAAACGAGTATTGGTCGGGACTCCCAGCCATGATGGCCTTATCCGGCGGCTTTCTAAGCACATTCGCGGAGGATCAGTATGGCGAGGTCTGGGTCACCGGAGACAATCAATACGGAGGCCTCGGCCTTGCGGCTTTTCCGTCCTCTCCCTACTATACATATACACCGACGTACCAGTCGTCGTTGACGCCTGGTAGTACGACGCCTTCGTCGATGTCCTCAGCCGGAGGGAGCAGTTCCAGCGGTGGGCCCAACACGGGCGGCTATTGGCAGACAACAAGTAACGAGAGTACGTCTGATTCGTACACATTGAAATGGAGTACGCCTGTTTACTTGACCGGTGTTGTCCTGTATGACAACTTCACGGGCGACTTCCCCGCAAACTACTGGGTGTCGGTATCGCCAAGCGCAAGCGGTTGCGGAGGAGCGTATACAGTGGCGACGTCAAGCACCCGCGGTGGTACGCCGGGTGACGTCATGTCGATCACGTTTCCAGCCCAGCCGGTCGGATGTCTTATCGTTGGCCTCTCAGCATCTGCCTCGCATAAATGGGATATCGCATATATTTGGGGCATTGAATAGGCTAGGCGTGCTCGAGGGGACAACTCCGCAGGCGCAATCGTCGCTTGTTGACCTGGACCGGCGCGGGTGGCAATGTTGAGGCAGGGCTCTATGCGGAGGGGTGCGATATTCTGCTTGAGGGGTCTTACCGACGTCAAAGCGTCTCAGCGAACTGTGTGCCGAGAAGCTGCGGCATCGGAGTGGTCGTGGCGCGGGTGGTTCACCGGCTGCGGCTGGGTGGCGGCGATGGCAGAGATCGTCGCGGTGCATGTCTTTCTCGCGAGTTGTGGCGGCCGCACTAGTGGAGCTGGTGCAATGCCTGCGGACGCTTCGGAAGACACGGTAAAGGCAGCCGAAGCAAGCGAGATCTCAAGCATGGATATGGGCGTAGCCGACGGTCCGGATGCGGCGAGTGCTCTCGATGCCCAAGTCGATGCTCCGGATGCGCCGACAGCTTCCGACGCCGAACGGGCTACGCCGGATTCGGCAGCAGCGGATGAGGAGGACGCCGATGCGGCTGTGATCTCAGCGGAAGCCGGTTCGCCTAGCTGCGCTCCCGGCGGTGGTGGAATGACGAACTGCGGACCAGGAGGAAGCGGGTCGGAAAGCTGTTGCGTCACCTTACCCGTGGAAGGTGGGACATTCTATCGCACCTATGCGGAGTCGGACGTCGATGACGGCGGCGACGCCGATCCTGCAACTCTAAGTGGCTTTCGCTTGGACAAATACGACGTCACGGTCGGTCGCTTTCGCCAGTTCGTCAGCGCCGTGCTGCCGGCGACTGGCGGGTTGGGATGGCTTCCAACACAGGGGTCGGGCAAGCAGGGCTTCCTAAATGGCGGCCATGGAGTGACCGACAGCTCCAACCCGGGCATGTATGAGCTGGGCTGGGACAGCTCGTGGAACTCCGACGTCGCCCCAACAAGCCTAAATCTCACCTGCGACTCCGCATACGCTACCTGGACGCCGGCGGCTGAGACCAATGAGAACCGGCCGATCAACTGCGTTAATTGGTACGAGGCTTACGCATTTTGTATCTGGGATGGCGGGTTTCTTCCTACCGAACCCCAATGGGAATATACCGCGGCAGGGGGTGACCAACAGCGAGAGTACCCGTGGGGTCCTTCTCTTCCGCCTACCGGTGTGGTCGAGCAATATGCCATTTTCGGCAACAGTAGCGGTGACTGTTACTTTCCCAGCGGAATGCTGACGCGGTGCGTAGGTGTGACTAGCATCGCGCCGGTCGGGACGGCGACTCTCGGCGTAAGTCGCTGGGGGCAGCTCGACACGGTGGGCGAAGTCTTTGTCTGGGTGCTTGACGGATACAATTTCTTGTACCTTAGTCCCTGCATGGATTGCGCATACTTGGGGGCGACCCCTGACCGAGTGGCTCGAGGTGGCTCTTTTAGCACGTCAAGCTTGCTTCTGCAGGTGACGACTCGGGGTAGCAACGCTCCCACGCACCGTTACAATAATTTTGGTATTCGCTGTGCCCGGGCCCCGCAGTAAGCTTTCGCGCTGGTATTTGACCAGCTCCCAAACTCGGGGTGGTCGGGGCGCACGCTTTGAATGCGCTGCCCCGTCCTGACGTGGGCATGTTTTCATGCTCGCGATTGGGGTATGGCAGTACTGCGCGCATCGTCCCTTCGCGTTGCTCCGACATCTCGCGAGCAGGGTCGCTGCGACCCTCTACACGCTCCTGGAGACTGCCAAGCTCACAGGCATCGGGCCCGCCCAGTCTTGCGCGAGGCCGCGTGGCTTGCCGACGCCCGCCTTGACGTGTTGCTCCCCGCCGAGTTGCCGCGCTGAGCCTGGCCACCTTCCACACTCAAGACGGCATCGCGTGGGCGTTCCGGTGCATCGGAATGGACTTACAGACATTCTGAATTCGGTAGCGCCGCCATCCGTTGAACTGCGGGCGCTTGGGAGAACGCGCGTGAGCCCATCCCACGACATGCGCGGCGGAATTTCCGACAGAGGGAGTCAGTGAAGCGGTACTACCTCACCTGTCGGGGATATCGAAACGTGAACTCCGTGGTCCGAGAGCAGTCGACAATAGCGGGCGATCGCTTCGACATCTCCGCGCTTGGCGTAGTAAACGAGCAGCTCCCCCATGGAATCGATATGGTCCGGGTCGTGCTTTAGCGCAGTCTGTCACTGCACCGCTGCCTCATCAGGTCGTTCCATCATGCGGAGGACAATGCCTAGATTGTAGTAGGCGACTCCAAAGTCATGATTGTATATGATTTCCTCTCTTAGCTGTACTTCTGCATCATGCCACTTGCGGCGGGCCATCAATAGAACTGCCAAGTCGTTATGGACGACTGGCTCCTTCGGATCGAAGGCAATGGCTGCACGATACTCTAATTCAGCCTTGTCAAGATCGTTGTCTACTTCTTGGTAAAAGTCGCCCATCCCCAGATGAGTCAATGCGGACTTCGGTGAGCTTGCGCGCGCTGCTGTCACGAAACTCCTTCTATCTCGATAGACCCCTGCGTAATTCCAGGTTCCGATCGCGTAGGCGACGAATAGCAAGCTCGCGAGGCTGGCAGCGACCCCATTTGTGCCCGACGCGTCGAATAGTTCGGCCGCGACGATGCAGTAGCCCACCGCCGGCAGGTAAAGACGGTTCTCGAGCGTCAACCGTTCAGCGACAAATAGGCTCGGGACCAGGGGTAGGATCACGAGAACAATGCCCAAAACGAGGCGTTTAGGCTGGCGGGGGCGGAGAACTCTTACAAGAAGTGCACCGGCTGCGAACGCGGCGATGCCGGGCCAAATGGGGGTGTCTTGTGCTGTCGCGATCGGGGATAGCCTGAAAGGTACGCAAAGTTTGCCAGTACTTTCAATCAGGACCGGTAATTGGTGAAGTAGGGAATGAATGTGATACGCGCCTTCTCCTGGATGTGATACAGTCGCAACGCTTCGTGCTAGAATGAAAGCGAAGATAGCGAGGAGCCAGTACAGCCAATAAGCGCGTTGCCGGGCTACTATCCCGATACTCCAAAAATAGCAGACAAAGAAAAGCGGGAGAACGATAGCCGTTTCTTTGGTGAAAAGCGCGGCCACGAGACTGAGAAAATGTCCGAGCCGCAATTGAATAGCTGGATGCTTGGTGTCAAGAATCAGCAATAACCAAGAGCCAAGTGCAAAGATTGTGAAGAGGGAATCGTTGCGGCCGGGAATCCATGCCACGGTCGAGACCAGTGCAGGGTGCACCGCGAAGAGCGCCGCCCCTAGGCCGGCTGGTCTGTTCGAGAAGCAAAGCTCCTTCGCGATGAGAAATATCAGCGCGGTGCATAAGGTATGGAGACACACGTTGGTGAAGTGATACCCGAATGGAGTTCCACCGCTCCACTGAGCGTCCAATACGTACGAAACGGTGACCAGTGGCCGATAGTAGTAGTTCAGGTATAGACGACGAAAGGCGTCCAGCGCACTCGTCGGCTTCAAGAGAAACGCCTGGTTGTTGATGATGAGATCTTTATCGTCGAGAAACGAAAAGCCGAAATCAGCGCACCGAACGTAAATACAAAAGGCCAACGCAGCCAAGCCAGCCGAGACGGCTAAATTTGGGGTGACGCCCGGATCCTCTCCGCGGCCGTGCGGCGCTGGGCGCGCGCCGCGCGCGGGAAGCAGTCCTCGGCCTGTCGTTTGGCCATTCGTGTCACTGACGAATGTGCGCGAGTGGCTCGTCGTTCCCTTTATGGTCATCTCGAATTCGAACCGTATGAAGGATGGATAGAAATGGGCGTGCCTGTTGTCGGAAGCAGTCTGACGACAAAGATCAAGGATAGCTACGCATGCGCACTGGTTTGCCGAGTTCCTGTCGCGACGTCACACCGAGTTTGAGTCCCGCCCTATGCAGGAGCACACGGACACTGGCTTCGGCCAGTCCGAGATCGATGGCGATCACTTTTGTCGAATGCCCTAGCCGCAGGCGACGTACCACGTCGCTTTCGCGTCCGCTCAGACGACTGTCCGCAGCGAGGAAAGCGTACAATGCTTCGGTGCTTATAGGCTTGCCGACATACTGCGCCCCAAACTCGCAAGCCCGAACTGAGTCGGCTTCCTCGAGGTACGCGGTGAGGACCATCGCCGGCGTTCGCGGCTGCAACTCGCGAAACTTCTCAAGCACGTCGAGGCCCGAGGGTCCTTCGAGGCGCATGTCTGTGATGAGGGCGGAGAAGACCTGGTTCGACAAGGTCGAAACCGCCTCGCCATAGTTGCGAACCCAGGTCACGTCGACCCACTTCTCTAGGGTCTTCTGAAGCGTCCGGCCAACGCCCTCGTCGTCCTCAACGAGGAGTAGCTTCGGCCTGTTTACGGATTGGGCACTGGCTCGAAGTCGAGACCCACTGCCTCTCGGACGCTCGCTGCTCTCGCAAGCCGCTTCTTGTTTGGAAGCCGTGGAGGTTTTCACGTACCCACCCCTGGTTTAGATTCGTACTTTTCTCATTAGGTAGGCGCATGCGCAATGAAACCCTTCCGGCATTCCATGGCGATGTCCTCCCCGTCGTGTTTGGTATCCTCGGCGGCGCTGAGCGCCGTGGGACATGAGAGTGACGCTGCGCCGGGGCCACAGTCAACGATGAACGCTAGGAAAGTATGAGGAGCGTCAGGATGTGTAAGAGACAGTTTGTCTCGGCTAAACTATGCATACGCTTTCAGGCGTATTGACTACTTGGTACCACCACGAAACCGAGCGTTCACGGATGATTCAGTGTCATTGGCTCCGAGGATCGCAATGTTTGCTGCCTGGGCATATGTGGATGAGCCTGCTCTCGTGCACCGCCTCCGTCTGAGGGCGCCGCCGTCCGGCTGCTTGAGAGAGTCGACGGCCCATGTCCTGAGGACACAGCGCGCATCTTCACGATCGGAACGCGAACCGACGGCGTCGGCTTTGTTTCCTGGGCATCCCAGAAGGCGGAACTTGCCAAACAGTACGCGAGACACGACCCGGATGTCGCAGAGCTTACCCGGCGGATCGTCCTCGCGGACCATGCAGAGCTCCACGATGCCGATGCGTTTGTGACGTCGTGCCGCTCGGTCATGAAGATGGCAGCGGAGGGTCCGTATGCGGGAGCAAACATCATGGCACCAACAGACGCCGTTGCCCTGATCGGACTGTTCCTGCGGTTGCGACAGGACTTTGCGTACTTTCACAGCCGCGCGTCGACCAATTCGGTCGGCAGGTTGTCACATACCGAGGGGCTCGTGACAGCTTGGGGCCTCGGCAATACGCTTGACCCGCCGGATCCGCTACGGCTTCCTACCCTCAAGCTGCGTCCCCCACGCCGTACGCGACAGGACGTGCCGTATCGCTACTACGATGCGTTTCACGCCCTCATGAAACACCCTGACGCTTCACCTCTCAAGCAGAGCTTCTGACCTTTCCCAGTCTGACAGAAGCCAAACGCCCCGCAACGCAGCCAGTCTCCGGCGCCGGCCGCAGCCACCGCCCTTCAGCCTCGCAAACGCCCCGCAAAGCTCGTCGATGTCCAGGGCGGTGAATCGTCTCCACATTCACGCATGGCCGTGCTGTCATACCGGCCCGGTCGCTTGCGCGCATCCCAGCGCACGCGGGGCCGGGCACGACGATTGCAGTCCACGACCCGCGAGCCGCGGCAGCACAATGGACAGGGCAGTGGCTGGCCCGCCGGCGGATGTGCATTTGAAGACGTGTTATTCGGTTGGGGCTTGTACCGACAGGGAGCGAAGTGAGGATTTAATGTCGATCTGGCCGCTCAGCACGTTGCTCATGGCTCCGGTCCTGCTGGCCGCATACGTTGGATGTGGTCCCTGCACTGAGAACAATGTCGCTCCGCCCATCGTCTCGCCGGTGATCACGGTGTTCAACGCCTCCACGGGCCAACCCATCTGCGACGCGACGGTCATTGCCCAATCCACGGCGGGCCCATTGGTGAGCCCGAACCTAGTTCAAGCCTGCGCGTCGACACCGTTTTGGTGCCCCGACGCGAGCGTGCCGCTCGTGGCCATCGCTCAGCCCGACGCATCGCCGACAAGCTGCCCCTACGGCGTACCGCTGGTGACCGGAGCGGACGGCGGGGTGGAGCGCATCGGTGGCGTAGCCGGCCCTCCCTGCATCCTTCACGTTTCAAAGACTGGCTTCAGGAATGCGACCGTAGGCAACGTCGGGGCCACGGCGAACGGCTGCACCGGCAGTGATCGACCGCAGACTGTTATGGTGGCCCTACAGCCAGATTGATTGCAAGTTCTAACGTTGCCATCCCCCGCGTGACGCTCACCGTCCTTCGGGGCGGTCCATGCAAGCGACCAGAAGGAATCGGAGCCGAGACGTCAGTTCTTACAAGCGGCGAAGTCGGGCAGGTCGGGGACGGCCAACGCGCACTGGGCGCCCGCGTCCACGCCCGAACAGACGTTCCCGAGGCACGAGTCGAGGCTGGCAATCGTCTCGTCGGAGAGATATGGGACGATCTCCTCCTGCCCGGTCACGACGGCGCAGTCGGTTCCCTTGCAGAGCATGCATTGCTTTTGGAGGAACGCCTTGGTGGCGGCCGGGGCCTCGGTCACGTTGACGCCAGCGAGGCAAGTGCAGGCCGTGTTGCAGTCGGAGAATGTCCAGCAGTTCTGGTTGCCGTTGAAGCAGGCCATCGAATCTACGAGCAGCTTCGTGTTGCCCGTGGTGCAGAGATGACTGTACGCAGTCCAGAGACACATACGCGCCGTGTCCGGCACATTTTGATTGGCGCAATTCGCGACGAACTGCATCGCTAGCATTTGGCATTGCACGACCAGCGCCCCCGCGTCGGCGGCGTTAGACGAACCAGACTCTGGGCTCGCGATCGCCGCAGCGCCTTCGGGAGCAGCGCCGTCCGATGTCCGTGCGGCGGGCGAACTGCCTCCACAGGCGCCAATGAACGTGACGAGCAGAGAAACCGAAGGGACAGTCGTGGTGCGTGCCATTGGAATCACGATTTCACAGTTTCCGCCCTCGTGTCTTTCGGTAACTCGGCACCGGCGGCGTCCCCGAAGCTACGGGAGGCTCGACGCGTAACGGATCCAACGCGAATACCTCCAAGCTCCAATCGGCATTCCACGGCCTCTAATACTGCGCACATCCAGCCTGGGACGTAAAGACGATAGGGGAGCCGTCGGTGAAAGCATTGTCGTCTAGCACTTGGGCGCCGAGGCAGGTTTGCGCTGCTCCGCTAGTAGCCGACGACGGTCCATATCCCCAGACACGAGCCCCGTAGAGGCGCCAAGTATCGTTGCCTTCACAGACAAGTAAGGGACAGTTTGTATCGTGCGATACTACGCTAACCTGGATGGTGCATGCGTTGGGCGGCGCGGTCGCAGGGCAACCGCTGATATTCGCGAGATTTAGTCCGCTCGGAAGCTGAATCTGCTGGGTCTGTGGATTTGGCTCATTCTGAAGCTGATCGATAAACGAAGCCTCCGTGTCCTCTTGCAGTTCCGGCCCACCGGAACTGGATAATATATCATGAAAAACATCATTTCCGTTTACATCGAAGATATCGACATCAAGCTCGCTGTCGGACCTCAGGCTGTCCGTCCCCGTATCGAACACGAGTTCGAGGGACGAAAGCGGCTCCGTGGACGTCCCCGGGGCCGGATCTGGAGCACTGCCACGAAAGCACTGCCCAGCCGCGAACGGCACGCTCGGCCCTGATCCACTCATGTCGTCTGCCCCGCTGAGCCGTACAACACCCGGATGACCGTCCCCCAAGAGTGCGCTAGAGCCGTTGACGGCACAGCCAACGATGCACCCTTGATTCCCACTCAAATCAATCTCACACGCCTCCGGGCTCCCTGGGTTCGCCAGGCGGATACCCAAGCCCGCCACGTCCCAATTATCATCGTGTGTTCCGAATACCGAACCCTGCCCGTTTTCCAATAGGTTGAGCACCACATGGTCGATCCCGGTGGCTGGAATGCTGATCGGGTTCCCGGCGCTGTCTTGCAACTGAAGGGGGAACTCATGCACAACGCCGTTGTCCTGCCAGTCCATCGCCCCGCTGGGTTTCAGTGTATACGTTGGGCTCTGACCTCCTGAGACGTAGAAGACATCAAGCGTGGCCCCGGTGACAGGGTTCAGGCCGTCAGCACCGTTGGCGATGTGAACGTCAAGCACGCTATACGTGCCAGGAACGGCGGGGTTGAAAGTCGCCAGCTGCTGTATGAGGCCACATTGCGGCGAGCCCCAGCCAGTCGCCAAATCGTACCCAGCAACTGCAGGAAAACCCTTCACCGCGGCATTGTCGCTATTGAACTTGCCGTCCGCTACGTCATTGAACGATGTGGCGTATAAGTTACTTGCGCCGGAAAGCCCGCTGGTAAGGCCGATCTCATACAGGACGGGGTTGACAAAGCCGACACGGCCAACCTGATTGTTCGCGGCCTGCTGGTTCGCGAGGGCCATAAAGCCCGCCCACAGGGGTGCAGCTGCGCTTGTGCCGCCTCCTTGCACTTCCCCCCCCTGCCAGACGATTGCGAGACCCTGGGCGACCATCGAGACGTCGGGATAGTTACGATTGACCGTCGAACCGCCGTTCCCGCCCATGGCAATGGGAAGCATGGGAACTTGCAACTGGTAGGTGGGAATTCCAACGCCGCTGCCGCAGCAGTTCTGATAGGGAACACAGTCGCATGCCAGTGCGTTGACAAACCCAGCAGGCCAGAGAGATAGGTTCTGTTGGCCGTTCATGATTCCGCCGCCCGTGAGATCCTTGCCGTTTGGACCAGGGCAGCCGTTATTCCACGTCGCCTCGCCTGTGAAGTATCCGCTGGGATACGCGGTGGCCGGTGTCGACGCCGTCACCGGATTCGGCTGCGAGAGCGGCGTTCCACCCGTCAACAGAGCGGTGCCCCCTACCAGGGTCTGATTGTTCAAGTCGCGTTCGTCCTGCGGGTCTCCGATGGCACCGTAGTCTCCAGACGCAACGAAGTAGGAGACGCCCAGCGCGGCCATCTGGTCGACGGCTTGTTGCGCGTTCTGGCTCTGGCCGAAGTTCCATGAGTTGCTGGCGGAGGTCAGCGTCCCGTTGTTCGCCATGGCATGGAGCGCGTCGTCCGCGTGGCCAGTGGCGCCAATGTTCGTCGTAAAGATGAGTACTTTGGCGGCAGGGGCCATGGCCTGGACCATCTCGATGTCCAGCGTTTCTTCATTGTTAGCGCCCGTCGACGACGGGTTGTTCGTGCCGTAGGCGACCGAGACGTTGGCTGAATTCGTCGGGATGCCACCCAATTGCGTGTTGATGAAGTCGTACTGCGCGATGTCATTCGGGGTGAATCCCGTGGACCCGAACGGAGACGCGGCTTCCAGCAGGCCCACGACCTGGTTCGCGCCGGTCAAGCTCGCGCATGCCGTGCCGCCGAGGTAACCATTGCGGATGTCTGGACCCCAATAGAGGCCAGGGCCCGTCCCCCCAACGAACGGCGCGCTCCCGTTGAGGGGAGTCTGAAGGTTCCCCATGCAGGGGGCCGCCGATGGCGTCGGCACCTTGAAGTCATCGAGCCCCGTAATCCAGAGAATCGTCGGCTCCAAGTCGAGGGAAGGCTCTCGATCGACCGTCGGAAACTGCGCGCCAGTGGCATCTCCTGTCGTACGAAACACGAGATTTGCGTGAATCGCTGCTGAGATCTGGGCAGCTGTACCATTGACCGTCAGCAGTAGATTACTGGGGAATGTCTGCACGACCGTAAGACCGTTGTCCTGAGCCCAGGTAGTCAACTTCTGGTAATCCTGCGGGCTTGCACCATATGTGGTGATGAAGTCAGAAAGTGATAGGAACTTTCGGTAGTTCGAACTCTTTGGATCCGAGACCTGCGCGACGAACGTGTGTAGATCCGGAAGGTCGGGCGGAAGGGTAGCTGGGAGGCCGATGTCGAGACCGAGCACGGTTGAGGGGGGAACGGAACCCATGAGGGCGAACGTTCCGTCGGTCGGGTTGCTATAATACCCTGAGAGTTGCTGGCTTCCAACTTGGCCAGGCGCCGACGAAGCAAAACCGCCCTGAAAATTCGCGTCTACGTTCGAGCCAAGCACAACGTCAAATCCGAAGAAGGCTCCCTGTGCGACGACAGTGTTACCAAGGGAGAGCGTCCCGTGAGGGACCAACAAGATCGCCTGTATCGTGGTGTGCGGGAGGATGGTCGCTGCCGCCACGCCGCCAGGCTGATCGCTGCCGGATACCTCGATGGTCAAGTCGGAGGCGCTGAGGCCCGTGCAACAATGCGGCTCGATTGTCGAATAACGAGCTACGCTCAGCGTCCCTGCCACGCGCACATCCACGCCTCCTGGCTGGGCAAGGAGGTGCCCGTATTCGGCCATGATGACGTTTGAGAAAGAATACACACCCGGCGTCAGGAAAACTTGGGCATGTGAGTTCACAGTCAGGTCGCCGTAGTTGCCTGGCGATAGGGTCAGGGTCGCCCCCCCAGCGACGGTCACCGCGGTGGTATTGGCGGTCGCGGGCTGCGCGAGAGGTGGCAATGGCATTGCGGCGGCGGGGAATGGCGTGAGGGCTTGGTAGTGGCCGTTCTCGTTGCTTAACAGCGTATTGATTTGGAGATCGCCCACCGAAGAATTGATACCCAGCGAGGCCGTCGGAGCGAATAGGCTCTGGCTGTTCTCGACGACGACGTAGCCGCCCAGCGCGAGTTGAGAGCCAAAACTGGCCGGCGCGGTCGAGAGCACCCCGACGTTGCCACCCCAAACGTTAGAATTGTCTCCGATCGTGACGCTTCGCTCGGCATAGAGAACGAAGGTGTTGAGAGCCGGCGGCGCGGGAGCCGACGCATCGCCTGGCACCGTCACGGCTGCTGACGTGACAGCGGTTAGCTCAGCGGGCGCGGACGGCTGGCTGGAGCAGGCCACCGCACCGACCGCGAGCAACGTTGAACATATGATGGTCGAGAATTCTCGTTTGCCATGCTGAAGCATTGAAGTCCCCCCTTTGAAGAAACGAGCTGCGGGATGCGTAAGCCTTGTAGACCGACGAAGCAATCTGAATCGGCGGTCCGAGTTGAGATGACCACGCGTCCGTGACGGCTTCGCGGAGCTGCCGTGGCGGTAGGAATTTGCGTCCGCGATGGCGTCGTTAGTAGACGCGAGAACTACGGCCGCTGCTCGGAGCCGGTTAAGCGGTGCCGAGCAGAGACGGCTGGAACACTCCCGATCCCGCCGATCCCGAGTAAGTCACGAGAGGCCGCACTTTCCTGTCTCGTTTTCAATCGCAATGCCAAGAGACTGCCTGAGAATCTCGGAGCTGAACGAAATTGGCGGCTCACCCTCTTGGGGTGTGGCCGGAAACGCCACGGCGGAGCCCCCTCTATAGAGTACGCGGCTTGACCTCGGAGCAGCCGATCGGGCGCACATGCGGGAGGATCTGGCGATACGGGACGGCCTGTCGAGCCGGCTCGAACCGCGGTGACCAAACGGTCCGGCGACGCGGGCAGAAATTGGGTCACGTCGTGGCGGTCCAATCGACCGCCGCCGCGAGCTTCTTGTACGCGACGGCCAAGACGCTGATTTCCTGGTCCATGAGCCGGACAAGCTCTCGCCGTCTCGAAGCCACAGGTGTGCGGTCGTACTCGTGCTCGTGAAGGGCAAGCCGGCGCCGGACCTCGTTCATCTTGCGGAGGTCAACGCCAGCAAGCGGCGCGAGATCGAGCATGGCTTCCGCGCGAGCGGTGGCGCGGGAGAAGCGGGCGCACAAGTCGATAACGGGTGAACCGCGGGGTTTCATTGTCCGGGGACCCTCAAAGCATGGCGCATCGCTCGTCGATGTGCCCGTGTTCTACACCGGCCAGCGGTCCACGTCGGCGTTCGGTGGACGGTGGGGGTCGTTAGAAGTTTACGGATAGATTCGCAGTGCCCAGCCCGGCGTCGTCGCCAATCATGGTGGTGGCGAAGGTTCCGTGAACGACGTAATCGGAGTCGAGCCCGCCGTCCGCCCCATGGTGAGGGACGACTGAGGTCAGGGTGAGAGACCACGAACCTTCGGGCGTCTGCGTCCCGTACACGCAGTCCGAGGCGCCCTGGGCGACGTAGCAATCCTCCGGCTGCGTCGGCATGCAGGTTGGTCCGGACACCGGGCCGACAGGATCGCAGCCCGCAGGACAGTTCGTGGGCGCGGAAGCGTCCCCGCAGTCCACGGGGGGCACCGGAAGGTACACGCAGAACGCAACGCCGCCGCAGGCTCCGCTACTCGGGTAGGTGCCGGGAGTCGCCTGGCTCACGCCCGCCAGGATCGTCAGATCGGCCCCAACAGCGTTCGCTGGGGTCGTGAATTGGAAGAAGCCCGATGGGTTTCCCGATAGAGCGCTGTCTATAATCAGTAAGAGCTGGCTGGGAGTCGTGAGCGACCCAGTCGAGCGCTCCAGATAAGCGAATGCGCCCGCCGCGCAGATGTCGCCGCTCAGGGCGGGACCCATGAAGGTGCCGAAGGCGGGGACGGCGGAAGTGCGCGGCAAGCCCCCATCGGAGGTGCAAGCGGGCGTGCCGGTGACCCCAGCGTCACTCGACCCTGAGCCACTATCTCCGCTCGCTCCCGTTTGAGCGGCGCATCGCGGGTTGGTCTGAAACTGCGCCGCAAAGGCGCAGCACGTCGTGTTGGCATCGGCGCATACGCCGTTGTCGCAGAAGCCCGCCGTTGCGCTGAATCCCCGCGCGGGGCCGCACGAGCAACAGGTCCCTGCGCACTCCGTAGAATGTTCGCAACTTGATCCGGCGGGCAAGGTGCCCGTCCAAGCTGCTTGATCACACCCGCCGTTCTCCGAATCGAACGGCACTTCGGTCCCGAGCGCATTCAAGATTTCGCTTTGCCCGCCCACGCAGGCCAAGGGAGTCGGTCCGCTCGGGGCGGACGGGGCACAGCTCCAAGTCGCGAGCACAATCCCCGCGAGCAAACTTCGCTCGGCCTTCGACCCCCGCATTCCCTCCATGCCCGCATCCTATCGTGGTCCGCACGCCGGGGTCGGCGCACTTGAGAAGCCCGGACGCGGTGTTCGTGTTGGCCGGCTTTCTCCGCGCCAAGAAAAGCCCTCTTTGATCCTCGGCTCCCTCCCACGTATGGCGGGAATGGACAACTATCTGTCACGTACCCGTACGCACGCAGCACGTTTCGGCTTTCGAGCAAGCCTCCGGCACCCTGGCCCGTCCCGAGCATTCGGAGCCCTCTACGGCGCAGCCAGCGAAGACTCGATCGTGCACAGTCTGCGGCCTCAATTCGGTCGGCAGGTTGTCACATACCGAGGGGCTCGTGACAGCTTGGGGCCTCGGCAATACGCTTGATCCGCCGGATCCGCTACGGCCTCCTACCCTCGGGCGGTGCCACGCGATCACGGGCGCCGGCTTGACGACCGCGAGCGCGCCCGTCACGGGCGAATCGCCGCCACCGAGAGCGAGCGGTCACCAACGTCCGGATCCATGTCGCTTCGCACGCACCGCGTGTGAAGCTCCTCCTGGACAGCCGAACCGCGGGAGAGGTGCTCACGCCGCGCGCTCGCGCTATCTTAGGTTCCATGGAGCCGAGACGAGCCCCCGGAGGACGAGGTCGTCGGCTACGGCCTGCGCTGGAGCCTCTCGTCCGCCAACTCGCCGAGCTGCCGGAAGACGAGCGGCGCGAGGTTGTCGCGGCTGCCCAGGCAAGCGCCGCGCGACCCCCTGTCCTGTCCTGGGACGCCTGGGATGCGGCTCGAGGCCTCGTGACCTTAGGTGGCGACGCCGTCGCGGACTGCGACCGACTCTACGATGGCTCGTGAAGTCGTTCTCGATGCAAACGTCATCGTCGCACAGGGCTCGATCGCGCCGACGTCTTCTCCGAACGCGCGCATGAACTTGGGCGGCGGCTTCGAGACGACGGCGCAGAGATCGTTCTGCTCGACGTGCCGGTCGGCGAAGCCATCTCGGTGATCTGCCGACGCGCTCGCGAGAGGCGGAGCCTCAAGCCCAACGTGGAGG